>Ga0187784_10000409_pt1 | contig 31280 bp, 25 predicted proteins | sample 1015_SJ02_MP15_2_FD_132964 | JGI IMG/M metagenome (GOLD analysis project Ga0187784, IMG submission 132964) | Tropical peat soil microbial communities from peatlands in Department of Meta, Colombia - 1015_SJ02_MP15_20_MG | ecosystem: Environmental > Terrestrial > Soil > Wetlands > Peat | place... | reverse complement strand
GGCGTGGTCTCCGGTCCGGCGCGTCAACGCTGGACGATTCGAGGTTTGAACAACCCGGAGACTACGCCACCCCTAATTCCAACCAACCTCGCGACGCCACCGTAGTGAGTGGTGAGTGGTGAGTGGTTGGAGGTGAACGCGCCGGTGCGCGCCGAATTCCGCTAGCCCCTATTCGCTATTCGCCATTCGCTATTCGCTACTCACCGCTCACCACTCACCCCTCATAACCGTCCATTAAGGTTAATGCCGGATGATCAGCGGCATTCAGGCGTCGTCAGTGAGCCAGATGGGTGAGGTCATGCGGTTGCGTTCGTTGCTTTGCGGCGTCGTGTTGATCGGACTGGCTGGCGAGGCCTGTGCGGCCGACCTTTTCGACTCGTCGCTGCGCGGCTCGCAGACGGTCATCAACACGGGCTCGCCGCGCTGGGACGGCTTCTATGTCGGCGGGCAGGTCGGCGCCGCGTGGTCCGGCACCGACTTCAGCGGCGCGACGCAGCCGCTTGCCGCCTCGTTGGTGGCGAACACCACGATCGAAACCGAGAACAATGTCTCGAGCTGGGCTCCGCTCGGCCAAGCCGACACGAACGGCATCAGCTACGGCGGCTTCATCGGTTGGCAGAAGCAGTTCGACGAGGCGGTGGTCGGATTCGAGGCGAACTACAACCGCACCAACATGACGTCGGGGTCGAGCAACTCGATGACCCGCAACTTCAATACCACCGACAACTACAACAATACCGTGACGGTCATCAGCTCGTCGCAGCTTCATATCACCGACTACGGCACGCTGCGCGTCAAGGGCGGCTACGCGATCGATTGCTTTCTGCCCTACGGCTTCGTCGGTGTTGCGATCGGCCGCGCCGACGTGACCAACAGCGCGCAGGTCATCGCGTCGGGCTTCGACACGACCGGCGTGAACCCGCCCTATTCGTTCAATCAGACCAATACCGACGCGAAAACCGGCGCGTTTGCCTATGGCTACACCATCGGCTTCGGCGTCGACTATGCGGTGTTCCAGAGCCTCTTCCTGCGCGCCGAATACGAATATATCGGGTTCGGCGAGTTCAACAGCCTCAACACCCATCTGCAGACCGCGCGGATCGGCGCCGGCTACAAGTTCTAAACTCTTCGAGCGATCGGCGCGGCGCCGCGCGAGACGAAGGCGCGGCGTTGATCGATTCGATCAATTTATTTGCAGGCAGCACGCCACGATTTTCTTGACGGCGCCGCGCGCTTTCCTTATCTGCGGCGGCGGGACACCTCTCCCCAACGAGAGGCTTCTATCTGGAAGGATAGATCATGGCGAATACGATGCCCGGCGTGCGGCCGGTCACCCCGCACTTCTCTTCCGGCCCCTGCGCCAAGCGCCCCGGCTGGAGCCTTCAGGCCCTCAAGAACGCATTCCTCGGCCGCTCGCATCGCGCGAAGGGCGGCAAGGCCAAGCTCAAGCAGGCGATCGAGCTCACCCGCGAGGTGCTCGAAGTCCCGGCCGATTACCTGATCGGCATCGTGCCGGCCTCCGATACCGGCGCGGTCGAGATGGCGATGTGGTCGATGCTGGGCGCGCGGCCGGTCACCATGATCGCGTGGGAATCCTTCGGCGAAGGCTGGGTGACCGACGTCGCCAAGCAGCTCAAGCTCACGGACGTCACCACCATCAAGGCGCCCTACGGTGCGCTTCCCGACCTCTCCAAGGTCGATCCCAAGAACGACATCGTGTTCACCTGGAACGGCACCACCTCGGGCGTGCGCGTGCCGAACGCGGACTGGATCAGCGCGCGCCGCGAAGGCCTCGCGATCTGCGACGCGACCTCGGCCGCCTTCGCGCAGCCGCTCGACTGGGGCAAGCTCGATGTCGTGACCTTCTCGTGGCAGAAGGCGCTCGGCGGCGAGGCCGCGCACGGCATGCTGATCCTCTCGCCGCGCGCGGTCGCACGGCTCGAGAGCTACACGCCGGCCTGGCCGCTGCCGAAGATCTTCCGCATGACCAAGGGCGGCAAGGTCAATCGCGGCATCTTCGAAGGCGAGACCATCAACACGCCCTCGATGCTGTGCGTGGAGGATTATCTCGACACGCTCGCCTGGGCGAGAGAGGCCGGCGGGCTGAAAAGCCTGATGGCGCGCGCCGACGCGAACGCCAAGGTGATCCACGACTGGGTCGCGCGCACGCCCTGGATCGCGAACCTCGCCGAGAAGGCGGAGACCCGCTCGAACACCTCGGTGTGCCTGCGCATCGTCGATCCCGCCGTCACCTCGCTCCCGGTCGACGCGCAGTGGGCCTTCGTGAAGGACCTCGTGGCGCTGATCGAGAAGGAGGGCGCGGCCTACGACATCGCGACCCATCGCGACGCGCCGCCGGGCCTGCGCATCTGGTGCGGCTCGACCGTCGAGGCATCCGATCTCAAGGCGCTGACGCCGTGGATCGACTGGGCCTTCGCGCAGGCCAAGGCCGCGCTGCCGAAGGCGGCGTAAGGAAAGGCGAATAGTGAGTAGCGAATAGCCGGTTTATCGCATTCGCTATTCACCACTCACTATTCACCACTCGCTATTCGCTACTCGCTATTCGCCCGCTAGGTGCTCCCATGACCCCGCGCGTCCTCATCTCCGATGCTCTCTCGCCCGCCGCCGTGCAGATCTTCAAGGATCGCGGCGTCGAGGTCGACTTCCAGCCGAAGCTCGGCGCCGACAAGGAGAAGCTCGCCGAGCTGGTCGGCGGTTTCGACGGGCTTGCGATCCGCTCGGCGACCAAGGTGACGCCGAAGATTCTCGAGAAGGCGAAGAGCCTGAAGGTGATCGGCCGCGCCGGCATCGGCGTCGACAATGTCGATATTCCGGCCGCGACCGCGAAGGGCATCATCGTGATGAACACGCCCTTCGGCAATTCGATCACCACGGCCGAGCATTCGATCTCGCTGATGCTCGCGCTGGCGCGGCAGATTCCGCAGGCCGATGCCTCGACCCAGGCCGGCAAGTGGGAGAAGAACCGCTTCATGGGCGTCGAGATCACCGGCAAGACGCTCGGTGTGATCGGCGCCGGCAATATCGGCTCGATCGTGGTCGACCGCGCGCTGGGCTTGCGCATGCGCGTGATCGCCTATGATCCGTTCCTCTCGCCCGAGCGCGCCGCCGACATCGGCGTGCACAAGGTCGAGCTCGACGAGCTGTTCCGGCGCGCCGACTTCATCACGCTGCACACGCCGCTCACCGACAAGACCCGCAATATCGTCGACGCGTCGGCGATCGCGAAAATGAAGAAGGGGGTGCGCATCATCAATTGCGCGCGCGGCGGGCTGGTCGACGAGGTCGCGCTGCGCGCGGCGCTCGATAGCGGTCACGTCGCGGGCGCGGCGTTCGACGTGTTCAGCGAGGAGCCGGCGACAGAGAATCCGCTGTTCGGCCACCCCAACGTCGTCTGCACGCCGCATCTCGGCGCCGCCACCACCGAGGCGCAGGAGAACGTCGCGCTGCAGGTGGCCGAGCAGATGTCCGACTATCTGTTGCAGGGCGCGATCTCGAATGCGGTGAATTTCCCCTCGATCACCGCCGAGGAGGCCCCGCGGCTCAAGCCGTTCGTGACGCTCGCCGAGAAGCTCGGCTCGTTCGCCGGCCAGCTCACCGAGACCGGCCTGAAGAAGGTGCAGATCTCCTACGAGGGCCACGTCGCGCAGATGAAGGTGAAGGCGCTCACCTCCGCGGCGCTCGCCGGGCTGCTGCGTCCGATGCTGCAGGACGTCAACGTCGTGTCGGCGCCGATCGTCGCGAAGGAGCGCGGCATCGTGGTCGAGGAGATCACGCGCGAGGGCCATTGCGACTATGAGAGCCTGATCACCGTGACGGTCGAGACCGAGCGGCGCTCGCGCGGCGTCGCCGGCACGGTGTTCGCCGACGGCCGCCCGCGCATCGTCAACATCAAGGGCATCCGCATGGATGCGGAGTTCGGCCCCTCGATGATCTACATCACCAATCTCGACAAGCCGGGCTTCATCGGCCGCTTCTCCGGCACGCTCGGCGACGCCGGCATCAACATCGCGACCTTCCACGTCGGGCGCGAGACGCCGGGCGGCAACGCGATCGCGCTGATCGAGATCGACGGCGAGCTGCCCCCCGAGGTGCTCGCCAAGGTGCGCGCGCTGCCGCAAGTGCAGCAGGCGCGGCCGCTGAAGTTCTAGATCGCGTCTGGATCGAGCCGCGCGCGCCCGTTCGCAACAGGCGAACGCGTGCCGGTGCCCGCGCATTCCGGCGCATTCATGATGGGTTCATGTCGCCTGGCTGATAGCTGCGTCGCGCATCAACCACGCAGGAGATCAATCCATGACACGTCTGACGCAAATTGCCACCGCCCTCGCGGTCGGCGCGCTGGTCCTTTCGCCGATCGTTGGCGCCACTTCGGCCGATGCGGCGAAGATGACCAAGGAAGAGCGCGCCGCCTACAAGGCCAAGCAGGCCGATTGCAAGGCGAAGGCGAAGGAGCAGAAGCTGCACCTCGTCAAGCGCTATCGCTTCATCAAGGAATGCATGAAGGGTTGATCGAAAGGCGCCGCGCTTCACGTGCCGGCGTCATCCGTCGTCTCTCCCTCCCCACGCGGAGAGCGCTCGGAGGCGATGCGCCCGAAGCGCCGCGCTTCCTCATACCATCGGGCCGACTGCTCGCCGGGGCGCGGCACCGCTCCCAGCGGCAGTTGCGCCGTGGAGACGGCCGCACTGTCGCTCCCGCCAGGGAGAACCCATGCGCTTCCGAACACCACGATGGTCGAGCGCACGACCCAGGCGCGAAGCAGCTGCTCCGCCTTTTGGTATTCGATCTGCAGCCGTCTTCTGATCAGCGTTTTTGTCCATCACGGACTCCGGCGCGTGCAGTTTGCTTCATGACGAAACGGCGGCCTTCACAACGACTGGATGCACGTCGCAACGTCGCGCGACTCAGGGCCGCGCATACAAGCGCGCCAAGTTTCGTCAGGCCTGTTTCGATCCGGTCGTCCCAGTTGTGGCCGCAACTGAGCCGCAGACAATTGCCGAAGCGGCCGCTGGGCGAGAACACGTCGCCCGGCGCAAAGCAGATGCCTTCGCCGAGCGCCTCATCGAAGAGCCGCCGGCTCTCGAGCGGAGCGGGCAGCTGCAGCCACAGGACGAACCCGCCGGCCGGTCGCGTGACTCGCGTGTCAGGTGGAAACGCCCTTTCGACGGTACGGATCATCTGGGTGATATTGTCTTCGAATGCGCGTCGCATCCGCCGCAGGTGGTTGTCGTAGCCACCCGAAGCAAGGAAATCGGCGAAGGCGGCCTGCGGCAACGCCGGGCCACACAGCGTGAAGGCCAATTTGCGCTCGAGCACGCTTTGCATGTGAGGTCCGGTTGCGACCCAGCCGATGCGGTAGCCCGGCGCAATGGTCTTGGAGAACGAGCTGCAATAGATGGTGTTGCCGCGCCGATCCAGGGCCATGAAGGGCCTGGGACGCTCCTTGCCGAAATAGATGTCGCCGTAAATATCATCCTCGATGAGCGGCACCCGATGCCGCGCCAGCAGGTCGAGCACTTCGATCTTCTTTGCATCGGGCATCGTGCAACCCAGCGGGTTGTTGAAGCTGGACGAGAGCAGGCAGGCTTTGAGGGACTTGCCCTTGAGCGCTTTTTCCAGGGCCGACAGATCGATGCCGCTGGTCGCATCGGTGGGCAGCTCGAAGGCCTTGAGATCAAGCGCTTCGAGCGCGTGGAGCAGGCCAAAATAGGTCGGCGACTCGATCGCGATCGTGTCGCCCGGCTGCGAAACCGCCTTCAGTGCGAGCGTCAGGGCCTCGGTGCAGCCGCACGTGATCGCAATATCCTCGGGCGACAGGGCCTGGCCCCAGCGCAAGGCACGGCGGGCGATCTCCTGGCGCAGTCGCGCGTCGCCTTTGGGAACCGTATAGATGTTGTGGTCGACACCTTTCACCCGCGCAGCCCGCGCCAGGAAACGGTCGAGCCGCCCCGAGGCAAGGAGCTCGGCGCTTGGGATTGCGCAGCCCAGCGGAACCAGCCCGGGGTTGGACGCGAATTCGAGAAGCCTCAAGACGACGCCGGATACCGCGACGGTGATCGCTCTCCCCGGCGGCTTCGAAATTGTGGGCTCCCGCAGGGAGCCGCGACCACGCGCCACATAGTAGCCCGACTGCGGCCTGGCTTCGAGAACGCCACGGTCTTCCAGCAGGCGATAGGCCTGGAGTGCGCTCGATAGGCTGATCCGGTGCTGCTTGCTGATCTGGCGCAGCGAGGGGACGCGCGATCCCGCCGGCAATGTGCCGCTCTGCACCAGGCCGGTGATGAAGGTGGCGAGCTCCTCGTATCGATAGACAGGATTTCGTCGCACGTCTCGACCTGCCGCGGTTTGGCCGAAGCCCGGCCACCGCGAGCATCGCCGCCTAAAGCATAACTGTTACGGGTACAATATCAACATTCTGTATCTGTTTTCATCACGAATGGCGCGATAAGGCTGGCGCCCAGGATGCTGTCGATCATCGAACGACGGAGAGCCGGATGACGCGTTTCCCCGCGAACGACATCATCTCCCTGGTCGGAGAGGTGCCGCGCTACGATCTTGCTGAAAGCGTTGGACCGGACATGCGGCTCGCCGAATTGCTGGATGCATCCGCCCAGGCGAGCCTCGGCGAAATGCTGCTCGGTTATGGGACCGCCCAGGGCGACCCGCGGCTGCGCAGAATGATTGCGGGGCTGCACGGGGTCGACCCCGACGATGTCGTCGTCACCGTGGGCGGAATGCACGCGCTATTTCTCATCGCGTTCACGCTCTGCGCGCGCGGCGATGAAGCGGTGACGACCGAGCCATTGTTTCCCTTGGCGCGCAACGCTCTGGAGGCGGTCGGCGCGAAGGTGCGCATCGTGACGCTGTCCTTCGACCACGGCTACCAGCTCGACCTCGCCGATCTGAGCCGCCAACTTTCGCAGCGAACCAGACTGGTGAGCCTCGCCTCGCCGCAAAATCCCTCCGGCGTCGCCGTTCCGCTGAAAGCGCTCCGTGCGATCCTTGCCGCGATGGAAGAGAAATGCCCGGCAGCCTTCCTGCTGGTGGACGAGACCTATCGCGAGGCAGCCTATGGGCATGATCAAGTCGCCGCCGCAGCAGCCGGTCTGAGCCGGAAGGTGATTTCCATCGCATCGCTCTCGAAGTGCCATGGCGCACCCGGATTGCGGCTGGGATGGGCAATCACACGCGATCGCGCGCTGCGCGAGCAGCTGGTGAGAGGCAAATTCAACACCGTCATCTCGTGCTCCGCAGTCGACGAAGCCCTGGCGCTGAAGGTGCTCGAGCAGCGTGCGCCGATTATCGCCGAGCGCCGCCGGCGTCTGGCGGAAGGTTGGGCGCGAACCGCGGCGTGGGTGGCAGCGAATGATCGCCTGGTCGAATGGGTCCAGCCCAACGCGGGAGCGCTCTGTTGCGTGCGGCTGAAGCGCGCGGTCTTCGATGACGTGGCGGTCAGCCGATTCTACGACGCGCTCGCAAGCGAGGGCGTCAGGGTCGGTAACGGGAGCTGGTTCGGCGACGAGGCACGCGTGTTTCGCCTCGGCTTCGGCCTGCTGTCGCTGCCCGATCTCGAGGCCGCGCTCGAGCGTCTCGCCGCGGTATTGCGGCGGGCGACGCGCGCGGCGGCCTGATCCGACGCGGCGGACGCGCTATCCAAATCATTCTCCATCATTCCCGTCTGTCGCCATTTCTCGGCGAAGGTTCGGATCGCGGCCAACAGCAACAGGATTGCGGACATGACAGTTCTTCGCATCGCTGCATTCTCGGACGGCAACAAGGGCGGCAACCCTGCCGGAGTTTGGATCGGCGATGATTTGCCGTCCGAATCGACGATGCAGGCGATCGCCGCGGAGGTCGGGTTCTCCGAGACGGCCTTCGCGGCTCCCGCGGGTGGCGCATGGCGCGTGCGGTATTTTTCGCCGGCGTGTGAAGTGCCGTTTTGTGGGCACGCCACCATTGCGCTGGGGGCGGCTCTCGCGCTTCAACACGGAGACAGAACCTTTGAGCTGACGCTCAATCGCGCGAAAATTTCGGTTGCAGGCCGCCGGAACGGCCTGGCGATTGCGGCGTCGCTGCAATCGCCGCCGACACGCAGCGCGCCGCTTGATCCCTCGCTGCTGGCGGATTTGCTCCGGCTTTTCGATTACGCGACCGGCGATCTCGATTTGGAAATCCCGCCCGCGAAAATTCACGCCGGCGCCGATCATGCGGTTCTGGCACTGAAAGAGCGCAACGCGCTTGCTCGCATGAGCTATGACTTCGACCGCGGCCGGGAGTTGATGGAAAAGGCGGGCTTGATCACGATCGCGCTCGTGACCAGAGAAAATCCGCAATTGTTTCACGTCCGCAACGCATTTGCGGCCGGAGGCTTGCGGGAGGATCCGGCAACGGGTGCAGCCGCCGCGGCGTTCGCGGGATATTTGCGCGACATAGGCTGGCCGCACGGGAGTGTCATCAATATCGTTCAGGGTGAAGACATGGGAATGCGATCGCTGATCCGGGCGGAGATTGGCGGGATCGCTGGCAGCTCAATAACGGTGTCAGGGACGGCGCGCATCATGAACGATGCGTGATCCCCGCGAAAGTCCGGTCCACTCTAAGGCGGGGCGGATCCCGGTTTCCCGCCTGCGCGAAGCCGCGGCACGCCTTATCATGCGGACGTGAATGCTTCGGCGGGCGTGGCGCTCGAGAGGGCGAAGAAGCTGCCGCAGGTGCAGTCGGCGCATGCGCTGAAGTTTTGAGCCGGTATGTGCTAGACCTGAGCGGACTGGAGGAGGCGATGGCCCGCCCGATCGTGGTGCACGCCGACTGGGACCCCGACGCCAAGGTCTGGGTCGCGACGACGCGCGACCTGCGTGGCCTCGTGACCGAGGCCGATACGATCGAGGCGCTGCGGGCGAAACTACCCGGCATGATCCTCGACCTGCTTGAAGAGTACGGGATTTCCGATCCTCCGGCCTCGATCGAAATCGTTGCACGCGCCAGCGACACTTTGACTGCCGCCGAATAGTTGCTCCGCGCATGGCGAACGAAATTCTCAAGGACGCCGGGCTCCCGAAGGCCTTTTAGTTCTTGGTCTCGATCCGCCGCGACCGTCCACAGCCCGGCCGCAATCGTAAACGCAAGCAGAACAACGGCTTGCCTCCCCCGACCGCATCCGTTATCGGGGGCTCATGGGTGCGACTGGTCCGGGCCGCATCGCGTCGACGCGTGCGAGCGGGGTTTGGGGTCCTCATGGCGAATGTTGTCGTGGTCGGGTCCCAGTGGGGCGACGAGGGCAAGGGCAAGATCGTCGACTGGCTGTCCGAGCAGGCCGACGTCGTGGTGCGCTTCCAGGGCGGACACAATGCCGGCCACACGCTGGTCATCGACGGGGTCACGTTCAAGCTCTCGCTGTTGCCTTCCGGCGTGGTGCGGCCGAACAAGCTCTCGGTCATCGGCAATGGCGTGGTGCTTGATCCGCGCGCGCTGATCGAGGAGATCGGCCGGCTCGCCGCGCAAGGCATTGCGATCACGCCCGACAATCTGCGCATCGCCGACAACACCGCGCTCATTCTCTCGCTGCACCAGGAGCTCGACGCGCTGCGCGAGTCGTCGAATGCCGGGGTGCGCATCGGCACCACCCGGCGCGGCATCGGCCCGGCCTACGAGGACAAGGTCGGGCGCCGCGCGATCCGCCTGATGGACCTTGCCGACCTCGCCACGCTGCAGGGCAAGATCGAAGGCCTGCTCGCGCATCACAATGCGTTGCGCCGCGGCAACGGGCTCAGCGAGATCAGCGCGAAGACGATCTATCAGGAGCTCGCGGCGGTCGCGCCGAAGGTGCTCCCGTTCATGGACACCGTGTGGGCGCTGCTCGACGCCAAGCGCCGCGAAGGCAAGCGCATCCTGTTCGAAGGCGCGCAGGGCACGCTGCTCGACGTCGACCACGGCACCTATCCGTACGTGACCTCCTCGAACACGGTCGCCGGACAGGCGGCGAGCGGATCGGGGCTCGGGCCGGGCGCGATCGGCTACGTGCTCGGCATCTGCAAGGCCTATACGACGCGGGTCGGCGAGGGGCCGTTTCCGACCGAGCAGCTCAATGAAGTGGGCCGCCTGCTCGGCGAGCGCGGCCGCGAGTTCGGCGTGGTCACGGGCCGGCCGCGCCGCTGCGGCTGGTTCGACGCGGTGCTGGTGCGGCAGACCGCGCGCACCAGCGGAATCAACGGGCTGGCGCTCACCAAGCTCGACATTCTGGACGGCTTCGACGAGATCAAGGTGTGCATCGGCTATCGCCTCGACGGCCGCGAAATCGACCATTTGCCGGCCGGCGCGACCGCGCAGGCGCGCGTCGAGCCGATTTACGAGACGGTCGAAGGGTGGAAAAGTGCGACCGCGAAGGCCCGTTCCTGGGCTCAACTGCCTGCGCAGGCGATAAAGTACGTGCGGCGAATCGAGGAACTGGTCGATTGTCCGGTTGCAATGCTCTCGACCAGCCCGGAGCGGGAGGACACAATTCTGGTGCAGAACCCGTTCGAAACGTAAGCTGACGAGGACACAAGCCCGTTCGGGCCAAACGAGTCTGAGCTGAACCCTCGGGGGTGGAAGAGCGTAAGTAGGCGAATGGCCGATTATTACCCGCTCGTCGCAAAGGCGATCGCTGGTCTTGAGAAGAATACCGGCGAAGGGCGTCGTGCGCTCTACGAGCGCGCGCGAACGGCGTTGGTCGCGCAGCTGCGCGGGATGAGCGATCCGCCGCTCACCGAGGCCGAGATCACGCGCGAGCGGCTCGCCCTCGAGGAGGCGATCCGCAAGGTGGAAGCCGAGGCCGCGCGACGCGGACGCGACGCGCCGAAGCCGCCGCCGCCGCAAAGCCCGACTGACACGCGCGATCTCGATGCCATCATGCCGCGCGCGCCGACCGCGCAAGCAGCACCGCCGCCGCCACCCGTGGCCGAGCGCCCGGCGCCGCCGCCGCGTGCACCGCGCGCGCCGGGCGAGCGCCGCTCGGTCACCGATGAGGGTTTGCGCGGCTTTCGCGACGTGATCGCCGAGGCCGAGGGCCTCGGCGACGCGACCGCGCAAGGCGCGAAAGCGGCGCGCGACGTATTCGCCGCGACCCCGCCCAGCACCAGCGAGCCGTTCGACCGGCTCGAGCCGCGCGTCGAGCCGGAAGGGTTGCGTCCGCCGCCGCGGCCGGCGCCGCGCCCGCTCGATCAGCCGCGGCTCGAGCCGCGCGCGCCCGAACCGCGCGCGCCGGAGCCAAGAGTCGAATCAAGAGTCGAATCGAGGATCGATTCAAGGATCGAGCCGCGGCCTGAGCCGCGTGGGTTCGAGCCGCGCCCCGAGCCGCGCGCGTTCGAGCCGCGCTCGCTGGAGCCGCAGTTCGACGAGCCGCCCTGGCCGTCGGCCCCGCCGCCGCCGGTCGAGCGCGTCGCCGAGCGCACCGCGCCGCCGCCGCGGCAGGGCCCGCTGCGCGCGCCTTCGGCCGACGACATCGATGAGCTGCCGCGGCGCTCGCGGGTCGGGCTGATCGCCGCGCTGATGACCGTCGTGATCATCCTGGCGCTCGGCGCAACCGCCTATTGGCAGCGCGCGCGCATCTCGGCGCTGGTCAACGTGGTGCGCGGCTCGAGCAAGCAGGCGCCGGTCGATCCGAACCAGCAGAAGCCGAAGATCTCCGATCGCGTCGGTCAGCCGACGGAGCCGCAGAGCGAAACCAAACAGCAGCCGGCCCAGTCCGGCCCGGTCGCGCAGGTCGCGCAGCGCGTGGTGCTCTACGAGGAGGATCCCGCCGATCCGCAAGGCAAGCGCTATGTCGGCTCGGCGATCTGGCGCACCGAGACCATCACGCCCGGACCGGGCGCCGCCCCCGACATCGCGGTGCGCGCGGATCTCGAGATCCCCGAGCGGCGCATCACCATGACGTTCTCGCTGCGCCGCAATACCGATCAGGCGCTGCCCGCGAGCCACACCATCGAGATCACGTTCAACCTGCCGGCCGACTTTCCGTTCGGCGGCATCCAGAACGTGCCCGGCGTCCTGATGAAGCAGGCCGAGCAGACGCGCGGCGCGCCGCTCGCCGGGCTCGCCGTGAAGGTGACGTCGGGCTTCTTCCTGGTCGGGCTGTCGGCGGTCGAAGCCGACATGCAGCGCAATCTGCAGCTCCTCAAGGAGCGCCCCTGGTTCGACATTCCGATCGTCTACAATAACGGCCGCCGCGCGATCCTCGCGCTCGAAAAAGGCACGCCGGGCGAGAAGGCGTTCGACGAGGCTTTCAAGGCCTGGGGGCAGTGACTGCCGCGATGTTTGAGCAAGTATTGCATATTTCTCATGAAACAACTGGAAGGCGCATACGCCCTGCATTAATTAAAGCCGTCGGCGGCGCGAGTTCGGGGGATGGGCGAGGTCTTCTTCAGTTACAAGCGTGAAGATCGTGAACGGGTTGAACCGCTCGTCCGCGTGCTCGAGGCCGCAGGCTTCGACGTCTGGTGGGACCCAAACATCACTCCGGGTGAGCGCTTTTCGGAGGTGATTGATCAAGCCTTGAGCGGCGCCCGGTGTGTCGTCGTCGCTTGGTCCCATCAATCGGTCCAATCGCCTTGGGTTCGCGACGAAGCGGCCACCGGGCGAGACAGCGGGATACTTGTTCCGTTGAGTCTAGATGGAGCGAAGCCTCCTCTAGGATTCCGCGAGTTCCAGACACCGAACTTCGAGAGTTGGCGGGGCGACGAAAGCGATCCACGCGTGCGGCATCTCGTCTCTGGCGTGAGGCGGGTGATTTACAAAGACAACGCACCCTTTGCGCCCGCCCGCAGTAACGTCGACAAGCTTCCGAAGCGCTCACGTTTTGGGCTGATCGCGGCGCTGACGGCGGTCCTGATCATCATTCTGGCACTCAGCGAGTTGAGCAAGCAGCAGGCGCCGGTCGATCCGAACCAGCAGAAGCCGAAGGTGGCCGATCGGGGTGGCCAGCCTTCGGAACTAGCGCAGGGGGACGCCAAGCAGAAGCCAACCCAGCTCGAGTCAGCTGCGCAACGCTTGGTGCTCTACGAGGAGGATCCCTCCGATCCGCAGGGCAAGCGCTATGTCGGTTCGGCGATCTGGCGCACCGAGACCATCACGCCCGGACCGGGCGCCACGCGTGACATCGCGGTGCACGCTGATCTCGAGATCCCCGAGCGGCGCATCACCATGACATTCGCGCTCCGCCGCAATATCGACCAGGCGCTGCCGGCTAGTCACACCATCGAGATCACCTTCAACCTGCCGGTCGACTTTCCGTTCGGCGGCATCCAGAACGTCCCCGGCGTCCTGATGAAGCAGGCTGAGCAGACGCGCGGCGCGCCGCTCGCCGGGCTCGCCGTGAAGGTGACGTCGGGTTTCTTCTTGATCGGGCTGTCTAATGTCAAAGCCAGCATGCAGAACAATATCCAGCTCCTGAAGGAGCGCCCGTGGTTTGACATTCCGATCGTCTACAACAATGGCCGCCGCGCGATCCTCGCGCTGGAGAAGGGCACGCCGGGCGAGAAGGCGTTCGACGATGCGTTCAAGGCCTGGGGGCAGTAAGCTTCCGCTCGCCCGTCTGCTCGCTTACGCTTGCGCCCGCCATCCGCTTGGCGAATGGACCAGGCAACAACGAGGACGGCCTTGCCGAAAGAACAAATCCGCGTCGCGACGTTCGACGGCCCCGGCGCGCCGCCGGTGATCCGCACGGTGCCGTGGCCGGCGGTGCCGGAGAAGGCCGCGTTGATCAAGATCGGCGCCTGCGGCGTCTGCGGCACCGACCAGCACATCCTGAAAGGTCATTGGCCAAAGCCGCTGCCCTGGCCGTTCACGCTCGGCCACGAGCTCGGCGGCGTGATCGTCGAGGCGGGCGCGGAGCTCACCGAAGACTTCATGGGCAAGCCGCTCGGCGTCGGCGCGAAGGTGATGATCCCGCCGCTGATGCCGTGCGGCTCCTGCTACTACTGCGTCCACTATCCGCACAACGCCAACAAGTGCCTGACGCCGGTCTATTACGGGCGCTATCTCGGCTTCGACAAGCCGCCGCATCTGTGGGGCGGCTGGGCCGAATATGTCTATGTCGATCTCGCCATGCTGCCGGGCACCAAGATCTACAAGCTGCCCGACGACATGAGTCTGCGGCTCGGCGCGCTCGCCGAGCCGCTCACCTCCTGCATCCGCGCGTTCAACCGCGCGATCGAGGCCGGCCGGTTCAAGTGGGGCAACACGGTCGTGATCCAGGGCTCCGGCCCGATCGGCATCCTGGCGGTCGCGGCCGCGCAGGAGATGGGCGCAGGGCGCGTCATCTGCGTCGGCGCGCCGGAAGCGCCGCGGCTTGCGCTCGCGCGCAAGTTCGGCGCCGAGGCGACCGTCAATATCGAGGCGGTGAAGACGCCTGAGAAGCGCATCGACGCGGTGCGCGCCATCGTCGGCGGCTTCGGCGCCGACCTGGTGATGGACTGCTCGGGCCATCCGAGCGCCGGACCCGAAGGCATCGAGATGCTGCGCGACGGCGGCACCTATGTCGAGATGGGCCAGTTCACCGACGCCGGCGCGATCGCGACCTCGTGGCATCGCATCTGCGCGAAGGACCTGAACGTGCTCGGCTCGTGGGCGTTCACCGCGAACGACCTGCCGCTCGGGGTCGACATGCTCTACCGTACCCGCGCCAAGTATCCCTGGCTCGAGATGCAGACGCTCTATCCCTTCACCGCGGACGGCGTCGCCCGCGCGGTCGCCGACGCGATGGCGATGAAGACCGTCAAGTCGACGATCGTGCCGTGGCCGGAGCTGGTCTGAGGCGGAGAAGGCCCGGCATGGCGGGACAGCGTCGCGCGTTGATCATCGGCGGCTCGCTCGGCGGACGGTTTGCCGCGCATTTCCTGCGCGCGATCGGCTGGACCGTCGACGTCTACGAGCGCAGCGCCGAGGATCTCGCCGGGCGCGGCGCCGGGCTCGGCACGCACGACGCGCTGATGCGCCTGCTGCGGCGGATCGGGATCGAGACGGAGCTCGATCTCGGCGTCCACACCCAGCAATACATCCTGCTCGACGCGCGCGGCAGCGTGAGCTGCCGGCTCGGCTATCCGCGCGTGATGACCGCATGGGCGCGGCTCTACCGACCGCTCAAGGATGCGCTGCCGGCGCAGCACTATCATCCGGCCAAGTCCCTGGTCGGCTTCAGCCAGGATCGTGACGCGATCACGGCGCTGTTCGCCGACGGCTCGCACGCGAGCGCCGACCTGCTGGTCGCCGCGGATGGACCGCGCTCGACCGTCCGTCCGCTGGTGCTGCCCGCGCTCAAGCCCGACTATGCGGGCTATGTGGCGTGGCGCGGGCTGACCGCCGAGGCCGAGGTCGCGAGCGAAGACCGCGCGCTCCTGTTTGCCAGCAACGCCTTCTGCATCCCGGGCGGCGAGCTCGCCGTCTCCTATCCGGTGCCGGCGCGCGACGGCGATCTGCGCCCCGGCAGGCGGGACTACAACATCGTCTGGTACCGGCCGACCGGGACGGATGCCCTTGCCGATCTCAACACCGATGCGTCGGGGCGCCGCCACGAGCAGATCCCGCCGCCGCTCATCCGCCCCGAAATGATCGCAGCGGTGAAAGCCGACGCCCGCGCGCTGCTCGCGCCTGCGATTGCGGCGATCTTCGCGCGCGCCGAGCAGCCGATCTTCCAGCCGATCCACGATTTCGCCGCGCCGCGGCTGGTCTTCGGACGAGTCGCGCTGCTCGGCGATGCCGCCTTCGTGGCGCGGCCGCACATCGGCGCCGGCGTCACCAAGGCGGCGCTCGACGCCGACTGCCTTGCCGACGCACTCGCCGCGCACGAGCGTGTCGACGACGCGCTCGCGGTCTACGATCGGGAGCGCCAGCGCGCCGGCGACTGGGCGGTGTCGCGCTCGCGCGAGATCGGCAGCTGCATCAGCGCCGAAGTGGCGCGCGAGGCGATGCCGTCCGCCGCGGCGGCGGGCGCGCGCGCCGAGCGGGTGTTTCGCGAATACGCGACGCTGCACCACGAGGTGCGCGACTGGGCGGCGAGCGCCGACGAGCGGCAGAGCGCCGAGTTGACAGGACGGCGCGCCGATCGTTAGGTTTGCGGCGGGTCCGATACACCCGCTGCCTGCACCCTTCGGGGATGGTGAACGTATCGATCTTCCTCCGCTCCCTCGCCATGGGCGAACGAGTCGGCAACGCAGGCACCGATCCTTTCCGTTCGCCGATGAGGAGGAGTATCCGATGCGCGATTTCCGCGATGCGAAGGCCATGGCGCATGCGCTGCGCGATGGCCTGAAAGCGAAGACCGTCGAAGTCAGTCACAGCGAATGCCTCGAGCTGATCGCCAAAGCGTTCGACTGCGGAAGCTGGAATGTTCTCTCGGCCAGGATCGAAGCGGCGCAGTCGCCGCAACCCGAAGCGCGCCCGCGCGACCCGCGCTTCCGGCGGCTGCTCAGATGCTCGTTATGCGGCTAGGCGCAGGACGAGGTAAAGGAGCTGATCGCGGGGCCGCCGCCGATGTTCGTGTGCGACGAATGCGTCGGACTGTGCAACGACATCATCGACGACCAGGAATTTTCGCGCGTGTTGCAGGCGGGTGAGCAGATTTTCGGAGCGGCCAATGTGGCGCTCGGGTTCCTGCGCGACAAGTTCCTGAGTGCCGGGTCGCGCGACCAGCTGGCGCGCTATCTGCAGCGCCGCGAGAGCGGTGCGCAGCGCTGGCGCCTCGAGTTGCAGCAGGTCGAGCGCATGCTCGCCATGCCGGATGACGAAGTGGTGGCGGAGACGGATGTGCTGGCGACGCCGCGGTTCGCATTCCTACGCAACATGACGCGGGCGGGCCTGCGCGACCTGCAGCAACAGCTGACGCGTCGGCTCAAGCGCTTCGAGGACGTGCGCCCGGTCGTAATGGCCGCAATCGGTGAGAGTTAGTGAACGACGAATTGAGGTTGAATCGAGCGGTGCTGCAGGCTCGGCCTGTTCCCCTCCCCCCTGTGGGGAGGGGCTAGGGGTGGGGGTCGCGCGATGGCACGCGACCGTGATCCTAGACCTTCGGACGGAAGTCGCATCTGGGCGACGATGGTGTGCTTGAGGACATTCAACGCGCAATAACTGCGACCCCCACCCCCGACCCCTCCCCACAAGGGGGAGGGGAGTGGACCGCGTTCGTGGCGAGCGCTTCGGCCTCAAACGAATCCTCCCTAAATCTTCTCGATGTGCGCCTTTTCGATCACGGCTCGCCACTTGGCGATCTCGGACTTGAGGTAGGCGTCGAACGCGGCCGGGGAGTTGCCGGATGGCTCGAAGCCGAGCGCGAGGATTTTGTCCTTCACGTCGGGCAGCGCGAGCGCCGCGGCGATCTCGCGCTGCAACAGATCGACGATCGCGTGCGGCGTTCCGGCCGGCGCCAGCACGCCCTGCATGGTCTCGGCTTCCTGTCCCTTGACGCCGAGCTCGTCCATCGTGGGCACGTCCGGCAGCGCGGACGAGCGCTGCGTCGCCGTGATCGCGAGCGCGCGCAGCTTGCCGTCCTTGATCAACGCGGTCGCAGGCGGGATCGCCTGGAACGACAGCGGCGTGTGGCCGGCGACGACCGCCTGCAGCGCCGGATTGCCGCCATTGAACGGCACCACGAGAAGATCCTCGAGCCCGAACGCCTGCTTGAACAGCTCGATCGACAGGTGCGGCGTCGTGCCGATGCCGGGCGACGCGATGGTGAACTTGGCGGGATCGGCCCGGATGAGGTCGACCAGCGCGTTCACGTCCTTTGCCGGCACCGCCGGGTTGACGATCAGCGCATGCGGCGTGCCGCCCGCCTTGGTGATCGGCACGAAGTCCTTCGCGGGATCGTAGGGGATTTTGGCGTAGAGGCTCGGATTGACGACGTAGCTCGAGGACACGAACAGGATCGTGTAGCCGTCGCCGACAGCGCGCGCGGCGGCGCCCATGCCGATATTGCCGCCGGCACCCGGCTGATTCTCGACGATGAAGGGCTGGCCGAGCCGCTCGGTGAGCTTCTGCGCGATCAGGCGCGCGACCACGTCGGTCGGCCCGCCGGCCGCGAACGGCACGATGATGCGCACCGCCTTGCCGGGATAGGGGTCGGCGCGCGCCGCGTCGGTCGCGGCGAGGCCGGCGCAAGCCAAGCCGGCGAGCAACGCCGCGATCCGCACGAGCGTCCGCATCGTCGTGTCCTCCCAGCACGCGGTGCCACACGGCGTCCAAACTGGTTAACGGCGCGGGCCGGCTTTGCCGCCGGAACTACCTGAAAAGTCTGCGATTGTGGCCGAAAGAAATCAATATTCCGATCCAATCGCGCACGCTTCTCGCCGCGAAAACGCCCGACCCCGTTGGTCAGTTTGGCCCTCGCGGCACGAGGTCACGCGCTTGCAGCGCGCCGGCGTCGGCGGGGGATACGGGGAGAGTATATGCGTCGCTTCCTGCTTGCGCTCATCGTCGTTGCGCTGCCGACGATCGGCTTGCCTGCGATCGTCTTCCCGGCGATCGTCTTGGCTGCGCCGGCGGCCCGTCTGCCCGACCAGCCGTCGAAGGAAAACATCCTCGCCTGGATCAACAGCTACCGCCTGCATCCCGATCCGGACCGCGTGCCGGTCGCGGTGCGCGCCATGAGCCGGCTCGGGCTCATCACCGATCCGGAAGCATCGGGCGTCTATGTCGGCTTCATCGCGGGCGTGCTCGCCGCGAACCCCGACAAGGCCGACATGCTGATCGCGAAAATGTTCCCGCTGCCGACCGAGCACCATTGGGCGATCGTGCGCGCGATCGCGTTCTCGGAGCGTCCGGACTGGCGCATCCTGATGCAGCGCGTCGCCGAGCGCATGCCGGAGCGGTACGCGATGATGGACCGTTATCTCTCGGGCAAGCTGCCGCGGCTCGAGGAAGCGCCGATCGAGAAGGACGAGACCTGGGGCGAGAAGGTCGGCGCGCGCTTCTCGTTTGCCAAGAAGAAGGACAAGGACAAAGACAAGGTCTTCGCGCTGACGCCCGATCTGCTCGACACGCTGTGGGGCTATTACTTCGCGACCGGCAGCTACCGTCCGCTCTCGCGCATCGTGCTGATGCTGCGCTGGTCGAAGGAGCGCGACTCGATCGAGAAGCTGACCCTCGGCAGCATGGCGAAGTACACCCTCGCCATCAACGCCTCGCGCAACACCGGCCTGCTCGGCATCCTGAAATGGGCCGCCGAGCAGGAGCAGCCCGACGGGGTGAAGGCGCCCCTCGCCGAGGTGATCGAGGCGGCCGAGACGGTCGACACCGTCAAGCTGCGCAACGAGGCGCTCGCCGCGATCGACGAGCTCAAGACCAAGGGCCCGGGCTCCAAGCGCGACCTGACGATGTGGGGTCAGGTCGGCGAAGGGGCGCTCGCACTTGGTTGCGTCGCCGCGGCAGTTGCCGGCCAGGTGGAATTGGGCATCCCGTGCGTGATCGGCGGCGCGGCAAGCTCGGCCGCGCTGCGGCTGTGGGACCAGAAATGAGGCCAAAAGGGCAGGGTGCGTAGTGGACCGGAAGCGGATCGCCACCAGATCGCCGCAATGATGTCCGATGCCACTTAACGGCTTATTCACCCTGATCCCGCACTGTATTCCGAGGGGGAGCGTGGGATTTACGATGAAATCGGCGCGTATTTGCTTTGTCTCGCTTGGCTGCGTGGCGGGGGCCTTCGCTTTCGGGGTGATCGCCAACGCCGCCCTTGATCTGGTCATGCCCGCCCAGGCGACCGGGGCGTTCGACGCCGCGGCTTCCATGCCGGGGCGGGCTGTCGAGCCGCCGGCTGTGCCGGCCTCATTTGCGCTCGCGTCCGCCGAGTCGACGCCGGTCGAGCTCGGGCGGCCCCGGGTGAAGACCGTTCCGATCGTCGTGCGCGACGGCGAATTCACCGAACCGGCGGGCGAGCCGGCCGCCGTCGCCCAGGTCCCTCAGGTCGCTCAAATCCCTCAAGTCACGGCCCACGTGCCGTTGCCGCGCCCGCGCCCCGCTACCGCGCCCTCCTATGACGGCATGGCGCCGCTTGCGGCGCAACCCGGCGCGCTCGCGATCGCGGCCGCGACCCGCAAGGCCAATGCGGAAGACGGCGAGATGCTCAGCGCCGCCGGCATCGATCGCATGAAGTCCGCGCTCGCGCTGACCGCCGAGCAGGAGGAATACTGGCCGGCGATCGCCGCCGAGCTGCGCACGCTCGGCAAGATGCTCAAGGGCAAAGGCCAGAACCCCCACGTCGACAACGACACCATGCAGCGGCTTTATTGGGCCGCCGCGCCGCTGATCAGCCGGCTCTCCTACGAGCAGAAGATGAAGGTGAAGCAGATGGCGCGCCTGATGGGCCTCAATCAGGTTGCCGAGGCGCTGTAAGCGCCTGACCGGTTCGGCGCCGCTCGTCCAGAATTCCGTACCGCCAGGAGCGCGCATCGTTGGATGCGCGCACAGTGCGGTCATGTTGAGTGTGGTCATTGTTGAGTGAGCTGGCGCTCTTGTAGAGTGCCCGCCATGACGCCGACACGCCGCCTCGTTCTCGCAAGCCTTGGGGTGACGGGCTTGGCCGCGCTCCCTTCGGGCGCCTCCGCGCAAGCCTATCCGAGCCATCCGATCGCCTTGCTGGTGCCGTGGGCGGCCGGCGGCTCGACCGACATCCTGGCGCGCGTGGTCGCGCACGAGCTCGCGCAGACGATGGGCCAGCCGGTCGTGATCGAGAACCGCACCGGCGCCTCGGGCAATATCGGCACCGCCATGGTCGCGCGCGCAGCACCCGACGGCTACACGCTCCTGTTCAACACCATGAGCGTGCACACCATCAATCAGGCGCTGTTCGCCACCATGCCGTTCGACGGCATCAAGGATTTCTCGCCGATCACCTTGCTCGCCCACGTGACCAACACCATGGCGGTGCACCCCTCGATCCCGGCGAGCACGGTCGCGGAGTTCATCGCCTACGCCAAGGCCAATCCCGGCAAGATCGCCTACGCGACGGCAGGCGCGGGGTCGAACAACCACCTGTGCGCCGCGCTGTTTCAGAAGATGACCGGCATCACGATGCTGCACGTGCCCTATCGCGGCGGCGCGCCCGCGGTGGCCGACACCGTCGCCGGGCAGACGCAGGTGATCTTCACCGCCGGCACGCAAAGCCTGCCGCATGTGAAGGCCGGCCAGCTCAAGCTGCTCGCCGTCACCGAGGAGAGCCGCTCGCCGTTCCTGCCCGACGTGCCGACCGTGGCTGAGACCGTGCCGGGCTACGAGATCACGGTGTGGTACGGCGCGTTCGGTCCGGCCGCCTTGCCGGCCGATATCGTGGCGCGGCTCAACCGCGAGATCAGCCATGCGCTGTTCCTGCCCGAGGTGAAGCAACGCATGGCCGATATCGCGGTCGAGGTCAGGTCATCGACGCCGGAGGAGCTTGCCGCGCGGATCCGCGCCGATGCCGCGAAATGGGGCGCGATCATCAAGAGCCTCGGCATCGCGCCGACCTAGAGCGGGATGGAGCATGATCTTTTCCGAAAACCGCTACACACTTTTCGGGATCATGCTCTAGGACGCGTCCTTCAGGACTTGCGCGCCGTGGCGCGCCTCAATGCGTCCCACGCCTCCTGGTTGGCCCGGTCGAAGGTCTTGCGCGACTCTGCCAAGGCTGCGCTCAGTGCCGTCCAGGATTCGTTGCCGGCCTGCTTGAGCTTCTGCAGCTGTGCGTCGGCCTGCGCGGCCTGCGCCTTCATCTGCGCGAGGACCGCGTCGATGTCGGAACCCCGCGCGGCGAGCTTTGCGGCCTCACCGTGGAATTTGTCGATCGCCTCGCGCCAGGTCTTCACCTGCGCGGCCGCGACGTCGCGGAACGTTGCCTGCTGCTGCTCGACCTGTTCGCCGACCGTCGCGAAGTAGGACTTGAGCTGTGCCTCGAACCCGTTCCACTGCGCTTCCAATTGCGCCTTGACGCTTTGCCACGCGCTCGTGCCGAGCTCAGCCTGCGCCTTCACCTGGCTCTGAAACGCGTCGCGCCGCTTGGTCAAATCGGCGATGAATTGCTCCGCCTTGGCCTTGGAATCGGCGTGCATCCGGCCCGCCTTCGCTTCCAGCGACGCCAATGTGGCGTCCATCTCGTCAATGCGCTGCTTGGTCCATTCGAGATAGGAATGCATGCTGCTCTGCTCTGCCATGACCGCCTCCATTCCCGTTTGTTGCCGCGAACTTGCTAGATTTGATCCGCTCGTTCATCATCACCTTGACCTGCATCAACAGCCCCGCCTCCTTCCTGGAGAAACCGCCGCTGCGACGGCCGGAGGAACGCGATGGATACTTTTGGCTGGCTGATCCTGTTCTTTTTGATCGCGTCCACGCTGCAGCCACTGCTGCAGGGGCGCTATCAGGCCATGCAGCGCGCGCGACAGATCGCCGCCATCGAAAAGGAGCGCGGCTCGCGCGTCATCACGATGATCCACCGCCAGGAGACGCGGTCATTCTTCAGCGTGCCGGTCGCGCGCATGATCGATCTCGAGGACGCCCAGCAGATCATTCCGGCGATCCAACAGACCCCGGCCGACACGCCGATCGATCTCATTCTCCACACCCCCGGCGGCATGGTGCTTGCCGCGATGCAGATCGCGCGCGCGCTGAATGGGCATCCGTCACGGGTCACGGTTCACGTGCCGGTCTACGCCATGTCCGGCGGCACGCTGCTCGCGCTCGCGGCCGATGAGATCGTCCTCGACTCGTTCTCGGTGCTCGGCCCAATCGATCCGCAGATCATCGGCGTTCCGGCGGCGAGCCTGGTCGAGGTCAAGCGCGAGAAGCCGATCGCCGAGGTGAACGACCTGACGCTCCTTCTCGCCAATATGAGCGAGAAGGCGCTCGCGCAGGTGAAACGCGGCGCGCTGGAACTGGTCGGCGACAAGCTGCCGGAGGAGAAGGCGAAGCGCCTCGTCGACGCCCTCGCGAGCGGGCAATGGACCCATGACTACGGGCTGACCGCAACTGAAGCGAAGAGCCTCGGGCTGAACGTCACGACCGGCCTTGCGCCGTCGATCCTCGCGCTCATGCAGCTCTACCCGCAGCCGGTGCGGCATTTGCCGTCGATCGAGTTCCTGCCGGTCACGCCGTCGCGCCAATCCGGACCGAAGGGCATGCCCGCGGCGAGCTAGCGCATATCCCGGAAAAGGCCTGTCCCGGACTCGATCCGGGATGGATACCGGTTTTCCGAAAAGGATATGCGCCAACGCAAGAATCTAGAGCGCATCCCGATTCCTTCCAATCGGGATGCGCTCTAGAGCATGATCCTCCTCATTTGACCTGGCGTTGCTGCGGCGCGATCCTGTCCGCAGAGGAACGATTGCCGCTCGACCCCTTCCGGCTCGACGGTACGAAGTCAGTTCGGAGGAAGCGATGAGCACATCCGCGGTGGCGGCGGCAGCCAGCGAGCAGGCCGGAGCCGAGCCTCTCGACCTTGCCGACATGCGCCGGCGCGTCCGGGCGATCTTCATTGGCTCGATCGGCAATCTGGTCGAATGGTACGATTTCTACGCCTATGCGGCGTTCGCGCTGTATTTTGCCGGCGCGTTCTTCCCTTCCTCCGATCCGGTGGTGCAGCAGCTCAACGCGGCGCTGCTGTTTGCCGCCGGCTTCCTGGTGCGGCCGCTCGGCGGCTGGATGTTCGGCTACCTGGCGGACCACCATGGCCGACGCGGCGCGCTGATGCTCTCGGTCGGGCTGATGTGCTTCGGCTCGCTGATGATCGCCGTGACGCCGACCTACGCGACGATCGGCATCTGGGCGCCGGTGCTGCTTGGCGTCGCGCGCATCCTGCAGGGCCTGAGTCTGGGCGGCGAATACGGCACCAGCGCGACCTACCTCACCGAGATGGCGGATCAGCGCCACCGCGGCTTCTACTCGAGCTTCCAGTACGTCACGCTGATCGGCGGGCAGATTATCGCGCTGCTCGTGCTCATGGTGCTGCAGAAGGTCTTCCTCACCAATGACGAGATCCGCGCCTTCGGCTGGCGCATCCCCTTTGCGATCGGCGCCGGGCTCGCGATCATCGCGCTGATCATGCGCCGCACGCTGCACGAGACCGCGCAGTTCGAGGCGGCCAAGAGCGTGGTCAAGGCGGTCAAGCGCACCTCGTCGCTGGCCGCGCTCGCGCGCTATCCGCGCGAGGTGCTGCTCGTCGTCGGGCTGACCGCCGGCGGCACCGCGGCGTTCTACACCTACACCACCTACATGCAGAAGTTCCTCAAGCTCTCGGTCGGGCTCACCGACGATCAGACCACGACGGTGACGCTCGCGGCGCTCGTGTTCGGCATCATTCTGCAGCCGACCTACGGGGCGATCTCGGATCGCATCGGGCGCAAGTGGCTGCTGATCGCGTTCGGCGTCACCGGCGTCCTGTTCACCATCCCGCTGCTCACCACCTTGCAGAGCGTGAAGACGCCGCTTGCCGCCTTCCTGCTGATCGCCGCCGCCTGGATGATCGTCTCCGGCTACACCTCGATCAATGCGGTGGTGAAGGCCGAGCTGTTCCCGACGACGGTGCGGGCGATCGGCGTCGGGCTGCCCTATGCGCTCACCGTGTCGATCTTCGGCGGCACCGCTGACTCGGTCGCGCTATGGTTCAAGTCGATCGGCCACGAGGACTGGTATTATTATTATCTGACGGGCATGATCGGCATCTCGCTCGTGGTCTATCTGTTCATGCGCGACACCAAGGCCGACTCGGCCATGCATCGGCACGAATGAGAGCGGCCGCGTCATAACGTTCACACAAGGAGGAAGGCATGAGCGCGATCGGACGGCGCACGTTGCTCGGCGCAGCCGGCGCGCTGGCCGTGTCAGGCGTAGGACCGGCTCGAGCCCAGCATAACGTCCCGAATTCGAGCGGCAGCGACGCGCCGAAGCTCAAGGCGCCGGCCAATGCCTGCGACTGCCACATGCATATCTACGACGCGGCGCGCTTCCCGCCGGCGCGGCCGGGGCCGCAATCGCGCATGCAGAGCAATGCCAGCGTCGCCGAGTATCGGCTGCTGCAGCAGCGCAACGGCACCACGCGCACCGTGGTGGTCACGCCGGCCGCCTACGTGACCGACAACCGCGTCACGCTCGACGCGATCGTGCAGCTCGGCCGCGCCAGCACGCGCGGCGTCGCGGTGCTGCATCCCGACGTCGCCGAGGCCGAGCTCAAGACGCTCACCGACGGCGGCATCAAGGGTATCCGCTTCACGGTGTTCGATCCGCAAAGCGCGGCGGTGTCGATCGACATGATCGAGCCGCTCGCCGGCCGCGTCGCCGACCTCGGCTGGCACCTCCAGATCCACATGCGCGCCGACCAGATCGTGGCGAACGGCGACATGCTGCAGCGCCTGCCGACGCCGGTGGTGTTCGACCATATGGGCCGCCTGCCGCAGCCGGCCCCGCTCGATCACGCGGCGTTCAAGATCATCCGCGCGATGCTCGATAGAGGCCGCACCTGGGTGAAGCTCGCCGGCGCCTACCTCGACACCAATGTCGGCGCGCCGACCTACACCGACAAGCTCGCGGTCGCGCAGGCCTACATCAAGGCCGCGCCCGAGCGCGTGGTGTGGGGCTCGGACTGGCCGCATCCGACCGAGAAGGACAAGCCGAACGACGCGACGCTGTTCGACCTGCTCACCGCCTGGGCGCCGGACGCGGCGCAGCGCGAGCGCATCCTGGTGACCAACCCGGAAGCGCTTTACGGGTTCGCCAGTGCGTGATCCCGAAAAGTGGATGCCGGTTTTCGGATAAGATCACGCACAAATGAAAACGGCTGTGTGACCTGATGGCGGATGACCAGAAAGCGCTGCGCGGCGCCGACATCGTTGCGCGCTCGCTCGAGCGGCTCGGCTGCGAGCGCATCTTCACGCTCTCCGGCAATCACATCATGTCGCTGTTCGACGCGGCGCTCGAGACCAAGCTCGACCTCGTGCATGTGCGCCACGAGGCGGCGGCCGTGCACATGGCCGACGCCTGGGGGCGCCTCACCGGCAAGCCGGGGATCGCGATGGTGACCGGCGGACCCGGGCACGCCAATGCGGTCGGCGCGCTGTTCACCGCGCTCGGCGCGGAATCCCCGATGGTGCTGCTCTCCGGCCACGCGGCGACCTGGGAGCTCGGGCGCGGCGGCTTCCAGGAAATCCGCCAGGCCGACATGGCGGCGCCGGTCAGCAAGGCGTCGTTCACCGCGACCTCCGCGGCGACGCTCGGGCGCGACGTCGGCGAGGCGGTTCGCATCGCCAGCTCCGGCCGGCCGGGCCCGGTGCATCTGAGCCTGCCCTCCGACCTGCTCGAGGAGCGGGTCGAGAGCAACGCGATCGTGTGGCCGGCGCCCGCTCCCGCGCATAGCCCGTCGAAGACGGGCGTGAACGCCCTTATGCGGGGGGAGGGGCGGGAGGGGGTAGGCTTGAGCGATGCGGTCGCCGACGCGACGCTCGCGGCGCTCGCCGCCGCCGCGCGGCCGATCATCCTCGCGCCGCCGCAGCTCTCCAATGTGAGCGGGCGCGCGCTGCTCGCCCGCCTCGAGGCCGCCACCCGGACCCCCGCCGTGATCATCGAGAGCCCGCGCGGCATCGCGGATGCGACGCTCGGGGCGTTCTCTGATCTGGTGCCACGCGCCGACCTGATCGTGCTGATCGGCAAGGCGCTCGACTTCACGACGCGCTGGCTCGGCGGCAAATCGTTCGATCCGAACGTGCGGCTGATCGCGATCGATCCCGAGGCCGCGCTGGTCGAGCGCGCCGCGAGGGAGATGGATGGCCGCCTCGTGATCGGCTGCATCGCCGACGTGCGCCGCGCGGCCGAAACCCTGATTGCGCGCGCCGCGGCCGCAACGCCGCGCGATGCCGCCTGGCTCGCGCAAGCGCGCGCGGCGCTCGACAATCGTCCCGCCGCGTGGGCGAATGTGGTCGCGCAAACGCCGGACCGCCTGCACCCGGCCGAGGTGTTTCGCGTGCTGCGTCCCTACCTGGAGCGCGACCCCGACACCGTGCTGATCTGCGATGGCGGCGAGTTCGCCCAATGGGGTCAGAGCATGCTCCCGGTGCGCCGGCGCATGATCAACGGCGTGGCCGGCTCGATCGGCGGCTCGCTGTCGTTCGCGAACGCCGCGCGCCTCGCCGAGCCGCGCGCGCCGGTCTTCGTCGTGCTCGGCGACGGCACGATCGGGTTTCACCTCGCCGAGTTCGAGACCGCGGCGCGGCGCAACCTGCCGTTCGTCGCGATCCTCGGCAACGATGCGCTGTGGAATGCCGAGAGCCAGATCCAGCTGCGCGAATACGGGCGCGAGCGGATGCACGGCTGCACGCTGACGCCGGCGCGCTACGACCTTGCGGTGGCGGCGCTCGGCGGCCATGGCGAGCTGGTCGAGCGCGCCGCCGGCCTCGCGCCCGCGATCGAGCGCGCGCTCGAAAGCCGCAAGCCCGCCTGCATCAACGTCATGATCGAGAGCACCGCGGCGCCGGTGATCCGGCTGCGCGGCTAGAGCAAGATGGATTGAGCTTGAATCAACGGCCTCAGCCATGTTTGCCCTCTCCCCTCGTGGGAGAGGGCGTCGCGGGAATCTCAGCGGGCTTGGCTGGGAGAGGGGGACTCTCGATCTGCTCAGTGTGCGGAGAGTCCCCCTCTCCCGATCTTCTGCGTTGAACCGTTGAGTAGCCCTCTCCCACACAAGGGCGTTCACGCCCGTCTTCGACGGGCTATGGGGAGAGGGCACAACAACGCACCTCGCTGCCATCTGCTCCAGTCGCCCCCGTTAGCGCTTCGTTAACCGCACGCTCAACCAGTCCCCGGGTCAGTTACTCAACTTACACGCCGCCGGGATCAAAACCACCCAAGTGTCGAGGCTTCCAGAGCCTGATCCCGAAAAAGCCGGTACCGGCTTTTCGAGAAGATCACGCTGCGCGAAGACCGGCCGCCGGGTGCAGGATTCATGTTGTTCCGCGGTATTCGATCACGCCTGCTCGCCCTCGCGCTTGCGACCGTCATCCCGTTCACGGCGCTGATCAGCCTCGGCTTGTGGACGCAGTGGCGCAACGATCGCGCGGCCGCCGCCGAGCGCGCCTTCAGCGAGGCGCGCGTGTTCGCCGCCCAGGTCGATGATCACCTCGGCAATCTCGATTCGCTGCTGGTCGGGCTGAGCCGCGCGGTGTCGACCGATCCGGCCGACAGCGCGGACAACGACGCCACATTGATGCAGCTCAAGCAGGAGCTGCCGGCCTTCATCAGCAATATCTTCGTGTTCGCCCCCGACGGAACCAATATCGGCATCGCGGGCGGCGCGCGCTTCAACGCGGCCGACCGCGCCTACTTCCAGAAGGTGCTCGCCGGCCAGCGCCTCGGCATCGGCGAGGTGCTGCTCGGCCGCGCGATCGGGCAATGGGTCATCACCGTCGCGCGTCCGGTCAAGGACGAGACCGGGCGGCTCAAGGCGGTGCTCGCGATCGGCACGCTGCTCGAGCATTTCCAGGACGCGTTGCGCGTGCGGCAGCTGCCGGCCGGCAGCGTGCTGCGGATCGTCAACGAGCATGGCGTGGTGATCGCACAGACCGACAATCCGAGCCTGATCGGCCGCGACCTGAGCGATTACGCCGCGCCTCCCTCGCAGAGCGACGGCGTCGACGAGGCGGCGGCGTGGCCCGACCACGTGCAACGCATCACGGCCTCCGCGACCGCCCACATGGCACCGTGGGTCGTGACGGTCGGCTTGCCGAAGCAGATCGCCTACGCGGCGGTCAGCGAGCGTCTCGGCTGGGGCGCGCTGTTCAGCGCGATCGCGCTGATGATCGCGGTGCTCGTCGCCGGCATGCTCGCGGCGCGCATCCTGCGTCCGCTCGCGCAGCTCGGCCGCGATGCCTCGGTTCTCGCCGCCGGCGAGCTCAGCCACCGCACGCAGGTGCGCACGCGGGATGAGATCGGCGTGCTCGCCGACGCGTTCAACAAGATGGCGACGTCGCTCGAACGGCGGCAGGAGGAGGCGGATCGCGCGGCTTTCGAGGTGCGCGAAGCCAAGGACACGCTCGCGACCATCGTCGAGGCCTCCCCGGTCGCGATCATCTGCTCAGATCCGCAGCGCCGGATCATGATCTGGAACCGCTCGGCCGAGCAGATTTTCGGATTCCTGTCCGAGGAGACGATCGGCCGGCTGACCAAGCTGGTGCCACGGGAGTTCAGGCAGGAATCGCAGGCGCTGTTCGATCGCGCCATGCGCGGCGAGACGGTGCGCGACGTCCAGGTGAAACGGCTGCGCCGCGACGGCACGCTGGTCGACGTGCGTCTGGCGGCGGCGCCGATGACCAATCCGGACGGAACGGTGCGCGGCGTCGCCTGGGCCTATGAGGACATCACCGACCGCAAGCGCGCCGAGGAGCAGCTCGCGCATCTCGCGCATTACGACCCGCTCACCGGGCTGCCCAACCGGCTCACCTTGCAGTCACATCTCGCGAGCCTGTTGCAGGAGGCGCGGCCGGTATCGGTCGCGCTGTTCGATCTCGACGGCTTCAAGGACGTCAACGACACGCTCGGCCATTCGACCGGCGACCAGCTGCTGGTCGAGGTCGGCCGCCGCCTGAGCGAGGTCGCGGCCGCGCGCGGCCGCGTCTGCCGGCTGGGCGGCGACGAGTTCGTCGTCGTGCTGCCGGATTGCGGCGATCCGCGCGTGGCCGCCGAGGTCGTCGATGCCATGCTGCGGCGGCTCGCCGATCCGTACGAGGTCAACGATCACGTGCTGCATCTCGGCGGCAGCGCCGGGATCGCGATCGCGCCGAATGACGGCGATTGCTGCGACGACCTGATCGCGAACGCCGATCTCGCGCTCTATCAGGCGAAGGAGAGCGGCGGACGGGTGTGCCGCTTCTATCTGCCGGTGCTGCGCGCGCAGGCGCAGGCCCGGCGCGGTCTCGATGCGGAGCTGCGCCGCGCCTTCGCGAGCGACGAGCTGGAGCTCTATTTCCAGCCGCAGGTCCGCCTCGCCGACGAGACCGTCATCGGCGCCGAGGCGCTGTTGCGCTGGCGTCATCCGGTCAAGGGCGTGCTCGCGCCCGGCGCCTTCATCGAGACGCTCGCCGAGAGCGCGATCGCGCCCGACGTCGGGCGCTGGATCATCCGCAGCGCCTGCGTGCGGCTTGCGGCTTGGCGCGCCGCCGGCCTGCCGCTCGGGCGCATGTCGGTCAACCTGTTCTCCTGCCAGCTGCGCGACGAATCGCTGCTGCGCGACGTCGACGACGTGCTGCGCGCGACCGGCCTGCCGGCGGACGCGCTCGAGATCGAGATCACCGAGAACATCGCGCTCAACCACGACGAGGCCTCGCCGGTGCTGCAGAAGCTGCGCGAGCGCGGCGTGAAGCTCGCGTTCGACGATTTCGGCACCGGCTTCGCGTCGCTCAGCTACCTGACCAAGTTTCCGCTCTCGCGCATCAAGATCGATCGCAGCTTCGTCGGCAAGGTCACCGACGACGCCGAGGACGCCGCGATCGTGCGCTCGCTCATCTCGATGGCGCACAATCTCGGGCTCGAGGTCATCGCCGAAGGCGTCGAGACCGCCGCGCAGGCGGCATTTCTCGTCAACGAGCGGTGCGAGGCGGCGCAGGGCTATCTCTACGGCAAGCCGCTTGCGGCGGACGCGTTCGAGGCGCTGTTGCGCACGCGCGCGCTCGACGGCGACCTGCCCGCCTTCGAGCGGCGCTTCAGCCCGAAGAGCCGCGCCCAGGTCGCCGCCGTGCGCTCGACCCGGCGGCGGCGCTTGCCGAAGGGGTGAGTGGCGCGTGGCGACGACCGGCTCGGCGAAAAGGGGGTGGCCGCGCGCCACCCTTCCTCCTGGGCGGGCGGTCGTATATGAGAGATGGGCCGCGGGAAATCGACCGACAGTCCCCGGGAGCGAATTGACGACGCGGATGGTGGCAGCGGTTGGTTGATGCAACCGTCGCGATCTGACACCTGATCGAATCGGGACACGCGCGCTGACAGGCGTTTCAACCGGGGCACGGAATGGCAAATCGATCGGCGACGGCGCAATCCACCGTGGCGATGCGGCGTTGCGGGCCTCCCGCCATCGCAACGCTCGCCGCGATCGCCGCACTGACGGCGCTGACCGCGGACGCCGCGGCGAAAAGCTCGCGCTCCGCGCAGACCATCGAGGCGACGGCGCCGCGAACTGCCGGCGAGCCGATCATGGCGATCGTGTCGATCAAGAGCCAGCAGGTCACGTTCTACGACGCCGACGGCTGGATCCTGCGCGCGCCGGTCTCGACCGGCGTCTCCGGACGCGAGACGCCGG
>Ga0187784_10000408_pt1 | contig 31315 bp, 30 predicted proteins | sample 1015_SJ02_MP15_2_FD_132964 | JGI IMG/M metagenome (GOLD analysis project Ga0187784, IMG submission 132964) | Tropical peat soil microbial communities from peatlands in Department of Meta, Colombia - 1015_SJ02_MP15_20_MG | ecosystem: Environmental > Terrestrial > Soil > Wetlands > Peat | place... | reverse complement strand
GCGAGGGCGGTGTAGGCTTCAGCTCCACGCGACCCGGGCGCGTACGTTGCCACCGGCTGTCCATAGCTCGGCGCCTCAGCCAGCCTGACGCTCCTCGGAACTTCAGTCTCAAGCACGAGATTAGGAAAGTGCGCGCGCACATCCGCCGCCACTTGCTCGGACAGCTTTGTTCTTTGATCCACCATCGTAAGCACAATTCCGGCCACGCCGAGCGCCGGGTTGACGTGACGACGGATGAGCCCTATCGTATCCAGCAGCTGGGCCAACCCCTCGAGCGCATAGAACTCGCACTGCAGGGGGATGAGACAACTCTCGGCCGCCGTCATCCCATTGATCGTGAGTAGCCCGAGCGATGGAGGACAGTCGATCAAAAGGAAATCGTATTTGGGCTCGATTGTCCGGATCGCGGTACGCAACTTCGTCTCGCGGGCTATTTGCGAAACGAGCTCCACCTCTGCGCCGGCTAAGCGGACATCGGACGGCATGACATCGAGCCCATCGGTCGCGGTATGGAGCACGGCACGTTCCGCGGGTGATGCGGCGGTTATCACGTCGTACGTCGTAACAGTAAGCTTGCCTTTGTCAACACCGACACCGCTCGTCGTATTCCCTTGGGGATCCATGTCGATCAGCAACACTCGCTTGCCCAAGTTAGCAAGAGAGGCACCAAGGTTGATCGCGGTCGTAGACTTGCCGACCCCGCCTTTCTGGTTGACAATCGCGAAAACGTGACCCGTGTGAGTACGCGCTCCCGTTCCCGATGATAGATGCGATCGCAGCGCCGTACCGAGCACCAGTTCCCCAGGCCGCAATGAATTCCTTCAGGCACGCCCAAGCAAGCCCGCAGCAGGGTACATTCTGTATGCAACATTTTTCACTTAAATCTATTCGAGCCAGCCCGCCACCAACGACCGATCGACAGATAGATGGCACGCAGCCCCCGATGGCGTGTGACGACCACGGGCTCTAGAACATATGAATGTTTCACTGGTCATACATTCTCACATGTCCAAGTGTGCGCGCATATGAGGCATGATGACCGACAATGATCTACTTCGTCGGCCGATCTTCAACGGAGCGGACGACGTTCGGGCGTTCCAGTCCGGCGAGGATACTCTTGGGGAGTCGCGATGGTCTTGCGCAGGATGACGAGAGAAGCGGACTGGGAGGCGCCTGCGGAGCGCAACTCGACGACGCCTCCTAACACGCTCAATGCGCGGGCCGCCGCCTCGATCTCCTGGGCTGCCTTCGAACCTTTGGGAAAAACCCCGATACCGCCGAGGCGCAGCATAGGGAGGGCGTACTCCGCAAGCACACGAAGATCGCCGACGGCCCGGGCCGTCACGACATCATAATGCTCGCGGTGGACAGGATCGCGCCCGAGCTCCTCGGCGCGGGCGCAGATCACGGCAACGTTCGCGAGCCCGAGCGTGCGCACTGCGATCTCGAGAAAACCTGCCTTCTTGCGCGACGCCTCGACGAGGGTGACATGCGCCACAGGACGGAACACGGCGACGAGGAGCCCCGGAACGCCAGCGCCGCTCCCAAGGTCCGCAAAGGCGCCGGCGGGCGGAAGGACTGGTACCACGCCGAGCCCGTCTGCCACCAGCACGCGCGCGACCTCCTCGCGCGACCTGGCGCCCGTCAGCCGGAGACGAGCGCTCCACTCGACGACAAGATCGACATAGCGCTCGAGTTGCACGACATCGCGCGCCGATAAGCCGACGCCGGCGGAAGCGGCCCCGGACTCAATGATCGGACCCGCGCCGCCGCGCAATGCGTTGCCCCCCTCCCCGACCAGGAAGACCTGGGCCCAGCGACCTCGGCTCCGTTTACGATGGGGTGTCGAGTGAAAGCGACTTACTGCTCGAACTCATCGGACGACCTCCGCGGGCCGTGGAGGTCCCTGGAATGCTCTCTGGACGCGGGTGCCTGGCCCGCTTCCGCCGACCCATTCGACTCCCTGAGGCCCACTACCACATGCCGATCCGCACCCTCGCCTTCGCTGTGCGTGATCACGACGGCGTCCCCCGCCAGGGCCGTGTGAATGACGCGCCGCTCCGCCGCCGACATCGGCTCGAGCGCCACAGACTTGCGAGTGCGACGCACACGGTCGGCCGTGCGGCGCGCCAGCGACACGAGCGCGTCCCGCCTCCGCTCACGGTAGTGCTCTACATCGACGATCACGGGAACGCGCCGGCCGAGGCGGTGGGACACGATCATGTTGGCGAGCAGCTCCAGCGCCTCCAGCGTCTGCCCGTGACGCCCAATCAACGGCGCCAGGTTCTCCCCGGTCACCGACACCAGCACCGCGCCTTCTCCTTCCGACGCCCTGGTCGCGCCGCGAAAACCCATCGCCGCGATGATAGAGGAAGTCACTCCCCGCGCGACCGAGACCGGATCCTCCTCGTCCCTGGCGTGCTCCGCCTCGGGCTCACCCGCAGCGACTTCCTCACCCTCCGCCGAGAGGAGCGTGAGGCGGACTCTCGCCTCGCGAGCACCGAGACCAAGCACCCCGCGGCTGCCCTCATCGAGGACCATGAGATCGACCTCGTCTCGCTTCGCACCCAAGATGCGGAGTGCGTCCCGAATCGCTTCCTCGACGGTACGCCCCGAGCCCTCGGCGGACTTCACGCCCGCTTCGCTCCCTTCTTGCCGGGTGCCACAGCGGGCCGCCGGCCGCCGCCGCCTCGCTTCGAGACGGCCAAGTCCTTCGGCTTCCCGGCATCCTGCGAGCTCTCCCCGTGAGCGACCACGGCCCCCGCCTGCGACTTGGGCGGCGCGGCAGCCATCGGGTGCGGTCTGCCGACGACGAGATAGTACTCGCCTATGTACGCAGCCGTGGAGACAATCCAGTAAATCGACAATCCGATCGGGTAGAGCATTGCGAAATAGCCGACCATGATCGGCATGAACACGAACATCCTGGCCTGCTGCGGGTCGGTCACGCTCATACGCTGCTGGAACCAGGTCGTGACCGCCACGAGCACTGGGATGACGAGCACGGTCAGGAGCTGCGGGTGCGCGCTAAATTGGCCGTACAAATGACTGGGAATGTCGTCTAGACGCAACCAGGGAAGCCCGTCCAGCGTGGCGTTCCCAAACAGATTCTTCTGATAGAGCAACCGGAACAGACCCCAGAGGATGGGCATCTGGACGAGCATCGGAAGACAGCCCATCATCGGGTTGACGTTGTGCGCCCGATACAGCGCCATCATTTCCTGATTGAGGGCCTTAGGATCGTCCTTGTGCTTTCTCTTCAGCGTCTCGATGTGCGGGGCCAGCACCTGCATCGCCCTCATAGACCGCAGCTGAACGCGGGTGAGGGGGTGGAGCACCAACTTCACGACCAAAGTCATCAGGACAATCGACACCGTCAGGTCGTGGGTAAACCCGTAAAAGAAGTTGAGGACGCCGTGCAGTGCATCGATAATGGGGTTGAGGAACTGCACCTATCGCTCCTCCTCGCCCTGGGTCAACCCGAAGCTAGGGCACCGGGTCATAGCCACCAGGATGCAAGGGATGACAACGCAGCAACCGCCGCACGGCGAGCCACCCGCCCCGCACCACGCCGTATCGCGAGATCGCCTCAGCCGCGTATTCCGAGCACGAAGGATAGAACCGACAAGACGCAGGGGTGTAGGGCGAGACCCATCGCTGGTAGAACCGGATCAGCCCGACCCCGAACGTTCGAAACACTTGTGTCATCCGTCGCGCCCACGCATCAACCGCCCCACAGCGCACAGGGCTTCCATCTCCGCCACGATCTCCGGGAACGCGGCGCTCAAGATCCTCGGTCGCGCCGCCAGGACCACGTCCCCTTGACCAGAAAGGCGGCCTCTGAGCCGCCTGAACGCCTCGCGCAATCTTCGCTTAGCGCGGTTACGCTCGACCGCGCCACCCAACTTTCTACCGGCCGTCACGCCGACGCGGAGCGGACTATCACCTGTCCTAACATACAGGACCACGCATGCACCCATGAACCGCCGCCCTTCGCGGTACACGGTAGCAAAGTCCGAGCGACTCGCAAGCCGCCCGTTCTCGCGTGGTCTGGAAATACGGGACAAACCGACACGCGCCAGACCGCCGCCTCCGCTATGCTGGAGCGAGCCGACGCCTGCCGCGAAGCCGTCTACGGCGCAGGACGTTGCGGCCCCCGGGGGTACGCATGCGCACCCGAAAGCCGTGCGTCTTGCTCCGGTGCCGACGGTTCGGCTGATATGTGCGTTTCACCGAGCCGCTCTCCTCCCATGACTCAGATCGGCGCCCCGCCAAACGGCGGTCGCCGATTGTTCCGTCAAACTATAGCACACTGACACAAGCACATTCAATCAGACGAACCACTTCGCCCAACGCCCTACCGCAACGCGCATCATCAGCTCGCCAGCAATGCCGCGCGCCATCGTTACCTCGCCGAAGAACGCACACAAGGGGCCACGATATCGTCGCGGGTGGGACTTCCAGGTGGTCGCATGGCCAGATATCGAGACGACAACACATACAGATTCGCTCCCTCAAGTCGGGTCCAGCACCCACCCGCGTCTTTTCCAGGTTATCCACCGTTTCTATTCAGGATGAAATCCTGCATGACGGGCTCTGGTCTCTTCTGTGGATAACCTGGTACTAACTCACGTAATTGTCCACATTTCCCATCTCGCCCGCGATCCCGAAGATCGCGAATTACGGTCCGATCGAGCAGGATTGTGGGGGGGATGTTCTCGAAACAGAGGCCTCGCCAGGTTGTCCACAATCTTTTCCACATCTGTGGATAATCTGCTTCCAGGCCGCGGGGGGGCGAATTCTGGCGATTCCACGCATGTCGGCGCCCTGGAACGGCCGCCAGAAATGATGCAAACTCGACGGCCATCTCTCCACAATGCCGATTGCTTCACGGCACGTCAGCGGCACGCGCCGAAACATTCGCTAATGCCGCCGTCGCGGAAGGAGCCCGCACCGGTACGGCCAAATAGCGTCGGTGCGCGCGGGGGGAGGCAGTGATGCAGGACTTCTTCCTGCGGCTCGTGTCCCAGCGAAAAGTAGAGCCGGAGGAGTCGGCGTCTGCGCCGGAAGTCCGCATGGCGATCTATGATTCCCCGTTGGCGTCGCCCCAGGTCGTGTCACTCTCCGCGGAGGACTTCAACGAACTGGTCGGCGAGTTGGCGGCACGCACCCACAACTATGCCCGCGAACGAGGGGGACGTATCCCATTCGTGGTGATCAAGGAGATCGTAGAGAACTTGATTCACGCGTTCTTCCAGAACGCTGTGGTTTCGATCATGGATGACGGGAACACGATCCGGATCTCCGATCAAGGACCGGGGATTCGAGACAAGGAGCGAATATTCGAGCCCGGGTTCACCACCGCGACCCGAGACATGCGGCGTTTCATCAAGGGTGTCGGCTCGGGGCTGCCCGTCGCGAAGGAACAGATCGAATTCCTGGGCGGAGTGATCTCCGTCGAGGACAACCTGGAGCGAGGCACGGTCGTCACCCTGCACGTCGGACAGCCCCGCGCAACCGCACCAGCGCCACCGGACGCTCCGGCTTCGCCGTCCGCGGAGGCCGCCAAACCGACGGTGCGTCTCACCGACCGCCAGCGCAAGGTGCTCCTCCTGATCGCGGAGCTGGGACCGGCCGGGCCTTCGACAATCGCCAAGGAACTCAGCATCAGCCAGAGCACGGCATTTCGCGAGCTGGCGGCGCTTCAACGACTGCAGTTACTCGCGCCGCGGGGCCCAGGTAAGCGAACGCTGACCGAAGAGGGAATCGCATACCTGGGGAACGTTTTCCGGCCCTGATGCACAGCCCGCCACCCGGTGGGCCTTCCAGGAGGATCTTGCATGGACACACAGAGCGTCACCGTCGGCCAGGTCTGGCAAGAGGCACTGACACGTATCGAGAGCCAGCTCAGCAAGCCGAGCTTTGAGGCGTTCCTCAAAGCGATGCGGCCGGTCACGCTCGAGCGGGACGTGTTCGTCTTCTCGGTGCCAAGCCTCTTCGCCAAGGAGTGGCTCGAAGGCAGGTATCGCGGCCTCATCGCGGAGACGCTGCGCGAGGTCCTCACTCGAGGTGTGGACGTACGCTTCATCGTGTCGGATGCAGACGCGATCGAGACCCATGAGCCTACGGCGCCTCGAGAGACCCTCGCCCCAGCGAAACCGACATACCTCGAAACGCCGACCTTCACCAGCAAGTACACGTTCGACACCTTCGTGGTGGGCAGTGGAAATCGATTCGCACACGCGGCGGCCCTTGCGGTCGCCGAAACGCCCGCGCGGGCCTACAACCCGCTGTTCATCTATGGCGGCGTGGGACTCGGCAAAACTCACCTGCTGCAGGCCATTGGACATCACCTCGTGACGCACAAACAAACGGCCCGTGTCACGTACGTCTCATCGGAGCGATTCACCAACGAGATGATCAACGCGATCCGTGACGACAAAACGGTCGAGTTCCGCAACCGCTACCGAAACGTCGACGTCTTGCTGATCGACGACATCCAGTTCCTGGCGGGCAAGGAGCGAACACAGGAAGAGTTCTTCCACACCTTCAATACGCTCCACGAATCGAGCCGGCAGCTCATCATCAGCAGCGACCGCCAGCCTCGAGAAATCCCGACGCTCGAGGATCGTCTCCGGTCGCGGTTCGAGTGGGGGCTCATCGCAGACATCCAGCCTCCGGATTACGAGACGCGGATCGCAATCCTCCGCAAGAAGGCCGAACTGGACGCGATCGTCGTTCCCGACGAGGTGACTCAGTACATCGCGCAGCGCATCTCCTCCAACATCCGCGAACTCGAGGGAGCACTGAGCCGCCTCCGCGCGCACGCTGAGATGCAGCGCGTTCCGATCTCCATCGATTTGGCCACCGACGTGCTCAAGGAACTGCTGCCGCAGGCGAGGATTCGTCCGGTCACGATTCCCGCGATCCAGCGAGCCGTCGCCGAGTTCTTCGGCATTCGCATCGAGGAAATGAAAGCGAAGCGCCGGACCAAAGGAGTCGCTTTTCCCCGTCAAGTCGCGATGTATCTTTCGCGCGAGTTAACGGACGCCTCGCTGCCTCGAATCGGCGAAGAGTTCGGCGGCCGCGATCATACGACGGTGATGCATGCCTGCGACCGGGTTAAGCACGCGCTCCTTCATGACACACATCTGGCTGCGGGCATCAAGAGCCTTGTGGACAGCTTCCGGACCGAGCGTGCATCAAGGGTGGACAAGTAAGATCCGTCGGAATGCCGGTCGCGCCTCCATCGTGCCGGACTCGAACAACGTGGAAAACTCAGGGCGGCCGTCACGTGGTTATCCACAGGAGGAAATCCTTTTCGTCTCGTCGTTCCGGCCCGATATGCACAGTATCCACAGGTTCTACTACTATTCTGACGAATATTAGATAATAAAATTACTCTTAGGAGAGGGCTATGCGTTTGCAGTGCGCTCAGGAGCAGCTCCTTAGAAGTGTACAAACGGTTGGTCGGGCAATCTCTCCACGAGCGAGCATGCCTATCCTGGGAAATATACTATTGGAAGCATCGAAAAACGACGTAAGAATTGCTGCGACAGACCTAGAGCTTGGTATCGAGGCCCGGTTTCAGTCAACCGTCCAGGAAGATGGATCTGTGACACTTCCTGCCAGAATTTTCGGAGATATAGTCTCGAATCTCCCGGTTGCACCCGTGGATATCATTGTCGAAGAAGGTGAAGCGAAGGCGATCATCTCGTGTGACACTGTCAAGTTCGAGATCGTCGGATTGCCGAGCGCCGACTTTCCGGTAATGCCCACCGAGAGCGGTGATATTCTGGTCAAAGTGGACGGCGGGTTGCTTCGGACGATGATTCGCCAGACCAGCTTTGCCGTATCGTCTGACGAAACTCGTCCATTCTTGACCGGTGTCTACATGGTGTTCGAGGGCAACACCGGCCAGCTTGTTGCCACCGACGGAGGCCGCCTTGCGCTTCGGCGGGCGAAGATTTCGGGCGCTTCGCGGGGTAAAATCGCGGCCATCGTGCCGAACAAGACTATGGCGGAATTGGTGCGTGTGCTTGGCTCGACCGAAGGGGACGTGACAATTGCGTCGCAAGACAACCAGCTGGTGTTTTCGCTGCCAACGTTGCGGTTCGTGTCGCGACTGATCGCCGGGCAGTTTCCGAATTACGAGCAGGTTATCCCCAAGGAATTCAAGCAGCGGATCAAAGTAGGAACCGAGCGTCTACTTCGAGGTGTTCGCCGAGCTAGTATCACAGCGCGAGACTCTGCGAACGTAGTCCGCTTGACAGCGTCCGGTGGTACGTTGACCGTGAGTTCCAACACCCCCGACGTTGGCAAGGCACAGGAAGATATTGCGGTAGAGGTCGAGGGTGAGGCAATTCCAGTGGCGTTTAATGCTAAGTTTCTCATGGATGCACTCGGGAACATGGACGCTGCCGAGGTCACCCTGGAGCTTACCGGGCCCCTGAGCCCCGGTGCCCTCCGTCCCGTGGATCACGCCGACTATATCTACGTGCTGGCACCCGTCAGGGTGTACGGGTAGGGAGTGGGAGAAACCATCGTCCGGGTGGCCATCTCGATGCCGCGGATTACCTTGGGCGAGTTTCTGAAGTGGGCGGGAGCATCCGCCACAGGCGGCGCCGCCAAGACTTTGATCCAGCAGGGTAGGGTCACCGTCAATGGTGAGGTTGAACGCCGGCGCGGTCGCCAGCTCTCGTCGGGGGATCTGGTAGCGGTGGCCGGGCGGGGGTACCTCGTTGCGGCTCGTTGAGTTGCGCTTGCGTGATTTCCGGAACTACGCATCCCAGGACGTAGCGCTCGGAGACGGTATCACGATTTTCTCAGGGCCCAACGCCCAGGGGAAGAGTAACCTGCTGGAGTCCGTCTACACGGTTGCCGTGGGACGCAGCCATCGGACGGTGGCGGATGTGGAGCTCGTGCGGTTCGGTCAGGACCGCGCCTATGTGCGTGCCGTGGTGGAGGGTGTACGGTCGAGCACGCTCGAGGTTGCATTCGATCGAGGGACAGGGGAGAAGCGAATCAAAGTCAACGGCGTCCGAGCGCAGCGCGGGCAGCTGCTCGGAAGGCTGGTCGTCGTGCTCGCTGGGCCGCTCGATGACGAGGTCGTTTGTGGCTCGCCCGCACACCGGCGGCGCTTGATGGACACCGCGCTCAGTCAGGTGAGCCCCTCGTATTATTTCCATTTGGTGAGGTATCTTCGGGTGGTTCGTCAGCGCAACCACTTGCTGAGGATAGGTGCCAGTTCGGCTGCGCTGGCACCATGGGACGAGCAGCTCATCGAGTTGGGTGCGGTAATCGCGGAAAGGCGTCGGGAGTTCGTGTTGGCGCTCGGCGCCCGCGTGCAGGCGCGTCACGCCCGCATCGCGGGCGGGGACGAGCGGTTGGAGATGACTTATGTCGGGCCCGCCCTTGCGGACGGGCCGGCGGGCTCCGAGGACGGCCGGCGCGCCCTCGCCCGAGCGCTCGACGAGTGCCGCGGTGATGAGCGGCGGCGTGGTATGAGCCTCGTCGGCCCGCACCGTGACGACCTGCGACTGAGCGTGAACGGTGTTGATCTCAAGACGTTCGGGTCGCACGGTCAACAGCACACGGCGGCTCTCAGCATCCGCTTGGGGGAGGTCGAATTCCTCCGTGATGAACTCGATGAGTGGCCGGTGGTATTGCTCGACGACGTGCTGGCGGACCTGGATTCCTTCAGGCAGGCGCTTTTGCTACGTGAGGTGGCCGGGCCGCAGGTACTGATGACGCACACGGCCCTGCCGCACGCGCCGGGGATTCCGTTGCGGCACTTCTCGGTGCAAGCCGGCGCGCTGGTGGAGGAGCGAGGTGTACTCGCTTAGGGAGCTATTGGACGACGCGTTGGCTGCCCTGATGGGACCGAGGCGGGTGAGGCAGGGCGCCGTGCTCGATCTGTGGCAGGAGGTCGTGGGTGAAGGGCGCGCGCGCCACGCCAGGGCGATCGGCATCCGCGGCAGTGTGCTCGTCGTTGCGACCGACCTTCCGGCGGTCTATCATGAACTCGGGCTCAGGCGACGAGCCCTGGTGGACACGCTCAACAAGCGTGCCGGTGGCCCGGCGATCAGGGATATCGAACTAGTTATGAGGCCGCTCGGCGGGTCTGGTGGCGCACCATGGTCGCGTGGTTCGAGTCGGTAGGAGGACCCCCTGATGTACGTGCATCTTGGAGGTGACGTCGTCGTCCCGATACAGGACATCGTCGGTATCTTTGATGCGCGCATGCTCGATGGAAGTCGAGATAACGAGCGATTTTTGGCGTCCGCACGAGCGAGCGGGCGGATGCTTGTGGAAATGCGCGCTGAAGACACGAAATCTGTTGTGGTGACGACTCATGGGGTTTATGCGTCGGCAATTTCGTCCCTAACCCTGGTCCGCCGGGTTACGAACGTGCAATGGGGTCTCGGGGCGGCCGAGGGGTGAAATCCTCGTCAGACGGTGCTCTCGGCGATTGACCGGGTAGGCCATCCTTGGTATAATTTTCGTGCATATAGTAGATAGAACTTTCCAGGGGCGTGGCATCTCGCCATGCCCCATTTGGTGGTTGCCGCTGAAACTCGGAGGGCAGACGTTGCATGGACCAGCCTACCTATGACGCTCAGCAGATCCAGGTCCTCGAGGGCCTCGAGGGAGTCCGAAAGCGCCCCGGGATGTACGTCGGAAGCACCGGGACCCGCGGATTGCACCATCTGGTGTTCGAGGTAGTCGACAATGGCGTCGACGAGGCGCTGGCCGGATTCGCCAAGAGAATCGACGTGATCATCCATCGTGACGAGAGCATCACCGTTCACGACGACGGGCGCGGTATTCCCGTCGATATCGTCGCTAAGGTCGGGAAATCAGGGGTCGAAGTCGTAATGACGATGCTCCACGCCGGCGGGAAGTTCGGCGGTGGCGGCTACAAGATCTCGGGCGGCCTGCACGGAGTCGGTGTGTCGGTCGTCAATGCGCTCTCTGAGTGGCTCGAGGTCGAGGTTCGACGAGATGGGAGGCGGTACGAGCAGCGGTTCGAGCGAGGGAAGCGCGCAAGCGCGCTCCGCGTCGCCGGGAAGAGCGATCGGACCGGCACGACGGTTACGTTCATGCCGGACAAGGAGATCTTCGTCGAGACGGTCTACGACGCGAAGATCCTCAGCGAGCGCCTCGACGAGCTGGCGTACCTGAACGCCGGGTTGGTGCTGTCTCTCAGCGACGAGCGATCGGGCGAAACCAGGGAGTTCAAGCACACCGGCGGCATCGCGGAGTTGGTCAAATCGCACAACAAGAGCAAGGGAGCGATCGGCGACGCGATCTCGATCCACCGTACACGGGACGGGGTCGAGGTGGACGCGGCCGTGCAGTACAACACCGGGTTCCTCGAGCACGTGTTCACGTATGTGAACACGATCAACACGACCGAGGGCGGTACGCATTTGATCGGGTTCCGCTCGGCGCTGACGCGCAGTATCAACGACTACGCGCGTCGGCAAGGTCTGCTCAAGGAGGCCACCTTGCAGGGCGAAGACGTCCGCGAGGGCCTGACGGCGGTGATCTCGATCAAGCTCCCGGATCCGCAGTTCGAGGGGCAGACGAAGACGAAGCTCGGAAATCCCGAGATCAAGGGCTTGGTGGAGTCGGTCGTAGGCGAGGGCCTGGCGGAGTACTTCGAGACGCACCCGAGCGATGCGAAGAAGATCGTGGCCAAGGCGGTTCAGGCAGCACGAGCCCGAGAAGCGGCCCGCCAGGCGCGGGATCTCGTGCGTCGGAAGAACGCGCTCGATGTCAGCACGCTTCCCGGCAAGCTCGCGGACTGCGCGGAGAAGGACCCGACGAAGTGCGAGATCTTCGTCGTGGAGGGCGAGTCCGCGGGGGGCAGTGCAAAGACGGGGCGCGACCGGCACTTTCAGGCGATCCTGCCGATCCAGGGGAAGATCCTGAACGTGGAGAAAGCGCGCGTGGACAAGATGCTCGGCCATGAGGAGATCCGCGCGTTGATCACGGCGCTGGGCACCGGTATCGACAAGGAGTTCGCATTCGACAAGCGGCGGTACGATCGGGTCATCTTGATGGCGGATGCGGACGTCGACGGTGCTCACATCCGGACGCTCCTGCTGACGTTCCTGTACCGCTACATGCCCGAGCTTATCGAGCGCGGAAAGGTGTTCATCGCACAGCCGCCGTTGTACCTGGTCAAGGCGGGAAAAAAGGCTCACTACGCCTACAGCGACATTGAGCGGGACGAAATCACCGCAGATCTGAGCAAGCAGAACCTTCCGTATGAGATCCAGCGGTACAAAGGGCTCGCAGAGATGAATCCGGAGCAGCTGTGGGAGACGACGATGAATCCGGATACCAGGACACTGCTCCAGGTCGAGCTGAGTCCGAACGGCGAGAACGGCGAGGGGGATATCGACCTGCTGTTCAAGACGCTCATGGGCGACGACGTCGAGCCGCGCCGCCAGTTCATCCAGAGGTACGCCAAGGAAGTTCGGAACCTCGACATCTAATGCCAGCGCGCGCCCGGTGAGGAAACCCGGGATCCGCGCCGCCGTAGCCTGAGCCGGAGAGAGCACATGGCCACCGACGAGAAGATCATTGCGCAACCGATCGAGCGGGAGATGAGGACGTCCTACCTGGACTACGCGATGTCCGTGATCGTGAGCCGGGCGCTGCCGGACGTCCGGGATGGCCTGAAACCCGTCCAGCGCCGGATTCTGTACGGGGCGTCCGAGATGGGCCTCGGGCCTGACCGTCCGTACAAGAAGTGCGCCAGAATCGTCGGCGACGTCATGGGCCGCTACCATCCGCACGGAGACGCTCCGGTGTACGAGGCGCTGGTGCGCATGGCGCAGGATTTTAGCTTCCGTTACCCGCTGATCGACGGACAGGGCAACTTCGGTAGCGTGGATGGGGATCCGGCCGGGGCGATGCGGTACACCGAGGCGCGCCTGTCGCGCATGGCGCTCGAGCTGCTGGCCGACATCGACAAGGAGACCGTTCCGTTCGAGCCCAACTTCGACCAATCGCTGCAGCAGCCGGTCGTCCTTCCAAGCCGGGTGCCCAACCTCCTGATGAACGGTGCCGCCGGGATCGCGGTGGGTATGGCGACCAACATCCCCCCCCACAATCTCGGCGAGCTGGCGGACGCGCTGATCACGCTGATCGACGATCCGAAGAGCGACACGGAGGCCCTGCTCAAGATCGTCAAGGGACCCGATTTCCCGACCGGCGGGTTGATCCTCGGGCGGGACGGGATCCGCGCGGCCTATACCGAGGGGCGCGGCAGCATCACGGTGCGGGCGAAGGCGACGATCGAAGAGATCCGCGGCGGGAGGGTGGCGATTATCGTCACGGAGCTGCCGTACATGGTGAACAAGGCCGCGCTCATCGAGCGGATCGCGCACCTGGTGCGGGACAAGAAGCTCGTCGGCGTGAGCGATCTTCGGGACGAGAGCGACCGGCGGGGGATGCGAATCGTGATCGAGCTGCGCCGCGACGTGAACCCCCAGGTCGTCCAGAACCAGCTGTTCAAGCACACGCAGATGCAAACGACGTTCGGAGCGATCATGCTTGCGCTCGTCGACGGCGTTCCGCGGGTGCTCACGCTACAACAGATGCTCCGCCACTACCTCGATCATCGGAAGGTCGTCACCACCCGGCGCACGGAGTTTGAGCTCCGGAAGGCCAAGGCGCGGGCTCACATCCTCGAGGGGCTAAAGATTGCGGTCAAGTTCCTGGACGAGGTGATCGCCCTGATCCGCGGGGCCAGGGACGTGCCGGCGGCCCGCGCCGGCCTCATGAAGCAGTTCAAGCTGAGCGAGATCCAGGCCGACGCGATTCTCGAGATGCGCCTGCAGCGCCTGACGCAGCTCGAGCGCGAGAAGCTCGACCAGGAGTACAAAGAGGTGATCAAGGCTATCGCGCGCTACGAGGACATCCTGCGCGATGAGCGCAAGGTGATGGCTCTGGTGAGGGAGGAGCTCCAGGACGTCAAGCAGCGGTTTGGGGACGCCCGGCGCACGCGGATTACTGGAAAGGACGCGGAGCTGGAAGAGGAGGACCTGATTCCCGATGCGGACGTCGTGATCACCCTCACGCACAACGGCTACATCAAGCGGCTGCCGCTCGATACATACCGGCGGCAAAGCCGTGGCGGCCGGGGTGTGATGGGGATGGAGACCAAAGAGGAGGACTACGTCGAGCTCGTCCAGGTAACCACAAACCATGCGTTCCTTCTGTTCTTCACGAACCGCGGCAAGGTGTATCGCATCAAAGCGTACGACGTGCCCGAGGCGGGGCGCGTCGCGAAGGGGATCAGCCTTGCGAACCTCTTGAACGTGGCTCAAGGGGAGCGCGTCAATGCGATCATCCCGATCCGGTCGTTCGAGGACGCCGGATTCCTGTTTTTCGCGACGAGCCGCGGGTGCGTGAAGCGCACCGGCCTGATGGAGTTCTTCAATGCGAAGCGCGCGGGGATCGTCGCCATTACGCTCGACAAGGGCGACGAGCTGGTCGGCGTTCATCTCACCGACGGCAAGCAGGAGATCTTCCTGGCGTCCCGGCGCGGTCAGGCGATCCGCTTCAAGGAGCACAATGTGCGTGAGATGGGCCGCCAGGCGCGCGGGGTGATCGGCATGCGTCTGCGCAGCGAAGACGCCGTCGTGGGGATGGCGCGCAGCGGCGAAGGCGATGAGCTTCTCATCGTCACCGAGCTCGGGTTGGCCAAGCGCACGGTGCTCACCCAGTACCGGCTGCAGTCGCGCGGCGGCTCGGGCATCAAGAATATCCGCTTGACGGCGAAGACCGGGGCCGTGGTCGCGATTCGTGCGATCCGGGAGGATACCGAGATCCTTGTGATTACCGCCCGCGGCATCGTGAGCCGGGTCTCCGTCAAGGAGATCTCGACCCAGGGACGCGCGGCCCAGGGCGTGCGCCTCAAGCGGCTCGACGAGGGTGATCGCGTGGCCGCCATTGCGCCGATCGTGTCACGAGACGAGGCCGGGGAGGCGTGATGGCGGACTTGGCGTTGCTGGTCATCAGGGTCTGGCTCGGGGTTACGTTCTTCTTGCACGGTAGTCAGAAGCTGTTTGGATGGTTCGGCGGTGGCGGCATCGCCGGCACCGCGGGGTATTTGGAGGGGGTCGGGATCCGACCGGGCCGGTTTTGGGCGGTGCTCGCTGGTCTCGGTGAACTCGGCGGCGGTGTTCTAGTGGGGTTCGGGTTCCTCACGCCGCTCGGCGCGCTCGCCATCGTGATCACGATGGTGGTGGCGATCTCGGCGGTTGCTGGCAAGCGAGGATTCTGGGTGCAGAACGGTGGGTACGAGTACAACCTGCTCATTATCGTCGTGGCGCTGGTGCTCATTCTGATGGGCCCGGGCGCCTACGCGCTGGACCACCGGCTCGGCGTTCTCGGATCGAGATCGTAGCGCCGAGCACGCGTGGAGTTTCCGCGCGTGCTCGGTGTGGTTCGGAACCACGTGTGTGTTCGGATTTTGCGCGCACCGCGACATGTGTCGCGGTGCGCGCCGTTGTGACCCCATCCGCTCACCAGCAGATCCGGTGGAGCGAGCAGGGGAGGAAACGGTGTGGGTGGCGAAAGAACAAACAGGCCGTACGGCCACCAGCGTGGAGGGCGGTTCGATGGATGCTGTTGTGCAAGGGATCGCCGAGCATCTCGACGAGGTCTGGTCATCGTTGCTCGACGCGCTCAGGACCGTGGACGACGATCTCTTCCAGTGGAGCCCCGGCGCGGAGTTCAACTCGATCGCGCTGCTGCTGCGGCACCTTGCCGGGAGCGAGCGGTGGTGGATCGGCGAGGCGGTCGGCGGGATACCGGCTCACCGCAATCGCGAGGCGGAATTCGTTCATGATTCGCCGAAGCGCGAGGACGTGCTTCGCTCGATCGAGGAAGCGCGCACCCGCAGCCGTGGGGTGCTCGCCGGCTTGACCGCGGCGGATCTCGCGGCGCCGATCACGAGCCCAGCAAGCGCTGCGCCGGCACGTCCCACGAAGATGTGGGCGCTCTTCCATTACCTCGCGCATCTCGGCTACCATTGTGGTCAGATCCTGCTGCTCCGCAATCTCGGCCGCAAGATGGCAGCCGCCCAGCAGGGCGGCCCGGCGGCGCCGCGCTAGCCGACGTGGCGGCCATGCGCTGGGAGCTCTGCCCCAAGACGCACGCCCGTTTGGTCCGCATCGTGGCGGCTCTCGGTTTTCGGCATGTCGATCCGGCGCGGGTCTTCTGCGTTCGTGGGTACGGTTCCACGTCCGAGGCGTGGGCGCGCATCTGGGGACTGCCCGCGTTGTGGCAACAGGTGCTCGACATCGGGCCGGCGTATGTTGTCGAGATCATCGAGCCGGAGTTTGACCGGCTGCCCGAGTCGGAGCAGGATCGCATTCTGATCCACGAGCTGCTGCACATCCCCCGCACGTTCAGCGGCGCGATTCGACCGCATCGGACGCCCACGTTTCAGATAACGCGGCGCAGTGTCGAGCGTTACTATCAGCGGTATCTCTCGGCGGTCGTGGGAGCGGAAAATGGAGCGTCGTCGGCGGACGAGCGGGCCGAAAAGGTGATGGAGGTGCCCGGTGCGGGAGGGTCGGCATCGGCGGCTGCGCGCCGGCGCTCCCCAGCCGCGGCGCACCGCCGGGCCGCGAGTCCCGGGAACCGTCTGCGCGTCCTTCGCTAACCGAGCCTGCCCGACCCCCAGGGACGTCGTCGTCGGCGCTCGGATCGTTCACGCGCGCTTTCCCCGCCCGAGGACCTTTTTCGGGGGCGTCTCAGTGGTGTAAAATCTAGGAGGAGCCCCTGGCGCAGGACGTGCTGCCGGGGGGACGAGGTGGGTATGTTCGACAACCCAGAGAAATTGATGATCCTGCTCGTCATCGCGCTTCTGATTCTCGGCCCGTCGCGATTGGCCGGGTTCGGGGGCACGCTGGGCCGCGCGATGCGGGATTTTCGGAACGCCGTACGCGGTGCGCAGGAGGACGCACGATCCGCCTTCAGCGAGTTCACGCAAGAGGCGTCCTCGGCGATGCACGACGTCCAGCAGGCGCTGCCGGCGCCGGATGCGTTCACGGACAATTCGTTCATGAACAGCGGTGGTGAACCGGAGGCGGTGGAGCAGCGTTCGGAAGTGCCCGCTCCGGTAGCCGCGGCTCCGCCCGCGGAAAGCGGAGCCGGTGCAACCGAAGGAGATCTCTCCTCGCTCGCATCGGAGCCCACCGCAGCCGTCCTGCGAGAGGTTACTCGGCAAGCGCAGCACACGTCCGGTTGACCGCATCTGTTCCGGGTGACGTACTGAGGTCGGCGGGAGGCGTCACCCGTATCTACCTGGTCCGTCATGGACAGACCGACTGGAACGCCGAGGAGCGCTACCAGGGGCGGATCGACAGCACGCTGAGCGCGTACGGCCGCACTCAGGCGGTGCTCGTAGCGGCGACGCTTGCAGCGGCGCCGCTTCGCGCGATCTACAGCAGTCCACTTTCTCGCGCCCATGACACGGCCGCGGCGATCGCTGCGCGCCACGGTCTACCGGTCCGTACCCTCGATGACCTTCGGGAAGTCGGCCTGGGCGAATGGGAGGGCCTCACCGCTGCGGAGATCACCGCGCGATTCGGAGACGTGCTCCGTGGCCGAAGGCGGGATCCGGAGGGCGTGGTCCCGGGTGGCGGAGAAACGCTCGCGAGGCTGCAGGCGCGCGGGCTCAAAGCTGTCACCACCATCGTGGCGCGGCACCCGGGCGAAACGATCGTGGCGGTGGCCCATGGCGGTGTGAACAGGGCGATCCTGCTTGGCGTGCTGGGTGCACCCCTCAGCCGCTACTGGGCGATCCGCCAGGACAATGCTGCGATCAATCTTCTCGAGTTCGATGAGCGGGGCGCAAGGGTGGAGTTGCTCAACGAGACAGCCCACCTCGAAGCGGCGCGCTCGGAAATCGAAGAAAAGTCAGCAGCGCCAGCAACGTGCAACTGCCGCCCACAACCGGAATGAGGCGAAGGCCGAAGCTGCGGCCGGGGCTGTCGCCGAGCGCGAGGAGTACGCCGAGCAGCACCGACGCCCCGGCGGAGGCGACGTTGAGAATGAGTCCCTGGACCGCATAGTACATCGCTTCGCGTCCTTCACCCGTGCGCTCATGGCCGGCTTCTGCGATGTCCGCGAGCAGCGCGTTCGGGAGCACCAGGAGTCCAGCGAGCGGTGCCGATGCGAGCACGACGAGCGCGTAACCTTGGAGGGCTGGTGTGGCCGGCAGGTCGCGCAGCCCGATCACGCCTATCAGCGGGATGATCGCGGAAGCCGTGGCCAGCGTCCAACTCAGGGTTCGGACCGTTCCGACGGCGCGCGTCAGCCTTGCCAGCAACGGAAACGCTCCGATCGTGCACACAAACGTGACGCCGAGCACGATCCCGACCGCGTCCTGGGGGAGTCCCATCAACACGGTGATGACGTAGACGACCGCCGAGTTGACCATGCTCGTGCCAGTCCACAAGAGCGCGAGGCTCACGACGTAGACACGGAACGCCGGGTCCCTGAGCACGTCACTCATCTCTTGCCAGAATGCCACTGGGACCGTGGCCGCAGGAGCGGGTTCGCGAATGCCAGCGGCGACGAGCCACAGCATCGCCAGCGCGGCCGCACCGATCGCGGCACCCATGACACCGAACCCCGCATGCGTGACGAGCCACGCCGACGACACCATCGCAATCCCAACGCCGCCCACCGACGCCCCGGCCTGCCAGGAAGCGGTTTCGACGCGGCCGCGCCCCCCCGGCGTGATGTCGGGCAGCAGCGCCGCGTATGGATTCATGGCCAGCGAGAAGCAGAAGAAGAACCCGACCAATGCCGCAAGGACGTAGAGAATCATCGGGGTCGGGGACAGCGTTGGCGGGATCCACAGCAGGATGAAGCACGCGACCAGTGCTGGCGCTCCAGCCGCAATGAAGGGGCGCCGCCGGCCCCACCGGGTGCGCAGCCGGTCGCTCCAGAACGCCACCGGTGGGTTGCTGAGCGCGTTTACGATCCGGCCTCCGGCCAGCGCCATCCCCATCCATTCCGGCGAAAGTCGCACGGTGCCGGAAGGCGGCGCGTAGAAGTACACCGCCCACAGCAGGATGGTCTGCAACAGCATGCTCGCACCGAGCGCACCGGCGCTGTAGATGGCGGGGCGCGCTCCGAGGCGTTCGGCGTCCACGCGATCAGCGGGTGAAAATAGGGAGCGTGCCCAGCGAGATCAGGTCCGGGTTCTGGTAGCCGCCTTCCTCGAGCAGGACCGCGGCGCGTGCCACGATCCGTGCCCCAACGCGGCGCAGGAGTTCTTCGACCGCGTGGAGGCTGCCTCCGGTGCTCACCACGTCGTCCACAACCGCGACGCGTGCGCCCCGGAGACGCTCCGCGTCCGGGCCGTCCAATACCAGCATCTGCATCGCGGCGGTCGTGATGGACTTGACCTCGACGCTGAGTGGGTTCTTCATGTAGCCCTTCACGCTCTTGCGGCACACCACGTACGGAAAGTACCGTCCGGCGAGCGGGTCCGACAGGTAGGTGGCCACCATGTGCGCGAGCGGCAGTGCCTTAGCCTCCAACGACACGAGGCAGTCGAACTCCATCGGTCGGAGACGCTCCGCGATTTCCTTGGCGCATACATTCGTTATCTCGACGTCGCCCAGAGGTGCAAATCCGGCGATCCACAGGGAGTCTGTGATCTGTACGATGGGCAGCCGGCGGCGAAGCCCCGCAATCGTGATCTCATAGAACTCCTGGCCTTCGTATTTCATGCGTGGCCTCCTGGGGGGGTTCGTCGAAGGTCCATTCGGGCACGGGCCCGGCGGCCCCTGTGCGCGCCGGGTCGTGTTGTCCGCGGTCCCGCCGGCGCTGGCGCGGGGGGTTCTTGGTCACTATAATTGGAGGAGCGTTCACGGGGAGGCGGGGGTACGGGAATCGACAGCGCGACGACGGTTGTTGGAGTCATCGGAGGCGCCGCACGGGACAGCCTTTCGCCGCGCATGCACAACGCGGCGTTTGCGGCGCTCGGACTCAACTGGTGCTACCTCGCGTTCCAGGTGTCGCGCGACCACCTCGGGGATGCGCTCCGCGGACTCGCCCCGCTCGGCATCGCCGGCGTCAATGTCACGGTTCCGCACAAGGAGGCGGCGCTCGCCTACCTGGACGAGACGGACGAGGACGCAAGGGCCATCGGCGCCGTGAATACGATACGGGTGGAAGGTGGCCGGTTGATCGGCCATAACACCGATGGAGCGGGCGTGCTGGAGGCGCTGCGGCACGACGGCGGCGCGCAGGTGGAGGGTGCGCGCGCCGTCATCGTGGGCGCGGGGGGAGCTGCAAGGGGTGCCGCGTTTGCGCTGGCAGCCGCGGGAGTCGCCTCGATCGTAGTCGCGAACCGGAACTGGGGCCGGGCGGCGGCGCTCGCGGAAAGCACGCACCGCGTTTTTCCCTCGTGCGCCGTGGACGCGCTCCCGCTGGAGGGTGCGCGGATCGAGGCGGCGTTGCGTGACGCGGCGCTCCTGATCCACGCGACCACGGTCGGCGGCGGGGCGCAGCGCGGGCTCTCGCCCATCGCCCCCGACGCGCTGCATCCCGGGTTGCTCGTCATGGATATGATCTACGAGCCGCGCGAGACGGCGCTGTTGCGCGATGCGCGCGAGCGGCGCTGCCGGACCCTCGGTGGGCTCGCGATGCTCGTGTACCAGGGCGCGCGGGCGTTCGAGATCTGGACCGGGCGCCAGGCGCCCATCGGCGTGATGCGGGAGGCGCTCGGGCTGCCCCCTGAGGTTCCGGCCGGAGAGCGGTGGGGACGGTGATACCATGGTACGGTTCCTGACCGCGGGCGAATCGCACGGGCGCGGACTTCTGGTGATCGTCGAGGGCATGCCCGCGGGCTTGCCGCTGTCGGAGGAGGAGATCAACGCGCAGCTCGCAAGACGCCAGCAGGGTTACGGTCGCGGCGGGCGGATGCAGATCGAGAAGGACCGCGCGGAGATCCACAGCGGTGTTATGGGTGGCACCACGATCGGCGCGCCCGTCGGCCTCGCGATCGGCAACAAGGACTGGCGGCGGGAGGAGCCGCCGCTCACGCGCCCTCGGCCCGGGCACGCGGACTTGGCCGGCGCCCTCAAATACCGCTTCAACGACGTCCGCCGGGTCCTGGAGCGGTCGAGCGCGCGCGAGACCACGGCCCGCGTGGCCGCCGGCGCCGTCTGCCGGGCGCTGCTCGGGCAGTTCGGCGTCGGGCTCGCGAGTCACGTGGTGGAACTGGGCGGTATCGTTGCGACCCGGCGTCCCGAACGAGCCGAGGACATCTTCACGATCGCGGAACGGTCGCCGTTGCGGTGTGTGGATCCAGATGCGGAGGCCCGGATGATCGCGGCAATCGACGACGCGCGAGAGAAGGGTGACACGCTCGGGGGTGTCTTCGAGGTCGTCGTCACAGGGCTGCCCGTGGGACTGGGTACCTACGTGCACTGGGACCGGCGCCTCGACGGCCGGCTCGCGCAATCCATGATGTCGATCAACGCGATGAAGGGGGTCGAGATCGGGCAGGGGTTTGCCGAGGCGCGGTTGCCGGGATCGGCGGCACACGACGAAATCTTCTACGATCGCGCGCGCGGGTTTTACCGGAAGAGCAATCAGGCGGGCGGCACCGAGGGTGGCATGACGACGGGCGAGCCGTTGATCGTGCGCGTGGCGATGAAGCCGTTGAGCACGCTCCGCAGCCCGCTCGCGTCCGTGGACTTGGTCACCAAGGAGCGCGTGGAAGCCGCCGTGGTCCGCAGCGACGTGACCGCGGTGCCCGCCGCCGGCGTGATCGGTGAGGCGATGGCCGCGATCGTGCTTGCCGACGCCATGGTCGAGAAGTTCGGTGGCGACAGCTTGGCGGAGATGCGCGCGGCGTACGATGCGCACGCGCGCTGGGTCCGCACCGGGCCGGAGGCCTGAGCGGCCTGTGCGCCACAACGTGGTGCTCATCGGTTTCATGGGGACGGGGAAGACCGTCGTCGGTCGGGCGCTCGCATCTCGGCTTCGGTGGCCCTTCGTCGATACGGACGCGCTGGTCGAGCAGCGTGCCGGCCGGTCGATCCCGCGCATCTTTGCCGAAGACGGAGAGGCGACGTTCCGCCGCCTCGAGGCCGACGTCGTTGCCGCGGTGGGGGAGTCTCAGGGTATGGTCATCGCCACCGGCGGCGGCGTCGTGCTCAACCGGGACAATATGGCGCGACTCCGCAGAAACGGCGTGATCGTGGCCTTGCGCGCGGGCGTCCATGCGATTCTCGCCCGCTTGGACGGCGATGGCGACCGGCCACTCCTTGGGGCGGACCCGGAGGGCAGCATCCGGCGCCTGCTGACCGAGCGCGGCCCGCTGTACGAGGACGCCGACCTCGTCGTGGACACCTCCCTGGCACGGGCGGACGACACCGTCCGCGTCATCGAGATGTTTGCGACGACGTGGAGGGGACGGAGCGGTGATGCCTCTCCGCCCGGCGCCGGGTCGATGGCCGAGCGAGTGGTGCGGGTGGCGACCCGCTCGCGTGGATACGACGTGCGCATCGGCCGGGGCCTGATCGGCGACATCGGCGATCATTTGCGTGGTCTGGGGATGACCGGGCGCATCGCAGTCCTGACCCACCCTCGCCTCGAGGGGCTCTACGGCGACCGCGTCACCTCGTCGCTCCGCGCGGCGGGGTACGAGGCCGTTACCGTCACGGTCCCGCCGTCCGAGACGAGCAAGAGCCTCCGCGCCGCGAACCGATTATACGACCGGCTGCTCGAGGCTCGCCTCGACCGCGGATCCGTCCTCGTCGTGCTGGGGGGCGGCGTGGCGGGGGACCTGGGCGGGTTCGTTGCGGCGACGTTTCTGCGCGGTATTGCCTGGGCCGCGATTCCGACGACGCTTCTCGCGCAGGTGGACGCCGCAATCGGCGGCAAGACGGCGGTCAACCACTCGCGCGGCAAGAACCTGGTCGGCGCCGTGCACCAGCCCGTGCTCGTGGTCTCCGACATCGACACGCTCGGCTCGCTGCCCTTGCGCGAGATGCAATCGGGCATGGCCGAGGTGATCAAGACCGGCGTGATCGGTTCTCCCGGGTTGTTCTCGTATTTGGAAGACGGGCTCAAGGCCGTATTGCGGCGAGACCCCGACGCCCTTGCGACCGTCGTGGCCCGCTGCGCCGCCTACAAGGCGGGCGTGGTCACCAGTGACGAACGCGAGGAGGCGGGGCGGATCGTGCTCAACTATGGCCACACGATTGGGCACGGCATCGAGGCGGCCGCCGGGTACCGTGGCCTGACCCACGGCGAGGCGGTTGCCGTCGGGATGACCCTCGAGGGGCGGCTCGCCGTACGCATGGGCGTGTGCGACGCGGTGTCGATGGAACGGCAAGCCGCCCTGCTCCGCGGCGCCGGGCTTCCCGTCCGCGTCGCCGATCTGCGCACGAGGCACCGTCCGTCGGCCGGAGCGATTGCCGCGGCGATGGCGCTCGACAAGAAGGCACGAGCAGGCCGTCTGCGGTTCGTGTTGCCCGTCGAAGTGGGCCGGACCGTCGTCCGCGACGATGTGCCCGCGACGCTTGTCGAGGAGGTGCTCGGCGATGCCTAAGATCCTGGTGATCCACGGCCCCAATCTCAATCTCTTGGGCAGCCGGGAGCCGCGACTCTACGGAACCGTGACCCTGGACGAGATCGACCGGCGGTTGCGGACGGTCGCCGAGGAATTGGGCGTCACCGTCGAGACGTTCCAGTCGAACCACGAGGGCGCGATCATCGATCGGCTGCACGCCGCGCGGGGCGAGTTCGGCGCGGTCGTCCTCAACGCGGGCGGGCTTACGCACTACAGCATCGCGCTGCGGGATGCCATCGCCGCGATCGAGCTGCCGGTCGTGGAGGTGCACGTCAGCAACATTCACGCGCGCGAGGCGTTCCGCGGAGTGTCGGTCATCTCGCCGGTCGTCCGGGGACAGATCGCCGGGTTCGGGGCCGACAGCTATCTGCTGGGCCTCAGGGCGGCGGCCGCGTTGAGCCGGCAGGGAGCGTAACAGGTACCCGCGGCCGGCTTGGCCGTCTGGGCTCTCGCGTTTCGCCACGGTGTCCGCGATCCCCGGAAGAGGATGGGGTCGGCGCGCCGGTCGAATCAGCGGTTGGACCAATCGCGGCTGCCTGCGACGTGCGGGTGCGAGGAGGGGTGCGATGCAGTTCCGCGGGATTCGCGGGGCGACCACAGCCGACGCAAACACCGAGCAGGCGATTCTCAGCGCGACGCTCGAGCTACTCCAGCGCATGGTGCGCGAGAACGGCATTCACACCGACGACATCGCCGGCGTGATCTTCACGATGACCGCCGACCTCAACGCGGCGTTCCCCGCCGAGGCCGGCCGCCGCCTCCCCGGATGGACGCGGGTGCCGCTGATGTGCATGCAAGAGATACCCGTGCCGGGGGCGCTCGACCGGTGTGTACGCGTGCTGATGCTCGTCAACACGACCAAGGCGGCCGGCGAAGTCAAACACGTGTACTTGGGCGGGGCGACCCAGCTCCGTCCCGACCTGGTCCCCCGCCCGTGATCTCGCCCGCATCGCTCGTCGTCACGCCGGCATCGCGCTTGCGCGGCACGGTGCGCGTGCCGGGAGACAAGTCCATCTCGCACCGCGCGGCGCTGCTCGGCGGGATTGCCGCCGGGACTACGACGGTGGAGGGGTTTCTGCGCTCGGAGGACTGCGTTGCCACCCTGGCATGCCTCCGCGTAATGGGTGTCCGGATCGAGGACGACGGCCGCCGCCTCACGATCCACGGCGGCGCGCTCGCGGAGCCGGACGACATCCTCGACGTCGGCAACTCCGGCACGACGATTCGCCTGCTGGCCGGGATCCTTGCTGGGCAGCCGTTTCACAGTGTGATCACGGGTGACGCGAGTATTCGTCGCCGGCCGATGGACAGGGTGGCGGCGCCGCTGCGCCGGATGGGTGCATCGATCGGGGGACGGGGCGGAGGGCGCTTGGCGCCGCTGTCGATCCTGGGCGGCAGTCTCCGGGGCATCGCGTACGAGACGCCCGTGGCGAGTGCGCAGGTCAAGTCCGCGGTGTTGCTGGCGGGGCTGTTTGCCGAGGGCGAAACCGAGGTTCGCGAGCCGGCGTTGAGCCGGGACCACACCGAGCGCATGCTCGCCGCGTTTGGCGTCCCGGCGCACCGGGACGGGCTCGCGGTGAGCGTCAGCGGTCCCGCATCACTCCGCCCCACCACGGTGCGCGTTCCCGGCGATCTCTCTTCGGCGGCGTTCTTCCTGGTCGCGGGCGCGCTCGTGCCCGGCTCGGAGGTGACCGTGGAGGACGTGGGCCTGAACCCGACCCGTACGGGCGTGCTCGACGTGCTGACGCAGATGGGCGCCGAGGTGCGCGTCTGGGGCCGACATGACGAGGGAGGCGAGCCGGTCGGCTCAGTGACCGTGCGCGCATCGCACCTCCATGGCACCGCGATCGGGGGAAGCCTCGTGCCCCGTGCGATCGACGAGCTGCCGGTCATCGCCGTGGCCGCGTGCCTGGCCGACGGTGAAACCGTCATCAGCGATGCCGCGGAGTTGCGTGTCAAGGAATCAGACAGGATCGCCGCGCTCGCTCGCGAGCTCGGCCGGCTGGGTGCGGCGGTCGAGGCGCGACCGGACGGGCTCGCGATCAAGGGCGTGCCGGGGTTCCGAGGCGGACGCGTCGCGAGCGACGGGGACCACCGCATCGCGATGGCGCTGGCGGTCGCGGGATTGTGTGCGGACGCGCCCGTGACGGTCGACGATACGGCCTGCATCCGGACGTCCTTCCCGGAGTTCGAGGATATTCTCCGCAGCGTGATCTCGGCGTGACGTATGGTCCCGCGCATCTTGCGGCGATCACGGTGATCATCTGCGCCGGCGCGATGATCAAGGGCGCGATCGGGTTTGGGTTTCCGCTCCTCGCGATCCCGTTGCTCTCCATCGTGCTCGGTCCCAGCGTCGCGATCCCGCTTGTCGTTTTTCCGACACTTGTCAGCAACCTCATCCTCGTCGGCCGCGGTCCCGGCGGCCGGACGGACGCGCGGCCGTTCATCGCGACCCTGGCCGGTCTGGTCGCCGGCGTGATCGTGGGCGCCTTCCTGATCAACGCGATGAGCGCCCGAGTACTCTCGATGCTGGTCGGTGCCGTGGCGGCGCTGTATGTCGCCGCCACGGCGTTCCACGTGACGCAGATGGTCCCGCCGCAGGCGGGACAGCGCGCGGGGCCTTTGATCGGACTGGCCGCGGGAATCCTCGGGGGTTCCACCGGCATCTTCTCCCCCGTCGTCGCAAGCTATCTCCACATGCTGCGGCTCGAGAAGCGCGCGTTTGTATTCTGGATGACGATGATGTTCTTCGTGGGCAACATCGCCCAGTTCGCGTCGTACCTCAGGCTGGGGTTGTACCGCGGCCCGGTCATGGGCACCGCCGTCCTGGCCTGCGTCCCGATGGCCGTCGGAACGTGGGCCGGGCTCCGGCTTCAGGACAGCCTTCACCCGGAGACGTTCACTCGGATCGTCCTCGTGGTCGTGTTCCTCGCGTCGCTCAGCTTGCTCGCGCGGGGCATCTTCGCATAGCACGCACTCGCCGAGGGCGACGCTGCGGAGCCTCGGACCCGACGCGTGCCCTCCGCACCCGTCGAGCGCGCGGCACAAGCAATAATGGCGGAAAGGGCGGCTGAGGCAGAACCGGACGTCCTCGCCTCCGCCAAACGTGGCGACGTACTACCAGGCGATAGAGCGGCGGTTGCGGAAGAACCCACCGGTCGGACCGCCCGGCGGGAGCATCGCGAGCCAGATCGGCGTATCCGCGCCCTGCTCCGGAGTCCGGGGCGCACGCGGGCCGCCCATCCTGGTCCGCACCCACCCCGGACATGCGGCGTTCACCAGGATTCCCGTCCCCGCGAGATCCGCCGCGAGCTTGACGGTGAGCATGTTCAGCGCCGCTTTCGACACGCTGTATGCCGGTGCGCCGCTCTCCGGGTCGGCGAAGCTTCCGGCGCCGCTCGAGACGTTCACGATGCGCCCGCCCCGTCCGCGCCGCATCAGCGGGACGGCCGCTACGCACATGCGCCAGGGGCCGAGCAGGTTGACCTCGAGCGCGGCGCGCACGGTGGCAATGTCCGCACTGCTGGCCCGTTGCCGCGCGTCGTAGTACGCACCGGCATTGTTCACGAGGACGTCCAGGCGCCCGTGCTTCGTTTCGATCTCGTTCCGCAGCGCTTCCACCGAGTGTTCGTCCGTGACGTCGAGTTGGTGCGGGATCAGGCGTAGGGCGGGAGAGCGTGCCTTGGCGATCACCGCAGCAGCCGCGGCTGCGTCGCGGGCGGTGGCGTAGACGGTCAGGCCCCGCTCGGCGAGGCCTCGCGCAATCGCCCAGCCGATCCCGCGGTTCGCGCCGGTAACGACGGCGATGCGACCCGCCGGGGGCACGCTCGCATTCCGGATTCGGCCGCCGGATCCGCGCTTCACCATAGACCTCGCGCGCCTCGCCGCAGCTCGTCTTGTCCGGAGAGGGACCGGACGAACCCGACGCGTCCGTTGCCCACCGTGAGCGCGTCCCGGTGATCGGTGCTTGTCCGGCCCGGCGCCGATGCTCACGAGACCGTCTCCGTCGGCTCGATGAGCGCGTGATGCGGATGCCGGTAGCGGAACTTGTCCGTCTTGATCAACTGCTGGTAACTGCCGAATCGCGCCGCGTCGGCCGCCGCCACGTCGAGCGGCTCGGGGCCGTCGTCCGCGCCGAAGACGCGGCGAATCTTGTACATTGTCGATCGCTCCGCCGGGACGCGCCCGGCCTCGCGCGCGAGCCGGCGCAACTCCTGCGGCGGGAGCAGCTGACCGTACCCGGCGCCCGCGGCGGTGGAGATGCTCTCGTTGATGAGCGTGCCACCCAGGTCGTTCGCGCCCGCGCCAAGCATCAGTTGCGCGATGCGGGGCCCTTCCTTGACCCAGGATACCTGGAGATTGGGGATCGCACGGCCGAGGACGATCCGGGCCACGGCGTGCACCCGGAGTACCTCGACGCCGGTGGGGCCCGGCCGCAGCCCCGGGACGAGACCGCGCTTCCACATCGGCGCCTCGGTGTGCACGAAGCTGAGCGGCACGAACTCGGTGAATCCCCCGGACGACCGCTGCAGGTCCCGCAGGAGCACCAGGTGCCTGGCCTGGTGCCCCGGGGTTTCGATGTGGCCGAACATCATCGTTGCGGTCGTCGGGATGCCCAGCTCGTGTGCAGTCCGGATGACCTCGATCCACTGCTTCGTGCGGATCCGTCCGGGCGCGATCCGGTTGCGGAGCCCGTCATCCAGGATTTCGGCCGCAGTGCCCGGGAGGCTACCGACCCCGGCGTCCCGGAGCGCGGCGAGATACTCGCGGATCGTCCGTCCCGAGCGCACCGAGCCGTAGAGCACCTCCTCGGGGGAGAATCCGTGGATGTGGATCTCCGGAAGCGCCTCCTTGATGCGCCGCGTCAAGCGGATGTAGAGGTCGCCGTCCATCTTCGGCGCCAGCCCGGCCTGGATGCACACTTCGGTCGCGCCGAGGTCCCACGCCTCGTGCGCCCGCCGCAGGATCTCCTCCTCCGGGAGGAGATAGCCTTCCTCCTCGCGGTAGTCGCGGCTGAACGCGCAGAAGCCGCAGCCCTTGATGCAGACGTTCGTGAAGTTGATGTTGCGGTTGACGACGTACGTCACGAGGTCCCCCACCGTCTCGCGGCGCAGATAATCGGCCGCGGAGACCGTCGCGGCGAGGTCCGCGCCCGTGGCGGTGAGCAGGCGTTCCGCCTGTTCGCCGTCGAGGTCGGTGCCGGACAGCGCGTCATCGAGGATGCCCGCGACGTCCGGGGAGATACCGTTGAGAAGCCGGTGGAGCGCATTACCGGGCTCAGGAGACGGCGATGCCATGGCGGGAAAGACCTCCTTTTGCATATCCTTCGTCGTCGGCCGCGGCGCGGAGCCCGGCGAGAAGGGAAGCGGGGATGTACTCCGGGTGGCGGAGCAGGTACTCGGGATAGACGGGCAGCCGCGGGCGAAGCGTCAGCCCGGCCTCGGCGGTGCGTGCCGCGAGGGATGCGATCTGCGGCCAGGGCGCCTCGGGATTGACGAAGTCGATTGTGAGCGGCGAGACGCCGCCCCAGTCGTTGATCCCGGCGGCGAGATAGACGGGATAGGCGTCGGCCGTCAGGTTCGGCGGCACCTGGATGTTCGCGGTGGGACCCAGCACCAGCCGCGCCACCGCCGCGGTGCGGACCACATCTTCCACGTCCGGCTCGGACGTCCCCGACATCGGCGTGGCGGGTTTCGCGCGGAAATTCTGCACGATCACTTCTTGCACGTGCCCCCACCTGGCGTGCGCCTCCCGGATCGCCAGCAGGGTGTCCACGCGCTCCTCCCGCGTCTCGCCGATCCCCACCAGCATGCCCGTGGTGAACGCCACCCGCAGCCGTCCGGCGGTCTCGAGCGTGTGGAGCCGGGCCCGTGGATGCTTGCTCGGGGCGTGCTCGTGCGGCCCGCCCGGCGCGCACAGCCGCTCGCTGGTGCTCTCGAGCATGAGCCCCATCGATGCGCTCACGTCGCGAAGGGACGCCATCTCGATTTCCGACAGGGTCCCCGGGTTGAGGTGCGGCCACAGGGTTGTCTCGGCCAGCACCAGGGCGGCCATTTCGCGCAGGTAGCCGAGCGTGCTGCGATGCCCGCGCCGCAACAACCATTCGCGCGCTTCCCGGAACCGTTGCTCCGGCCGCTCGCCGAGCGTGAACAGCGCCTCGGTGCACCCGAGACGCTGCCCGCGACGAGCGACGTCGAGCACCTGCTCCGGCGTCATGTAGAGCGCCGGGTCGGAGTCCGGCGTCGTGTGGAACGTGCAGTACCCGCAGGCGTCCCGGCACAACCGCGTCAGCGGGATGAACACCTTCGGTGAGAAGCTGACCGTGCGGCCCGGGCCTCGGATCAACCTTGCGGCGGCGCACAGCGCGTGCACATCCGTGCCATCGCACGTGACGAGGCGGAGCGCGTCCTCGCGCCCGAGCGCGCCGCCGCCGAGAGCGCGATCGAGGATGGCCGCGATCTCATGGGAGCGCGCGGCGCCCACGGGGTCGTCCTCGGGCGGGAGGTCGAGACGGTCAACGGTCCCGTGGCGCATGGAAGTTGGTTCGGGGTAGGGTGGGTGTGTCCCTACGCTGGCGCGGCCCGCGTGAGCGCGGCGGACGCGCGGCACGGCGCAGCGAGTTCGACAGCAGGACCCCTACGGCCAGCGGCATGACCCACCACGCCGGAACGGCACGCGCCGCCAGCGCGTGGGCTACGACGAGGGCCGCGACCACACCGGCCGCCACGGTCCAGTCGTCTCCGATGATGAAGTCGTACCAGAAACGGAGGAAGGCTATGAGCGCGTCCATCTCACGATCCCCCGGTTCCTATCGTCGCCGGCGCTGGCATCTGCCGGCGCTGCTGCCGCAGGCGAGCGGTGAACGCCAGCGACACCGCGATCAGAAACACCAGGATCCCCGGGATCGCGCCGTCACCGCCCGGCCAGGTCACGCCGGCGCCCTCCGCGCTCCAGAACGTCCCGAACGTCGTGAGCATGAGACCGACCGCGAACTTCATCGTGTTCTCCGGGACCGCGCTGAGAGGCCGGTGCACCAGCACGCCGGTGCCCGCGACGAGCACCGCTGCGGCCGCCGCGCCGAAGATCGCGAGGGACAGAGAGCCTTCGGTGGTGCCGAAGGTCACGACGATGAACGCCACTTCCAGACCCTCAAGGAGTACGCCCTTGAACGACAGCGTGAACCCGTACCAGTCGAGTCCGCCGCGGAGAACCGTGGGCGCGACTCGTGCCGCCTCCATCTCCCGTCGGAACGCGGCGTCCTCGTCGTGTAGCGGCACGTATCCGGCCGCCCGGAGCACGGCCTTTCGCAGCCACTGCAGACCGAACACCAATAGCAGAATCCCCACCACGAGCCGCAGGGCGTCGATCGGGATGTATGTCAGTGCCGGACCGAACACGGCGACGATCGCGGCGAGGGCGAGGACGGCCGCCGCAACCCCGACGAGCGCAGGCCGCCAGCCGCGGGTGACACCCACCGCCAGCACGATCGTCAGGGCCTCGACCATCTCGACCGCGGATGCCAGAAACGTTGAGAGCACGAGAAGGACGCTGTGCATCAGCATGTCACTTCACTCCCGAGGCGTGGCGACCGCCGCCGGCCGCGCAGGAATATCGGGTCTCTGCCATGCATTCCCCCGATGACCGCGCAACTCCCGCCGCGGCGGCGGGCTCGACGCGGAACGG
>Ga0187784_10000407_pt1 | contig 31414 bp, 24 predicted proteins | sample 1015_SJ02_MP15_2_FD_132964 | JGI IMG/M metagenome (GOLD analysis project Ga0187784, IMG submission 132964) | Tropical peat soil microbial communities from peatlands in Department of Meta, Colombia - 1015_SJ02_MP15_20_MG | ecosystem: Environmental > Terrestrial > Soil > Wetlands > Peat | place... | reverse complement strand
CGGGGTGCGTGACCGCGAACGCATCTTCAATCTCGGATACTACACTTGGGTGGAACAGCAGGGGGTCTCCATCGGGGATTTTGAGATGCGGCGCGATCAGCGCTTCTGGAGGGCGCTCCGGGAACTCATCCCCGCCTGGGACCAGATGATCGACGAGTTCAACGGCCGGACCGGAATGTCCGGAGCCCGGTGATCCGCCTCTGAACCGCGCGCCTATGGCGCCTACCGGGACGCGCGCGGCCCGACCGCCGAGGGTCGACGTCCAGGCAGCAACCCGTCGCGAAGCGCGGTCTCAGCGGTGCGGCCCGGTCTCCCGCGCAAGATCGACGAAGACGTTGAGGGACTCGGGATTGCTCATTGCGTCGGGGCTGGCCGCGCGTTCCAGCGGCGTGCCGGTCAGGATCCGTTTCACCGGCACCTCGAGCTTCTTGCCGCTCAGCGTGCGCGGCACCTCGGGGATCGCATCAATCCGGTTCGGGACATGCCGGGGCGAGAGCTCCTCGCGGATCTTCCGCGCGATGCGATCGCGGAGGGCCGCGTCGAGCACCGCGCTGGGCTTGAGCACGACGAACAGCAGCAGTTGCCCTTCATGCGCCAGCTCGCCCGTGTCCACCACCAGGCTGTCCAGTACCTCTGGAATGTCGTCGATCACGCGGTAGAATTCGCTCGTGCCCATGCGAACCCCGGCCCGATTCAACGTCGAGTCGGACCGGCCGTACACGACGCACCCGCCCTCGCGGGTGATCTTGATCCAGTCGCCGTGCCGCCACACGCCCGGGTACGCCTCGAAGTAACTCGCCAGGTACCGCGTGCCGTCGGGGTCGTTCCAGAAGCTCACGGGCATCGAAGGAAGCGGCTCGGTGATGACCAGCTCGCCGACCTCATCGACGATGGACCGCCCTTCCGGATCGAACGCTTCCACCTTGGCGCCGAGCCCGCGGCACTGAATCTCGCCCGCACGGACGGGCAGAAGTGGACACGACAAGAGAAACGCAGTGCACACGTCGGTCCCGCCGCTCACCGAGCCCAGCAGCAGGTCACGCTTCACGTGCTCGTACACCCAGGCAAATCCTTCGGGCGGAAGCGGCGCGCCTGTGGAGCCGATCGCACGCAGCCGATCGAGCCGCGCCGCATGTGCCGGCTCCACGCCGACCTTCTGGCATCCGAGCACGTACGGCGCGCTGGTGCCGAAGTAGGTCATACCGGTCTGCTCCGCCAGCCGCCACAGCACGCCGATGTCCGGGTGGGCGGGGCTGCCGTCGTACAGCACGAGGGTCGTCCCGAGCAGGAGCCCGCTGATCAGGAAGTTCCACATCATCCAACCGGTGGTCGTGAACCAGAAGAACCGGTCGCGGGGCCCGAGGTCGAGGTGCAGGGTCAGCGCTTTGAGCATCTCCAGGAGAATGCCGCCGTGGCCGTGCACGATCGCCTTCGGCAGCCCGGTGGTGCCCGACGAGTACAAGATCCAGAGGGGATGGTCGAACGGCACGGCCTCGAAGGTCAGCTCGGCGGGGGGCGCGCTGTCGGCCAACTCCGACCACGGGCGGACACCGGCGGCGGAACCGCCCCCGGCGCCGTCGAGCCGCGGCACGAGGATCGTGGTCTCGAGCGTCGGAAGCTGGCGCCGGATCTCGCCCACGGCTTCGCGGCGATCGAAGCTCCGGCCGCCGTACCGGTATCCGTCCACGGCGAACAAGACGCGAGGCTCGATCTGCCGAAACCGATCGACCACGCTGCGGATCCCGAACTCGGGCGAACAGCTCGACCAGATCGCGCCAAGGCTTGCCGTCGCGAGAAACGCGATCACCGTCTCGGGAATGTTGGGTAGGTACGCGATGACACGATCGCCGCGCCGCACCCCAAAACGGCGGAGGCCGGCCGCAACCGCCGCCACCTTGCCAACGAGGTCGGCGTACGTGACCACCGCAGGCGGGCGCCCCTCCGCCGCGAACACCAGCGCCGGGTGCTCGTCCCTCCGGGACAGCGCGTGCTCCGCGTAGTTGAGCTCCGCGCCAGGGAACCAGCGGGCGCCCGGCACGCGACGGTCTTCGAGCACGCGCGCGTAGGCACGATGCGCGCGCACGCCGCAGAAGTCCCAGATCGACGCCCAAAACGCCTCGAGGTCCGTGACGGACCAGCGCCATAGGGCATCGTAGGCCTCGAACGTGAGGCCGCGCGTCTCGCGCAACCACGCGAGGTATCGCGCGATGTTCGTCCCGGCCCGCTGCTCGGGAGTCGGCGTCCAGAGAATGGTGCCTTCCACGGAACCTCCCACGATGCCGCACCGGCGGCGCGGAACGGCACACCCGTCACCGCCTCGCGGGGCAGTTCCGCGCGAATATCCCTGATCCTGCCGGCGGCGCCCTGGGTCCGCGCACGCACCGTCGGACGAGGTAGCGAGGCGCGCGCGCGCGAATCCGATGGTATTCCCCAAGAAGATCCACCAGGACGGAGGTGGCGCATGACGTGCCGCGTGTTCGTATCGGCGGATATCGAAGGCGTCGCTGGTATCGTGACGGGCCTGCAGACGTCCGACACCGGGCGACAGTACCACGAGGGGCGCGAGCTCATGACGGACGAGGTCAACGCCGCAATCGCCGGGGCGTTCGACGGCGGTGCCACGGACGTCGTCGTCTGCGACAGCCACGCGGCGATGCAAAATCTGATCCCCGCGCGGCTGGACGAACGGGCGGTGCTCGTGCGCGGTGCCATGCGGGACTCGCTGCAGATGGAAGGAATGGACGGCTCGTTCCACGCGGTATTCATCACCGGCACTCACGGGCGTGCGGGCACGGCCGATGCGGTGCTGGACCACACGTGGAACGGCACCACCGTGTACAACCTCCGCATCAACGGCCTCGCGGTGAACGAAGCCGAGCTGAACGCGCTGGTCGCGGGACGGTTCGGCGTGCCGGTCGCGCTCGTCACCGGAGACGAGGCCACACTGGCGCAGATCCGCGAAACGCTGCCAGAGACGATCATGGTGCCGGTGAAGACGGGCCGGGGCCGGGGTGTCGCCGTCAGTCTCCATCCAAAGGAGGCGTGCCGCCGCATCCGCGCCGGGGCTGCCGAGGCGGTCAGGAAGCGCGGCACGATCCCCGTGCCCCGGGTGCCGACGCCGCTGGTCATGGAGATCGACTACAACCGTACGGACATGGCGCAGACCGCCGCGCTCGTTCCCGGCGTGACGCGCATCGCCCCCCGCACCGTGCGCGTGGAGGCCGATCCGGACACGATGTTTCGCATCCAGGAGCTGATCGTGTACCGACTCCGGTACGAGCTGTGACCTCCCGCGCGCCTGCGGCGGCCCGGCAAAGATTCGATTTCTGGGGGTGGCCCGATGCGTCTAGGTGAGATGACGTGGACTCAGGTCCGCGAGGCAATCGAGGCGGGCGTCACGGCGGTACTGCCGCTCGGCTCGGTCGAGGAACACGGCCCGCACAACGTCGTCGGCGACTATCTCGCGTGTGACAAGATCACCGCAGCGGCAACCGATCAGACCGGGGACGTGATGGCGCCGGTCATGCCGTTCGGCTACTCGGAGTACTTCCGCAACTACCCCGGGACGATCACGATGCGTGCACCGACCTTGGCCGCCGTCGTCACCGACGCGGTGGAGTGCCTTCTTCGTCACCGGTTCAGGAGGATCGCGATCTTCAACGGCCACGCGGGGAACGCGGGCGTGCTCAACCTCGTGACACGGCGGTTCCGCCGGAAGCGCGAGATCGTCATCCCCACGCTCAACGTGCTCGGGCTCACGCAGACCCCGGAGGTGGTCGAGCGCGTCTACGGCCGCAAGATCGGGCTCGGCCACGGCGGCGAGCCGATGGGCTCGCTCATGATGCACGTGGTACCCGGACGGGTCCAGATGCAACGGGCCGGCGAATGGGCCCGGCGGGAAGTGTTCGGGTGCCCGACGGAAGGCCTCGACACAATCCGGGTGAGCGGCATTCGCGTCAGCGTGCCGCTCGATATGGAAGACGTCACACCGCCGACCGGCAGCCTCTCCGATCCGACGCCGGCCACGCCGGAGCGGGGCCGGCAGCTGTTCGAGCACGCGGTCGAGGGGTGCGTGACCTTTCTCAGGTGGTTCAGGAACGTCGACCCCTACCTGGGGCCGGTGCCGCCCTCGAACGCTCCTTGAACGTTCCGCGCGGCACCGGTGTAACAGGCCACGGAGGGCGTTGCGCAGACGACACGCCTCCTCGCCCGCACACTCCCGGGGTGGACAGCGGGATCACGACATTCGTCCGTGCGGACCGGGCGGCCGGTCAGCGCACGTTGGCCCGCGCCGGCTGGCGGGGATCGAGCGCGTCCCGCAGCCCGTCGCCGACCATGTTGAAAGCCAGCGTCACCGCGAGGATCGCCGCACCGGGAATGATCACGAGCTGCGGGCTGCTGGTGATGTAGTCCCGCCCGACGCTCAGCATGGCGCCCCACTCGGCGGTCGGCGGCTGCACGCCAAGACCGAGGAAGCTCAGGCCCGACGCCGTGAGGATTGCCGTCGCGAGCCGCAGCGTCGCCTCGACCACGAGGGGCGACAGGATGTTCGGCAGCACGTGCCGCGCCATGATCGTCCGCTCGCCCGCTCCGAGCGCCCGTGCCGCATGTACGTAGGTCTCTTCGCGGACGAGCAGCGTGGACCCGCGGGCGATCCGCGCAAACGGAGGGATCGAGTTGATTCCGATCGCGATGATCACATTCACGATTCCCACGCCGAGCGCCGCGATGATCGCCACCGCCAGCAGGAAGCCGGGCATCGCGAGCAGCACATCCATCACCCGCATGATCACGGTATCGCTCCGGCCCCCGCGATAGCCCGCAACGACCCCGAGCGCGGCTCCCGAGACGAAGGCGATCGCCACCGCGGCGGCCGTGATCAACAGCGTGTCGCGGCCGCCCCACAGGAGCCGACTCAAGATGTCCCGACCGAGCTCGTCGGTGCCGAGCGGATGCGCCGCCGACGGCGGCGCCATAGTGTGGGCCACGTCGAGCGCGATGGGATCGTAGGGAGCCAGCCACGGCGCCGCCACGCTCACCACGATCGCGCCCGCCAAGACCACGAACCCAGCGACCGCGGCGCGGTGGCGCGCGAACTGACGGAGCGCCCGGATCCGGGGGCTGGCGAACATGACGGGCGGCGGCGCTGCGACGGCCATCAGTCGAACCGGATCCGGGGATCGAGGTAGGCGTAGAGGACGTCGACTGCCAGGTTGACGACAATGAACGTAACGGACAGCACCATCACGGCGGACTGCACGACCGCAACGTCCCGCGATCGAATCGAATCGACGATCAGCCGGCCGAGTCCGGGACGGGCGAACACAGTTTCCGTTAGCACGGTCCCGCTGAGCAGATATCCCAGCTGAAGGCCGACGACAGTGACGATCGGAATGACCGCGTTGCGAAACCCGTGGCGCATCACGACGACCCAGCGCGTGACGCCCTTGGCCCGCGCCGTGCGCAGATAGTCTTGCTGGAGCACTTCGAGCATCGCCGAGCGGGCCTGGCGCGCGATGATCGCCATCGACGTCGATCCTAACGTCAGGGCGGGCAGGACCAGCTGGGCAAACGTCCCGGCCCCCGTGCTCGGGAGCCATCGGAGGCCCACGGAGAAGATCATCATGAGCATCAGCCCGAGCCAGAAGATCGGCATCGAGACCCCGACCGCCGCCGCGAGCGACGCCGTGACGTCCCAGATCGAGTGCTGATGGGTGGACGCGGCGACGCCCATCGCGAGCCCGAGCGCGACCGCAAGCGCCATGGCGGCCGCAGCAAGCTCGGCGGTGGGCGGGATGCGGCTCGCGATCTCGTACACGACGGGCCGATGGGTGACGGCGGAGCGTCCCAGATCGAGCCGCGAGAGGCGCCCCAGCCAGCGCACATACTGCACGTAGACCGGCCTGTCGAGGCCCAGCTGCTGACGGATCGCCTCCACGTCCGCCGCGGTCGCGTCGGTCCCGGCCATCACTTGAGCGGCGTCGCCCGGGATCAGCTTCAGCAGGCCGAACACGATGACGGAAACGCCGAGCAGCACCGGAACGGCCCACAGGAGCCGCCCGGCGATGTGGCGGAACATGACGTTACCGGCTGGAGCTCACGTCCGGCGCAGCCCGCCGGGCACGAAATCCCCGCTCGGCAGCACGACGAACCCCTTCGTCCCGGCCCGCGCGCCCCAGAGGTTGACCATCTGGAACAGGTAGATGAGCGGCTGATCCTGCCAGATCAGCTGCTGCGCCCGCTTCAGGATGGGCAGGCGCTGCGGTTGGTCGAACATACTGCGCTCTTGCGCGAGCAGTTTGTCGACCTCCGGATTCCCGTACCCCGTGCGCTGTTGCGTGCCGGGCACGTTCGTCGCCTCCGAATCGTACATCCGGTACAGGTGGTAGTCGATGTACGAGCTGCTCTTGACCAAGGACGTAAGTGCGCCGGGACGCGCGTCGGGATCGGACGAACTTCCCACGAGCAGCGTCGCGAAATCCATCTGCCGCACCGTGCTGCGGACGCCGACGTTCGCCCAGTATCCCTGCACCGCCTGCACGACCTGCAGGTCGCCGGCCCAGCGGCCCGCCGTGATGTTGATCGTGAGATCCATGCCCCCGCCGAACCCGGCCGCCGCGAGCAGTTGTCGCGCCTGGTTCGGGTCGTATGGCACCGGCGCAAAATCGAAGCTGCCCCACAGCCCCGGAATCCCCGGGCTGTGCAGCGGTTTGGCAAACCCCCTCATGATGCCTTTGATGATCGCGTCCTTGTCGATCGCCATGTTGAGCGCGCGGCGCACGCGGACGTCCTTGAGCGGCGGCTTCGTCTGGGCCGGCTCCAGCTCCGCGATCGTTTGCGCCGGGGTCGCATACACGGCCAACCCGGATTCGTGGCGGAGCGCGTCCATGTCGGTCGGCGGCAGGTCCAGCACCACGTCCGCCTCTCCGGTTTTCAGCACGACCACCCGGGCGGCCGACTCCGGGATCGGATGGTACAGAAAGCGTCGGACGCCGGAACCCGGCCCCCAGTAGGCGGTGTTGAGCGACGCGGAGACGTGGTCGTTCGGTACCCACTCCTCGAACGCGAACGGACCGGTCCCGACCGGATGCCGCCCGAAGTCCTGGCCGTAGGTCTTGAGCGCGGCCGGACTCACGATCTTCGCCGAGCCGTCCGCCATGAGCAGCGGGAAATCCGGATTCGGCGGGTCGGTGACGAACCGCACCGTGTGCTCGTCCGGCGTCAGCACGTCCTTGATGAGCAGGTAGTTGCCGCGGCGCGTCGCCGGCGTGCTCAGATCGAGAATGTGCGCGATCGTCGCCTTGACCGCGTCGGAGCCGAACGGCGTCCCATCGTGGAACCTGACGCCGGGGCGAAGCGAAAACGTCCAGATCCGCCCTCCGCCGCTCGACGTCCACGAAGTCGCAAGCGCGGGCTGGATCTGGCCTTTTTCGTTCCACTGCACGAGGCCGTCGAACATCGCGTTGATGATGGCCTGAAATGGACCGGTGCCCACCGCCGGATCGAGGCTGTTGGGCTCGGTCCCGTCCGCCACGACGAACGTGGCCTCGCGCCCCACCGACGCCGCGCGCGCGACCGTGGAGCGCAGGATCGACGGCACTGCCCCGGCACCGGCGGCCAGCGCGACCGCGGCGGTCCGTGCGGCTGTCTGCTTCAAGAGCTCGCGACGCCGTATCCGCTTCATCCGTGGATCGCCTCCCCCTGGAGCCCGCCCCGCGACGTTACGCTGCGCCGCCGTCGCCCGACACCGCGCCCTGAGAGACCGGGGCAGCCGCGTCACGCGGCGTGAGCCCGCAACACCCGTGGAACATCCTCCTCCGCAGATCGTCCGGTGGGCGCGGGAACGTATCCTGCGCCCTCCTGTCCATTGCCAGTACGCGAACAGGCTAAGTGAATCCTCCGCGCGGTCGTCGCACTAGCGGCTCCAGTCGAGATCTTGCGAGTGGCGGCCGAAACATAACGAGCGAGGTCATGAAGAGCGCCGCCAACGCCGTGAGGGGCGCCGTATGTCGATGATCTTCGTCCATGCACCAGGGGCCTCGATGGCGACGAGCAATGCGTTTGTCTGGAATCTGGCGCTCGATCGCAGAATGTGGTCATTGACGGGCCCGACAACGAACAGCCTCAGGGACCCGACGGCTACGAACGACGGAACACACCCATCCAAAGCCCCTTCCCAGCCGGCAATGAGCGCCACGACTGGTGTGTCAGACGGAGTCCGTGGCGCGCGAGCGTCTCGTGGAGCCGGACAGGGTCGACAAGAGAGAAGTGAGACTTCAGCCTTTGAATCGAAGGAAATCGACTTGCACCTACATCCTGCTCGATCACACTAGGCAGTTGCAGTACGGTGGACAAAGCTCCGCCAGGGGCCACCAGAGCCAATGCGTTCTTGAGACAAAGGTCGACCCCCGCGTGCTCGAATACTAGGGCGGCGTGAACCAGTTGCACCGGTTCCAAATCGACGCGCTGTTCGGACAAATCCACGCAATAGAGCTCCAGCCCGCATTTGCCCCCGTACCGCTTTCGGACTTCATCCAGATACAGTGGATTGATATCCAGTCCCACGATGCGCTTCGTAATACTGGTGTCCACATGATCGAGTCCGTTTCCGCCGGCGACTCCGAGGACTGCAACCGACGCAGGACGACAGCGTAGGAGGGCCTCCGCGAATAGCTCCGACAGAACATCCAACTGCTGCACTTCGGCGGACTTCATGTGCCCCTCGTAGTCCGCGAGAGGGATGCTCAGCCATGGATTCGACATACGCAGCCTGCTGGACGTTGCCTTGACCGGCGGGCAGCCCCGCCGGCATGCCGACCATCAGTCCACGGGTCGGGTCGCCACATCGTCACCACGCTCCCCGCGTGCGCTTCCCGGTCAGATGCAGGACACCCGGGCCCGGCGTTTCTGTCATGTTCTGCAACAGCGCGGTCTTGCCAATTCCGTGGGTTCTTCCACCTTTGATCTACAGTCTATCGTCGATCGGAATCCATGGAAAGCGGTCACCTTATGACTCAGGCCTCTCGGGTCCGGTGGGACCGCCGTGTGTGCGCGGCGAAACACATTCGCGACGGGGGTCGGCGCCGGCGCGCTGACCGCGCAACCTGCGGCACCGGGAGGACGATCGTGGATCTCGATGCGTTCGCCGTACGCGGACCGGGCAATTCGCTGACGGACGTCGCGGGCGTCCGCGTCGGCCACGTGACTCTCATCTCCGGGGACGGCCCCCTCGTGCCCGGACGCGGCCCGGTGCGGACGGGTGTGACGGCAATCCTTCCGGGGGAGGACCTCTATCGGTGCAAACTCGCAGCCGGAGTCCATATCATCAACGGATTTGGCAAGATGACGGGGATCCCGCAGGTCGAAGAGATGGGGCGCCTGGAGTCGCCGATCATGCTGACCAGCACCCTGTGCACGTGGCGCGTGGCCGACGGCGTCGCGGACTACCTGCTGGCCCGGCACCCCGAAATCGGGCGAACCGGGCCCACCTGCAACATCGTGGTGGCGGAGTGTAGCGACGCGCGCCTCAACGACATGCGCGGGCGGCACGTGCACGCGGAGCACGCGGTTCGCGCGATCGAAGCGGCGACGGACGCCCCGGTCCAGGAAGGCTCCGTCGGGGCCGGCACCGGCATGGTCTGCTACGGCTTCAAGGGCGGCATCGGCTCGGCCTCGCGCCGCGGCCGTTCGGAGGCGCTCGGCCGCGACGTGACCCTAGCGGGCCTCGTCCTCGCGAACTTTGGACGCCGCCAATTCCTGCGGATCCACGGGTGCCCGGTGGGGATGCTGGCCGGAGACGCGCCCGCGGGCAGCACCACGACCGGCACTCACGTGGACGACCCGCCACGAGCAGAGGACCCCGGGCGCGGCGGTTCGGTCATCGTGATCCTCGCCACCGACGCACCGCTCACGTCCCGCCAGCTCACCCGGATCGCACGGCGCGCAGCCGCAGGCCTGGCCCGCACCGGGTCCGTGTACCATAACCACAGCGGGGACTTCGTGCTCGCCCTGAGCACGGCGCGCGCATACCCTCCGTACCTTGCGGACGAGGGAGCCCTGCTGAATCCGTTCTTCGAGGCCGCCGCCGACGTCACCGAGGAAGCGGTCATCCGTGCGCTGCTGCAGGCGCGCCCGATGACCGGGCGCGACGGCTATCGCGTAGACGCGCTGTCGGCCTCGCGGCTCCGCGCGGTCTGGCACGACTGGCACGTGCGCTCCGCGGGCGCCACCGAGACCCCATGGGCGCTCGACCTTGAGTCCCTCGTCGGGCCACGCCTCCAAGAGTAGAAAGATACAGTTCCTAAGCTGTGTCAACCCCAAATTGGCCGGAGACAGCCAAGTCGTCGGTGGCTGACTGCCGCCGCCTCGATTTACGGCACCTCCTGAACTCGAGTAGAATGCACCGTGGAGGAAGGAGCCACTTTGATCGCCGTCAAGATCGCGCTCTTCGGCTTTGCGGTGACTGCGCTCGCGGGCGTATGGATCGTCACGCTGGCCAAACTCAAAAGCCGCCGAGACGGGTGACACTGCCCAGGGGGCCCTGACCATCTAGCTGTCTCGGGATAGCCCGGCGAGCCGTCCCGCCGGACCCTCACAGAGACGTCCGCGTTCGAGTCAGCGGTTGGCGAGAACGCACACGAGCGCCGCGCGTCCGGTCCGTGAGCGCCGATGTCCAGTGGGCGAGTGGTCCCACGAAGAACACGGCGCCGGCCGAGCACGTTTTCGGAAATCACAAGAGGTGCGCGGCGATGTAGTCGGCAGTCCGAATGGCGAGCGCCACCATGGTCAGCGTGGGGTTGACCGCCCCGGGGCTCACGAACGCGCTGCCGCCGGCGATGAAGAGATTGGGAACGCCGTGCACCGCGCCGAACGAATCGACCACGCTGTCGTCCGGCCCAAGGCCCATCCGGCACGTGCCCATGTGGTGACCGCCGGAGTAGACGCTCTCGATCGGCTCGAACTCGGCCCGCTCCGCACCGGTCGCCGCGGCCACACGCTCGACGAGTCCGCGCCCGAACTGGTACGTCTCGCGGTCGAAATCGGTCAGTTCATAGTGCACGTGCGCGTACGGATCGCCAAAGCGATCCCGCGCCTCCGAGAGCGTGACGGTCCGCCGGGAGTCCGGAGCGCACTCCGAATGCACGGTGATCATGCGCTGCATCAGGGTCGGCCGGAGGATGTCGACGATCTCGGCCCCCGTGGCGACCTCGTCGATCGGACGCTGGGGCGGAGGCACGATGTTCGACGAGAACTCGAGCTTGACGGCGCCGTGCCTGCCTCGCCCCGGCGGATCGATGAATTGATAGCTCTGGCCGGTGAACCGCCCGATGTCCCCGGGGTAGAACGCCTCGGCATAATGCAGGCGAGTCGTCCACAGATGATGGAACATGAGATTCTCACCCACCCGCCCGCCGAGGGACACGCCATCCGGCAAGCGGTCGCGGGCGGAGAGCAACAGCAGGCGCGCGTTCTCGATGGCCCCGCCGGCGACCACGATCACGTCGGCGCCGTGTTCTGTGTCGGTCGCCCCGTCGATCTCCCGAACCACGAGCGCTCTGGCTCGGTCCGGCCGGTCCGTTACGATGCGCCGGACGGAGGCTCCCGGGTGGAGCATACATCTTCCGGTCGCGACCGCTCGCAGGAGATCGTAGTTCGGCGAGTAGCGGGCCCCGATCGGGCAGACGTCGCACGCGCCGAAGTTCTGGCAGGCCGGCCGGTCGCCGTACGCTAGACGCGTCGTCGCCTGCGGCGTCGTGTGCAGCGTGATGCCCCGCGCGGCAAGCCGAGAGCCGAGAACGCGATCACTCCAGCTCAGCTCGAACGGCGGGAGCGGGTACGGCCGGGACCGCGACGGCGCAAATGGATTGTCCGCGTCGGTGCCGGACACGCCGAGGAGAGCCTCAGCCCGGCAGTAGTACGGTTCCAGATCGTCGTACGCGATTGGCCAGTCGTCGCCGTACCCGTGCAGGGCCCTGGTGCGAAAGTCCGGCGGGCGCATCCGGAGGGCGATGGCGCCCCAGTGCGTCGCCGCGCCGCCGACGACCATGCGGCGCTCGTCGTTGAGATCGCGATGGTAGTCGCCCGAGAGCGTCAGCCCCTGCAGGCCGTCGGCCGGCAGGTACGCCGGGTCGTCGTACCCGTAAAAGAAGCGATCCTCAAATTGACGGGTATGGGGGTACGGGTATGCTGGACCTTTCTCGAACACGTCGACACGATGACCCCTCAGGGCGAGAAGATAAGCGATGGCGGTCCCGACAACGCCCGAACCGACGATCGCGACCGTACGCCCAGTCATCGCAGTATCAGCCCCGGCGCGGCTCCCGGCCGCGTACGGCCCGAGGACGAGCGCGGCGGCCACATCTCCGGGATGGCGCCTGCACGCGTCATCCCGGGAAGCGCCGGTACCGATCGAGCCCGCGCGGCATGCCCGGCCATCCGCGATACCCGAGCGCGACCCAGGCGTCGGTCCGGGCGAACAGCCCGATGGTCTCGCCGAGCACGAAACGATCGAATGCAGGCCAGTCGTAGTCGACGAGCTGCACGCGCAGCCGATCCCAGGCGGTCTTGGGGGCCCGGGCGCGCGGCCCGCGCGCAAGAATCTCGCGCCGCACGACCGATGATGCGGCGGCGAAGGGGCGTCCCGCAAGACGGTGCGCGCCGCGGTCCGCCTCTTGCGCAAACCGCTCGTATAGGGCCCGATAGCCTCGCAGGTGCTCCGCGCGCCAACGGTAGTACGTCTCGTAATGGACGGGGTCGATGGGATATCCTGCGACGGCCTCCGCGGCGGCAACCAGCACCGCAATCGTGGACGGGGCGAGCGATCCGACGGGTTCGCCGCCGAGCACCGGTTCCGGCGGCGGCATCCGGAGGAGCGTCACCACGCGCCACCCACCCCAGGCCGCTGCGGCGGCGAGCCCGATTCCGAGAAATCGCCGTCTCGTGACTAGCATTGCCGTCTCTTGCGATGAGTCCCCTGGTGTGCCCGGTCGAACAGGGTAAAGCCCGTGCCGCCGACCGCATTCGAACGAAACGAGTACGCGTACGAGGTACTCACAGCACTACTGTACTACGCCGCACACCTCCTCCAAGCCGTCGCTTCGGATCCCTGCTACTGGTTCAGGCCGCCGCAACCAGCCAGCGACTGCCATCGCGCGGCTGAAGACCGGACGCGCTCCCACTTACGCTCGATCGCACAGCGCCCCGCGAGGGCGGCCAGGGACATACCGCGCCCCTGCGCTTCGCGGATACGTCCCCACGAGATTCGTCTGCGAACTGAGGAGGGACCGTTTATCGGAGTGTATAATGCATGTGATATGCAATTTCCCGCGAGTCCGCGTCTGGACTTCAAGACCAGGGAACAAGCCACCTACGATTCGATCAGGCAAGCCATTGTCGAAGGACGCTGGGGACCGGACGAACCGGTGGTAGTGAGCCGGATCTCCGCCGATCTGGGCGTCAGCCGCATTACCGTGGCCAACGCGCTGAAGCGCCTAGCGGCCGAGGGTTTCGTCCGCATGACGCCGCACAAGGAAGCCGTGGTCGCGCGTCTCGATCGCGAGGGCGTGCGCGAGATCTACCTCATCCGGGCCGAACTCGAAGCGCTGGCAGCCGCCGAGGCGGCGGTGCGCATCTCTCCCGCGGAGATCGAAGAGGCCCGCAGGCTCAACGAGATCGTGCGGCAACAGCGCGCGGAGCTTCCGGCGATCCGCGCTTTCCGCGCCGCCGACCGCGCGTTCCACAGGCACGTCCGGAAAGCAGCGAACATGCCACGTCTCGACCGTCTCCTCGAGAACCTTGCGGATCAGTGCGAGTACTGTCGCTCTCGCCTGCTCGATCCCGGCCGGCTGTCGCCGCCCAACCCCGATGCGCACGAGACGCTGCTCGCCCTTCTGGCGGAGCACGACGCTGACGCCGCAAGCCGCCTGATGCGTGACCACGTCCTCGCCGGCATGCGCACAGTGCTCGCCACGCTGGGGCAAACAGAGTGAGCTGCTGGCTCGCCAACACAGGCGGCAACCCTTTGTCCCGCAGCGGCCGCGCATCCACGGCGCAAACGGACTGCGGCTCCGCGTGTTTGGGCAGCGGGCCGATTATGCAAGAATGGCAGGACGGTGAAGTGCGCGGGTTGACGCATCGATAGCCTGGGGACCCCGGATCAGGGCTGCAGCACCGCGAGATCGCGCAAGCGCCGCTCTCGTATCGGAACGCTGTCGAGATCTGGGGCAAGGACACGCAGATGGAAGCCTCGAGGTAGGGTAGGAGGCAACGAGAGGAGGCAAGCAGTGCAGTATCGAGCGTTTGGACAGAGTCCGCTACAGTCATCCGTGATCGGCCTTGGAACGTGGCCGATCGGAGGCGCACGATATGGCCCGAGCGATGATGAGGACGCCGAGAACACGATCAGGGCGGCGCTCGACGCCGGCATCACGTGCTTCGACACGGCACCGACGTACGGCAACGGCCACGCCGAGGCGCTGCTCGGCCGGGCACTCGGCACACACCGAGCGGAAGCGGTCATCGTGACGAAAGGCGGCCTGATCTGGAACGAGCGGAGCCAGGTCCTCGGACGTGACAGCCGCCACGACACGCTTGCCGCGCAGATCACGGCGAGCCTCAAGCGGCTCCACACCGACCACGTCGACCTGTACCTCGTCCACTGGCCCGACCCGAACGTACCGCTCGAGGACGTCATGGCGACGCTCCAGGATTTGGTCCGGACCGGCAAGACACGCTTTGCTGGCGTGTCCAACTTCACCGGCGCTCAGCTTGGGGCGTGCGCGGCCGCCGCTCGCGGCCCGCGCCTCGTGGCGAATCAGATCAGCCTGAGCCTCTTCGACCAACGCTGGGCCCGCGACACGTTCACAGCCTGCACGGAACTGGGAATCGGGGTCATGGCGTACGGACCGCTGGCCCACGGGCTCCTCGGCGGCGAGCTGACACGCACCACCGTATTCGACGACACCGACTGGCGCAAGAGCGGCACTCTGTTCGGGCAGGCCTTGCTCGCGCCGGGCAACTTCGAGCACAACCTGGACGTCGTCGACCGGCTGGCGACGACCGCGCGCGGGTGCGGCATAACGCTGCCGCAGCTCGCGCTGGCGTGGGTGCTGTCTCGGCCTCCGGTCACCGTCGCGTTGGCGGGCGCCCGCACGCCTGCGGAGATTATCGGTGCCGCCGGGGCGGCCGGCGTCCGCCTCTCGGATGCGGTGCTCGGTGAGATCGACACAGCCATGGAGGGCGCCGCCGGACTGTCGGCGACGCTCCCAACGTAAAGCCGCGAGGTGCGCCGACAGGCACGCGGCACCAGAGAGGAGGGGTACCATGAGCGCATCGATAGAGTACCGCAGGGATCTGCCCGTGGTGGCAGAGACCGACGTCCTGGTCGTGGGGAGCGGTCCCGCGGGGCTGGGCGCAGCGATCGCGAGTGCCCGCAACGGCGCACGAACGCTCCTGACCGAGCGGTATGGGTTTCTGGGCGGTAACCTCACGGCAGGTCTCGTGGGTCCGTGCATGACCTCCTACAGCCTCGACGGTACCACCCAGCTCATCCGCGGCATCTTCGAGGAGATGGTCCTCCGGATGGAGAGGATCGGCGGCGCGATCCACCCGTCCAAGATCGCCGCCTCCACGGAGTACTGCGGGTTCATCGAGTATGGACATGACAAGGTCACGCCGTTCGATCCCGAGGCGGTCAAGTCGGTGGCGATGGAGATGTGCCTCGAAGCCGGCGTGGAACTGCGGCTCCACACGTTCGTCGTGGACGCGGTGACGAACGGGGATGTGCTGACGGGCGTCGTGGGAGCGAGCAAGTCCGGCCTCGAGGTGATCCGCGGCACCGTGACGGTGGATTGTTCGGCCGACGGCGACGTGGCTGCGCGCGCCGGCGTACCGTTCGAAATCGGCCGGCCCGGGGACGGCCTCACGCAGCCGATGACGTTGTTCTTCCGCGTGGCGAACGTCGACGACGACCGCGTCAAGGCGTACGTGAAGGCCCATGCCGACGACTACCGTCCGTTCTCGTCGCTCGTGCAACAGGCGCGGGCACGCGGTGAGTTCCCGATCCCCCGGCGCGGCATCGGCCTGTACAAGACGCTGGAACCCGGTGTCTGGCGCATCAACACCACACGAATCCAGCGCCTCGTCGGCACCAGCGCGTCCGATCTGACCCTGGCGGAGATCGAGGGACGCCGCCAGGTCGATGCGTTGATGGCGTTCTTCAGGAAGTGGCTCCCCGGGTTCGAACGATGCGAGCTGCTAGACACGGCGACGCAGGTCGGCGTCCGCGAGTCGCGCAGGATCGCCGGCGAATACACGCTCACCCTCGCGGATCTGGCGCGGGGCGCCGAGTTCGAGGACGTCGTCGTCCTCGCCGGCTATCCGGTAGACATCCACAGCCCCACCGGCGACGACGGCGGCGCAACGGGTGAGCTCCAGACGGCCAACATCTACCAGATCCCGTACCGCTGCCTTGTCCCGCTCAAGGTGGAACAACTGCTGGTCGCGGGACGATCGCTCGCCGCGACCCACGAGGCGCTCGCGGCGGTCCGCGTGATGCCGCCGGCGATGGCGATGGGCCAGGCGGCCGGCACGGCCGCGGCGCTCGCCGTGACTACGGGGACCCCGCCGCGCCGGATACCGGTATCCGAGCTGCAGGCGCGGCTCGTGCGGCAGGGGGCGTACCTCGGCGAGCGGATCGGCGCGCGCGCCGGCGTCGGCACATAAGCGCTGGTACGTCCGCGACGGCTGATCAGCCGGGGCGGCGAAGCCGCGGCGAGGTGAGAACAGCCTCGTTCAGCACGCGCAGCGGACTCCCGTCGAGGAATGCGCGGATGTCCTCGACCGCGCCGCCGTAAGCCTCGCGATACCCCTCCGCCGTGACGTACCCGAGGTGCGGGGTCGTGACGACGTTGGGTGCACGCCGCAGCGGATGATCGGCCGGCAGCGGCTCCTGCGCGTAGACATCGAGCGCGGCGCCTGCGATCGACCCCCGGGTGAGCGCGTCGAGAAGCGCGCGCTCGTCCACGATGGGCCCTCGCGAGGTGTTGACAAGGTACGCGGTCGGCCTCATCAGGCCGAGCTCCCGTGCACCGATCAGCCCCACGGTGCGCGGGCTCAGCCGCAGATGGATGGTCACGACATCGGCGCTCGCGAGCAGTTCATCCTTCGACGCGAGCACCGCGCCGAACTCGGCCGCGCGGGCCGCGGTCAGGTTCTGGCTCCAGGCCGTGATCGTCATGCCGAACGCCCGACCGATCGACGCGACCTGGGCCCCCAGCCGGCCGAGCCCGACCACCCCGAGCGTCTTGCCGCGGAGCCCGCGGCCGACCGTCGCTTGCCAGCCGCCGTCCCGGAGCCGCTGGTGTTCCTCAGGAATGTGCCGAACGAGTGCAAGGATCAAGCCCCAGGTGAGCTCCGCGGTCGGATACGGCAGCATCGGCGTACCGCTCACCACGATGCCGAGGCGCGTCGCCGCCTCGAGGTCGATCGACGCGTTGGCCATCCCGGTCGTCACGAGGAGGCGAAGCTCCGGAAGGCGGCCGAGCAGGGAGGCGCCGAAGGGGGTCCGCTCGCGCATCGCCACGACGACCGCGAACGGCGCGAGGCGCGCCGCGACCACCGCCTCATCGGCGGCATGGTCGCGAAACGTCTCCACCTGCGCACGGCCTCCGAGCGCGCCCCACTCCGCCAGTCCCAAGGCAACCCCCTGATAGTCGTCCACCACCGCCACGCGGATCACGGCGCACCCTCCCTTCGACTCAAAGTCGCTGCTCTGTCGTGTCGACGACAAACGCCCATTCACGCGAGCGTGGCGCCGCTGTGCCCGTGCCTCGGCCTCGCCGGGCCCTCAACGCAACAGGCCGGCGGCCGCGGTCGCAGCAGTTACGGATCCGGCGGCGACCGTCAGGAACGCGGTAATGGGCAGGTGCGTCGCGTCCCACGCCGCGCCCGCGACGAGCGGGAACGTAAACGAGCACGCGTAGGCGACCGCGAGCATACCCGCCGAGAGCCGGTGCACGTCATGCGCTTCTACCAGCATCGGCGGTATCGCGAGTGTCAGCACAAAGATCTGCGCGGTGCAGAAACCGATGATCGCCGTACCGAGCATGATCCCGGCTCCGGGGAGGACGAGAAATACCGCTAGCCCCGCAAGGATCAGGATGCCGCTGGCCACCAGCGGTTCGCGCTTGCCGATCATGCGGGAGGATAAGCACGCGACCAACACCGACGCCGGCAGCTGCCCCGCGTTCAGCGCCGTCAAGCACGGACCGATCAGGTCGGAACGTCCCGTGGCGCGCAGAAACTCGGGGATGAACGCGTTCGACCCGAAGTAGGCTGCCGACGCCCCGCCCAGTGTCAGACCCAGCCGCAGCGTCGCCGTCCCACGCCAGTCGGGCCACCAGCGGCGAGGAGACGTGCCGACGACCGGCGGCGAGGTGGGCACGACGCCGAGCACTGGCACGGTGAGCAGCACCGGTATCGCCCAGACGACGAAGCTCCACTCCCAACTTCCGCCCACGAGCGGCAGCACCAACGGCAGCGTGAGGGCCGAGGCCAGCACCTCGCCGACGAGAATGCCGTTGGCGTACACCGCCGTCGCCACGCCGACGCGGGTGGCAAACCACTGGCTGACAAGTGCCGGCATCGCGGGTTGCGTCACCGCGATCCCGATCCCCATCAAGAAGGTCATCGCAAGCAGCATAACCGGCGACGGTCCTATGCCACGGAGGGCGGATGCCACCCCCACCAGCAACAGCCCGACCGCCGCCGCACGGACGGCGCTCATGCGCGCGATCAGCAGCGACCCGAGGATCGCCGCGACCGCGAGCAGAAACACCGGCAGCCCCGTCAGAACGCCGACGACTGTCTCGGACAAACCCAGGTCGCGGTGAATGAGCGCGAGCAAGGGCGGCACTGCGAGAATCGGGAGACGCAGATCCACTCCCATCACCCAAAGCAACCCGAGGAGGTGCCACGACGTGCGGTCCGCGCGCGCAGAGCTGAGGACGGCCCTCATCCCACTTCGGATTCCGTGCCCGTCATCGCTTCCACGCCTTAAGGGCTTGGGAACGGTCGCCGCAAGATCCTCCGCCCGCCTCGGGACCCGAACCGGTGACGAGGGGCCGCAGCCGGGCAGGAAGCGCCCCGGCGGCGTGGTATCCAGCCGGTGTCCCCCGAAGCTTCGTACGCCCGGCGTGCTCCGGGCGGCAGGCGGTGCTTCGGCATGGCACGTCGCCCCGAGGTGATGAATGGCGCGAATCCGGATCGGAATCATTGGCTGCGGCGGGATCGCACGCAGCGCCCACCTGCCGGCGATGAGTCGTCTCAGAGACCAGGTCACGCTCGTCGCCGCGGCCGACCCGAACGAACAGGCCGCATCCGCCGCTGCGGCACCCTGGGGGGCGGACGCGTACACTGACGGCCACAAGCTGCTCGAGCGCCGGGACATCGACATGGTGTTGATCGCAGCCCCGGACGCGTGGCATCGGGAGTGGACCGAAGCCGCGGCCGCCGCCGGCCGGCACGTCCTGTGCGAGAAGCCAATGGCAACGACGGTGGACGACGCGGACGCGATGATCGCCGCCTGCCGTCGGGCGGGGGTCCACCTCATGATCGGTCACAGCCGGCGGTTCACGATGCGCTACATGCAGGTGCGGCGGGCGATCGACCGCGGCGAGGTGGGCGCCGTCCGTCTCGTGCGCGAGAACGAACGCCGCGCCCAGCCGAGAACCGGCGAATCACGGGGCTACTACAGCGCCGGGCATTGGACGGGCGATCCCGAGGTCTCGGTCGGTGCCCCCATCCTCAACGGGGTGCACGAAACCGATCTGCTGCGCTGGTTCGTGGGGACGGAGCCGGTATCGGTGTTCTGCGAGCACAAGATGACGGTCGAGGGGAATCGCGGGGTGCCGGACTTCCTCACGTTCACGGTCCGGTTCGCCGGCGGCGCCGTCGGGTCGAGCGAGCTCTGCAACTGCCTGCCGCCAGGCTACCCGGCGTTCCACCAGCTCGAGCTCTACGGCGACCGAGGCGCCCTGCGCGCAAAGGATCACGACCTGATCAGCATCACGCGATTCCGGGAGGGGACGATCGAATTCCCCGGCGCATACGAGATCCTCCTGCACAACGTCCCCGCCTACGTGCGCGAGCAGGCGGCGTTCGTGAACGTCATCACGCACGACGCTCCGGTCCCGATGCCGCCGGAAGAGGCGAGGGCGGCGCTCCGGCTGGCCCTCGCGAGCGTCGAATCGGCCCGCTCGGGGCGGACCGTGCAGCTTGCGGCCGGTCCGGCCGAGGAAGACGGGAGGATCCAGCCTTGACGTCCCCCGTCGCCGTGGGCGTCATCGGCGTCGGCCGCCGCGCGTCCTCGCTCTCGGAGTACGCGGCTCCGCTCAGCGGGGCCGTGATCGCTGCGATCGCCCCTGGGCCACGCGGGCGCGATCGAACGGCCGCCGCGGGTCTGGCGAGGCATCTCGGTGCGGCGTTCCGGCGGGAATGGGAGTCGGTCGCGACGGACCCGGCGGTCGGCGTCGTGCTGATCGAGGACGCAAGGGCCGCCGCGGCCGAGACGGCCCTGGCCGCGGGCAAGATCGTCGTCTGTCCGGGCCCTCCGGCCAGGATCCTGGAAACGCTCGAACGTCTCTCGGCAGCTGCGAAGCGGGGACGCGGCGCGCTCCTCGCCGCCGGAGAGATCCGGTACACTCCGGCGGGGTCGCGCGCGGTCGCGATCGCGGCGGAAGGTGGCCTCGGCGTGCTTCACTCGATCTACGCCGCGGTCCGGCTGCCGGTACTGGAACGGCCGGACGGCGAGGGCACGATCCTGGAGCGCGCCGGCTGGGACGTCCTCGACACCGTGTGCGCGGCGGTGCCCCGGCGCCCCGCCCGCGTCAGCGCCACCGTGACAGGGGTCTTCGGCGGTGCCGCCGATACGGCCGTGGTCATCGCATGGCTTGGAGACGACACGATCGTGACGGTCGAGCTCTCGAGCTGCCTCCCGGCGTCCATCCCCACGGTGGCACAGGGCGAAGTGGAGATCGAGATGATCGGGTCCCGCGAGGCGCTGCGCATCGAGCCTTACAAGACGGCGGTCCGTTTTCACGGGCAGCGGGACTCGGTACTTCTCCCCTGGATCGACGACCCCGTCCTCTCGATGCTGCACGAGGCGATCTCGGCCGCCCGCGGCGAGGCGGCGAAACCAAACCACTTCGATCACTGGCGCCGGGTGATCGGCTTCATGGAGGCGATCAAGTCGTCCGCCGCCCGCGGCGAGCCGGTCACGGCGTCGTAGCTCGCGGCCATCGCGCTGCGGCGTGGAATCCGGCGGACCGTCGTCCGATCCCGGCTGCCAGCGGTACGGATGAGACGTGTCGGGTCGCCCGCAACCGGGACGTCCCGGGGCATGGTCGTCGAACAGCGTGGAAGTGGCTCGGCTGCCTCGCTCGGCGCCTGCGAACGGCGCACCCGATGAGGTGGAAGAAGGAGGAAGCACGATGCACGAGACCTCGGGCGTATCGCTCCCGGGCTCGCTCGTCGGCCGTCCCATCAAGCGACGCGAGGATCTTCGATTCATCCGGGGGCAGGCCCGCTACGTCGATGACATCCGGCTGCCAGGGATGGGCCATCTCGTCATCGTCCACAGCCCGCACGCGCATGCCTACATTCGCGGTGTACGCCTCGACGATGCCCGGCGCGCACCTGGGGTCCTGGCGGTCGTGGCGGCCGGCGATCTCGGCCCGATCCAATCCATGCCGGTCAATCCCGTTAAGGATGCCTACGTCGCAAAGATTCCACACCCCGTCCTCGCGGCCGGCCGGGTGCGGTACGTCGGTGAACCGGTCGCGGCCGTGCTTGCCCAGAGCCTCTCAGCGGCGCTCGATGCGGCGGGGCTCGTGGAGGTGGACTACGATCCGCTGCCGGCCGTCACCGACCCCCGTGACGCTCTGAGGGCGATAGTGCTCCTCCACGATGACGTTCGCGACAATGTCCTCTTCCGGATTACGCGCGGCAGCGGGGACGTCGACGCGGCAATCGCCGCGGCCGCGCGCGTGGTCACGGGCACGTTCCGGATCCCGCGGGTCGTGCCGGCGCCGATGGAGCCCCGTGGCGTCGTGGCCGCCCACGACCGGATCGCCGACCGGCTCACGGTCTGAATATCCGCTCAGGAACCGTATCGGCCTCGCGCGCAGTTGAGCCGGATTCTCGGCCGCCCGGAAGAAAGCATTCGGGTGATCGTACCGGATGTCGGAGGCGCGTTCGGTACCAAGGGAGCGCTGGCATCCGGCGTCGTGCTGGCGGCGTGGCTGGCGATCGAAACCGGGGTACCGGTCAAGTGGGTGGAGCAACGCCGGGACAACTTCACGGCATCGACCCACGGGCGTGGCGTCGACGCGGACGGGAAGATCGCGGCGCTCCGGGGCACCGTCATCGCGGACGCCGGCGCCTATCTGTACCCGGCGACGGCGATGCCCGCATCCAGGGTGGCCGACCTCCTGACCGGCGTGTATGACATTCCGGCGGCGCGGGTCGAGGTCATTGGCGCCGCCACCAACAAGGTGCCCACCGCCCCGTACCGGGGCGCCGGCCGCCCAGAGGCGACCTATCTGATCGAGCGGCTGGTGGACCTCATGGCGCAAGAGCTGGCGCTGGATCCCGTCGTGGTGCGCCGTCGCAACCTGATCTCGTCCGACCGTTTCCCCTACCGGTCGTCGCTCGGATGCGTCTACGATTCCGGTGACTATGCACGTGCCCTCGACAAAGCATGCGAGCTCGTGCGCTACGACGGGTGGCGGGAGGAGCAACGGCGGGCGAGGGCCATGGGAAGGCTCGTCGGCATAGGGATCAGCGCCTACGTCGAGCCAGCGGGAGGTCAACTATGGGAGAGCGCGGCCGTCTCGGTGCAACCCGACGGGCGGGTCATCGTCCGCACGGGATCGACCGCGCACGGCCAAGGGCACGACACGACGTTCGGCCAGATCGCCGCCGATGCGCTGCGGCTTCCGATGGAGATGATCCTGGTGCAGCAGGGCGACACCGACCTCCTCTCCAAGGGTGTCGGGACCTTCGGCAGCCGCTCCATCACAGTCGGCGGCGCGGCGCTGGCGGGCGAGCTGGACAAGATCAAGGCAAAGATGCAAAAGATCGCCGCACACCTCCTGGAGGTGTCGGAGGCAGACATTCAATGGGACGACGGTCGTCTCGGTGTGCGAGGAGCGCCAGTTCGCGCGGTGACCTTCCGTGAAGTCGCGGCGGCCGCGCACCGGCCGGAGCGTCTCCCGGCCGGGATCGAGCCGGGACTCGAAGCTTCCGGAACGTTCTCCCTGCCGGACATGGTGTACCCGTTCGGCGCGTACGCCGCGGTCGTCGAGATCGAGCGTGAGACCGGCAAGACACGCATCCTCAAGTTTGTGGCCGTGGACGATGCGGGACGGATCATCAACCCGCTCCTTGCGGAGGGTCAAGTCATCGGAGCGATCGTCCAGGGACTCGGCCAGGCACTCGTCGAGGAAGCCGTGTACGACGGGACCGGGCAGTTGCTCACCGCGACGTTCTCGGACTACGCCCTTCTTCGAGGCCTGCACGCACCAGCGGTGGACGCCGAGTTCACGGAAACCCTGTCCCCATACACCTCGCTCGGCGCCAAGGGCATTGGCGAAGCGGGAACGGTCGGCGCACCGCCCGCGCTGGCGAATGCAGTCCTGGACGCGCTGGCGCCCCTGGGGATCCGGCACGTGGACCTTCCCCTCACTGCGGAGAAGCTGTGGCGCCTTATCCGGACCAGCGGGTGACGCCTCGAACGGCTGCGGCACACCCGGTCTCGATACGAGCCGTGCGGGCGCCTCTTGCGCGAGGACCGGCCCCGGGGGCCGGCCGGGGTCACAGCGCCGGCACCTCGACCCATCGGCCCTCGCGCGCGCTGGTCGAGATGCAGTCGGCGATCACGTTCTCGCGATGGCCGTCCACAAACGTCGGGAACTCGGGTGCACGCCCCGAGCTCCGGCCGCCCGCGCGGAGGTACTCATAGACGGCACGCGCCATCGCCGTATGACTGTCCGGGAATCCTTCCGCGTGACCGCCAGGATACCGCGCGTACGAACGCGCACTCGGATCGAGCAGGGCAGGATCCTTGACCAGCGTCTCGTTCGGCCGGTCGCGGTGCCCGATCCACAGCTCGTTTGGCCGCTCGCCATCCCACGCGATCGACCCGCGCGCGCCGTTCAGTTCGATCGCAAGGCGGTTCTTGCGTCCGGCGCTGACCTGCGACACCATCATCACTCCGCGTGCCGCGTCGCCCAGTCGCAACAGCACGGTCGCGGCATCCTCGGTATCGATCCGCACCGGCACGCGATCCACCTCCGCCGTCTCGAACGCGTCGAGCGGTCTCGCGGGCTTTCGGCGAACGGGCAGCACCGTCGCGAGGTCGGCGAACACGGCGCGAACCGGCAGGCCGGCCAGGTGCTGGGCCAGATCGAGCCAGTGCGAGCCGATGTCGCCGACGGCGCGCAGCGAACCTCCCGCCGCCGGCTCGACGCGCCAGTTGTAGTCGGTGTCAAACAGCAGCCAGTCCTGCCAGTAGCCGCCGTGCACGAAGTAGAGAGAACCCAGTTCGCCACGGCGGATGAGGGCGCGGGCATGTTGCAGTACCGGGTAGAAGCGCACATTGAACGTCACCGCGTGGACGAGGCCGCTGGCCTCCGCGAGGCGAACCAGCTCCGTCGATTCGGCCGTCGTCATCGCGAGCGGCTTTTCGCACACGACGTGCTTGCCGGCCGCGAGCGCGGCCTTGGCGGCCGGATAGTGGTGCACGTTGGCGGCGGTGATGTGCACGACGTCCACGCCGGGATCTTCGATCAGGCGCCGGTAGTCTCCGTAGGCCCTGGGCACGAAGAGGGACGCCGCCTTTCGATCCGCCGAGGCCTGGCTGCTCCCGGCCAGCGCCACGACCTGCACGAAGCCGAGGCGGCGGAGCGACTCGATATGCGCCGGGCCGATGAAGCCGGCACCGATCACGCCGACACGAATGGGAAGGTCTGGACTCCCGGACATCTCGGCACCTCCGCTCGAGCCGGGTTCTCGGCGGCGAACCGCCGCGTCAGCCGCGCGGGATGAACTGTCTCAAATAGGCGGCCGACTGCCGGAGCGCGCGCTTGCGGTCATCGAGGCTCCCCTCGAAGGCGCGATCTTCCACCTCGACGCAGACTGGGCCCGCGTATCCCGCGTCGGTCAGCGCGGAAAAGAAGGCGCCCCACCGTACGTCGCCCAGTCCCGGGAGCTTCGGTGTGTGGTACGCGAGCGGGGCGGCGAGGATCCCGACATCGTCGAGCCGGTCGCGGTCGATCCGGGCGTCCTTTGCATGCACGTGGTGCAGCCTCGTCCGAAACTCCCTGATCGGCCGGATCTCGTCCATGCGCTGCCAGATCATGTGCGATGGGTCGTAATTGAGGCCGAAGCACGGGTCGGGTATCTCCTCGAACATCCGCCGCCAGACCGCGGGGCTGATCGCCAGGTTCTTGCCGCCCGGCCATTCGTCCCCGGTAAACAGCATGGGGCAGTTCTCGATCCCGATTCGAACCTGGCGCTCCGCGGCGTAGCGGACCAGCGGCGGCCAGACCTCCCGGAACAGTGTCCAGTGGTCGTCGATCGGACGCGTCGGATCGCGGCCGACGAACGTGTTGACGCAGGAGAGCCCCAGCCGCTGGGCGGCATCGATGACCGCGCGAAGATGGTCCAACGCCTGGCGGCGCTCGGTCTCCTCTGGCGCCAGCGGGTTGGGATAGTACCCGAGCGCGGAAATGCCGATGCGGCTCCAACGCATCAATCCCCGCAGGTCCGCAACCATCCGCACGTTCAATGCCGTGACGTCGATGTGGGTCACCCCGGCGTATCGCCGTTTCGCCGTCCCGCGGGGCCAGCACATCACCTCCACGCAGTCGTACCCGGCCTGGGCCGCGACGTGGAAGACATCCTCGAGGGAGAGATCCGGAAGAATGGCGCTCACAAAGCCAAGCTGCATCACGCGCCTCCTGTGGGTCCGTGCGCCGACGCGACCCTGATGGTTCCCCGAAGCTCGCCGCGGCCACCCGAACGGGGCCGCCGTCCCCGCGTTGCGCCCGTAGCGGCGCACCGCCAGGGCCCTTTCCGCCACCTCTCGAGCGTCATCGTACCTTCCTATCCTATCACCATCGGTAGCAGCGTCTGACGCTCCACGTCGACCAGCCCCAGGTCCGACAGCTTGCCTTCGGGGCTCACAGCGAGCGTGAGGGAGACGATGCCCGTAAACGACCGCTCCCCGACCAATCCCGCGTCTTCCGCCGCACGCCGGAACGCCGCAACCTCGAGCGCGACGTCCTCGGCCGGGCGCGGCGACAGCAAGCCGGCGATCGGCAGCGTGATCTTCGCCATGACCGCCCCGCGGCTCACGAGCACGATGCCTCCGCCGCATTCCGCGAGGACGCGGCACGCCGCGAGCATGTCGTGCGGATCGGTCCCGACCACCGTGAGGTTGTGCGAGTCGTGGGAGACGGAGCTTGCGAGCGCGCCGTCGCGGGGGCCAAATCCGCGAAGAACCGCGCAGGCCGCCCCGCCATGCCGGCCGTGGCGCTCGACGACCGCGAGGGTTGCCAGGCGTCCTCCGTCTCCCGACGGCAGCACCACCTCGCCGCCCGCGATCGTGGCGCGCATCGCGCCATAGGTGGTCCGCACGGGCGCGCTCCGGCCGTTGAAGTCGATCACGCGCAGGACCGCGTCCCCGTTCTCAATGCCCGGCACCCGGATTCGGAAGGAATCGGCCGCCAACGTGGCCGGCAGATGGATCGTGTTCTCCCGCTCGATCCCGTCGTCCGGACCGCTGCGCGGCCTCGCCCCGGCCGCAGTCACGCAGCGCCCGTCTTGGGCTACGAGCCGGCCCGCACGGTAGACCTCCCGAACGGTAAACCGGCTGAGATCGGACAGCAGCACGACATCGGCGACCCGGCCCGGGCTCAGAGCGCCGAGATCGTGGCGGCGGAGACGGTTGGCGGCGTTGAGCGTGGCGAAGCGCACGACGTCAACGGGATCCAGCCCCTCCTCGACGAGACGGCGGGCGACGTGGTCGACGTGCCCGCGCCGGAGAAGATCCTCGGGCACGACATCGTCGGTGCACAGTGTCACGGTCGGCAGATATCCCCGGCCCCGCAATGCGGCGGCCATCGCCGCGGCGTTCGGAGACAGCGAACTCTCCCGCACCTCGAGATACATGCCGGCCCGGAGCTTGCCGAGGGCGTCCACCGGCTCCCGGTTCTCGTGGTCGGAATCGATCCCGGCCGCCACGTAGGCCGACAACATCCGCCCCCGCACGCGGGGAGCGTGGCCCTGCACGAGGCCCCCCACCGCTTCGGTCGCCTCGATCAACCCCAGCATCCGATCGTCGCCCCGGATCACCGCCGGATAATCCATCACCTCGGCCAACCCCACGACCCGGGGCCAGGTCAGCATCTCCTCGATCTCTGCCCGAGCAAAGGTGGCACCGGCGGTCTCCACCGCAGGCGCGGACGGCACGCACGACGGCGCCATCACGAGCACACGGAGCGCCGTATCCGCGGAATCGTCCAGCATGTATCGGACGCCGCGCAGCCCCAGGACGTTCGCAAGCTCATGAGGATCGATGAGCACCGTAGTGGTGCCGTGCGGCAGCACCGCGTCCGCGTAGTGCCGCGCGGTGACCATGCTGCTCTCGATGTGCACATGGGTGTCGATCAGCCCCGGGATCGCCCAGCAGCCGGTACGGTCCAGCACCTCGCGTCCGGAGAGCGGCGCATCGTCGGGCCCGGAGACGTGCGCGATCCGCCCCCGAAAGATCCCGAGATCCCCGGGGATGACCTCGCCGGTGAACACGTTCACGATCGAGACGCCGCGCAACACCAGGTCCAGCTCGCGCCGGCCGGCCGCCGCATCGATCAGGGCCTTACGGTCGTACCCCGGCTCACCGTTCCACGCCGTCATGTGCTCCCCTCGCTTCCCCGCGCCACCGTCGAATCATTGACGCACCTGGCCCGGCGCGTAGCGCAGGAGCACAGGGGTCTCGATCCAGGAGATCAACCCGTAGACGATCACCGACACCATCGTGACGAGGATCCCGGCTGCCCACAGCATCGTAAACTGGAACTGCGCACGGGCGGTGATCATCAGATACCCGAGGCCGCGCCCGGTCGCCAGCCACTCGGCGACGATCGCACCCAGGATCGACCCGAGCGCGGAGATGCGCGCCGACGCGAACAGGCTCGGCAGCGCGCTCGGGAGGCGCACTTTCCACACGATCGTCCATGGTGCGGCGTTGTACAGGGCCAGCAGCTCGACCGCCTGCGGCGACGCGGACCGCAGCCCCTGCATCACGTTCACCAGAGTCGGAAAGAAGGTAATGATGCCCGTGATCACCGTTGTGCCGAGAAGCCCCCGGCCGAACAGCAACACGAGCAACGGCGTCATCGCGATCACCGGCACGGAGCGCAATACGATCGCGACTGGCATAAACGCGCGTTCCACACGCGGGTGCACGACAAACACAAGGGCCACGGCCGCGGCCACGATCGTGCCGCCGACAAACCCGACCGCGGCATCCGTGAGCGTGGCCGCCAGCGCCTGGGCCAGCGCGGTCCGTTCGTCCGGCGCCTGCGGCCCGGCGGATAGGTCGCGCACCACCGCGCCCGGGCCTTTTGCGAAGAACGGGTTGAGATGGAAGACTGCGATGAACCCCATCCACAGGCCCAGGATCACCCCGATGGCGAGCGCGAGGAGGCCGGCCCGGCGGAGCGTCCATCGGAGCCCGCCGGCCGCCGCTCCCAGCCGGGCGATCGAGGGCGTCACGTCCAGCAGGGGCGCCCAGGTCACCAGCATCCGAGCCGCGACCCCCGTGATCACGAAGCCGGCGCCCGCGAGCAGGCTGGAGGCGATCGCGAGCCCCCACACCCGCGGCGTGTCGAGGGTCGCCATCGCGTTGACCATCGCGATCCCGAGCCCGCGGTCACCTCCAAGGAACTCGCCGAGCACGGCGCCGAGGACCGCCCCGGGGGCGGCGATGCGGAGGCCCGCGAGGATCCAAGGAACGCTGACCGGAACACGCACTTTCTGGAGAGCGTGCCAGGCCCCGCCGCCGAGCGTGTGGATGAGATCGAGCGGCGCACCCCCGGTCGAGCGGAGGCCGAGCAGGGTGGCGATCAGGGTCGGGAAGAACACGGCCAGGGCGGCTAGCACGACCTTGGGTTCGTCACCGGGAAGCACGACCGCGATAATCGGTGCAATGGCGAGCAGCGGCGTCGCATAGATCACGATCGCCACCTGCATCAGGAGCTCCTCGATGCGGGGCGCCTGGACGATCACCAGCGCGAGCACGATCGCGATGAGGTTACCCCACAGGAATCCGCGGCCGGCTTCTCCCAGGGTGGCCGCCACGTTCTCGGGATAGATCGGCAGGTCGTGCCACGCGCGGAGGACGATCGCGGACGGGCTAGACAGCGTGTAGCGTGCCCACGGTAATACTGTTCCGGCGAGCTGCCAGAGCGCGAGCAGCACGACAGGTCCCACGACCGCGTCGGCCCAACGGGGCGAACCGCCCATCCGAGGAGCCGCCGGGCCGGAGCCCGCGCGCGCTTCCGTAGCGGAGCGCTCAGTGATCGGCGATGTCACCAGCCTCGCTGCCGAACAGCAATTCGCTGAGCCGGTCACACAGCGCGTGAAACGCCGCGGTCCGCAGCATTGCCGGGCCGCGCGGACGCGGCAGGTCGATCGGGACCTCGGCGCGCACCGTCCCGGGGTGGGGAGTCATGACCACCACCCGATCAGCGAGAAACACCGCTTCCGCGATCGAGTGCGTGACCAAAAGCGTGGTCGGCTCCTGCTCGTGCCAGATCCGGAGGAGCTCCAAGTTCATACGCTGTCGCGTCATCTCGTCGAGCGCGCCGAACGGCTCGTCGAGCAGCAGCACGCGCGGCCTCGTCACCAACGCGCGGGCAATCGCCGCCCGCTGCCTCATCCCGCCGGACAATTGCGCGGGGCGCGCTCCTTCGAATCCCCGCAGGCCGACCAGCGCGATCAGGTCGAGCACGTCCTGTCTCGTCGCGCGGATGCCGGTGACTTCGAGCGGGAGCGTCACGTTGCCGTACACCGTGCGCCACGGCAGCAGCGCGGGATCCTGGAATGCGATGGCGAGCCGGTGCTGCGCGCGCGCCTCCGAAGGCGGTGCGCCTTCCACGAGTACCCGCCCCTCCGTCGGCGCCTCGAGATCGGCCAGGATGCGGAGCGCGGTGGACTTGCCGCACCCCGACGGGCCCAACAACGCGACGAATGCACCGGCGGGGACCCGCAGGTCCATACACCCGATCGCGTGGATCTCCCGCCTGCCGAGGCGATAGGTCTTGCGAACGCCTTCGAGAACCAGTCCGGTTCCGGGCCGCTCAGGCAACACCGCGGGGCCCGCAGCGCTTACCGTCACGTCTGGTCTGCGGCCGGGGCGGGATCCCCCGCGGCCGGGGCGATCACACTCGGGACCGCCCGTGGTAGATCTCTTGCAGGACGTCGTTGGTGAACAGTTCGGCACCGACCGTGATTCCGGTCTGCTTGAACAGGGAGACGTTGGCCGCGACCTCGGCGTCTCCCATCCAGAGCAACCCGTGCTGCCTGGTCACCGGCGTCTGCATCAGCCTCTCGACCGTGACCTTGTTCCCCAGATACTGGGACATATAGCTCAATCCCAGCGCCTTCCCGTACTTCTCCACGGTGAGCTTGGCACCGAGCGATGGATTGGCGGCGTTTGCCTCCCACCCGCGGACCTCCGCCCGCATGAAACGCACGACCTCGTCCCGATGGTTCCTGAGTGTGTCCTCAAGCACGTAGTAAGACCCCGAATAGGATGAATAGCCGTAGTCGGCGAGGAGGAAGAACTCGACCGGGACGCCCTGGACCTGCAGCTCGACCGGTTGCTCGGTCGCGAACGACAGGAAGGCATCGACCTGGCCGGTGACAAGCGGCGCGGGATCGAACTGCACGGGCACGCGCGTGATCTTCGAGGCATCGAGGTGGTTGAGCGCGAGCCACGTCGTCCACGGAATGCTGTCCGCCGCCGCGACCCCGACCCGCTTGCCCAGAAGCTCCTGTGGCGTCCGGATCGGGTTCTTCCTGAGCGAGAGCACCGCGAGCGGGCTCTTCTGGTAGAGCACGCCCACGACTTTGATCGGCGCACCCTCCTGCCTGGCTTTCGCCAGAATCTGTGCGCCGGTACCGCACCCGAACAACGCCTTCCCGGATACGATCGCCGTCACGACATCGATCCCCGGTCCACCTGAGAGCATGTCGATGTCCAGCCCCTCGGCCGCATAGTAGCCGCGGTCGTCCGCGATGAAGCTGCCTGCAAATTCCACGGTCTTGACCCATCCGAACTGCACGGCCG
>Ga0187784_10000406_pt1 | contig 31442 bp, 28 predicted proteins | sample 1015_SJ02_MP15_2_FD_132964 | JGI IMG/M metagenome (GOLD analysis project Ga0187784, IMG submission 132964) | Tropical peat soil microbial communities from peatlands in Department of Meta, Colombia - 1015_SJ02_MP15_20_MG | ecosystem: Environmental > Terrestrial > Soil > Wetlands > Peat | place... | reverse complement strand
GCAACTTCGATCCCATAGCTGCGGTCGGCTGCTCCCGCTTCCACGTGTCGCAGAAACACGATTCCACCGCCTGTCTCCTTCACCGACACGTGGTAGTTCTTTACTCCTGAAAGACGCTCCGCCAATTCCGTCAGCTCAAAATAATGTGTGGCAAACAGCGTCTTCGCGCGCGTGCGCGCGTGAATGTACTCGACCGCTGCCCACGCGATCGCCAGTCCATCGTAGGTCGCCGTTCCACGGCCGATTTCGTCTAGCAGGATTAAAGATCGCTCTGTCGCCGTGTGCAAAATCGCCGCTGTTTCCGTCATCTCCACCATGAACGTCGAACGTCCGCGCGCCAGGTTGTCGCTCGCCCCAATGCGTGTGAACACGCGATCTACAATTCCTAACCTCGCCGAGTCCGCCGGGACAAACGAGCCCATCTGCGCCAGGATTACAATCAGCGCCGTCTGCCGCAGATAGGTCGATTTGCCTCCCATGTTCGGCCCCGTCAGCACCAGCACCGTATGCGTGGTCGAATTGAGATAAAGATCGTTGGGCACAAATCTTTCACTCATATCCTGCTGCTCGATGACCGGATGCCGCCCGCCTATGATCTCAATGTCGGCTGAGTCGTCGAACTTCGGCCGGCAGTAATTTCGTAAGGCCGCGGTATGCGCCAACGACGCCAGCACGTCAACTTCGGCCAGCGCCAGCGCCGTCTGCCGGATTCGCTTCGCTTCTCCGGCAATCACAGAACGCAATTCGCCGAACAATCGCCGCTCAATCTCAACTATTTTTTCCTGCGCATCCAGGATTTTTGCCTCATATTCCTTCAGCTCAGGTGTCGTAAAGCGCTCAGCGTTGACCAGCGTCTGCTTGCGCTCATAATCGGCAGGCACTAAATGAAGATTGGGTTTTGAGACCTCGAGGTAGTAGCCAAAAATAGAATTGAACTTTACCTTCAGCGATGTGATTCCAGTGCGCTGCCGTTCTCGTTGCTCGATCTGCGCCAGGAACTGTTTGCTGTTGCGGCTTAGATCGCGCAGTTCGTCCAGTTCTTTGTCCACTCCAGCCCGGATCACTCCACCATCACTCAGTGCAATCGGCGGTTCCGGGACAATGGTGGTGTCAATTCGCTCCCTTAGATCCCCAAGTTCATCCATAGCTGCGTGCAGTCTCTTGAGGCGCTCCGCGGTGAACCGGGAGAGCGCGACCCGCAGCCCAGGTAACTTAGCCAACGACGCCGCCAGCGCAAGCACATCCCGGGGATTTGCGGTTTCCAGCGTCACCCGGCTCAGCAACCGCTCCAGATCTAAAATCCCGTCCAGCGCGCGGCGAAGTTCTTCGCGTGCCACCAGGTTTCTTACCTGCGCTTCCACCGCATCCAGCCGGGAATTGATGTCGCTCACTTCGATGGAAGGACGCAGCATCCACGAACGTAGCAGCCGTTTACCCATCGGCGTAACCGTTGCGTCGATGGAGCGGAACAGGGTTACCCCGTCATCCGTTCCCGCAAACAACGGCTCAATCAGCTCCAGGTTGCGCACCGTCACCGCATCGAGCACCAGGCAATTCTGCCGCTCATAGAAGCCGATCCGGTCCACATGCTCCAGGGTTCCGCGTTGCGTAGAGCGCACATAATGAATGATGGCCCCTGCCGCCGCCGCTGCCGCTGGCTTGCCTGCAAGTCCAAACCCCTCGAGCGACAGCACTCCAAAATGATTTTCCAGCAGCGGAATTGCATGATCCGGGGCGAAGATCCAGTCATCCTGTGGGGTTTCAGACCACGTAGCTCCCGCCGTCCTTGCTTGCGGAGCCGCACCTTTGGCGCCAGGTCTTTCGCCACCTTCGAACAACGGTGCCGACGACCCGTACAACAACTCCTTTGGCTTGAGTTGCTGCAGCTCTTCCTGAATCCGCTTGGCCGCATGCTCGCCGCGAAATTCGGTGGCGCGAAATTCGCCGGTCGACAGATCCAGAGCCGCAAATCCTACCCGGTCTTCTGCACGAGCAACTGCAGCAAGAAAATTGTTCTCTTCCGAGCTGAGCGACGAGTCTGCTGCTGTGCCCGGCGTCACTACCCGCGTCACCTCTCGCCGCACCAGTTTCTTTGCTATTCGCGGGTCTTCCACCTGATCGCAGATCGCGACTTTGAATCCCTTCCGAATTAGCTTCGATATGTATCCTTCCGCCGCGTGGTATGGCACGCCGCACATCGGCACAGCGATACCTTTTTCTTTGTTGCGAGAGGTCAGCGTGATCTGCAGTTCCCGCGCCGCCAGAACCGCATCATCAAAGAAAAGCTCGTAGAAGTCGCCCAGCCGGAAAAACAAGAGCGCCGTGGGATGTTCCTTCTTGATGGCGGCATACTGCCGCATCAGCGGAGTGGACGGCTCGGTCATCTCGGGTGAAGTCGTGCGCGGATTATAACAAAGCGCGCCCCGCTCTTCGGCGGTGGAAATCACAGTTGACGCGGCTCGCGCAACGGTGGTTTCCTTGCATCATGGAGCTCCGCAAAGATCCCATCACCCGCTCCTGGGTCATCACCGGCGACGACGTTTCTGACACTACGCCCCGTTCCGAATCCTTCTGCCGGTTTTGTCCGGATTCTCCACAGCCCGCCCAGCTCATTACCAGCGTTTCTGGAATTCCGGGCGTCCCCTGGGCCACGCGCTCCGTGGTGCATCCTTCCGCGCTCTATCACATCGAAGGTGATCCCGCGCGCCGCGGCGACGGCATTTACGATCGCATGCGCGGTGTCGGTGCCCACGAGGTGCTCGTCGAGAACCCACGCCACGAGCGCCATCTCTGGAACGCTACCGATGCCGAGATCGAGCAGTTTCTTTTGCTCGCCGCTCAACGCATTCAGGACCTTAAGCGCGACGGACGCTTCAAGTACGTCAGCGTTTTCAAAGATTACGGTACCAGCGCCGGCCAGGAGTTTGCCCATCCCACCTCCCAACTTATGGCCACAACCTTTGTTCCCCGCCGCGTGCTTTACGAGTTGCGCGCCAGCCGGGAATACTTCGAGCAGAAGGAACGCTGTGTCTTCTGCGACATCCTCTCTCAGGAAATCAAGCAAAATCAGAGGCTTATCGAAGTTCACGGCGACTTTGTCGCGCTCGGCCCTTACGCCCCGCGGGTTCCTTACGAAAGCTGGATTCTGCCCCGCTCTCACGAAGCCGCATTTGAGCGCATGGCTCTGGCCCGCCCCGGAATGATGCGCGATCTCGGCGCCCTCTTGCGCCGCACTTTGCAGCGCATACGCACCGTCACCGAAGATTTTCACCTTGTGGTGCACACTTCGCCCAATAGCTTGCATGGCTCCGAGAGTCTCGGTTACTGGAAGACTCTCGACGAGGATTACCACTGGCACATTGAGATTCTTCCAGTGATCGCTGGAAAGTCGAAGTCGTACACCTTCAAGGAGGTGTACTATTCGCCTATAACCTCCGAGACCGCAGTCAAGCGTCTCCGCGAGGTCCGCATTGAGTAGGCGCTAGCAGGTAGCTGGGAGCCAGTGGGCATGCCTCCCACGCTGCTAACTGCTAGCTGCCCGCTACTACCTATCGCTATGACCATCCGGCGCATGAAGGCGTATACCGGCGAACAGGGCTACGTCTATCAATATTATTTTGTCGGCAAGCGCGCTCCTGTCGCCTCCGGCGACTTTGGCCCAGCCACCGAATACATTTTCGACGTTACTGCCGACCGCAAGACCACCTTCGCGGTCAGCGTGTTTCTCCCGGAAGCTGCTTTACAACAGTGGTCTGCTGCTCATTGCCGTGCCCTCAGCGACGCTGAACAGTACGCCGCGGCCAAAATGCGCCTCTTTCAGGCCTTTGATGAAATCGAGAACATGCTCGCCGATGGGCGTCGTCTAACGGTCGACGGAGAAACTCTGGAATCGGTGCTCGGCAAGTTGGGAGTAGCTTAGGCTCCATCCCGCGCCACTCAGCCTCTATGGAATCCAATGGCCGCCAGTACAATCCCCCGTGTGATCTCTATCACATCGCCTTGTGACGCCGTACCCTTCCTTCTGCCGCCCGCGCGGGGCAGACTATAATCACCCAATCGGAGCGGGTGAGGATGCCTCCTCCGGCCCGGGAGACCATACCGCCTATGCCAATACTTTGGCTGCGAGTTGCGCTCGGCTGTTACGCTGTCGGACTGCTTTATGCTCTCGTAGCTCTGACCCGCAGCACCGACCTGCTTAACCGTATCGCCCTCCACGCCGCTTATTTGGGCATGGTCTTCCACCTCGTTTCCCTGACCGAGGCCTTCCTCCAGTCGGGCCAAATGGCTATGGCCTCCGTCCACAATGCCGAGTCCGTTTTGGGCTTTCTGATCATGGTCGTCTTCCTGCTCGTATATATGGTCTACAAGACCACTTCTCCCGGCATTGTCGTTTTCCCACTCGTTTTCCTTCTGACATTTATTGCCGCCAGTGGTCAGGCCCCGTTTCTCCTTACCTCCAATACCATGCGCTCGGGCTGGCTTTTCGCCCACATCGCGCTGATCTTCACCGGCTACGCGGCGCTGGTGCTCAGCTTTGGCGCCAGCCTGCTTTATCTCGTGCAGGAACACGCCCTGAAGTCGAAGCAGCCCAACGGAATTCTTTCCCGCTTGCCCGCCCTGGAAGTGATCGACGAAATCGGCTTCCGCTCGCTGCTGCTCGGTTTCCCCTTCATGACTCTCGGCCTGGTTGCCGGAACCGTCGTCGCCCAGTCGACTTTCGGAAAGGTCGACCTGCTTGATCCCAAGATCCTGCTCTCTCTTCTGATGTGGGCGGTTTATCTGGTTCTGCTTTATACCCGCTGGAGTGCAGGCTGGCGCGGCCGTCGCGCCGCCTATCTTGCGGCCAGCGCTTTTGTCTTTGCCCTGATCGCCTGGGCTGCCAACTATTTCAGCAATATTCACAGGTTTGCCCAGTCATGACCTTCCAGCTCATCGGCGTGAATCACAAAACTGCGCCGGTTGAGGTGCGCGAACGCGTCGCCATTCCCGAATCCCGTCTGCCGGAAGCGCTGCGCTGCTTCACTCAACATCCCGGCGTGCAGGAAGGATTGATCCTGAGCACCTGCAACCGCGTAGAACTCCTGGCCCGCACCCAAAATGGCGGGGCCGATCTGCGCGGTTTCTTGGGCAATTTTTTCAGCATCAATCACTCGCTCATCGGCCCTCATCTCTACGAGTATTCTGAGCAGGATGCCGTCCGCCACTTGTTTCGCGTGACTTCCAGCTTGGATTCCATGGTGGTCGGCGAGGCCCAGATTCTTGGCCAGGTCAAGGAGGCTTATGCCACCGCCCGCGCCGTAGGCGCGGTCAATTCCCAACTCGATCAATTACTGACCCGCGCCTTCGCCGTCGCCAAACGGGTGCGCACCGAAACCGCAGTCGGTTCATCCGCCGTCTCGGTCGCGTCCGTAGCCGTCGAGCTCGCCAAGAAAATCTTCGGTTCTTTGAACGGCAAGCACGTTTATCTGGTCGGCGCCGGAAAGATGACCGAACTCGCCGCGCGTCATCTGCTGGCTCACGGCGCTGCCTCCATCTTCGTCGCCAATCGTACCTACGATCGTGCCATTCGCCTGGCCCAGAAATTCAATGGCCAGGCAATCGAATTCAACCGCCTTTACGAAACCTGCGATCGTGCCGACATTGTCATTACTTCTACCGGCTCTCCGCACGCCATTTTTCGTCGTGAGCACGGCGAACTCTTTCTCAGCCGCCGAAAGAATCGTCCCATGTTCTTCATCGATATCGCCGTTCCACGCGATGTCGATCCCGAGATGAACAAGCTGGACGGCATCTTTGTCTATGACATCGACGACCTGCAACAGGCCGTCGCCTCGCACGTTGCCGATCGCAGAAAGGAAGCCGAGAAAGCCGATAACATCATTAATGACGAAGTTGAGAGATTCCAGGCCCGCATTCAGACTCTCGATGTCGTCCCTACCATCGTTTCTTTGCAAGATCACCTCGAAACCATTCGCCAGGCTGAAATTGATCGTGTGCGCGGAAGGCTCGGCCCTATTTCTCCTGAGCAGGAGTTGGCCATCGAATCTCTCACCCGCGGGATCGTCAACAAGATCATGCACACGCCCATCAGCACCTTGAAGACGGCAGCCCGCGAATCGGAAGCCACCACGGTGGTCGAACTTGTGCGCCGCCTGTTTAACCTGCAGGACAAAGAGGCGGACAAGTCTGGCAACTCCGGAGGCCAGAGCTGATGGCTCTTCTCCGCATCGGGTCCCGGGGATCTCAACTCGCTCTCTGGCAAGCCAATCACATCCGCGACCTTCTGCGCCAGCGCGGCCATCAAGTCGAGATCGAAATCATCAGGACCACCGGCGACAAAATTGCCGATGTCGCGCTCGCTCGCGTCGGTACCAAAGGCATGTTCACAAAAGAAATTGAAGAAGCTCTCGCGGAAGGCCGCGTGGACCTTGCCGTCCACAGCCTGAAGGATTTGCCGACCGAAATTGCCCACGAATTCGAGATTGCCGCCATCACCCAACGCGAGAACCCGCGCGATGCCTTTTGCTCTCGCACCTATGCCACCATCGATCAGTTGCCCCAGGGCGCCCGCGTCGGCACCAGCAGCCTGCGCCGCCAGGCGCAGTTGAAAGCTCTCCGCCCCGATCTGCATATTTATCCTCTGCGCGGAAATGTCGACACCCGCCTGCGCAAACTGGAAGCGGGGGAATTTGATGCCGTCATTCTCGCCTCGGCAGGCCTGAACCGCCTGGGCAAAACTGAACTGGTCAAACAGATTCTTCCCGCGGAAATCATGTGTCCGGCCGCAGGACAGGGCGCCCTCGGCATAGAAATTCGCTACGGAGATTCAGCCACGCGCGACCAGATAAGTTTTCTGGACGATGCCGAGGCACGTTCCACTACCACCTGTGAGCGCGCTTTGCTGAGCCGGCTTGGTGGCGGATGCCAGGTCCCCATCGGCGCATTTGCGGAAATGCGACAGGCTCGCCTCCATCTCGAGGCTATTGTCGCCGATCCGGGCGGTTCGAAAGTCATCCGCGAATCGCGCGACGGCAGCGATCCTGTCCAACTGGGCGAACTCGTTGGCGAAGCGCTATTGCGCCGCGGCGGAGAAGAAATCCTGGAAGCAGTTTACGGCCAGGGCACCGCCGTCCCCCAACAACCGTGAAGAAAACCAAAGACCATGTGGGGACGGGCGCCCTCGCCCGTCCGGCTCCGCGAAGCGGACAAAAACCGCTCTCCGGCCTTCGCGTTCTCGTTGGCCGCGCCCGCCATCAGGCGGGTACGCTTTCCTCCAGCCTGCGCAAGCTCGGCGCCGGCGTCGTCGAGATTCCCTTTATTGAGATTCGTAAACCACAATCTTATCGGCCTCTCGATTCCGCTCTGCGCAATCTCCACCATTACGACTGGCTCATTCTCACCAGCGTCAACGGAGTCGAATCCGTTTGGGACCGCCTCCAGAAACTGCATCTCAAGAAATCCAGTTTGTCTCACTTGAAAATCGCCGCCATCGGTCCTGCTACCAGGAGCGCCATCGAAAAACGCCATCTCAAGGTCCACGTGATGCCGAAGGAATACATCGCCGAGTCTGTAGTCGAAAGCCTGCGCAACCGCATCGCAGGGAAGCGCGTTCTCTTAGCTCGTGCCAGGGTCGCCCGCGACGTCATCCCTCGCGAACTGAGAAAACTCGGCGCCGGGGTGGATGTTGTCGAAGCCTACGAAACCGTCATCCCGCGCGCTTCTCGCCCTCGTCTGCGCGCCCTCCTCAAAAATCCCCAACGCCGCCCTCATGTCATTACCTTCACCAGTTCTTCCACCGTTAGAAATTTTGTCGCCCTTATCGGACGCGATGTGTGGCGCGGGCGCCCTCGCCCGCGAACCAGAACATTGCCAGAGATGGAGGGAATCCAGTTGGCTTCCATCGGCCCCGTCACCTCCTCAACCCTCCGCGAACTCGGCCTGCCCGCCGACATCGAGGCGAGGCAATACACCATTCCCGGACTCATAAAGGCAATCGCCTTAGCTTGTCATCCCAAGACTCGGCGCACTTCAGCCGAGTGAGGGATCTCGCGGGGAGCGGTAACCACGCTGGGTTCCCCATCCTAACGGCTCGTTCTTTGCGACGTTAGGGGGGTCGACTACCTGATCCGTTTGACGGGTCATAAGCTATGATGGGGAAAATGCTACACCTCTCGCGGGAGGGTCGAAAACCGCGATTTCGGCGGTCCAGGCATTTAATCTGCGAACGCTTGAAGCCGATGGCACGGGGCGGCTAATATTTTCAGGTCACGAATCAAAGCTAGAGCATCAAAGCGGGGATTTTCCTCCTCTGAAAAGTGCCCATTCCATGAAGACTCGGCCCCGATCCGTAGTATCTCCAGTGCTATCCACGGATCGATATTCTATTTCGTGTCGAAATTCGTCTAGGTTCGGAACTTTTCGTACCTGCAGCAAGGGAGATCGAAGCCTGGTCGTCAGGATGCAGGTTGAACTCGCCGCGACCAGTAATCGTAGACCTCACGCAATCCTTTGCCAGTCTTGGTTTTGCTCACCAACCCGTAAGCGAAGGTAACCGCAACACCCACCGGGTTGAGGGTTACACGACCAAAACCAACAAGCGAAGGTTGCCCGTAGTCTACGAACCGCTTGTCTCCGATTGGCTGCTCCCACTTCAGAGACGGATGATTCTTAATTAGGACTTGGCTAAGGTACATGCCAAGATCCATTGCCAGGGAAAAGGTCCGATTGGTCAATTCCTCGTTTGGAACTTCCATCGGGAATGCCTGACGATTCTTGGTCTCTTCAAGTTCGTCCTTGGTGCGTTTTCGGGTCTCGACTTGGCCGGCAAACCAGTGCCCGAGCGCGTCCAGTGAGGCAGCCGTGTAATCTGGCCCCCACCTTTCGAAACCGGGTGTTGCTTTCACCGCTCTGGCGAGTTCGTGCACCCTTCCAGGGAGTACGTCCATGAACCACTGGAAGTACCGCTTAAGCTCACTCTTCGGCATATCCCGAAGGTTCAGGGAGAACGGAGGTTGTACGGTCGAATAGGACATCTCAGTAAATGATAACGTTGGAACCGTTTTGTAGCAGCAGTATAAGCAACGGCTGCGACGGCCCTCCCAATCCGGGCGGGTGGCACGGCCTATCGCGTTTTGTGCGAAGGCCGGGGATAGTTGACATCGTCCGCGGGTGCCCATCCTAACGGCGCGTTCTTTGCGACGTTAGAAGGGTCGACTACCTAAGTCGTTTGACACTCCCTTCATCACCCCGTTACCATTCCTAACAACTCGCTATGAGTTCCCGCCTCCGTTTCTGTTGCTTCTGTACTTGCCGCTAAACGCGAATTCTGCGTTGGGCGGCCAATCCACTCAAATTTCCATTTGTTGTTCCACTGATCAGAGGAGCCCTCTTGGCATCTGCAGCAGCGCTTAAATAATCACTCTTCGATAAGGAGCCGATATGAGCAACGTTCTTCAGGAAGTACTTGCAGCCAACCAACGCTACGCCGCCGATTTTGGCGACAAAGCCAACCTCGCCATGCCGCCCGCGCGCCGCATCGCCATTCTTACCTGTATGGATGCGCGCCTCGATCCCGCGAAATTCGCCGGACTCGCCGAAGGTGATGCCCACGTTATTCGCAACGCTGGCGGCCGCGCCAGCGACGACGCCATCCGTTCGCTCGTCATTTCCTACAAGCTGTTGGGCACGCGCGAGTGGTTCGTAATTCACCACACCCATTGCGGCATGGAGCACTTCACCAACGAAGTGATCCGCGACTTGCTGGCCCATAGCCTCGAAACCGCGGCGCTCACCGAAAAGGGATTTCAGGACGTCGGCAAAGGCCCCGGCTCCCGCGCTGGCGAATTTATCGAGTGGCTGACCATCCGCAATCGGGAGCAGAGTGTGCGTGACGATGTGCAGCGCATTCGCGAGCATCCGTTGGTTCCGGAAAACATCGCAATCTACGGTTACGTTTACGATGTGAAATCCGGCAAACTGCTCGAAGTCCCGGAAGCCAACCGTCCCGCCCAATCCGTCGCCGCATAATCGCCGGGAGCCTCGGATGTTTTGGGTGGGAACTCCGCGGGTAGTGGGTCAGTTTGATTGTCATCCCGAACAAGCCTCGTTTGCGCAGTGAGGGATCTGGGCGAGCCGCGCGACGGGTCGCGTTCTTTGCGACCAACAAACGCGCGTTTGGGTCGGTTCCCTGTTCAAACTGACCCACTACCGAAGGCCGGCGACGCCCGCCCAATTTCGGACTACAATGCCAGACAATCAGCTCAAACATCACCGCACAGGAGCGAACCATGCCCGTCCAGCAAGGAAGCATTGAACTGTTGCAGCATCCCGCATCCCAAGAACTACTGCAATCCAAGATTCCCGCCCGCCTCGCTTATGTCTGGACAGATGGCACACCGAGAGTGATCCCGATCTGGTTTCACTGGAATGGCCGAGAGTTCGTCATGGGCACGCCGTCGAAGGCGCCCAAGCTGAAGGCTCTGGCCAAAAATGCCAAGGTCGCGCTCACAATTGATGACAACATTTTTCCCCATAAAGTGCTGCTGGTTCGTGGCAGCGCTCGCCTCCAACCCGTGAAGGGAATTGTCCCCGAATACGCGCTGGCCGCAGATCGCTATTTTGGAAAAGAGCAGGGAAAAGCCTGGGTGGCGCAGCTCGCGTCCATGGTTCCCGACATGGTGCGAATCACCATCACGCCGGAATGGGTCGGCTTACTCGATTTTCAGACTCGATTTCCCAGCGCCTTGCCTTTGTAAATGGCGGCTGTCCCGGCCTGATCGTGCGCTGGTTCGAAGCGCTGCTACGTTCCTCGTTGGTGCGTAACTCTGGTACCGCCTATGACACCAATAAATCTGCACCGTCAATCCTGACATAACTTATTATTAAGATTGTGAGCGCCCCCAGTGCCCAGGACCCCGGTCAGCAGGAGGCCCGCCCTCTCACGCCCTTTGGTGCCCGCCTGAAGGAGCAGCGGGAGAAACGTGGCATCACTCTCGATCAGATTTCCAAGTCCACAAAAATCGGAACTCGTTTCCTAGAAGCCTTGGAAGAAGATCATTTTGATCGGCTTCCGGGTGGCATCTTCAACAAAGGATTTGTCCGTGCGTACGCTCGCTCGGTCGGCATGAACGAAGACCAGGCGATTGCAGATTATCTCGCTGCCACCGAAGCCAATCACGTCAAAACCGAAGCAGTCGACGAAACTCCGCTCCCTTCGCCTCCTCCTGAAGTCAAGCGTCCCCGTAGCGCCAGTTTCCCCTGGGGGACGGTCGCCACTCTTCTCCTCATTCTGGCATTCAGCTTTGCAGTCTGGGGGTTCTTCTCTCGAGGGACCAGTCGGCCAGAGAGAGAGTCGACTCCAACCACACAATCACAAGCGTCAAGCACGAGTCCTGAGACGTTATCATCGCCCCAAGCCCCAGGCGAGAGTATTCCATCATCGCAAACCCAGCCTTCCACCAACGCATCGGCTCCCAGCGCATCGACTTCCGTCCAGCCAGTGTCTGTCCCAACCACTTCTGCACCAGGAGTTGCCGCGATCCCCAGTGCAGGTGCTCCTCCAACTGAACCTGCCTCTTCCCCGTCTCCGCGCGACCTGGTTCTTCGAATCAAAGCGCACGAGGATTCCTGGTTGTCTATCACTGTCGACGGAGAAGTAACCAGTGAGCTGAACTTGACCGCGCCAGCCGAAAAAATTGTCCGCGCGCGAAACGAAATCGTCGTCAAAGCCGGCAGTATCGGAGCCCTCGATTTTGAGTTCAAGGGGAAGCCCTTGCCTCCCCAGGGTGAACTCGGCGAAGTTAAGGTACTCACTTTCAACGCTAATGGCTGGCACGCGGTACCGAAATCGCCAGCGCCTGACCAACTGGAACCGCAACCCTGATGAGCTCTCTCGTATCTTATTTAGAATTCATCGTTTTACTGATCGGCTTCAGTTTGGGCGCCCGCACTCAAAATCATTGCGCGCCCGTGCTGAGTCTGATACGCTTTCAGGGACTGCAAGAGGTTGGACTTCATCGCCCGTGTGCTCTGACTTTTCCCCTGTCACACGCAGCATCATAATGATCTAAAAGGAGTGTTATTTGCCGCACAATCGCTATCTGTTTACTTCTGAATCCGTTACTGAAGGTCACCCCGACAAGATCGCCGATCAAATTTCCGATGCGATCCTCGATGCTTGCCTGACTGAAGATTCCGCCAGCCGCGTGGCCTGCGAAACCCTGATGACCACCGGCTTGGCCTTCATTGCCGGGGAAATCACAACCAAAGCCTACGTGGATTTTCCCTCCATCGTCCGCGGTACCGTCATGTCGGTCGGTTACACCGACGCTGCCTATGGCTTCGATCACGAAACCTGTGCTGTCATTTCTTCCATTCACGAACAATCTCCCGACATCGCCATGGGCGTCGATCCCGGTGGCGCCGGCGACCAGGGAATGATGTTTGGGTATGCGACGAATGAAAATGCGGAATTGATGCCGACGCCGATTCTATTGGCGCATCGATTGACGCAGAGATTGGCGGAAGTTCGCAAGAGCGGGCAGTTGGACTTTCTGCGTCCGGACGGGAAGTCGCAGGTGACGGTGGAGTACGACGCGAACAAACGGCCGATCCGTGTGGATGCGGTAGTGGTTTCGACGCAGCATTCCGAAACTGTCGACAACAAAAAGCTGCGCGCCGATGTTCTGCAGCATGTGATTCAACACGCCATTCCGGCGGCGATGCTCGACGCCGATACTAAGTACCACATCAATCCCACCGGACGATTTGTGGTGGGCGGGCCGATGGGCGACACCGGATTGACCGGGCGCAAAATTATTGTGGACACTTATGGCGGAATGGGCCGGCATGGCGGCGGATGCTTCAGCGGAAAAGATCCGACCAAGGTCGATCGCTCGGCGGCGTACATGGCGCGCTATATTGCCAAGAATATTGTGGCGGCAGGATTAGCTGATCGCTGCGAAGTGCAGCTTGCCTACGCCATTGGGGTGGCTGATCCGGTGAGCATTCTGGTCGATACTTTCGCTACATCGAAAGTAGATCCGACAATCATTCCCGATCTGGTGCGCGCGCATTTCAAACTGACGCCGAAAGGAATTATTGAGTCGCTCGATCTGCGCCGTCCGATTTATAAAAAGACTGCGGCCTACGGACATTTTGGCCGCAAGGATCCGGACTTCACCTGGGAGCGGACCGACAAAGCTGCCAAGTTGGCCAGCGACGCGGGTGTAGGTGAGCCGGTGGCGCAGGCAGTACGCAAATAACAAGCAGAGTTTTCCAGCGTGACAAATCCTGTCGAGGTTGTGCTGAAGTTCCTGGAAAAGATCAATGAGCACGATGTAGACGGGTTAGTAAGTCTGATGTCTGAGCAGCATGTGCTGGTGGATTCACTGGGCAATCGCTTGCAGGGCCGTGACAACCTGAAGGCGGGCTGGCACGCATACTTCAAGATGTGCCCGGATTACGCGGTCTCCCATGAAGAGATTTTCGACCATGGGAACATTGTGGTTGTATTCGGTTCCGCCGGAGGGACGATTGCGGAGAAAGAAGCGGAGTTGAAGGCAGAGAACCGCTGGCGGATTCCCGCGGCGTGGATGGCTACGGTAACAGGCGGCAAGTTGGTGGAGTGGCGGGTGTATGCGGACAACAAGCCAGTCTATGAGATTCTGAAACGTCTTAAGTCCTAACAAGAATCAAAAGCTTTCTAGAATTAGAACCTGACAGGAGACGTATGGCAACGATACCGACGCAAGCGCAGTGTGATATCAAGAGCATTGATTTTGCCGATCTTGGCAAGAAGCGCATCGACTGGGCCAACCAGTCGATGAAAGTTTTGCAGATCATCCGCAAGGAATTCATAAAAAATCAACCGCTGAAGGGGATTCGCGTGTCCGCGTGCTTGCACGTGACGGCGGAGACCGCAAACCTGGCAATTACTTTGCGGGATGGCGGCGCAGACGTGGTGTTGTGCGCCTCGAATCCGCTGTCCACGCAGGATGACGTTGCCGCCAGCCTGGTGCGCGACCACGGAATTTCCGTGTTTGCCATCAAAGGCGAGGACAACGATACCTATTACAACCACATTCTCGCGGCCATCGATCACAAGCCGCATATCACGATGGATGACGGCGCCGATCTGGTCACAACGCTGCACACCAAGCGCACGGATGCGCTGAACGGCGTGATTGGCGGTACGGAAGAAACGACGACCGGCGTGATCCGGCTGCGGGCAATGGCGAAGCAAGGCGTGCTGCGCTTCCCGATCGTTGCGGTCAACGATGCCGATACCAAGCATCTGTTCGACAATCGCTATGGAACGGGACAGTCCACGATCGATGGGATTATTCGCGCGACGAATTATCTGCTCGCAGGATCGAAGTTTGTGGTTGCCGGTTATGGCTGGTGCGGACGAGGATTGGCGAGCCGGGCGCGCGGGGCAGGCGCGGAGGTGATCATCACTGAAGTTGATCCGACGAAGGCGCTGGAAGCGGTGATGGATGGTTTCCGGGTGATGTCGATGCACGAAGCCGCGAAGATGGGCGACGTCTTCTGCACAGTAACCGGAAACAAGAATGTACTGGCAAAAGAGCACTTTGAAGTCATGAAAGACGGCGCGATCATTTCAAATTCCGGCCACTTCAACGTGGAGATCGATATTCCGGCGCTGGAGAAGATGTCTTCCTCGAAGCGCACGACGCGCAACTTCGTGGAAGAGTATTCGCTGAAGGATGGGCGGAAGATCAATCTGCTGGGCGAGGGAAGGCTGATTAACCTGGCTTCGGCCGAGGGACATCCGGCGTCGGTAATGGACATGAGCTTTGCCGACCAGGCGTTGTCGGTCGAATACATGGTGAAGAACGCCAAGACGCTGGAAAAGAAAGTTTACAAAGTTCCCGAGGAACTGGATAAGCGCGTCGCTAAGCTCAAGCTGGAGTCGATGGGCATCAAGATCGACAAACTGACCCCCGAGCAGGAAGAGTATCTGGCGGGGTGGAGCGAGGGGACCTAGTTGTGTAGCGCGGGCGCCCTCGCCCGCGGATTTTGTTCGGGGCGGCGCGAGCCGCCCCGATTTGTTTTTCCGGGCCCTTTTCGAATTGTCATTCCGAGCGTAGTCGAGGAATCTGCAGTTCGGTTTTGCGGATGCAGCCGAGTCAAGCCAGGGTTAAAGCTGCCGATAATATTCTCGTAGCTGGACAGGTTACGCCCCCGGGCGAACAAAGTCTGGGGGTTTGCTTTTAGGTGGCGGCGAAAGCCGCGCCTTATTTGCTTTTGGAATCCGCCACACTCTCCAAGACTGTGACACAGCGGCAACCCCACAGGGCATCCATCGTTGGCATTTGCGTTAGTACAATATAGGTCGCAGGTGCCTTTCAAATGAAGAGATTGTTCACCGAACGCCATGGCATGAACGTGCCCAGGGTAAGGGATGACCTTGATGTCGAGATGACTAGGGGCCTGCTGACGGTGATCAACAATAAGATCGATGAAAATTTCTTTGGAGGCGCGTTCTCGGAAGAATGCGCGGACGGCGGAAGCAGGAGTATCGACTGCGATTTGGAAAAGCTTAAGGCCGGTCTCGCAGCCTATAACGTGATTTGGCCGCGTGCGTGGCCTGATGGGGCTGGCAACTGGCCGAGTAACCCTCCGCTCTTTGACCTAATCGAATTCCTCATAGATCCTTCTTGGGCAGACTTTCGCGGAGCGAGAGCCTGCACTTCCTCAGGATGACAGTCATGGATGAGATCACGGGCAGATGGTGTGCGCGTCGTTGACAGGGGGAAGGCAAGCTGTTAGAAGGTTAAGTTCCTCCAAATGTGGATGCTGGGCTGGAGGTTTGTGACGCAGTAGGGAATGTCTGAGGAAACCAAATCGCCCGCGCCGCCGCCGAGCGGGGAGCCGAAACCGCCGGCGGGCCAGCCCATTGCGAGCGGCGCACAATCCACTCCCGCACAAAAACCTGCCGAAAAACATGCAGCGCCGGCCAAGCCTGCAGGACCGGCGCCAGTGCCGTGGGAGTCACCATTAGTTGCCAAGTTGAAAGCCCAGTATGGCTCCGGGGTTCGCGAAGCGAACACCTATCTGGGGCAGAATTACCTGGTGCTGGAGCCGTCCATTGCCCGCGAAGCGCTGCAGATTCTGCGCGACGAAGAAGAGTTTGACTATTGCGTGGATGTTACGGCGGTGCACTATCCGAACCGGGAGAAGCCGTTTGACCTGATCTGGATTCTGTATTCATTCGCCCGCAACCAGCGGTTGCGGGTGAAGACGATGCTGGCGGATGGCGAGTCGTTTCCCAGTTCGGTGGCGATCTGGCCGACGGCGAACTGGCTGGAGCGCGAAGTGTTCGATATGTTCGGCATCAAGTTTGACGGGCATCCCGATTTGAAGCGCATTCTGCTGCCGGATGATTGGAAAGGCCATCCGCTGCGGAAGGATTACGGGATCATTCAGCAGGATCAGGAATGGGTGAAGGCCAACCTGGGAATTGAGAGCGGGCAATGACTGATCCCACCACCTACCTCTCGCACCTGGAACTCGGCGAACCGGACAAGACGTTCCTGGATACGAACGAACTCATTATTAATATGGGGCCGCAGCATCCGGCGACACACGGCGTGCTGCGCGTCATTTTGAAGCTGGATGGCGAGAAGGTGCTGGGCACGGAGTGCGTGATTGGGTACCTGCACCGTGGGGTGGAGAAGATTGCCGAGAACCGCACCTACACCATGTTCAATCCGTATGTGGACCGGATGGATTATGTGGCGGCGGTTTCGAATGGCTTGGGATATTGCGAAGCGGTGGAGAAACTGCTGAATGTTGAGGCTCCGCCGCGGGCGAAGTACATCCGTGTGATTCTTACGGAGCTGAACCGGCTGGCCAGTCACCAGCTCTGGCTGGGTACGCATGCGCTGGACATCGGCGCAATGACGCCGCTGTTTTATACGTTTCGCGACCGGGAAGAGATTCTAAAGATTTTCGAGAAATATTGTGGGGCGCGCCTGACGACGCATGCGTTCCGGATCGGCGGATGCCAGTACGAGACGTATGAGGGTTTCGAGCAGGACGTGAAGAAGTTTCTGGATTTCGTCCCGCCAAGGATTGACGAATACGAAGAGTTGCTGACGACGAACCGAATTTGGGTAGAGCGGACAAGAAATGTAGGGAAAATTTCTGCCGCGGATTGCAAGGCGCTGGGTGTGACCGGGCCGGTGCTGAGGGCGAGCGGAGTGAAATGGGATATACGAAAAGCCCTGCCGTACGCGGCCTACCCCGAGTTTCAGTTCGAGATTCCGACGGGAGCGAATGGCGACACGTACGACCGGTACATGGTGCGGATGCAGGAAATGCGGCAATCGCTGCGGATCATACGGCAGGCGGTGGAGGGAATTCCGGAAGGACCGATCATGGCGAAGGTGCCGAAGGTGATGAAGCCGCCGGTGGGTGAGGTTTATCACTCGATTGAAGCGCCGAAGGGAGAGCTTGGTTATTTTGTGGTGAGTGATGGTTCGACGCAGCCGTATCGCGTGCGGGTGCGGCCGCCGTCGTTCGTGAATCTGCAGGCGCTGGATGTGATGGTACGTGGACAGTTGGTGGCGGATGTGATCGCGGTAATTGGGACACTGGATATCGTGCTGGGCGAGGTGGATCGCTGATGCTGGATTACATCACTTCGTATCTCGGGATGAACACGACGCCTGGACAGGCGGGAAATGTTTTCTGGGCGGTGGTTTATATCCTGGTTGTTTTCGGCGGGGTGTCGGTGGCAGTGATCGCGATGAACTGGCTGGAACGCAAGGCGCTGGCGCATTTTCAGATCCGTCTTGGGCCGATGCGCGTGGGGCCACACGGTTTGCTGCAGCCGATTGCCGACGCCGTCAAACTGCTTACCAAGGAAGACATCATTCCGCATGAAGCGGACCGGTTTGTGTTCTGGATTGCGCCGCTCATTATTTTGTGCGCTTCGTTTACGGTTTACATTGTCATTCCGTTTGGGCCGACGCATGCGATTACCGATTTGAATATCGGCATTCTTTTTATGTTGGGAGTGTCGTCGCTGAGCGTGCTGGGAGTGGTGATGGCGGGGTGGGCATCGAACTCGCATTACCCGCTGATCGGATCACTACGCTCGAGCGCGCAGATGATTTCGTACGAAATTGCGATGGGCATGGCGGTGGTCACGGCGATCCTGATGACCAGCTTGAATAAGAGCGGCACCGGAACGCTGAGCATGATCGGGATCGTTCAGGCGCAGCAGCAGCAGCAAATCTGGTTCCTGTTCAAGTTTTTTCCGCTGGGATTCATCTCGTTTGCGATTTTTGCCATTGCCATGGTGGCGGAGACCAACCGCGCGCCCTTTGATTTGCCGGAAGCCGAATCCGAGTTAACGGCGGGCTTCCATACTGAGTACAGCGGCCTGCGCTGGTCATTATTCATGTTGGGCGAGTACACGGCGATGATTGCGGTGTCGTCGATTGCGGTGACGCTATGGCTCGGCGGATGGCTGCGGCCGTTTCCCAATACGCTGACTGGAGAGACGTGGGATTTGGTTTTCTCATTAATTCCGGGATTTACGTTCCTTGGGCTGGCAGTGATCGCATTCATTGGCGTGAAGCGGATGCCGAAGCATCCTTATTTCAAGATTCAGACCGCCGGGTTGGCCGGGTTCGGCGCGGTGCTTGGGTTGATTGGCATTTTGCTCTTTATTCCGCCGGTGCGCGACCGGATTCAGGACATTTTCTGGTTCGTGGCAAAAGTTGCGGTGTTTATGTATCTGTACATATGGTACCGGGCGACGTTTCCGCGTTACCGTTTCGATCAATTGATGAAGGTGGGATGGAAGGTGCTGCTGCCCATCGCTATTGGCGTGCTGATCGTGACCGCGATTCTAGGGGTGGTGCTCTGAGATGGAACCAGTAGCCACACCGTTCTTCTTTTATTTCTTATCGGGGCTGACGCTGCTGAGCGGCGTCCTGGTTATTACGCGGAAGAATCCGGTGCACTCGGCGTTGGCGTTGATTTTGGGTCTGCTGGCGCAGGCTGGGCTGTACCTGATGCTATATGCGCCATTTGTGGCCGGCGTGCAGATCATCCTGTATGCCGGCGGAATTATGGTGCTCTTTTTGTTTGTGATCATGCTGGTAAATATCGAGCGGTCGCAAAAAGAAGAGCAGTTCAACAAACAGTGGCTGGTTGGGATTCTGTCCGCTGGAGCACTGGGTGGATTGTTTGTGCTGGTGTACACGAAGGGCAGTGGCTTGTTTCCGGCTGTGATGTCGTTGCCCGTGGAGAACAACAACACGCAGCAAGTTGGGGAGTTGCTCTACGGGCAGTACATGTTTGCATTTGAAATTGCGTCGCTGCTGTTGCTGGTTGCGATCATCGGCGCAGTGGTGATGGCGAAGAAGAGGATTTGAGAGGGAGCACAGAGCAATCAGCGCTCAGCATTCAGCCGCGAAAGGGCTGTTCGCGAATCCTAAGAGCTGAATGCTGGATGCTCGTGAGTTGAAAATGGTCCCCATAACCACACTTCATTATCTAGTCACCGCGGCGGCGCTGTTCGTGCTGGGGGTGATTGGTGTCTTGACGCGGCGCAACGTAGTGATTGTGCTGATGTCGATTGAGCTGATCCTGAATGCGGTGAATTTGAACCTGGTGGCATTTTCGCGGCTGTGGGGATTGCACGGGCAGGTATTTGCGATTTTTGTGATCACCGATGCGGCGGCGGAAGCGGCCGTCGGTTTGGGCATTCTGATCGCTTTCTTCCGCAACAAAGAGACGATCAATGTTGACGAAGTGGATTTGCTGAAGTGGTAGAAAGCCGGCAATTAGCACTTAGCATTTGGCCGACGGTTTTCCAGATGGACTGTTTACAACCTGAACTGGCTAAATGCTAATTGCCAAGTGCTAATAGCAGGAACTGAGTGATCTTTGCGCAAATGCATAGATCCTTCGTGGCCTGAAGGCCACTCAGGATGACAGCGGAAATTAATATGTTCTTCTTATCCCATATTTGGGTGATTCCGTTGCTGCCGGCGTTCGGGGCGGCGGTGATGTTTTTCTTCGGCCGCAAGCTGGAGAAATCCGCCGTGAGCGCGATATGCGTCGGCTCGGTGGTGCTTGCATTCCTGTTTGCCTGCCTGGCGGTTTGGCAGTACACGGGCTACGCGCGAGACAATCCCGGCAAGCCGTACCAGACGATTCTCTATACCTGGCTTGGCACCGACGCGACTCACGAGAGCAATGTTGCGCCCGCTAGCGGCACGCTGACCTACGTAACCCATGATGGTTCCGCAGTGCCATTCCACGCTGACGCCGGTTTTCTGCTGGATCCACTTTCCGCGATCTGGTTACTTTTCGTGACCGGCGTGGGCATGCTGATCCATATTTATTCGATCGGGTACATGGGGCATGAAGGCGGATACTACAGATTTTTTGGATATCTCAACCTCTTTATGTTCGCCATGCTCATGCTGGTGCTGGGGAACAACTATGCGTTGATGTTTGTGGGTTGGGAAGGCGTGGGGCTGTGCTCATATCTGCTGATCGGGTTTTACTTTCACCGAAAGTCGGCCCGCGATGCGGCAAACAAGGCGTTCATCGTGAACCGCATCGGCGATGCGGGATTCCTGCTGGGAATGTTTACGATCGCCTGGTATTTCGGATCGTTCCGATTCACGGATATCAACCAACTGGCGCGGAGCGGTCGTTTTGTGATTGGCGACCCGATCATTACGGCGGCGACGCTGCTGTTGTTTGTCGGGGCGTGCGGAAAATCGGCACAGATACCGCTTTACGTGTGGCTGCCCGACGCCATGGAAGGGCCTACGCCAGTTTCTGCTCTGATCCACGCGGCGACCATGGTGACGGCGGGGGTGTACATGGTGGCACGCTCGAACGCCCTGTTTGTGCTGGCGCCGACGGCGATGAAGACGGTGGCCATCATTGGCGCGCTGACGGCCATTTTTGCCGCATCGATCGGTCTGGTGCAGAACGATATCAAGCGCGTGCTGGCGTATTCGACAGTTTCGCAGCTGGGCTTCATGTTCCTGGCGCTCGGCGTCGGGGCCTTCGCCGGAGGCGTGTTCCACGTTTTTACGCACGCTTTCTTCAAGGCTTTGTTGTTCCTTGGAGCCGGGTCGGTAATTCACTCCATGAGCGGCGAGCAGGACATGCGCAAGATGGGCGATCTGCACGCACGCATTCCAATAACGCACTGGACGATGTTCATTGCGACACTGGCGATTACCGGAATTCCACCCTTTGCCGGATTCTTCTCCAAAGACGCAATTCTATGGGAGGCGTGGTCGTCGGAAGGCGGCGCATATCGGGTGTTGTGGTTCATCGGATATGCCACCGCGCTGATGACCGCCTTCTACATGTTCCGGCTGATGTTCTTGACCTTTCATGGCCGACCGCGGATGAGCCATGAAGTGGAGCATCACATTCACGAATCACCGAAGTCGATGACCGTGCCGCTCATACTCCTGGCGGGCGGGGCGATTATGGCCGGATGGCTGGGCTGGCCACATAGCCTGGGCGGCTCCGATCGTTTTACGAAATTCCTGGAGCCGGTATTCGCGTCGGAAGCCCCCGTGCTAGCTGAGAAACCCGGGCAATTGGCCGCAGGATTAAAAGAGGAGGAGCACACCAGTGGGACGGAATATCTGCTGATGTTGCTCTCGGTGGCTGCCGCGGTTGCGGGCTGGGGAATGGCGTGGAAGGCGTATCGGGATGCAGATAAGGGTTACGTGGAACCCATTGCCGCGTCGGCTCCGCCGGTGTACGACGTCCTTCTCAACAAGTACTACGTGGATGAAGCTTACGATTACGCTTTTACCGGACGCCGCAAAGTTGGAGGTGTGCGTCTTGGGGTAATGGGATTAGGAGATGCGTCGTCATGGTTTGATGTCCGGGTGATAGACGGGACAGTGAACGGCGCAGGCTGGATGACGCGACTGACCGCAATCATTTCCATGTGGTGGGACAAGTGGATCATCGACGGCTTGCTGGTGAATGGTCCGGCAATTTTCTCACGCATCCTTTCCTATCCCACGCGGATGCTGGAATGGGGATTAGTGCAGTGGAACGCGCTGGTGATGATCATCGGATTGGTCGGCCTGCTGTGCATGGAATTGGGATGGACATCGTGGTTTTGGGTGGGAGTGGGCTGCCTGGTGGCGCTCGCTCTCATTCTTATATTGCTGCGAACTTTTGTGTTTCCGGAATCGGACAGCGGAGGGGGGCCGGCCGATAAGGCCCGCGCCACCGCGACTGCGACGGATTAGACATTTATGCAAAGCCATATTCTTTCGATCATTCTGTTTACGCCACTGGTGGGCGCGATTCTGCTGCTCTTTGTGCCCAAGGACAATAAGGATGCGATTCGCTGGATCGCGAACATCTTTGCACTCGCCGGCTTTCTGGTTTCGCTGCCGCTGGTGCCGTGGTTTTGGGCCCTGCGTTTTGAACCCGGCTTCAAGTTTATGGAGGGGACGGCGAATAACTGGATTCCTTCCATCGGCGCGGGTTATGTGCTCGGGATTGATGGCATTTCGTTTCTGCTGATCATGTTGACCACGCTGCTGGGCTGGGTTTCGATACTGTCGTCGTGGACGGCGATTGAGAACCGCGTCAAGGAATATTACATATGGTTTCTGGTGCTGCAGACCGGCATGCTCGGCGTTTTTATGGCGCTCGACTTCTTCCTGTTTTTTGTTTTCTGGGAAGCGATGCTGGTGCCGATGTATTTGCTGATTGGGATTTGGGGTGGTCCCCGAAAACTGTATGCCGCGATTAAGTTCTTCCTGTACACGCTGCTGGGCTCGGTGCTGATGCTGCTGGCGGTGCTGTTCCTTTATTTCTATAACTACCACGTCACTGGCGTGTACACGTTCAGCATCCAGGCACTGTATCAGACCGCGCCGCGCATCTTCCACGATCCGGCCTACGGTTCGACGTTTGCGATTTTGTTGTTCCTCGCGTTCTTCCTCGCGTTTGCGATTAAAGTTCCGATGTTCCCGTTCCACACATGGCTGCCGGATGCGCACGTAGAAGCGCCAACCGCAGGATCAGTGATTCTGGCTGGCGTGTTGCTGAAGATGGGAACTTATGGCTTCGTCCGTTTCTCGCTTCCGTTCTTCCCCGATGTGGTGAAACATCCGACGGTGCGGGCCTGGATGATCGGGCTGTCGATTGTGGCGATCATTTACGGGGCGCTGGTTTCGCTGATGCAGAAAGACATGAAGAAACTGGTGGCGTATTCGTCGGTGAGCCATCTTGGTTTCTGCACGCTGGGAATTTTTGCCTTGAATCCGCTGGGGCTGAGCGGATCGGTGTTGCAACAGGTGAACCACGGCATCTCAACTGGGGCGCTGTTCTTGATCGTGGGCATTCTGTATGAGCGGCGGCATACGCGTGAGATTGCGGAGTATGGCGGAATCTCAAACGTAATGCCGCTGTACGCGACCATTACCCTGATCATGTTTTTGTCATCGATGGGATTGCCACTGCTGAACGGATTCGTGGGCGAATTTACCATCCTGCAGGGCACGTTCATGGAGAACTGGCGATGGGCGGCGTGGGCGGTGCCGGGAGTGATCCTGGCGGCAGCTTACTTGCTGTGGCTGTATCAGAGAGTATTTTTTGGAACGGTGACGAATCCGAAGAACGAAAAGCTGCACGACTTGAGCGCGCGCGAGGTGTGGACTTTTGCGCCGCTGGTGGTGATGGCGTTCTGGATTGGACTTTATCCCAAGCCGTTTTTTGAGATTCTGCAGCAGCCAGTGAATCAACTGGTGATGACCGTGAGGCCGAATTATCCCAGATTGAGCGGGGTAGTGAACGCGTCGGTCCCGCCGGATGCACACGCCATCGTAGCGCATGGCGCTGCCATGGTCCCGGGGGCTGACAGGGAGACGAAATAGTGCCGGGCGCGCAATACTTCACGGGCATTGATTATCTGCTGTCGCTGCCGGTCATTCTGCTGACACTGTTCGCGCTGGGCATCCTGCTGATTGATCTGATGATTCCTCCGGAGTGGAAGTGGACGAACGCAGTTACCGCGTTCATGGGAGTAATGTTCGCTACGGCGGGCGTAATCAAGATTCAACTCGCCCAGGCAGAGTTGCTAAGGCATGGTGAGCGCGTGGAGTGGGCTTTCATGCACTCCATGGTGATGGACCACTTCGCCATCTATTTCACCTATCTGTTTCTGGCGGGGGCAGCGCTGGCGATTTTGATTTCTGCGCGGTATTTGGAGCTGGAGCACGAGAATCATGGTGAGTTCTACGCGCTGATCTTGTTTTCAGTGGTGGGCATGATCTGCATGGCGGCAGGTTATGACATCGTGCTGATTTTTATCGGCCTCGAGTTGATGGCGATCTCCACGTACGTGCTGGTGGGATTTCTGCGCAGGGATAAGCGGTCGAATGAGGCATCACTGAAGTACCTGCTGCTGGGAGCGTTTTCTTCGGGAATTTTCGCGTATGGGCTTTCGCTGTTTTATGGTTTGACGGGTAGCACGAACCTGGGGGAGATTGCGCAGGGCGTGAGCCGGGAAATGACGGCGAATGGAGGTCATGCGACGCCGGTATTGGTGGTGGCGTTACTGACCACGGCGGTGGGTTTGTTCTTCAAAATTGCGGCGGTTCCATTTCATCAGTGGGCGCCGGATGCGTATGAGGGCGCGCCGACGAGCATTACGGGTTTCATGTCAGTAGCGGTGAAAGCGGCGGCATGGGCGATGTTGCTCCGGATATTTGTGTGGGGACTCTATCCATTGCGAACGGTTTACGTGCCGCTGGTAATTTTTGTCTCAATCCTGACGATGACGGGAGCGAACCTGGCGGCGCTCACGCAGACGAATCTGAAGCGGCTGCTGGCGTATTCCTCGATTGCGCATGTGGGCTACATGATGCTGGGGCTGGTGGCGTTTGCTTCGGTGCAATATCCGTCGCCGGCGTTTTCGGATGGATTCCGCGGCATTTTGCTTTATCTGATGGTTTACACCTTTATGAACCTGGGAGCGTTTGCGGTGGTCACGTCGCTGCGGCAGCGGGATGTAATCGGGGACGAGATTGACGATATTGCCGGGTTGTACTCGCGGGCGCCGACCGAAGCGGTATTAATGCTGATCTTTCTGCTATCGCTGGCGGGGATTCCGCCGCTGGCCGGCTTCTACGGGAAGTATTTTATTTTTCTGAGCCTGATGGAAAGCGGCCACTACGCATTGGCATCGCTGGCGGTTTTGTATGCGGTGTTTGGGCTTTACTACTACATGCGCATTGCCAATGCGATGTTCATGCGCGAGGCGCTGGATAAATCGCGGTTGCCGGTCAGCATTGCCATGAAAGTGGCGCTGGGAGTGACCGCGTTTGCGACCGTGTTCATCGGTATTTTTCCTGACCGCTTTATCCGAATCGTGACCTGGGGATTAGGATTCAGCTAAGCGCAGCTGATGACGCCTTCACCGACCGGGACTGCGGAAAAAGTTGAGAAATGCAGATTCCTCGCTGGTTCTCGCCGCGCAAGCGCGGCTGCGGGCGGCTCGGAATGACAACAGTGAACGACTTGACGGCTCGGCGAAAACCGAGCGCTACTCATTCCCCAGCCGATTTTGAATTCTTCCGCACGGCATAAAACCGTAGTCTTCCACGGGAGCCGAGACGCGTATGGCTGACGACAAATCCTCGGAGAAGAAGAGCTTCTGGGTAACAATCGCCCAATATAGCCAGATCGCGTTTATCTTTCCGGCGGCTACAGTGGTGGGATGGCTGATTGGGGTGGCGCTGGATCACTGGCTGCACACGGGGTGGTTGTACCTGGCCGGATTGATTGCGGGGATCATTGCAGGATTCGTCGAGTTGTTTCGGATTGCGGGCAGATCGGACTTCAAGTAACGCTGCTTAATGGCCCCCGTTTAGTCCCGACGAAAACTTGCGATATTATAATGCGCAATCTCTCTGCCATGGGACTGCCATTGAGATCAATGCGTCTTCGTGTATTCGCAGGCATCCTCTCTATGCTGCTCCTCAACATTGCATTTGCCCAGGATCACAACCCTTATGCAGGAGATCCGAAAATAGCGAAGCTGGGCGAATTCCAATTTCGTCTCAACTGCGCGTTCTGCCATGGACTGGGAGCGCGCGGCGGAGGGCGCGGTCCGGATCTGACGCGAGCGCACAAGCGCCACGGAGATTCCGACGCCGATCTGTTCAACACCATCAACAACGGAGTTCCAGGCACTGCCATGCCTGCCAACGGCACGACCGGGCAAGGCGTGGGAATGACGAACGAGGAAATCTGGCAGGTGATCACTTATCTGCGAAGCGTGCAGGTGAAGGCCCCGGTCAAACCGCTCGGTGACGCTGCGCATGGGAAACAACTTTTCTACGGCGACGCGAACTGTTCCGGCTGCCACATGGTGCAGGGAAAAGGTGGGCGCCTTGGGCCGAATCTGACCTCGGTGGGCGGCATACGCACGGTGGAGTACATCGTTGACTCGGTACGCAATCCCAACCGGCGGCTGGCGCAAGGTTTGCTCGAAGCCACCAAAGAATTTCCCCAGGAGTACGAAACTGTCACGGTTGTCACCGCGGAGGGAAAAGAGATTAAGGGCGTGGCTCTGAATGAAGACAGCTTCAGCGTGCAGATGATGGATGCAAGCGAGCAGATTTACTTGTTCGAAAAAGACAAGCTGCGGTCGTTCACGAAAAGCCGCACGTCGATGATGCCGGCTTACGGCACGAGTTTGTTGAGCGACAAAGATCTGCAGGACATCGTAGCGTACCTGGTGAGCGTGGGGACGAAATGAAAGGTGTCGTGAAAATCGGTTGTGTATGGCTATTGCTGGCGGCGGGCGCCTTTGCGCAGGTTACGTCAACGCGGCTGATCAATTCGGGGAAGGAGCCGCAGAACTGGCTGACGTACTCCGGCGACTACGCCGGGCATCGCTTCAGCGCGCTGGATCAGATCAATAGAGGCAATGTCAAAACGCTGGAGGCGAAGTGGGTCTATCAAACCGGAGCAACCGGGAAATTCGAAACCACGCCGCTGGTAGTGGACGGAATTCTATACGGCACAGCGCCGGATAATCGCGTGTTTGCTCTGGATGCGCGCACTGGGCGGCCGATCTGGCTTTACCAGCGGCAATTGCCGGCGGATATTCGGCCGTGCTGCGGCCGCATCAATCGCGGTGTAGCCATTCTTGGCGACAAAGTATTTTTCGGCACGCTGGACGCTCACGTGATGGCGCTGGATGCAAGAACAGGCAGCGTGATCTGGGACATTACGGCGGTCGATTACAAACTCGGTTATAGCTTCACGCTGGCGCCGCTAGCGGTGAAAAACTTGGTGATCCTGGGTGTGTCGGGCGGAGAGTACGGCATCCGTGGATTTATTGACGCCTATGAAGCGGATACAGGCCAGCGAAAGTGGCGCTTCTACACGATACCGGGGCCGGGCGAGCCCGGTCATGAAACGTGGGAAGGGGAATCGTGGAAGATTGGTGGCGCGCCGGCGTGGATCACTGGAACTTATGATCCGGTGAGCAATCAGCTTTTCTGGCCGACCGGCAATCCTTCGCCGTCGAATCGCGGCGCGGGACGAGCGGGGGACAATCTTTACAGCAACACCCTGCTTGCGCTCGATGCCGACAGCGGAAAGTTGAATTGGCATTTTCAGTTCACCAAGCACGATGAGCATGACTGGGATGCCACGCAAGTGCCGGTCATGATCGATGACGGCGACAAAAAGCTGATCGCACAGGCCAACCGCGACGGATTTTTCTATGTGATTGATCGGAGCAATCACAAGCTGCTGCGTGCGAATGCGTATGCCAGGATCACCTGGAGCGATAGCAAAGACGCGGAGGGACGTCCGGTTGGGAATAAAAACGGCGAGCCGACCCCCGAAGGGCATACGGTTTGCCCCGGCGCACTGGGCGCAACGAACTGGATGTCCCCGACCTTTGATTCGCAAACTGGGCTTTTTTACGTGACGGCGCGCGAGGAGTGCGACGTTTTCAGCACTGCACCGCAGCCCTACGAGGCCGGACACGCTTACTACGGCAGCGCCTATTTTCCCTCGGATGAAACCGAGCCGTACTGGGGTGCGGTGCGGGCGATCGATCCAGCAAACGGCCATATGAAGTGGCAGTTCCAGGATACCTCCCCGTCGTGGTCCGGAGTGCTGTCGACAGCGGGAGGGCTGGTGTTCACCGGCGATTCGGAAGGGAATTTCATCGCGCTGGACGCGACTTCGGGCAAATCGCTCTGGCATTTTCAGACCGGCGCAGCCGTGTACGCGGGACCGATGGCATTCGCCATCGATGGCAAAGAATATGTGGCGATTGCTGCGGGCAGCTCGCTGTATGCGTTTGGGCTGCCATGAACTGGCGAAATGACGGGCTCATCGGCGATCTTGCGGCCGCCTGCCTGCGTAAGATCCCTCCCGAGCTTCGCTCGGTCGGGATAACATGGTCGCGACATTTATGCTTTGCGAATGATCCCTAAGTGCTCTGTGCCTGCAAATCGTAGACCCGCCAGAATTCCTTCATTTCCTCAGGCCTTCCCAGGGTAACGCGAACGGAGGTCTCGAAAGGAGGGAAGTCTCGGCCGACCCAGACGTTATTTTTCCGGAAATATTCGGCGACCTGCTTCGTGGGTCGATGGACATCCATCATGACGAAATTGGCAAATGAATTGATGGGTTTCAGGCTTCGGGCAGCAGCCTGAGCGAAGAACTCCTGGCGGACAGCGTCATTTTTCCTGACACAATCCTGAACGTTCTCGGTGTCGTCCAGGGCGACATGAGCGCAGCGAATCACGACCGCATTTACGCTGATGGGAGTTATATGCGGACGAAGCTGCGCAATGAGTTTCGGCAACGCGACAGCGTATCCGAGCCGCATGCCGGCGAGCCCATAAACTTTGGAAAAAGTGCGGCAGACGATGACGCGATCATCTGCAATCGGATGATCGAGGAAGGAGACGTAACCCGGGTTTTGCAGGGCGTAATGGTGGTAGGCCTCATCGATCAGTACGGTGGTGGAGGAAGGCAGCTTGGCAATGAAGTTTTCTAAAGCATCGCGGGGAGTGAGGCTTCCGGTGGGATTGTTGGGATTGCAGATGTAAACGAGCCGGGTGGCGGCATCGATGTGAGAGAGCATGCCCTCCAAGTCGTGGGCAAAATGCGGGTCGAGAGGCACGGAGATGACTTCTGCGCCGGCGAGACTGGCAAAGTGTTCGGCAGTTTCAAAAGTGGGCGACGGCTGCACGAACTTCTTGCCAGGACCAAGCAATGCCACGGCGGCGACGCGCAGAATCTCGCTGGAACCGCAACCTACGAGCACGCGATCGGGCTGAACATCGTGCATAGCCGCGAGGCGTTGCACTAATACCGGGTATTCGTGAAACGGGTAGCGATTCGACATGCTCACGGAGTTGCGCATGGATTCGAGCACTTTCAGCGAGGGGCCATAGGGATTCTCGTTGCTATCGAGCCGAACCGGGGCATCAGCAGTTGCCAGCGCGACGGTCTGGAATGATCGCAATGCTTCGGCAGTAAGGGGCAGAGTAGTGAAGGCAGTGGCTACACCGCCGGCCATGTGCACGAAGCGTCGTCTTGAAAGGAGCATGAGTTCCCTCCGGAAGCGGGACTGAACAGTCTAATGCGGCTGCAGGATTATGACAGAGCGCCTGATCTGCTGCCCAGGCGTCCTTCGCAAATCCGCTATAATCAACGACTATTTATGGACTTTGATCAGCTAGTTACGTTTTTGGAGGTAACGAAGCTGGGGAGTTTTTCGCGCGCGGGGCAAAAAGTGTTTCGTTCGCAGTCCGCGGTGAGCGCGCAAATCCGGCAACTGGAGCAGGAATACGGTGACAAGCTGCTCGACCGTTCCGGCAAGGTGGTGCGGCTCACTCCGGCAGGGAGAGTTTTGTTCGATTACGCGGAGCGCATGCAGAAGCTGCGGGAGGAATCGCTGCTGGCGGTGGCTGACCAGGGAACCACGGCGAGAGGCACGCTGATCCTGGGCGCGAATGAAGCCACCTGCTTATACGTGTTGCCGCGAGTTTTCGCTGAGTATTGCCGGCTTTATCCGGCGGTGCAGATCAGCATCTATCGCAACTTCAGCTACAAGATCATCGAGAAGCTGGAGAACGGCTCGATAGATGTGGGGATTGTTACTTTGCCGGCGAAGTCTCCGAGCCTGAAAATCCATTCTATCTTCCGCGATCAACTGATGTTGATGGTGTCGCCGCATAATCCTCTGGCGGGGAAGAAGAGCGTAACTGTCGAGGAGATGGCGAAGCAGCCGCTACTGATTCCAAAAACGGGCTACACTCGCCGCGTGATGGACAAGCTGTTCCGCCCCTACGGCCCGCAACTGCAGGTCAGGATGGAGTTGTCCAGCGTGGGGATGATCAAAGGCTTCGTGGCTGCAGGACTGGGAGTTTCGCTGATCAGCGCCAGCTTTGCGCAAGATCAGGTAGCGGCGGGAGAAGTGTTACTGATCCCGGTGCATGGGGTAGAGCTTTGGCGGGAATTAGGGCTGGCCTACCGCCGGGACCGCACCCACACGCGTCCGACCGCTACATTTATAGCCACAGTGCGGCAGCTGGCAACGGGGGAGAAGAAAGCGGGGAGTTCGCACACACATCGGGGGTCGAGCGGGTTGTAGGCGAAGCGTCCTTCGAGATTCGACATAGCTCCCCATGCTTGGCGCGGCGAGCGCAGCGAAGAGATCGGTTTGGCATGAGCTGATTCGAGTTTTCTTATCTTCCTCCGGTATTGTAACGATGCTCTTAGAAAAAGAGCTCCGTCCTTTGTCATTTGTCATTTGTCTTTAGTTCCGTGACTTGGTCCCTCAGTGATTTCGGCGTTCCGGAAAATCCAGGATGCGGCCGACCGGACAGCTAGTTAGGGCTTTTCGCCTGATGATGGCTAAGTCCATGTGAATCTGTCTGTTGTGGACGTCTTGATTAATGGTCTCGCGCTGCCAGTCCTCGGCGCCTAAGCGACGATCGCTAAGTTCTCGCGTGTTCTGGGTGTCAACGGGCAACTTGCTGATCTGACGAATTCTGCAACACAGCGGTCACCACCGAAACCGAATTGGTCACCAACTGTAGGTTCGGATACTCGACGTGCAGAAAACTAAATTGTTATATACTTGACTCAACGAACGGTAGATACTTTACTTAGCTTGTATCCGCGGCTTCAAGCGCGTCACATTTGCATCTGCTTTATGAAAACTGCTCCCAACATGATGACTGTAGTTGAAAGGTATGGCAACGACGAGAGGTGCCGCGAAATCATAACGCGTCTTCGCTGGCCCAAAGGGGTTAGGTGCTTGCGTTGCCACTCCGATAAAGTCTCGCCCCACCTGATCTCGGATCGCAAAGTGTTCGTCTGCTATTCCTGCCGCTATCAGTTTTCCCCTACCG
>Ga0187784_10000405_pt1 | contig 31617 bp, 21 predicted proteins | sample 1015_SJ02_MP15_2_FD_132964 | JGI IMG/M metagenome (GOLD analysis project Ga0187784, IMG submission 132964) | Tropical peat soil microbial communities from peatlands in Department of Meta, Colombia - 1015_SJ02_MP15_20_MG | ecosystem: Environmental > Terrestrial > Soil > Wetlands > Peat | place... | reverse complement strand
TATCGTCGTCGTCTTGAGTCCGGTGATGACCGTCAGAGTCCCCCCCATGTTGGCGGTGTAGATCGTGCCGATGAACAGCGGCAACGGGTTGAACGCGACCCCGAACGGTTCGGAGCCAGTAGAGAGAGTCGCGACGACCGTGTTGAAGGGGCTGATAAGACTCACGCTGTTGCTGCCCTCGTTCGCGACGTACATCTCGAAATTGTAGAGATCGTAGGCGAGCCCCTGGGGATTCTTTCCCACGGAGACGGAACCGATCGGACTGTTGGTCCTGGCGTTGACGTAGGTGACGCTGTTCGAGCCGGAGTTAGCGACCAGCATCTCGTTGTTCGCAGGATCGTAGGCGATTCCGGACGGGTCCGTACCCACCTTGACGGTGCCGACGATCGTGCTCGCGGAGTTGAACAGATAGACCAGGTCGGATGCGTGGTCGGAAGAGTACATCAGCCCGTTCGCCGGGTCGTACGCCATCTCGTAGGGGTCGATCCCGATGCTCGGGATCACGGCCTCAACGCCGAACACCGGGCAGAACGCGTACATCGACCCCGGCAGAAGGTCCGTGCTGGCGGAAAACGAGGCGGCGGCTCCGGTCGGCGAAACCTCTGCGACCCCGCTCGGGTTGGTCGGCGAATCGCTCGTCACGAGGGCGTCGCCGGCCAGGCTCGTGAAGTCGCTCGAGGGGAAGGCGTACACAGCCCCCGCGGATTCGTCCGCGACGAAGTAGGAATCTGTACCGTCGAACGAGCACGTCGTCGCGGGCACGGTCGATACACTCCAAGCTCCGGGCCAACTCGTAACGGTGGTGACCCCACCCGCGGGGGTGACGGCCGCCATCGTGTTCGCCGCGCCGGTCCCGACGAGCACGTCGCCGGCGTAGGCACCGAAAGTGAGCGGCGCAACGGCCGGGCCCTCCACGGGGTACCCCACGCTCCCTACGACCGTCTGCCCGGCGGTGGAGGAGACGGTCAGGATGGTGCCGGTGGGCCCCCCGGACAGCACCATCTGGAAACCGAACGTACCGACCGTGTCGAAGGTGATACCGGTCGGCTGATTCGGGTTCGTCCCGAACGCCGAGACGGTGGTGAAGAGGCTCATCGAGCCTCCCTTCGGGCCGACCTCAAAGACGTAGGGACCCTGGGTCAGGAATACCTCACCCTTCGCGAAGAACGCGAATCCGGGGGAGACCGCCGGGTAGGCCGCTTCGCAGGCGGCGTCCAGGTCCGGGGCGGTCGCGAAGGTCGTCACGGTTCCGGTGCTCGAGATCGAAAAGATCGTCGTGCAGTCGTTGAATTCCGTGGCGAGGAGGCCCGTCGAGTTCACCGCGACGCCGACGGGCAGAGGCAGCTTCGCGAACTGGGTCCCTCCGGTCGGTGGTGCCAGGGAGGTGACCTTGAACGATGCGGTGGCGCTGTCGAAGCTGCCGTCCGACCCGGTCGCCGTGATCGAGTAGCTCGTGGCCGGGGTGCCGGTGACGGTGAACGTACAACCGCTGAACGCCTGCGACGCGCTCACCGAGCAGGGGCTCGCCGAGCTGATCAGCCCGCCACTCGAGATCCCGAAGGTGATCGACACATACGGAGTGAATCCCGTCCCTGACGCCGACTCCAGTGCGCCGTTCGGACCCGTGGCGGGAGTGAGCGTGAGCACCGGCGTCGTCACGAGGAACGGCGCGCTCCCCACGTCGTTGGGTCCGCCGTTCCCCTTCACGGAGATCGTGTAGGACCCGGTCGTCCCCCCCACCACGAACGAACAGCTCGTAATCGTCTGGTCGGATGCCGCGCACGTATAGCTGGCGACCGCTCCGCTCGGTTTGCTCGAAACCGCGAGCGCCGTGTCGCTGCTGAAGAAGCCGCCCCCCGTTATGGTCGCCGTTGCGCCGTCCGGGCCACTCGTCTCGAGTAACGTGATGCTTGGCGTTGTCACGAGGAACGAACCCGTCGCACGGTCGCTGGGTCCTCCCGTCCCGGCCACCGTCACCGTGAATACTCCGGGGCCTCCTCCTACCACGAACGAACAGCTCGTGATCGTCTGGTCGGACGCTGTGCACGCATAACTGGACACCGCTCCGCCGGAGACGGTCAGCGTCGTGTCGCTGCTGAGGAAGCCGCCTCCCGTTATCGTCACCGTTGCTCCGTCCGGACCGCTCGTCTCGAGCAGCGAGATACTCGGCGTGGTCACTGTGAACGACGCCGTCGCGTGATCGTTGGGTCCTCCGCTCCCGGTCACCGTGACCGTGGATTCCCCAGGACCGCCCCCTACGACGAACGAGCAAGTCGTGACCGTCTGGTCGGAGGCCGAACAGCCGTAGCTCGCGACCGCTCCGCCGGAGACGCTGAGCGTTGTGTCGCTGCTGAAGAAACCGCCTCCGGTGATGGTCACGGTGGCCCCGGCGGGCCCGCTGGTCTGGAGCAACGTGATGCTCGGCGTCGTCACCGTGAACGACGCCGTCGTGGAATCGTTGGGTCCTCCGCTCCCGGTCACCGTGACCGTGGAGGGCCCGAGGCCGCCTCCTACCACGAACGAGCAGCTCGTGATCGTTTGGTTGGACACCGCGCACGCGTAGCTAGCCACCGCTCCACCGGAGACGGTGAGCGTCGTGTCGCTGCTGTCGAATCCGCTTCCCGCTATCGTGACCGTCGCGGCCGTTGGACCGCTCGTCTCGGCCAGCGTGATGCTCGGGACGGTTCCATCGAACGTGGCCGTCGCCGCGTCGTCCGCCGGGCTCGCCGTCGCCGTGACCGTGGTCGGGCTACCGGCGCCGCCGCTGAACGCGAACCCGTTGGCCGCGTTCGCAAAGAAAGTGCACGTCCCACTGATCGACCCCGAAACGATGGCGCAGGTGTTGAGGTTCTCGTCCGCCGAGTCCCAGAGGGTCACCGAGGTGTCCGTCGACGCGAACCCGGAGCCGGTCGCCGTCACCGTCACTCCGCTCGGGCCCGATGACGGGCTCAGCGAGAGAGTGGTGACGGTTCCGGTGAACGTGGCCACGGCTGCGTCGTTCGCTGCCGCCCCCGTGGCCGTGACCGTGTTGGAGGTCCCTCCGCTGCTGAAAAGGAATCCGTTTCCCGAGGTTGGGACGAAGGTGCATGCCCCACCGCCCGACCCTCCTGTACTGATCGAGCAAATCGTCGCGGACGTAGGACTCGTCACGCCAATCGAACCGTCGGTGGATGCGAACCCCGACGCCGTCGCGGTGACCGTCACCCCGTTCGGCGCCGACCCCGGGCTGAGCGTCAGGGTCGCTACCGTTCCGGTGAAGGTCGCGGTCGCCGTGTCGTACGCCGGAGTCCCCGTCGCCGTGACGGTGGTCGGGCTACCGGCGCCGCCACTGAACGCGAACCCGTTGGCCACGTTCGCAACGAAAGTGCACGTCCCGCTGATCGACCCCGAGACTACGGTGCAGGTGTTGAGATTCCCTTCCGTCGAATCCGACAGGATCACCGAGGTATCCGTCGACGCGAACCCGGAGCCGGACGCCGTCACCGTCACTCCGCTCGGTCCCGACGACGGGCTCAGCGTGAGGCTGGGAATCACCGTGAACGTCGACGTGGCGGAAGAGGCGTTCTCGTCGACCGCGTCGACCGTGTACGCCCCGCCGGGTGTGAGCGGCACGGCGAAGCTGCAGCCGAAGGAACCGGTGCCATCCTCCAGGAACGAACACACCGGAGTCGCGTCCGCGCCGAAGTAGACCGAGCCCGTGTATCCCCCCGGGAAGCCGCTGCCCGATACGCTCACCAACGCTCCCACCGCTCCCTGGGAGGGCGTGAGCAGAATTGTCGGGGTCGGATCATTCCCCGCGGTGAAGGGAGCAGGGGGCGAGGCGCCTCCGTCGCTCCGGGCGAGTGCGGTGGATATGGCGACGTTGAAGGAGCTCGATAGCGTGACCGCTACGACGGCGATCGCCACCGCGACGAGGATCCCCGTTCTTTTCGTCGTTTTGGCTCGACAGCGTGCGCTCGACTCGAACGGCTCCATGGCAATCCCCGGCTCCAAGGGCAACGGACTTCTCCGATATGAAACAAGCAGTATAACCGGGAGGGTTTCTTGACGGAGCGGATGCGCACGATCGGACTGCGCTCCCGCGCTACGCGACGCGGGGAGCGTCTCCAACCCGAGCGGCCCGTATGGGGCCGCTGACTAGCTCCTCGAGGGCTATGGCTTGCTCGGGGTCGGTCTTCGCGCCGATCTTCGCGAAGTACTCGGTGGCCAGCTCGAGCAGCGGACTCGCGGACGCCGGCCGCCCCGACTCTCGATAGACCGCGGCCAGGGCGACGCGGGCGCGGGCCAGGTCGTAGTGCCAGCCGAGCTTCTTCCAGAGCCCGACGCAGACCTCGAAGTGGGAAACCGCCGTCTGCAGGTCGTTCTCGTGGATCGCCCAGAACCCCTCGGCCCGCTCGGTGTACGCTCGGCCAATGTCTTCCCCGAGCGCGACCGAGAGCCGGGAGAGTTCGGCCCGGGAACTCGCCGCCTCGGAAATCGATCCGGCCTTCAAGTTCGCCTCGACCAGCATCTCGAGGGCCTCGAGCTGGAAGATCGTCATCATCGCCGGGGGCCCGGCGCTCGCCGCGAGATCGCGGGCCGCGGCCAAGTGCTCCAGCGCCGCGTGCAGCCGCTGGCGCCGCAGGGCACACCGGGCCAGGCCGAGCTCCGTGTGCGCCCGCTCGCTCCAGTCCCCGCCTCCCTGCATGAGGCGTTCGGAATCCCGAAGCCAGCGCTCGGCTCGGTCGAGGTCTCCGCGCGCCTGCGCGACCTCCCCGAGTACGATGAACGTGGTCGAACGGGCCCGCAATGGGTCCTCGCCGGCGTACCTCCGATACTCCTCCGCGACGCGCTCTGCCCGTTCGAGGTCGCCGAGGCGAAGATGGGTGTACGCGACCAGGTTCCCTTTGAGGGCCATCTCGGAGGAGTGGTCGCTTCCCTTTCGGGCGTACTGGATTCCGTCGTCCAACCGGCGGAGGGCGGTCGTTCCGTCGCCGGAGATGTGAAGATGGGCCAGCCCGAGGCCCATGTACACGTCCGGTACGAGGCCTCGGAGGTCCGACCGGGTTCCGATCTCGACCGCGGTAGCGAGATACTCGAAGACCTTCGCGCGCTCGCTCGGAGGAAAGACGAACGAGAGGAGCATTCGGGACGAGACCTGGACCACGGGGTCTCCCACCCGTTCCGCGATCCGGATCGCGCGCTCGAGCATCTCTCGAGCCTCGGTGGGCTTGCCCGCCTCGTAGAGGACCCCCCCCATCGTGTCGTAGAGACGGGCGAGCTCGACGCTTTCCGGGCCGGACTCGAGCAGCCGTCGCGCTTTCTCCCAATACTCCATCGCGCGGCCGGGGTCGTTGTGCGCATCGAACTCGCGGGCGACTTTGCGGTAGAGATTGCCCGCCGGGAGGACTAGGCCCAGCTTCTCGTACACCGCCGCGGCCTCGCTCCGTAGGCCGAGGGCCCGATCGGGGTCTCCCAGGAGCGTGAGTTGGTCCGACATCCGTTCGAGGACCTCGCCGCGGCGGCGGTCCTCGGGGTGGGATTCGAGGAGCCCCAGCGCGGTCTCGTAATGCCGCTTCGCCTCTTCGGGGGCGTAGAGCCGCGCCTCCTCGTCGGCCGCTTGCAAGGAGTACTCGAGTCCTTTCTCCGCGTCCTGGCCGAGGAGGTAGTGTCGAGCCAGCTCGGCAGGGCGCGCATGACCCCCCGACTTCGCGAGGGTTTCGAGGGCCCGGCCCGCCGAAAGGTGGTACTGCCCTCGACGGACCCGGCTGATCTCCTCGTAGAGCGCTTCCCGGACCTGAGGGTCCACGAACTCGTAGACCGAACCCCCCGCATCCGTGGGGTGTTCCACGAGGAGGCGGGACTGCAAACTGCCTTCCAGAAGGGCGAGGAGCTGTTCGTCGCGCAGATCGACCATGCGGCGCAGGGCGTCGAAGGAGAACTGGTGCCCCAGCACGGATGCGACCCTCAGAACTCGACTCGTCTCGGGGTCGAGATGGGAGAGCCGGTGGCGAACGATCTGCTGGACCCGCTCGGGGAGGCGGATCTCGGCGCCCGGCCGTGGGGCCCAACCCTCGCCCGACCAGACCAGGGACCCCTCCTCGATGAGCGTCTGCACGATCGCCTCGAGGACCATCGGGTTCCCGCCCGCCTTTTCGAAGACCATGTTGGACCACGCGGACGGCGCGACCCGAGAGCCCAGGATCTGACTCAGCAACTCGGTGGATTGCTCCGCATCGAAACGCTTCACCGGATGGGGCAAGAACTTGTGTTCCCGCGCGAGCTCCTCTAGCACCGAGAGCAGGAGCCCGTGCTCCTTCGCCTCCCCCTCGCGGTAGAGCAACATCAGCATCGTGCGATGCCCGGAAAGCTTTCGTGCGAGATACTCGAGCAACCGGATCGAGTCGTTGTCGGCCCGGTGCAGCTCGTCCAGGATCAGGAGGTACGGCGACTCCTTCGCCAGATTCTCGAAAAACCGAGCAATCCCCTCGAAGAACCGCAAGCGCGCTTGCTCCGGGTCCGGAGGTCCCGGTTCGAAGTCCGCTCCGAGGCGGTCCGACAGGTCCGGAACCAGCCGCACGAGCTCCGCAGAACAGTTTGTCGACATCTTGTACAGGAGAGGGTTGGGAGAATCGCGCACGAACTCCCGGACGACCTCGGACCACAACCCGTAGGGCGCGACGGTGTCACTTCGAGACCCTCGTCCTCGGAGGACACGAAATCCGTACTTCTCTGCTTGGTGTCCGGCCTCCTCGGCGAGCCGCGTCTTCCCGACGCCGGACTCCCCGGAGAGCGCCACGACGCTGCCTTCTCCCCGACGGGCGCGGTCCGCGAGGCCCCGGAGAAACTCGAGGTCCGTTCGTCGGTCCGTGAACGGAGTTATGCGCGCGATCGAAGGAGGTTTCCAAGGAAGCTCCGCCGCATAAACCGTGACCGGGGTTTCGATGTTCTTGAGGGACACCCGCTCGATCTGTCTCCAGCGAAACGCAAGCTTGTTCGCCACCTGTTCAAGGACGGGGCCGGTGATGCAGACCCCGGAGGGTTCGGCGAGCGGCTCGATGCGTGATGCGATGTTGACCGCGTCGCCGTAGACGTCCTGTTCCAGGTGGATTACGTCCCCGACGTGAATCCCGATCCGGATCTCCACCTTGTCCTCGGGCCGGTTCCGGTTGCGCTCGAACAGTGCCCGCTGGACCTCGAGGGCGCACTCCGTGGCTTCGAGGGCGCTGCCGAACTCGACCAGGAACGCATCCCCGATCGTCTTCACCTCCCGACCGCCGAACCGGGGGAAGATCGGTCGTAGGATTCCGCGATGCTCTTCGAGGAGACGGAGGGCCGCCGGCTCATCATGTTGGGTCAGCGCGGAAAAGCCCACGATGTCCGTGAACATGATGGCGGCGAGTCGGCGGCCAGTGGCCATGGCTCGAAATCCACCTCGGTTAGATTAACCCCTCGACCGGCACCCTCGAGGATCTTGGGACGAGGGATTGCGTCCGGTCGTTCCCTCCGGCTGCGCGGCTCAGGGTTCGGAGCAGCGCCGCCGTCCTGCCCAATCCGGCTCCGACAATCCAAGGGGTGGTTCGAGCCGGGAGAGTACTTTTCCCCAGGGCTCGAAAGTGGGTGATTCAGACACCGGCGTGGGCGCTCAAGACCGGGGAGCGAAGAGAATTCGCGCCCTCCCGACAACTCACCCCGGGCGCACCCCGCCGGCGTCCGAGGGAGTCCGACCTACCGAAAGGACAAGCGACCCGATTCTTCCGCGCGCGCACGCTCACGGTTTCGGCGGGGACGCCGGACCGGACGGAGGCATGGCTTGGCTCGTTCCGGGGCCCGAGCCACCGCCCGCGGGAGGGAGGAACGAGATCATAGGTCCTCCGAACGGATGACCGGTAAGGCCCGCCACAAGCCGGTCGATGCCCATGACGAGGAGGGCGAGGCCCAGAAGGAATATCAGAAGCCACACCGCGAGCAACGGATCCGCGAGCACGATCAGGGCGGAGACGATGCAGAGGATTCCCACGATGACCGCAAGGGTCCGGTACCACATCGGCAATTTCATCGTCGCGGCTGCCATACGTACCTCGACTCAGCATCCGGTTCGGTCTCATATATTCGTCTACAGGACGTTCACTGGGAACCGCGCGGCCCGCTTGGCGCATCCGGCCGGATGGGGGGCTTGGGGCCGTGGCGACGACGTCGGTAGTACAGCAGGAAGGCGATCGTAGCCACAACCAGGACGACTCCCCCGACGGCGAGGTAGTCGAGGGAGGAGAGACCGCTCGACCTGGTCGGAGCGGTGGCGAAACTCACCGGCACGGGCCCCGCGTTGGACCCGCTCACCGTGAACTGTCCCCCCGGACTCGCAAAGCCGTTCGCTGAGACGGAATACGTGTACGTCCCGTTCGGGGCCAGGAACGAGAACGTCTCGGAGGTGGACGAGAACGACTGCCCGCTCGAGAGTTCCACCTGCCATGGGGTGCCCGACGGCAGTCCGTACTCGGTGAACGCCACGGAGTAGCTTGCCGGGGTGGCGAAGACGCTCACGTTGTCGGAGGCGTAGTTCGGGACGTAAACGTCCCCGGTCTCGTTGTCGTAGACCGAGTAGGTCGGGTCGGCTCCCACGCTCAGGGATCCCGCCACGGCCGTCCCGTTGATGATCGTCACCGCAGACGAGCCCCCCGTAACGTAGAGCTGGCCATTGCCGCTGTCGTAGACGATCGAGTGGGGCGCGTTCCCGACGTCGACCGAGCCGACCGGGGAGGTGCCCCGGATCACGGTGACGTTCGACCCCCCCTGATTCGGAACGTAGACGCACCCGTTTGCGGGGTCGTACGTCGGCAGCCACGGACCGTCGCCGACCGACACGTTGGCGAGGACGGTAAGGCCGCGGAGGACACTCACCGTTCCCGAGTTGTGATCAGAGACGTAGACCAACCCGTCGTCGTCATCGTAGACCGCGAAGATCGGGGAGATCCCGACGCTTACCGTGCCGACGAGGGTGGTTCCGTTGATGACGCTCACGGAGTCCGATTCACCGTTCGGAACGTAGACATACCCGTTGTCCGGATCGTAGGTCGCGAGCCAGGGGGCCGAGCCCACGTCGAGCGATGCTACGACGCTCGTGGCGTTGATGATGCTCACGTTGTTGGTGCCGGAATTGGGAACGTAGACGTAGCCGTTTTCGGGGTCGACCGTCACGAAGAAGGGGCCCCAGCCGACCCGGACCGAGCCAACCCATGTGGTTCCTCGGAGGACGCTCACGTTGCGGCCGTCGTTGTTGGAGACGTAGACGAGGCCGTTGTTCCCGTCGTAGGTCGCTGAGGTCGGGGAGACCCCGACCCCGACCGAAGCGATGATCGAGGTGCCGCGGATGACGCTCACGTTGTCCGAGCCCCAGTTCGGCACGTAGACGAACCCGTTCGCGGGGTCGAAACTGGCCGAGAACGGGCCTTTTCCCACATTCACCTCATCCGGACCGCTTGACGAGGAACGGACCGAAGTGACGAAATGGGCCCCAAGTGCTGGCCCAGACGGGGCAAGAGGAAGGACCTGCGGCCGAACCGGGGGACTCCAGGGACCCACTATCCCTACTGGGTAGGGGAGGGTCAGTACGATCGCCAACGCCACGAGCACCATAATCCCGAGAAGGCGAGGCGTCGCGCGGGTCCCCGACGACCCCGGGGCCGTCACGGACACCGACAACACCCGAACTCGATATAGTCCTGTTCCGAGCCGCGGGGGTTGAGCGCGGGAACCCCCGCGCGGGCGGTCGCTCAGCTACGGCGGACCTCGATCGGGACCTCGTGGACCGAGTTGTTGCCGAGGCCCCGGTAGTTCCATTTCGCGGAGAACGGTTGAACGTTGCCCCGTTCGTCGGTCGCCCGGACCCGGACGACGTAGAATCCCGGGCGGGAAAGGCTGCACGAGAACTCCCAATGGGTCCATGCGTGCGGGGACGCTTCCTCGCGGAGGGTAGCGGCGTGCCATGTCTCCTCTTCGAGGGACTCGGAGAGGCCCCCCACGCTGACCTCGACCCGGGCGATCCCTCCTGCTCCCGACCAGGCCACGCCACGGATCCGATGGACCCCTTCGTCCAGGATCTGACCTTCCTTCGGCGAGGTGATGAGCGATTTCACGCGGACCGTCGTGACCGGTCGGTGGAGCGCCTCGGCCTTCTCCCCCTCCATGATGAATGCGTACGCCCGCGCCCGGAAGTATCCCCGGAACGGGTGGCGGAGTACCACGATGCGGGAGAGCCATTTCACCGAGGCCATGCCGTACCATCCGGGCACGACGGCGCGGACCGGGAAGCCGTGACGCGGGGTGAGCGGTTCGCCGTTCATCTCGTCGGCGATCAGCGTCTCGGGGTCCCGAGCCTTCTCCAGAGTGACGCTCATGCCAAAGTTGAGCTCCCCTTCGACACCGGGTTCCGTTCCGTGGTCAAGTCCCTCGAACAGCACCTCGATCGCTCCCGCCCGCACTCCGGCCCGGTCGAGCAGGGCGGCCAGCGGCACGCCGGTCCATCGGGCCGTGCCCACGGCTCCATTCCTCCATAGGACTCCTTCCGGCTTCGGCCGGACGGTGGACCGGCTGTTCCCGGCGCATTCGAGGACGGCGGCCAGCTCCTTGTGAGGGAGGGCGCGGAACTCGGCGTAGGTAAGGGTCTGAGGTCGCTCGACGTCCCCCTCGATGACGAGCCGCCAGCTCTCCACGTTGATCTCGGGAGTGGCGAAGTGGTTCCGCACGAAGAACCGGCTCGTGGGAGTGATTGGCGTGTCGAGCGCGCTCAGGGGGGTCTCGATGCAGAGGGCATCTGGCGTCGGGGGTCGCACCTCGAGGGGAGACTCGCGGACATCGGGCTCCTGGGCGACGTCGCCGCGAGAATTGGAACGAGGTAGCGGGGTTGAGCCCATGCGACTCCGACGGCACCGACCGGACCCGAACCGGGACGGTCGAAGGAAGGTGCGCCGTCGGGGGACTTAAAACTGACGGCCCGGGCCTACCGTCAGGGCTCCCGAGGGGCAGGGGTGGTCGTGCGGTGGGTCGCCCGTGTCGCCGTCAGGGGTCCCTTGCCGCGTGCACGCCCCAGGCAAAGGTTTACTGTGCCCCGACCCGCTCCGGTTCCTCGGACGTCACCCCGTCCTCCCTCCGGGGAGGTCCCGAGGCCGTCGCCCGATCTATGCCAGGTTCCCGTTCCGCGAGGGAGGCTGACGCCAACTCGACCTCCCGCGCCGACCGCATTACGGCGGGCCGGGCGCTGCGTCGGAGAGTCCCGCGGTCGAGTGCGGCCGAGTGGACCCCTTCGCGGGACCGACCGGACCCGGTCGACCTCATCGAAGCGGCGGACCGGGACCGGATCGCCCGCCTGCTGCCCATACGCTACGGGCGGATGTCGCTCTCCCCGTTCACCTTCCTGCGCGGCGCGGCGGGCCTCATGGCCCGCGACCTCTCCTCGACCCCTGTGACCGGTCTCACCGTTCAGCTGTGTGGGGACGCGCACTTGAGCAACTTCGGAATCTTCGGGACGCCCGAGCGCGAGATGGTGTTCGACATCAACGATTTTGACGAGACCCTGCCCGGGCCCTGGGAATGGGACCTGAAGCGCCTCGCCACCAGCTTTGTCGTCGCGGGGCGAGTGCACCGCTACCCCCGGTCCCAGCTGAGGAAGGTCGCCCGAGCCATCGTACGCGCGTATCGGGAGATGATGAGCTCGTTCGCGACCATGCGGTACTCGGACATCTGGTACTACCACCTCGAGGTCGGCGACCGGGCGATCCCCGAGGGGAAGGGGACGCAACGCCTGCTGGCGGGGGCGGCCCGCAAGGCACGTCGCAGGACGAGCCTCCACGCATTTCCCAAACTCGCGAAACCGGTGGGCGGCCGGTACCGGATCCGGGACCACCCGCCCCTCATCGTCCACTACGAGGATTCGGCGGCCGAGGAGATCTCGCGGTCGGCCTTCCGACAGTACCTCTCGACTCTTCCCGAAGAGCGCCGGATGTTGCTCGACCGATACCACGTCGAGGACGTCGCACGGAAGGTCGTGGGCGTGGGGAGCGTCGGCACGGCCTGCTCGGTCCTTCTCCTGCTCGGAGATCGGGACGTGGAGGACCCGGTCTTCCTGCAGCTGAAGCAGGCGAGCGCGTCGGCGCTCGAGCCGTACCTCCGCGCGAGCCCGTTCGCGAACCACGCGGAACGGGTGGTGGTGGGGCAGCATCTCGTCCAGGAGGCCAGCGATATCTTCCTCGGTTGGGGCCGGCTCCGGTCGCAGGATTTCTACGTTCGGCAGCTTCGGGACATGAAGTTCGCGAACGACATCTCGGCCCTCGGACCCCGCGAGTTCGCCGGTGAGGCCGTGCTGTGCGGGACCGCGCTCGCCCGGGCCCACGCCCGGACCGGGGACCCGGCGCGGATCGCCGGGTATCTCGGCAACCGGGACGTGTTCGACCGGGCGGTCGCCGCCTTCGCCGACTCGTACGCGGACCAGACCGAACGGGACCATGCGGCCTTCCGGAAAGCGATCCAGAGGGGCCGTCTCCCCGCCCAGGTCGACGTGTAGACGCCCTCGCGCGGAGCCTCAGCGCAGGAACAGGTACCAAGCCCAGAAAATTCCGAGAACGACGACCCAGACCCCGAGGAAGCTGAGCGGGAGTACCTCGGTCAGATTCGTGGGGTCGACCCGGTCCATCCACGAAATCGACTTGGACCCCGAAAACCGACGCTCGTGCGACTCGAACGGGCGGAGAAGGTTGACCGAGAGGCTCGCGCCGGAGCGCAGGGTGACCGGCGCCTCCCAATCGCCGGCGATCGGCGGGTCCGTCTGTTCCAGTCGGAGAGCGGCCTCCCGCCACAGCCGCTGCGCATCGTTCGTCCGGTGGACGAGGATCGCCCAGACGACGGAGATGAGCAGGCCGAGCACGCCGAGGAAGGTGACGACCGGGAGGAGGAACCGCGGGTTGTTGTTCAGGTCGCCGATGGCCACGACGAGGCCGGTGATGAGCACGGTCCCGATCGCGGCATAGTAGGACGTCCGGAGCGAGAGGAGCTGACCCTCCTCGGCCGCGAGACGTTCGTACTTGTCGTGCAACCAACGGCGGTCGTCGTGGGAGAGCTCGGGCCCGGTCGCGGTCGTCCCCGGGGTCCCCGGTGGCCCGTGCACGCGGAGAGCACGACCGCCTCCGATGGTAAATCTGTCGGTCGAGCCGGGCCCGCTACCCCCCTGGGGAGTTCGGAACGTCGAGGGACCCCGCCCGCGCACGTCGGGCGAGCTCGTGCTCACGCGACCGTCTTCGGTCGCGTGTCGATCGTCCTCGACGGTTTCCGCACCGGCACCTTGACCCCCGAGATCTCGAGATGCCGCTCCGGGGGACCGATGTAGACCTGACGCGGCCGGGCGATCTTCTGCTCGGGGTCCTGCACCATCTCGATCCACTGCGCGAGCCAGCCCGCCATCCGGGGGATGGCGAACAGGACCGGGAACATGTCGAGCGGGAATCCCATCGCCTGGTAGATGATCCCCGAGTAGAAGTCGACGTTCGGGTAGAGCTTCCGGGAGATGAAGTAGTCGTCCGAGAGCGCGACCTTCTCGAGGGCGAGCGCGACGTCGATGAGCGGGTTCCGGCCCGTGACGGCGAAGACCTCCTCGGCGAGCTGCTGGATCAGACGGGCCCTCGGGTCGTAGTTCTTGTAGATCCGGTGCCCGAACCCCATCAGGAGGCGCTTCCCCTCCTTCACCTGGCGGATCAGGTTCGGGACGTGTTCCTTCGTGCCGATCTCCATGAGCATCCGGACGACCTGCTCGTTGGCCCCGCCGTGCAGGGGGCCATAGAGGGCCGCCGCGGCGGCGGCCGCGCAGGAGTAGGGGTCGGCGTGCGAGCTCCCCACGGCGCGCATCGCATTGCTGCTGCAGTTCTGCTCGTGGTCGGCGTGGAGGACGAAGAGGGTGTCGAGCGCCTTCGCGAGGATCGGGTCCGGGGTGTACTGGGTCGTCCAGGACGGCCGGTACATCATCGCGAGGAAGTTCTCCGTGTAGCTCAGGTCGTTGCTCGGGTGGATGTAGGGCATCCCGACCGAGTGTCGGTGGGCGAACGCCGCCACGGTCGGCACCTTCGCGATGAGCCGGTAGGTCTGCTGGTAGCGCGTGTGCTCGTCGGAGATGTTCTTCGCATCCGGATAGAAGGTGGAGAGCGCGGCGAGGGTGCTCACGAGCATTCCCATCGGGTGGGCGTCGTGGTGGAACCCGTCCATGAACTTCTGGACGTTCTCGTGGAGCATCGTGTGGAACGTGATGTTGTGGAGCCATTCGGCGAGCTGGGTCTTGCTCGGCAGGTTGCCGTGGATGAGCAGGTAGGCGACCTCGAGGAACGTCTTCGAGGCGGCCAATTCCTCGATGGGGTAGCCCCGGTACCGAAGGATGCCGCGGTCGCCGTCGATGAACGTGATCGCGCTCCGGCAGGACGCGGTGTTCGCGAACGACGGGTCGTAGCTCAAGAGGCCGTTATCGCGGTCGCTAAGCCGGATCTGGTGCAGGTCGGTCGCCCGTACGGCCCCCTCGGATATCGCGATCTGGTAGGTGGCGCCGGTCCTCTCGTCCGTGACGGAGAGGAAGTTGGTGTCGCGGTCGGCTCTGGGCGCGGACTTCGAATGTTCGGTCTTGGACGCTGGCACTGACCTTCTCCCCGCTACGGCTCCCAACTCGCTCAGGTTCTTGAACCCGCAGGCCGGTGTTTTGCCGGGAACGGGGGGCGACGAACCGACCCGGTCCAGCGTCGCGGGGATTCCCCCCAAGTAGTTCGCGCGCCTCGTGTCCGGGTCTCCGTGCCCGCGAAACCGTTGCCCCCGAACGACCGTCCCGCCGCGACCGAGGTCGTCCGCTCAGGGTGGAACCGGATCTCGTACCGATATCGCCCGCGCGGAGAGCACTCCGACTGTTTCGGGCACACGGATCGGGAGTACCGGGCGTGGCTTCGACCGATCCTGGAGCGGCTACCGGAGGGGTCCAACGTGCTCGACCTGGGCTGCGGAACGGGGGTCCCGGCCGCCCGGGTCCTCGCGAAGCGGTTCCGGGTGACCGGTGTCGACCTCTCGGAGGTGCAGATCCGGCGCGCCCGCCGGCTCGTGCCCGGGGCGCGGTTCCGGGTCGCCGACATGTCCGAGGTCGATTTCCGACCCGGGTCGTTCTCGGCCGTGGTCTCCCTCTACTCCCTGATCCATCTTCCCCGGAGCCAGCACCGCGGGCTCCTCCGCAGGATCGCCCGCTGGCTCGAACCGGGCGGATGGCTCCTCCTCATCACCGGCCACACCGCCTACGAAGGGACCGAGCGCGGTTGGCTCGGCTCGAACGTGGCGATGTTCTGGAGCCATTACGCCGCCCGGGTCTACCGCCGATGGCTCACCGCCGACGGGTTTCGGATTCTGGCCGAATCGTTCGTGCCGGAGGGCGACGGGGGGCACGAGCTGTTTCTCGCACGGACGCGACGACGGGATCCCGTTCGCGCGGCTAATGCCCCTCGGCCGGCCGCGGCGTCGGGAAGACGAGGACCTTCCCCTCCTCGGCCGCGCCGAGCTCGTCGACCTGATGGAGGACGTGCACGGCCTCTTTCCCGGTCGGCGTGAGATGGTACGCTTCGGAGGAGTGCGTGATGAGGCCCTCTTCCTGGAGCGTCCTCAGGTGGAACGAGAGCTTGGGGGAATCGTCGATCCCCGCGGCGCGCATCACCTCGGTGAAGGAGGTCGGTCCCTCCGCGAGGCGGCGCAGGATGTGGCGGCGAAGCGGGTTCGCGAGCGCGCCGAGCGTCCCCTGGACGCGCACGGCCGAGATCGCGGCCCGTAGCTGCAGGACCGCGGCGTCGGGGAGGACCGTCGGGTCGAAGCCGACCGCCACGGTCCCCTTGCCCTGAGTCCGTTGCACGACCTCGCTCAGGGCGTGGGCGACGTCCTCGGTCCGGTGGGCGGCGAAAAGGCGTTCGACCCCGACGATTATGACCGCGGGATGCGCGTGACCGTCGACGAACCGGAGGACCGTGTCCTGGAGCCCCGCGGGGGAGTCGACCATCGGGAGGTCGATCGCGCTGACCCCCGCGAGCGGCTTCCTCGGGGTCGCCCCGAGGAGCAGGACCTCGTGTCCCGCCTTCGCCCACCGCTCGGCGAGCCGAACGGGATTCTTCTCCCCTCCGCTCGGAGCCGCGAACGACCGCTGTTCCTGGATGAGGGCCAGGATCCGCTGCACGGTCTCGGAACGGAACGGCTTCCGAACGTAGTCGATCGCGCCGAGCTTCATCGCCTCGACGGCCGCCTCGACCGTCCCGAAGCCGGTGATCATCACGACGTAGACCCGGGGCCAGCGGTCCCGCACCTGCCGCAATAGCTCGATCCCGTTCATCCGGGGCATCCGGACGTCCGAGAAGATCACGTCGAACTCGGCCGCCTCGAGGGCCTCGATCGCCTTCGCGCCGGACGAAACCGCCTCGACCGAATGCCCCCAGTCCGAGAGCAGGGTCGACAGCTCTTCGCGGAAGACCGCATCGTCGTCCACGACGAGCAGGCGCATGGCGTGTGGAGGGTTCGGCCCTCCATAACGCTGCCGTTGTCCCGCGGTTTCGCGACGGGGGCCACTCCCCGACCGGTCACGACGGGAGGGTCGGACGCGCCGTGGCAGGCTCGGCCGGGAGGCGGGGCAGGTGGATCGTGAAGGTCGAGCCGTGACCGACCACCGACTCGACGTCGATCGTCCCGCCGTGGGACTCGACCGTGCCGTGGCAGATGGCGAGGCCGAGCCCCGTGCCCTTGCCCTCGGGTTTCGTCGTGAAGAACGGCTCGAATAGATGGGTGAGTACCTCCGCGGGGATCCCCGGGCCATCGTCCGAGACGCTGAGTTGGACCCGCTCGGAGTCGGCGGTCAGACGCACCTCGATCCGACCCCGCCCGTTGAGGGCGTCGTAGGCGTTGTTGAGGAGGTTCGTCACGACCTGATGGAGTTGGTCCCGGTCCCCCTGCACACGCACGACCTCCGCCGGGACGCTCACCTCCACGGACACGTCGTCCGACTGCTTCCCCCGCACGAACCCCACCGCCGAGCGGATCGTTTCCGCCAGGTCGACCTCGCCGACCTTCGGCTCGGGACGCCGTGCGAAGTCGAGGAGCCCCCGGACGATCCGCGCCGCCGATTCGGTCTGGTGGAGGAGGGAGTCGACCCGCCCGCGCGTCCACGGGTCGCTCGTCCGGCGCCGCACGGACTCCGCGATGAGCATGATGTTCGCGAGCGGTGTGTTGATCTCGTGGGCGACGCCTGCGGCGAGCTGACCGAGGGAGACGAGCCGGTCGGAGTGCATCGCCTGCCGCTCGAGGCTTCGCAGCTCGGTCAGGTCGACGGCCACGCCGAGAAAGTGGCTGATCGTGCCGTCCTCCGAGTGGATCGCTGTGATCGTGAGGAGCACGGGATGCTCGACCCCGTCGCGAGCCCGATTGACGATCTCCCCGGACCAGGAACCGACCTTCGGGTCGAGGAGGTCTCGCCACATGCCCGTGTAGATCGCCCGGCTGGTTTTCCCGCTCGCGACGACGTTCGGCCGCCGGCCAATCACCTCCTCCCTTCGGTAGCCGTAGATCCGCTCGAACGACGGGTTGACATCGATGAGGAAGCCGTCGCGGTCGGTGAGCTCCATCGCGTTGGTCGAATGCATGAACGCCTGGTAGAACAGACGGGCCGAGGCGGAGGGGTCCTGGTGGGCGCCGGTCCGGTCGTGGAACACGGCGAGCACTCCCGTCACCGCGCCCGACTCGTTCGACTGCGGGTAGAGCTCGACGTCGACGACGTGCCGGCGCTGGCCGTCCTGGGACTCGAGGGGGAAGCCGTGGAGGGATCGGGAACGCTCCTCGCTCTGCGCCCGTACCCGGGCCGTCTCGAGGCGTTCGTCCTTCAGGGCGATGACCTCCTCGACCTTCTTCCCGGCCGGGTCGTCCGAGATCCCGACGAAATCCCGAAAGACCGAGTTCGCCCGCTCGATCCGGCCTTCCGGGTCGATCAGCAGCGCTCCCATCGGTCCCCGACCGAACGTCGCTTCGAACCAGCCGTGGGCCGCCATCGGTATCGGGCCCCCGATGGCCGCGCGCGGCTATGGAGTTTCCCGCGGCCGTGAGAGGGTTTGTCAATCGGAGTCCACGGCGACCACTAACCCTACGCGACCGTCCGGTCCTTCAGATTCAGCGATGGTCCGTCCGCTCGTCCTGGTCGTGCGCGAGACGCCCAGTCTCGCCGATTCGGTGCAGATCCTGCTCGAGACGGTCGGGTTTCGCGTCCTGGCCTTCAGCTCGCGCGCGTCGGCCGTCGACCGGATCCAGGACGCCGACGCGGAACCGATCCGTGCGATCGTGGTGGCGTGCAATCAGGTGGTCAGCGAAACCCTCCGGGGGTACCCGGAGACCTTCCCCGAGGCGGCACGCTCCGTGCCTCTCCTCGTGGTCGGCCAGCGCGCGCTCGAGGTCGGCCGGAAGTGGCCCATGAACGTGCGGTCGATCGGTCTTCCGCTCGACTCCGGCGCGCTCGTACGCGCGATCACCCACCTCACGGGAATCGAACCGTCGCCCCCGCCGTCCCACCCGTAGGTGGGGAGCCGTCCGATCACTTCGCGGTCTTCTTCAGGAACGCGTCCAGGACGCCCGCGACGCCGCGACCGAGGTCGTCGTACTCGTAGCGCACCGAGAGGATCGGCTGCGGCACGTGGATGAGCCGCGCGAGGTCGACCGGGCTCCCGTCCACGACGAACTCGGCGTTCGAGCGTCGGATCGTCTCCTCGAGGTCCTTGACCTGGGCCTCCCCGTACCCCATCGCCGGAAGGATCCGGTCGCGATGGGGATACGTCCGGTAGACCCCGGCGATGCTGCCGGCCGCGAACGGCCGCGGGTCAACCACGACCGCGCCGTGACGCTCGGCGATGAGGGAACCCGCGCCCGTATCGAGGCCCCCGTGCGTCACGGTCGGTCCGTCCTCCACGACGATCGCGCGGTGTCCGCGGAGCCGCTCGGCGTCGGGCGAGACGAGCCGGAGCCCCGCGCGCACGACTTGGGCTTCGGGGTTCGCCGCCGCCGCGTTCTTCTCGATGGTCGCGACCCCGGCGGGCGGCGCCGAGTCCGTCTTGCTCACGACGATGACGTCCGCCATCCGGAAGTTCGCCTCCCCCGGGTAGTACGAGAGCTCATGCCCGGCCCGGTACGGGTCGGCGACCACGAACTTCAGGTCGGAACGGTAGAACGGGAGGTCGTTGTTCCCTCCGTCCCAGATCACGATGTCCGCTTCCGCCTCCGCACGTCGGAGGATCGGTTCGTAGTCGACCCCGGCGAACACCACTGCGCCGTCGCGAATGTGCGGTTCGTACTCCTCCCGTTCCTCAATCGTGCAGTGGGCCCGGTCGAGGTCATCCATCGTGGCGAACCGCTGGACGGCCTGGGCCACGAGGTCCCCGTACGGCATCGGATGACGGACGATCGCGACCCGCCGGCCGTGGTCCCGGAAGTAGCGCGAGACGTAGCGGGTGAGCGGGCTCTTTCCGGCGCCGGTCCTCACCGCACAGACGCTGACGACCGGCTTGGTCGAGTCGAGCATGGTCGCCTTCGGGCCGGCCAATTGAAAGCTCGCCCCGGCCGCGAGGGCGATGGACGCCTTGTGCATCACCTCGTCGTAGGAGAGGTCCGAGTAGGAGAGCAGGACGAGGTCCACGCCCCGGCCCCGCACGAGCTCCTTGAGGTCGCTCTCGGGAACGATCGGGATCCCCTTCGGATACTCCGGTCCGGCGAGCGCCGCCGGATAGACCCGACCGGCGATGTTCGGGATCTGCGCCGCCGTGAACGCGACGACCTCGAACTCCGGTCGGCCGCGGTAGAGCATGTTGAAGTTGTGGAAATCCCGGCCGGCGGCACCTACGATAACCACTCGCTGAGAAGCCATGCCGGTCCGACCGAGCCCAGTTAGATAAGCCGTTGGTGGGCCCCGGCCGACGGCGGTCAGTCGCCCGCCTCGGGGTGCTCGGGCTCCGGCGCGGCATGATAGCTACCGCGCAAGATCGAGGGAACGAGCGCCACGAACAGGAGCGCGGCCGAGATGAGGAAGATGAAGTGGATGGCGTTCAGGAATCCGGACGCCTCCGGGAACGGAACGGACGGGTCGACCGCCCCGATGAAGATCCGCTGGATGGCCGAGAGCGGCAGCACCGAGCTCATCACGGTGAGCGTGATCCCGAGGCTGAGCGTCGCGCCGGTGTTCAAGAGGGTCGCCCCGATCGCCGAGGCGATGCCGCGCCGCTCGGGACGCACCGCGGTCATCATCGCCGCGCGGTTCGGGGACGCGAACATCCCCATCCCGGATCCGACCAGGACGAGGGGGGGCGCGAGCGCGAGGAACGAATCCTGCGGCCCGATGGTCGCGAGCCAGAGGAACCCGACCGCGGAGACGAGGAGTCCGGCGACCAGGAACGGTCGCGGGCCGTGCCGGTCGGAGAGCCACCCGCTCACGGGACCGAAGACGGCGAGCGAGGCCGACGTCGGGATGAGGAACAGTCCGGCGGTGAACGGACTCAGGTAGCGCGGCGGGCCCTGGAGGTAGAAGACCAGGACGAACGAGAACGCACCCCGCGCGAGCGCGTTCAGGAGCATCGCGACCCCCGAGGCCGCGAACTGCGTGTTGCGGAACAGCGAGAGGTCGAGCATGGGGTACGGTTCGTGCGCCTCGATCCAGAGGAACGCGACGAGGAGGGCCACTCCCGCGAGGAGGGCGCCGACGGCCTGGGACTCGGGGATCTGCCCGAGCGCCCCGAGGGTCACGCCGAGGAGCAAGGCGGAGAGGCCCGCCGCGAAGGCGATGTTGCCGAGCCAGTCGATGTGCGGCTTCGCCTCGGGCTTCGCGAGCTCCTTCAGGTCGGCCCGGGCCCGCAGGGTCGCGATGATCCCGATGGGGACGTTGACGAAGAAGATCCAGCGCCAACCGAGGGTCGACGTGATGATGCCGCCGAGGACGAGACCCGAGACGGCTCCGACGACGATCGAGACCTGGTTCACGCCGAGGGCACGGCCCCGCTCGGTCGGGGGAAACGCGTCCGTGATGATCGCGGCCGAGTTCGAAAAGAGGAATCCGGCGCCGACCGCCTGGACCAGACGGAAGACCACCAGCTCGAGACCTGTTCCCGAGAACCCGCAGAGGAGCGACCCCGCGGTGAACACGGCGAACCCGAGGACGTAGAGGCGGACACGGCCGAACATGTCCGAGAGCCGGCCGAAGTTGACGAGGACGACCGCCGTGAGCAACGAGTAGCCCAGCAGGATCCAGAGCAGCAGCGTGGCGTTCGTCCCGGGGAGCTCGCGGCCGATCGTTGGGAGCGAGATGAGGACGATGTTGGCGTCGATGGACGACATCAAGGTCGCGACGGTCGTGTTCGACAGGACGCGCCACTTGTACTGCAACGCTACCGGTGCTCCCGGACGGTGCCGAGGGGCGCACCGTCACCGAGGGATGGGCGGCGCGCCGCCCGTCCCGACGCGCGCCGCAGGGGCATCGCGTGTGGCCGCACTGACGGGTCGTGCCTCAGCCGAGGGGGGTCGTGCTCGTCTGATACCCGGCGATCTCAGAGCTCAGCTTGTCGATGTACTGACGGAAGCTTCCGAGAATGTGCTTGGTCGTGATGATCCCCACGACCTGGTCCCCGGACCGAACGACGATCCGCCGGATGCCGAGCTTCGCCATCATCGTGACCACCTCGTCGGTCGGCGTCTCGGGTGCACACGACTGGGGGTTCGGGGAAGCAATCTCCTTCACGCGCACCCGGGACGCGTCGGCGCCCCGGGCGACGATCTTGTCAAGGAAATCCCACTCCGTGACGATCGCGGAGATCGTCTTCGGACCCCCGTGGGTCACGACCGCGTAGCCCTTCCGTGCCGCCACCATGGCCCGCGCGCAGTTGAGTGCGTCCGTCTCTTCGTCCACCGCTAGGATGGACGCGTCCATGATGTCCTTGGCGAGAAGCACCATGGCCCGGACATCTTCGCGAAGTTTATGAGAAGTAGGTCGCGTGAACCGCTCGTCGTCCATGGGAACGAGTTTCTGGCACGGGGGGAACCGTTGAGCGGGATCGCTCCCCCGGCTGTCCCTTCGGTCGACACCGACCTTCTCTCGGGGTTCACCTTCGCCTGTCGACCCGGCTGTGGCCTCTGTTGTTTCACGTCCCCCCGTCTCGTCGGCGATGACGAAGCCCGCCTTCGGTCCCTGGCACCGGCGGCGCGCGTTCTCTCCGACGGAAGGGAACGGCGGGTCGCAGCTCGGGCCGACGGCGGCGCGTGCCAGTTCCTGCGCGACCTACGATGCGAGGTTCACCGGGCCCGGCCCGCGCCCTGTCGCGAGTTCCCTATCACGGTGAATATCGGACTGCGACTCCAGGCTTCGCTCGTGCTCTCGTGTCCGGGGCTCGGCCTCGACTCTCTCGCGTCGTACGGTTCCGGGCGACCGTTACCACCGGGCTCGGGGCTCGAGGAGGAACTCGGTTCGGTCCTTCGGCGGCTGTCCCCGCAGGTCGAACGATCACGACGGGAATCCGAGCGCCGACACCGTCGCGTCGTCCGGCTGCTCGTCCACGAAGGGCGGTGGGTGAGCGAGGAGGACGTCCGCGAACGGCTCCGCGCGAGCACGCTCGCGCCGAGCGACGCGGAATTCGCTCCGACCGAACCTCCGTCCCCGGAGGACGGTCTCGAGCTGTTGCCGATGTTCTACGACGCGCGGTCGGGTCCCGTGGCGCTCGCCACGGCTCTGGGAGGATGGAACACGCTGGAGCTGGCGCCGGAGGGCGGGGCCGTGACGGCCGGCGTCATCGTTCCGCCCGACCGACGTCCCCGGCTCGAGCCTATCGCCGAGCGCCTGCTCGAAGGGTACCTCCACTATTTCCTGGAACGGGACTGCTTTCTCGCCGCGGTCCACCTCGAGGTGGCTCGCCGACCCGCCGGGGACGTACTCGACGCGGCGCGGGCCGACCTCCACGCGATCGGCTCGGACGTCATCGCCCGGGGAGCGATCCGGGCGAAGCTGCTCGGGACCGACGGGGCGCGACTGTCGGGGGCCGACATCGAGCGCGGGATCCGGGCGACCGACCAGGATTGGCTCGACCGGCCTACGTGGGGAGAACGGCTCTAGGGAGCCGGGAACCGATCGCCGAGCCTCGACTCGAGCTGGGCGACCAGGCGTCGCTCCTCGGCATCGCTCCACGGGGTCGCTTCGAGGCGGGGGGGGTCGGTCCATGTTGCGGGAGCTCCCGTGCCGAAGGTCGCAGTGAACGTTTCGCGCCACTCCCCGGGCAGGGATTCACCGGGGTCGGGCTCGGAGAGTCCCGAGAGGATGAGCCCCGTCCTTGCGAGCACCCGGCTCACCGATTCGGCGCGGTATCCGCCTCCGCCGGTGACCAAGAGCCGCCCGCCTGTGAGCTCCTGCGCTAACGCGAGCACCGTTCGGTCGACCTCCGCGTAGGCGGCCGGGGAGTACTGGAGCTGCGCGAGCTCGTCTCCCCAGTGGCCGTCCACCCCGTGCTGCAGGACGATGACCTCCGGTCGGTACCTCCGAAGAAGGGCGGGGACCACCCGTCGAAACAGCGGGAGGAGCGCTTCGTCGCCCGCCCCCGGCGGGAGCGGGAGATTCGCCTTGAGGCCGGCGCCGTCCCCCCGCCCCACCTCGTGCGGGAACCCGGTTCCGGGGAAGAGCGTCCGACCGTCCTGATGGAAGTCGATGTCGAGGACCCGACCGGAATCGAAGAAGCCGTACATCACCCCGTCCCCGTGGTGCGCGTCGATGTCGAGGTAGGCGACCCGCAACCCCGCGCCGACGGCCCGCCCCACCGCGATCGCGACGTCGTTGAAGATGCAGAACCCGCTCGCGCGGTCGGCGTGCGCGTGATGGAGTCCACCCCCCGGATGGTACGCGGGCCTCCGGTGCGCGAGGGTGTAGTCGAGCGCTTCGACAGCTCCGCGCACGAGGCGGGCCGCCGCCTCGTAGCAGCCGGGGAACGACGGGGTGTCCCCCGCGTCCAGCAGGACCTCGCGCGAGAGCCCGCTCGCCTGCTGCACGAAATCCAGGTAGTCGGCGCGGTGGAACGACTCCAGGATCGAACGTTCCGCGGGTTCGATCGCCTCCGACCACTCGAGGGCGCCCGGTTCCGCCTCCGCGGCCGTCCGCTTCAGGAGATTCACGGCCATCCCCCGGCTGCGCTCGGAGAACGGGTGGAACGGACCGAAGTCGTAGTCGAGGAACCGGTCGGACCAGAACGCCTTGGCGCGCGGAGGCGTCAACCCTCGACCTCGGGGATCACTTTCTTGCGTCGCCACCGGAGACCCGGCGCAGGCCCGGACCGCGTCGGGTCGTCCCCCGCCCGAACGACCGAACGTCCCGACACCTGCATGAGCGGCGAGCAAGGGGGAGCCGCGAAATAAGCCATCGGTGTCGGACGCCCCTCGCGCCGCCATTATTATGAGCGCCGCGGAGTCGGACCGTGGGGGCCAGTCGATGGCGATCGAGGATGAGGTTTCTCCGAACGCGGTGAAGGTCTACAAGGCGATGAAGGAACTCGCGATGCTCTCCGAAGAGAAGATGGGCACCGCGGAACGGATCACCCAGACCGCCCGGCTCCCGAAGACGATGGTGATGAACGCCCTCCAGGAACTCCAGACGAAGGCGTGGGCCCGGCGCAAGGTCCGCGAAAAGGCGGCGGGCTACTACCTGTTGAAGTAGGCGGTCAGGGCGGCTCGCGCGCCATACCGGCCCGGCCCCAGACCTTCTCGACCAGTCGGCTGGTCGATCGGAGCGTTACCTCGGTCACGGTGCTGACGCGCGCGACCTGGGCGCGGGAGCGGTGCTCCCCGTTCTGTTCCGCGGCGATGTAGATGAGCGCCGCGACGAGCCCGTGCGGGCTCAACCCGGAAAGCTCCGGGTCCTCGCGAGCCTGGTCGAGCATCGACTCGACGGTCGACCGGACCTTCGGCGACAGCGCGAGTTCTTGGGCGTACCGGGTGAGGAACGCACGCGTTCCGACGCCAGGGATCTGGAGGCCGGCCCCACGCTGGACGACCTTGAACGTCCGGCCGACGTCCGAGCGACGGGCCCCGACCGCCTGGGCGACCTCGCCGAGGGTGCGGGGGATCGAGAAACGGCGACAGGCGGCGTAGAGGCACGCTCCGACGCTCGCGGGAAGGCTTCGGCCCCGGAACAGGCCCCGCACTTTCGCCTCCCGGTAGATGTGCTCCGCCTCGGTGAGGACCACGGCGGGGAGGCCGATCGATTCTCCGGCACCCTGGATCTCCCCCCGTGCGGCGCTGCGGTCGAGGGGTCCGTCGGTGGCGCGCGAGGTCTGGCGTTGCATCACGCGCTTCAGGTGCTGGAACTCGTAGCGGCGGTGCCAATCCAGCCGACGACCCTGTCCGTCACGGGACAGGGAGAGCGTCGAGCCGAGGGCACGCTTCGTTCCTCCGGGCCGGACGAACGGACCGATCCCCCGCCCGCTGCCTTCCGAGCTCGCGGCCTCGGTGAGGGGGGGCGGGGAAGCCACGATGGGCGTCTCGTCGAAGACGAGCCCGCACTCCGAGCAGTGGGTCTCCGCGAGCACCGGGTCGACGATACGGTGGGTGCTCCCGCACATGGGGCATGCGGGGCTCTCGCCCGAATTCGCCGTGCCGCGCTCCCGGGGCTCTGTCACGGTATAACACGCAACGGGTGGAGGTATATACGTAATTCATCGCGTCGGACGCTGGGTCGCCGGGTCCGTAACTCTATTGGGAGACCCCGATTCCGGCCGTCCGTGCGAACCTGGCTCGTCGTCATCGGCGTGGTCGTCGCCGGCCTCGGCGCCGGGCTGATCCTGACGCTGTTCGCGCTGTCCCCGGGCCCGGCGACCGTGACCCAGTTCGCCGTCATCGCCCCCGACATCCCGGCGCACGAGAACCAGTCGTGGTTCGTACCGGGTCCCGCGAGCGGAGGCGGCTCGATCACGGTCGTCTGGAACTCGACCACGGCCGTCAACGTTTCGCTGTGGCTCGCGGCCACGTGCATCAGCCCGACCGGATTCTGTGCGACGGGGAACCCGGCGTTAGCGTGGTCGATGACGACCATAGGGAAGGGGACCGTCTCCTCGAGCGCCCCGGCCTACATCCTGGTCGCGTCCAACCCGGGCGGAGGCCAGGCGCGTTTCTCGGGTTCGGTCTCGGTGACCTACGGCCGGGGGCCCGTACTCCCGACCTGGAGCTGGGGATTGATCGCGCTCGGAGCGCTCGTTCTGATGGTGATCGGCGGGATCGCGTTGTTCCTCGGGTTGTTCCTCACTGGCGGGGTGTACGAGGATGCTGACCGTGAGATGGAGGCGGTGCGTCACCCGAGCCTGCCGCCCGAGGATTTCGACTCAGAGTTCGACGACGAACACCCCTGACGACCGCGGGCCGGTACGGTCATTGTCCCCAGAACGGCTGGGTGGACCGGTGGAGCCGAACGACCTCTTCGAGGATCGCCTGTTCGGACGGCGAGAGCGGCTGGCCCCGCAACGCCCGGGCCGCGCTCTCGGAAAGGACGACCAGTAACGTGTCCCCCTCCTTGAGATTCCGTCCGATTACAGCGCCGTCGATCGATGCCGCCAGCTCCGCATTCTCCTCCGCTTCCGCGACCGTCTCCCCTTCCCGCTGCAACGACTTCAGCACCCCGACTTCGGTGCCGTCGGGATGCATCAGCCGCACGCCCGGCCGCAGGGTGCCGCCGCGGACCTTGATCCCCACGATCGCCGGCTTCGAGGCGCGGAAGATGAATCCCGGCAGGACCTCGAGCTTCGCCGGTTGCACGTGCTCCAACCGTCGGCGCGCCTCGAGCTCGCGCTTGCGCTCTGCGCGCCAGCTCTCGTACTCCTCGACCAGTCGGTACATCACGTCCGCCCGGAAGACCCGCACGGCGGCCGCCTCGCCCTCGGGGATCGCGTCGGGGAGGATCGGCACCCCGAAGGCGAGGACCGCCCGGTGCGTGGGGTCCTTCACGATCGCCATCCGCATGATCGTGGGACGGCCGACCGGGCCCACGCCGGCCTCGTGCACCGGTATCCCCCGTTCGCGGCACTCGAAGGCCAGCGCCTCGAGCCCGCCCAACGTGTCCGCATAGAGCGCAACGCCCGTGAGGGCCACCTCGGCGACCGGCTGGCTCTCCCGCGCGAGCTCCTCCTCGACGCGGGACTTCTCCTCCTCGTTGCGGATCACCCGCAGCAGCCCGCCGGGCATCGCGTCCTCGATCCCCGGGGCGGCCAGATAGACGCCGGCCGCCGCCGGCACCTCGGAGAGCGAGGCGAGCCGTACCTGCTTCGTCGCCCGGCCCTCTTTCAGCGGGACGGGTCGGTAGATCCCCCGGATCCGGGTGGCGAACGGCTGTTCGCGTCCCGTCGCGACGATCTCGTCCCCGACCTTGAGGCGTCCGCGGTAGACGATCACGTTGCCGACGGGCCCGACCCCCTTCTGGTCGCTCCGCTCGAGGATGGTCGCCTCCCCGCCTTCGGTGACGAGCTCGAGCTCCTCCTCGAGGAACCGCTGCGAGAGCCCGACCAGGAGGGCGATCAGTTCCGGGACCCCCACTCCCGTCTTGGAGGAGACCGGAACGATCCCGACGTTCCGCGTGAAGTCGCTCACGCGGTCGTACCGCTCGGCGCTGAACCCGAGCTGGTCGAGCTCCTCCGCGACCGAGTAGACGCGCTGGTCGAGCAGTCGCTGGAATTCCGGCCCCGCGCGACGAAGGGTCTCGATGAGCGTGGTCGGGCCGGTAGGCTTGCGCCACCCGGCGAGCAGGTCGATCTTCGTGAGGGCGACCGTGAACGGGGTCTTCTCGCGGCGAAGGATCTGGGCCGACTCCCGGGTCTGGGGCATCACCCCCTCGCGGACGTCAATCACGAGGATCGCGAGGTCCGCGAGCGCCCCGCCGCGTCGCCGCAGCGTCTCGAACGAGCGATGGCCCGGTGTGTCGACGAACAGGAGCCCGGGAAGGCGGAGCTGGTCGCTTCGCAGGATCCCTTCGCAGAGCCGGCGGACGGTCGACTCGGGCACCTCGATCGCACCGATGTGCTGGGTGATCCCCCCGGGCTCCTTCGAGGCCCGGACGCTTCCCGCGATCCGGTCGAGCAGCGTCGTCTTCCCGTGGTCGACGTGCCCGAGGAGTGAGACGATCGGCTCCCGCAGCTCGCTCACGACCGCTCGGACCGGACGGCGGCCATTAGCGTTTCCCGCCGAGCGCGTCGCGAAGCGCCTCGGCCGCCTCCTCGGGGCGCGCGGTGTTCACGTGGAACCCCGAGCCGATGTCAAAGCCGTCCGGGCGGACGAGGCGCGGATAGAGGTCGAGATGCCAGTGGTACCGCTCCCGGTCCCGGGCGCGGGCCGCGGGAGCGCGGGTGACGAGGTTGTAGGATGCCTCGGGGGCGATGGAGAGCAATCCCCGCAGGACGGCGGGAAGCCGTTCGGCGAGGCGGTCGAGCTCGGCGTCGCTCGCTTCGCCGACCGAGGGGACGTGCCGCGTCGGGAGGAACCGGACTTCGAACGGGAACGCGGAGGCAAACGGAGTGTACGCGACCAGCTCCTCCGTCCGAAACAGGAGGCGGCGTCCGTCCTCGACCTCGCGCCGTCCGACCTCCTCCCAGGCGCAGGACACTCCCGCGCGGTGGCGGAACCGATCCGCTCCGTCCACCTCCTCGACCAACTGCGGCGATAGGTCCGGGGTGGCGACCAGCTGCGAGTGGGGATGCCAGAGCGACCCTCCGGACTCCGGTCCGGCGTTCTCGAACAGCGTCACCGACCCGACGGTCGGGCGTTCGCTCAGCGCCCGGACGCGATCGCGGCAGACCCGAAGGACCCGACGAACCTGCTCCGTCGGCAGGAACGGGAGCATCGGCGCGTGCGCGGGGGATTCGATCACGACCTCGTGGTATCCGAAGCCGGGCAAGCCTTCGAGGTCGCGTTCGCCCGGCGGTACCTGCGGACCGGGGGACTCGGCGTCGACGGTGGGGAATCGGTTCGGGATGACCCGGACCCACCAGCCCTTGTCGTTCGGCCTCCGTCCGGGGGGCGCCAGCGCGGCGAGCTCGGGGGGCGTTCGGGCCTCGCTCCCCTCGCAGAACGGACACCCTTCCGCCGAAGGAGGTGGGGCGGCGACCGCGGCATGTTCGTTCGGTCGGGCGATCCGTCCTGGAACGACGATCACCTTCCGGCCCGTGATCGGGTCGATGCGAAGCTCGCTCACGCGGCGGTCACTCCCTTTCCCGGGACGGAGTCTCCTTCGGTAAATGAGCGGTCCGGTCCCTCGAGGGAGCGAGCTCGTCCATGGTTCCGGCCACCAAGGGGACGAGGAGCTCCGCCGGTTCGATTCCCCCGTGGGCGCCGAGCATCGGGTGCGGAGGCGACGGCGCGCCCGGAACGGTGTAGAGCACACCCCCCGGGCTTGCCATCAGCAGCACGAGGTCCCCGAGGCGATCCGGCAGCTCCGGGTGGAACGGGGGAGGCCCGAAGAGACCCGCGTCGACCGCTCGCGGGACCTCGAGGAGGTGCGCACCGCTGGGGATCCGAGCCTCGAGGGCTTCCCGAAGGGCGGCAAGGTGGCCGGACCGGGCGGAGAAGTACGCCGCCCGCCGGTCCCCCGAGGGAGGCCGGGCGAGATGTCCCAGGATCTCGGGTTCGCGGTTCACCACGAGCTGATGGTCGGGGCGCATCGGGACCTGTCCGTGGTCCCCCGTCACCAGAAGCCGCGTCGCCCGGGCCCGGCCGGGGTCGAGGTGCCGCGTCACGAACGAGAGGATCGACCCGACCCGTTCGAGCTCGAGGTCGACGAGCTCGGGCCGGGGGGACCGTGCGTGCTGGACGAGGTCGAGTTCGTCCCGATAGGCGAGGACGAGGGGCGGAGGCTGGGGCCGGGAGAGCACCTCCACGAGAGCGATCGCGAGGTCGCTTCCCGTAGAGTATCCCACGTACTCCGCCCCGTCGTAGAGGAGGCGGGTGAACCCGCTCCCCCGGAACCGGTCCTTCGAGACCGCGACGCCCGGAAGCCCCCGCCGGAACACGCTCTCGACCCCCGAGACGAGGGAGGGAGACCAATCCGGCCCGACCAGCGCCTCGGGCGCTCCGACCCCTAGCGGCGACATTCTGAGGAGCTCGACCACGGCTCCGAACCTCGGCAGGTAGACCCGGTGACCGACCACGCCGTGCTGGGCGGGCGCCGCGCCGGTGGAGAGGGAGGTGAGCGCGATCGTGGTCGTCGTCGGGAAGACGGAAGTGATCGGACGCGCGCGCGGGAGCCAGCGGTCCGCGGTCCCCCCGGGTTCCCGGGCGGCCGAACCGCGGAGCGCCGTCCAGCCGAGGCCGTCCAGCAAGAGGAGCAGCACCGGGCCCTCCGGCCTCCCTCCCACGAAAGGGTCGACGTCGGGAACGAGCGGCCGCAACGGGGGTGGTTCGCCACCGGGGCGCGAGGCGAGGGCCGACCAGAGCGAAACCGCTAGGTTCGCGATCGACCGTCCGCCGTAGGCCGGCACCGGGATCCCGATCCGGGAGTCCGCGGCCAGGAGCGCCGCGCCTTCCCCGACGAGGTCGAGCTGCTGGGGGGAGGAGGACGAACTGCTCAAGGAAGACCCTCGGGGGCGGCTCCGAGCCGGGCGGCCGTACTTAACGGGCGCTTGCAGGTCAAGGCTCAGCGGAACTCGTCCAGGAATACCTGCCGCTGGGTTCGGGGCGCCAACCGCTCGGTGCGCACGGACACCGTGCGCACCGGCCGTCCGCGCGTTGCCTGCTCGCCGTCCCACAGTTCACGGGCCAGTCGGACGGCTGTCTCGGTCAGCGCAAGGGCGCCTTCCCGCGCGGCCCGGAGCGAGCGGCTGCGCTGGGAGCGAGAGAAGTCCGTCCAGCGGAACGCTACCCCGACCGTGGCGTAACGCAGGCCCTCCGACTCGAGACTGGCCGCGAGCTCCTTCGCGAGGGTTCGAACGGTCTCGTCGAGCTCCTCCCACCGGTCGACATCCCGAGCGAACGTGTGGTCGGTCGAACGGGACCTTGGCTCGTCCGAGACCTCGGGATCCTCCCGACGGACGCCACGGGCGAGCGCGATGAGCTCGGAGGCGAATCCTCCGAGCGCGCGTCCGAGTTCCCCCGGCCGGCGAGAGGCGAGGTCTCCGACCTTTTCGACCCCCTGGGCGCGGAGCAGCTCCTCGGTCTTCGGACCGACGCCCGGGATCGCGCGCACGGGCAGCGGGGCCAGGAACGATGCCGCCTCCTCCGGCCGGACGAGTCGGATCCCCGCGGGTTTCGCTCGGTCCGTGGCGATCTTCGCGATCGTGCGGGAGGTCGAGATCCCGATCGAGGCGGGCAGGCCCAGTTCCTCGCGCAGTTCCTTCTGTATCGCCTCCGCGGCGGCGCGCGCCGCGGCCGCGTCGACGCCGTCAAGGACGACCGCCGCCTCATCGATGCTGAAAGGGATCACCGTCCCCGAGTGGCGTCGCAGCACTCCTCGCACATCGCGGGCCACGCGTTCGTACTTCGCGAAATCCGGCGGGATCCACACCGCGTCCGGACAGAGGCGGGCCGCGACCCCGACGGGCATCGCGCTCCGCACCCCGGTCGGCCGCGCCT
>Ga0187784_10000404_pt1 | contig 31664 bp, 23 predicted proteins | sample 1015_SJ02_MP15_2_FD_132964 | JGI IMG/M metagenome (GOLD analysis project Ga0187784, IMG submission 132964) | Tropical peat soil microbial communities from peatlands in Department of Meta, Colombia - 1015_SJ02_MP15_20_MG | ecosystem: Environmental > Terrestrial > Soil > Wetlands > Peat | place... | reverse complement strand
TTGAAGGAAGTCATGCTGCCGTCGGGCCTCAGCCCATGGATGCCGCCGCCGATGACGTCGCTGTACCACACAGTGCCGCTCAGGTAATCGACCGCCAGGCCTTCCAGATAGAGGCCCCTGGCGAGTAACTCGAATTCTCCGGCTTGCTGCTGCGGCATTCACCTCTCCACACGGTTCAGGCGATCGGGCTCGCGCGCGCTCAGCAGCGCCGATCAGCCTGGCAGTGGCTGTTGAAGATAGACGTTTAGGCGGTCGATCTTTCCGGCCGCATTGAATCCGAAGGCCGTCATGGAATTGACCACGTTGCCACCGCCGCCCTTACGGACGTGCCGCTCTTCGACTTCGTAGTAGACGAGGCCTGGCAATTCAGATATGCGGCGTACCGTGGTCTCGAATCCTGCCGCAGCCGAGGCCCACTGTTGCAGCATCTCGAGATACTGCTGCCAGTTCTGCACCTCCAGAAAGCAGCCCACCCTGCGAAATTCATCCACGGCCACCAGCTCCGCCAACGGAGCCCAATCAGCCGTTGATTTCGCCCATGGCACCAGCCGCTGCATCGTCCGGTCGTATTCGATGACCACGCGGGTGAGCGGACCCGGGTCCTTCAGGCTTGAGCTCGTCGAAACCGCCGAGTAGCGATATTCAGTCATGGGGTGACCCTATCATGTCATGGATTGCGGACCCTGCGTGGGCCTCGCGGCAGGATGTGCGGAAGGTCTTCAGTCGTCAGTATGCCCGGGCGCGCGGCGCACACGTATGGGATCGCGTTCACCGGCCCATTGGCGTTGAATGCCGGCACGTACATCCCCAGATCCTCGAGCGGCACCGGAAACGGCGCACTCAGATCCATGGGCGCATCGCCGTGCACGCGAATCCGCCACCCGGTCGGTCGCAGGCCCCAGTCCGGCTCCACCTCCCTGGCGACGAATCCATACTGAATGAACCGGATACGATCGACGCCGCGGGATCGACCGTCAATGATGATCCGCTGTGCGGCGGCGGTGCCCTTCCTGAGTGGGCCGGCGAGGAGCTCGAGGTCCTGCTTCGCAGCGGCCACGCCGCCCTCGCAGCCCCACTCGTCGATGTCAAACCCGGCGATGTCCGCCAGCACGCTCAAGGGCGGTTGATACTCCCCGTAAAGATGATTCTTGCGCCGCTCCGGATCGAACTCGGAGAGCGGCTTCCCGAAGCGCATTTGCTCGAAGATCATGTGCGCGGATGGCCGGCGGGATAGATCACCGAACTCCTCGATCTCGATGAGATCGACCCGGCGCTGCACCGAGAGCAATGCCAGCGGCAGAGTTTCGGTGATGAAGCCCGGGTCCGAGCCGCTCGCCCAGATCGAGGACCCACTCTTCTCGCAAGCCTCGAGCACGCGCGCGCGGTTCCTCTCGCTCAAGCGCACGCCGCGTGCAAAGAGGTCCGTGCACGTGGTGACGATGTTGGTACCCGCCGACAGCAGGCCCACGATGTCCTCGACGAGCTGCTCTTCGGTGAGACCGGCTCGGGTGTTCCCCCGGCCCGTGGCACGGGGCATGTAGATGCAGCAGTCCGCCTTGAGCCTCAGGATCGCCTCTCGATCGGTGGTAGCCAGCACGCCGGTTCGAGCCTCGCCGCATAGCTCCCCCGCGTCGATGCCGTTCTTCGCCGTGTTATAGACCAATACCCCCACCAACCTGAGCCTCGGGTCGCGAATGACCTCGCGCAAGGCGCGCTGCCCGGTGTTGCCGGTCGCCCATTGCACCACACGAATCGGAGACGACTTCATACCACCTCCCGCCGCACGTACCGCAACCGTAATGCACACGGCGAGCGCCGTCCATGCTCAAATCCGGCCACCCATTGAAAAGTGGCCATTAAAGCCCTGCACGACGGGGAGGAGGCCCCTTAGAATGGGGCGCTGGAGAGGGACACCGCCCGTCCGAGGAAGTCCTGATCGCGCAGCGCTCTGAGGAGCGCTACGCCTTCAGCACACGTCACGATCGGAATTACCGTCTACACTTGGATCGAGAGGCTGTCAGAGCTTCGCGCCCGCCCGCGCATTGGGCTTAGCGCGCCGAAGCAAGCCCGACCAGTAGGTCGGGCTTTATTCGTCCCTTTTGCAAGAGGCGTCAGAAGCGGCTTTCCGCTTGCCGCTGCTACAACGCGAGCTGACCCGAGCCGGCCCAGTTGAGCACGAGTTTGGAGCCCGACGTCGACGGCATCGTGGAAGAAGCATCCGCTCCAACGATCCAGTGAAACTCATTGGATGCGGCTGATACCGATCCATTGAAGTCGCCGGATGAGAACGACCAGGAGCCCTCGATGGTGACGACCGGCGGCGCGTTCGTGGATGGGGAAGGCGGGAAAAACAGCGTGATGGTCGTCGCGGCGGTGTTGTACTCGCTGGTGGAAGATCCAGTGCGACGCACAATGAGGTAGGTGCCGAGGCTTTTCCCCGCCGTGCTCTCTATGGTTCCGCCTTCGTACTGGTAGCTACCCGCAACGTCGGGAACATTCTGCAGCGTGGATGTCACGAGCTCGAGGGTTTGCGTGCCCGCTTGGGCCCCCGCCGCGTACAGCGATGCGAGTCCGGCCAGTGCCACGAGCGCGGGAATGGATCGATGTTTCATTTTCAATCTCCTTGATAGTTGGTTGAGGCTCTCGAGGCCGCTCGGGACTCGCCGTGCCGTGGCTGCTCTCGCATCCGATCCGGCCAGCGAACCGAGCGGTCTCACAGATGAAGACGCAAAAGAAGCAGAGAATGCGACATGGCACTGCGGCGGCCGCCGAAGCCTACGTCGCCCGGGGAAACTCGGCTGCGTAGCCTTCGGACGAGCCGATACCGTGGGCAGCGCAGCTGAAACGAATAGCTTAGAGGGTGGGGCGTGTAGGGATCTTGTTACGACGCCCCCTGACGGTCAGTCCCACGAGGAGGCGCCGCAGGAGCGAGGCCGTCAAAATGAGCGCGGGAGCCCGAGGACGTGCTCGGCAACGTAGGAGAAAATCAGATTGGTCGAGATCGGGGCGACCTGATAGAGACGCGTCTCGCGAAACTTTCTTTCAACGTCGTACTCGCTGGCAAACCCGAACCCGCCGTGCGTCTGCAGGCACACGTTCGCAGCCTCCCAGGAGGCCTTGGCCGCCAGGTACTTGGCCATGTTGGCCTCCCCGCCGCAGGGCTTCCGGGCATCGTAGAGCTCGCACGCCCTGTAACGCATCAGGCTCGCCGCCTCGACCTCGATATAGGATTCGGCAATCGGGAACTGGACACCTTGGTTGCGCCCGATCGGACGATCGAATACCACGCGCTCGCCGGCGTACCTCACCGCACGCTCGACGAACCAGTAGCCGTCGCCGATGCATTCAGCCGCGATGAGCGTCCGCTCGGCGTTCAAGCCGTCCAGAATGTAATGGAAGCCCCGGCCCTCCTCGCCCACGAGATTCTCGGCCGGCACCTCGAGATTGTCGAAGAACACCTCGTTGGTCTCGTGATTCACCATGTTGGGAATCGACCGCAAGGTGATGCCGCGTCCGAGCGCCCCCCCCAGATCGACGATGAACACGGACATACCATCGGACTTGCGCTTGACTTCCGCAAGGGGCGTCGTGCGCGCGAGCAGCAGCATCAACTCGGAATGGCGCACGCGAGAGATCCACACCTTCTGTCCGTTGATCACATACCGATCGCCCTTGCGCACGGCGAATGTCTTGAGCTTGGTCGTGTCCGTTCCGGTGGTCGGCTCGGTCACCGCCATCGATTGCAGTCGCAGCTCTCCAGAAGCGATCTTGGGCAGATAGGTCGTCTTCTGAGCGTCCGTCCCGTGCCGCACCAGAACGTTCATGACGTACATTTGGCCGTGGCATGCGCCCGAATTGCCGCCCGCGCGATTGATCTCCTCCATGACGACCGAGGCCTCTGCCAAGGAGAGGCCCGATCCGCCATATTCGGCCGGGATCAGGCCTGCGAGCCATCCGGCCTTCGTCAGCGCGGCGACAAAGTCGACCGGGTAGCCTCGCTCGGCATCGATCTTACGGAAGTATTCGTCGGGGAACTGCGCGCACAGCGCGCGCACCCCGCTGCGGATCTCCTCATAGCCCTCAGGCGGCCTCATTCGCTGCGCGCTTGGCCGTGGCGGCGGTGATGGAACGTCCGAGCCAGCGCATCGAACGAGCCGAGAGGACGTGTGAGCGATCGCGGTGCAGTCGTTTCGGGCGGCGAATCGGCCGCGGATACCCCGAGCATGGAGCTCCGTCGATTGAGAAGTGGTGCTCTCATAGTAGGGTGCCGTTTCTCTATTTGTCTACTTCAGTCGCATCGCGCGGGTGACGCGAATGTTCCGCTAAAATTTTGAGGCATTCGGCCTGCGGATTTCGCATCTTAAGAGCAGGATCCAGAGGAATTCCGGTTTTAACGGAGGCCGCAATGCGCTATTTACGTTGGGTTTGCACCTGCCTTCTAACCTCGCTCACCGCTCTTCTCGCGGCCGCCCTGCCCGCACGCGCCCAGCCCTACTATGCGCTTCAGTACTGGGGTGGCCCGGTTCTCGAGCAATTCACGATTTACCCGCTCTACTACGGCAATTGGAGCCAGGCCGATATCGATGCGCAGCAGGCCTACCTCAAGAGCCTCGCGGCGTACATCTCCGGGGACAAGGCACCCGCGGGGCAACAGCCGGTGATTCGGCAGTACGGCGTCATGGAAGCCTCGGTGGCCTCGGCGGTCACGGCAAGCCCGGCGGCGACGCCCAACCCGGCAATGACGCGCACCGAGCTCCTCGACATCATCGATACGAATCAAAAGAACGGCAAGCTCCCACCGTACGGCTCGACCACGTTGATTGCGCTGTTCTTGGCGCACGGATTCGAGCTGCAAGGTTGCGACCGCTGCTCCTACCACGCGTCGAACTCGAACACCGAGTATTGGTTGGTGGTGCCTCACGACACCGGCGCTCCATACGAGCTGTCGACGGCGCACGAGGTTTTTGAGTCCGCGACCGATCCCGTGGTGGACGACTCATCGTCCTGGGGCTGGCTCACGGGCGGCTATTACCCCAATGGTTCCTCCTCGCCGGTGAACGATGAGATGGTTGACGAGTGTGGCAACAACACGATCACGCTGACGAATCTGGATATCCAGATCCCAGAGGTCACGGATAACACGCGCGGCTTGTTCCTCGGAAATCCCGCCAAGAACGTGCCGGCGGGAGGAAGCTGCTCGACGACGGGTTACACGAGCCTGAGCGAGATACAAGTATACGGCTGGAGCTTCGCGGACTACAAAAAGGAGTATGACAGTCTATGGCCCGAGGGTTGGCGGCTGTACGTCTTGCAGAGCTACGTGCTGCCGAACGGCAGCCTCGCCATGAACGCGGTATGGCGGCCCTCCGGTAACACGGCCGAGATCCAACAATATGGAGCAACCTACGCCCAATTTCGGGCCGAATACGATGAGCTCTGGCCGCTCGGATGGCGCATCTACATTCTCGACTCTTACGTGCAAAGCGGCGTCGAGTACTTCAATGCCGTGTGGCGTCCGGGAGATGTCGCGGAGACTCAGCTCTACGAGGCCACGCCCACCGAGTTCAACACGCAGCGCAGCACCCTCTACGGTGAGGGCTGGCGTCTGCGTATGCTCGATGCAATCGTTCCCGCGGCCGATGTCGAATACAACGCGGTCTTCAGGCACGGCGTCGCGAGCGACACCACCCTCTTCGGAGTGAGCTTCGGCGATTACAAGTCGCTCTACGACAGCCTGTGGCCGCAGGGCTGGCGTCTGTACCTGCTCCAATCGTATTTGCAAGCCGATGGCGCGGAGGTCTTCGACGCCGTGTTCCATCCGGGCAACCACGGCGAGATCCAGATCTACGGGGCGACCTACAGCGAATACCGATCTGAATACGACAGCCTGTGGCCGCAGGGCTGGCGCTTATACATCCTGCAATCCTTCGTCGCCGCGAACGGCGTTACCTACTACAACGCCGTCTGGCGCCAGGCGACGATCGACAGACCCCTGTGATCGTCCTCTGATCGCGCACGGGGGCGGGGCAGGCCAAAGCGGGCTTCTCGGGGATAGCCACGTTGACCGCTCGGGGTAGGAACCCGGTTGCATTTTCATCACCGGGGGAGATAATCCTCGAGTCGCAGGACTGGGCGTTGCTCAGGCCAGGCCCCTAGCGTGAGCTCCCGCAGACCCTCACGAATTTACAGAACCTCGCCGATGCGGCGAGCGCATTTCTGCGAGATCGTTACCTAAACCTTGAGGAGGTAGCACGATGAGTACGGCATTGAAAGAGATTCCAACTTCGAGCCCTGTTTCGCAATTCCTCACCGCACCCAAGAAGATGCTCATCGACGGCAAGTGGGTGGGCGCCCAATCCGGCAAGACCTTCGAGGTGCGAGATCCCGCGACGGGAGACATCATCGCCCGAGTTCCCGAGGGTGACAAGGCGGACATCGATGTCGCCGTCCGCGCCGCTCGACGGGCCTTCGAATCGGGACCGTGGCCGGCCATGACGCCATCGGAGCGCGGCAAGGCTATTTGGCGAATCGGCGAGCTTATCTCGAAATATAACGACGAGCTTGCAGAGATCGAGTCGATCGACAACGGTAAGCCGATGGCCGTTGCCAAAGTTGCCGACGTGCCGCTCGCCGCGGACATCTTTCAGTACATGGCGGGCTGGACCACCAAGATCGAGGGCAAGACGATTCCGCTCTCGGTGCTCTATACGCCCGGCGCGCAATACCACTCCTACACGCGGCGCGAGCCGATCGGCGTCGTGGGACAGATCATCCCCTGGAATTTCCCGCTGTTGATGGCCGCGTGGAAACTCGCCCCGGCCCTCGCCACCGGCTGCACGATTGTGCTCAAGGTTGCCGAGGAGACGCCGCTCTCGGCACTTCGCCTGGGCGAGATCCTGCAGGAGGCGGGAATACCCGCCGGCGTCGTCAACATCGTGACCGGCTTCGGCGAGACGGCCGGTGCTGCCCTTGCGTCCCATCCCGGCGTCGACAAGGTCGCGTTCACGGGATCGACCGAGGTCGGCCGGCTCATCGTGCAGGCCGCGGCTCGCGATCTCAAGCACGTCTCGCTGGAGCTTGGAGGCAAGTCGCCGAACATCATCCTCAAGGACGCCGACCTGAGCGTCGCCATTCCGGGTGCGGCGAATGCGATCTTCTTCAATCACGGCCAGTGCTGCTGCGCCGGCTCGAGGCTCTACGCGCACCACAGCGTGTTCGATAAGGTCGTCGAGGGAGTGGCCACACAGGCGAAATCCATCAAGCTCGGACCCGGACGCGACCCGGAAACGCAGATGGGGCCGATGGTCTCGGAGACGCAGCGCAACCGCGTATGCGGCTTCCTCGACGCCGGCAAGAAGGAAGGCGCCAGAGCCGTGACCGGCGGGAAGGCGCGCGACGGGTCCGGCTACTTTGTGGAGCCCACGGTGTTCGTCGACGCCAAGCCGGACATGAAGATCGTGCGGGAGGAGATCTTCGGGCCGGTGGTGACGGTGGCGCCGTTCAAAGAGGTCGATGACGAGCTCGTGCGTGAGGCCAACAACAGCATCTACGGACTGGCGGCGGGGATCTGGACCCGCGACGTGAGCAAGGCCCACGCTCTCGCGGCACGTCTCAATTCAGGGACCGTGTGGGTCAACTGCTACAACATCTTTGATGCGGCGTTGCCGTTTGGCGGCTACAAGCAATCGGGCTGGGGACGCGAGATGGGTGAGGCGGTTCTCGAGAACTACCTCAATACCAAGGCGGTCACAGTCTCACTTTGAGTGCCTGACGAAGGTGCCTGGGAGTCCCTCCACCCGGGGGCCTCCCAGGCACGGCTCCCCGCGCGCCGGCACGTCAGGCCCTCACGGGGGTCCGAACGCCGTATTCCGCTGCATATAGCGCCATGAATATCCCCGACCTCGACGACGCCACGGTTCGAATGCGCGACATCCTCGCGCGGCAACGCGCAGCATTCATGCAGGTAGGGTCGCCTTCGCTCACTGAGCGTCGTGCACACCTCCGCAGGCTCCGGGACGCCATTCTTGCGCGGCAGAGCGAGATCGAAGCCGCTGTGAGCTCCGATTTCGGTCATCGCTCAAAGCATGAGACCGCGATCATGGAAATCGTGACGCTCGGGATGGGGATCGACTATCTCCACCGCAACCTGCGGCGTTTCATGCGGCCGACGCGCCGGCACGTCGCAGCGCATTTTCGGTTCGGAACGGCCCGCATCGAATATCAGCCGCTCGGCGTGGTCGGCATCATGGCACCGTGGAACTATCCGCTGTCACTGGCACTGATGCCGCTGGCTACGGCGATCGCTGCCGGCAACCGGGCGATGATCAAGCCCTCGGAATTCGCACCGGCGACGAGCGCTCTGCTCGCAAGAATGCTGGCGGAAATCTTCCCGCAGGAGCAAGTCGCGGTCATGATCGGGGATGCCTCCCTGGGGGCTGCATTCTCTGCACTGCCCTTCGATCACCTCGTCTTCACCGGCAGCGCGCCGGTCGGTCGCGCGGTGATGAAGGCGGCGAGCGAGAATCTTACACCCGTCACGCTGGAGCTCGGCGGCAAGTCACCGGTCATCGTCGCCGAGGACCAGGCGCTGGAGCATGCTGCGGCCGGAATTGCTTACGGGAAGCTTGCGAACGCGGGCCAGACCTGCATCGCCCCCGATTACGCGCTGGTGCACGAGGCGAGGATCGCGGCCTTCACTGCCGCCTTCGACAGGGCCGTCGCCGCACTCTATCCCTTGGGGCCTGCGAGCGATGACTACACCTCCATCGTCGACGATCGCCATTATATGCGACTCACCGGATTGATCGATGATGCGCGGAAAAAAGGCGCGCGCATCATCGAGGTCGGGCGGAGCCCAGGTGATGCGCGTCGCCGTCCTCACACGCTCGCGCCGATGCTCCTGCTCGACCTCAGGGATGACATGCGGATCGCACAGGAAGAGATTTTCGGTCCCATCCTGCCTGTGGTCCCCTACCGCGACCTCGATGCGGCCATTGGTTACGTCAACGCGCGGCCCCGGCCTCTGGCGCTCTACTACTATGGCCGCGACGGCGAGTATCGGCGCAGGGTGCTGAGCCGCACGCTCTCCGGCAACGTCACGATCAACGGCACGCTCATGCACTACGCGCAGGACGATCTGCCCTTCGGCGGTGTAGGCCCGAGCGGGATGGGCGCCTATCACGGCGTCGAAGGCTTCCGCACGCTCAGTCACGCGAAGGGCATCTTCCAGCAGGGCCGGTGGAATGCCGCCAATCTGCTGCGCGCGCCGTTCGGGCGGCTCACCGAAACCATCCTCCAATGGCTGCTTCGCTAGCGCCAGTGCTGCGCTTGCCGTCGCTAACCGGGCGCGCCGCTCGGTCCTTCGAGGGGCATGGGGATGATAAACTACGCCGCGTTCTCGGGCAGATGATCCGCAGCGGGGAGGCGGAATGTCCCAGCGTCCTGATTCGCGCACCTTTGGCCGCCGACGTTTTCTCAAGAACATTTCACTGAGTGGTGCTGCCGCGATGGCGCCGGCGGCGCTCAGAGCGGATGAATCCGCGGCCGCTTCGGCTGCGCCGACGACGGCCCCGATGCCGAACATCGCGGCCGAGACGCTGCCGCCGTCAGCGGACCCGGTCACCCAGTCATCGTCCGGCGGCGACTTTATGCTCGAGGTCCTGAGGGCCCTCGACTTCGACTATCTGGCGATGAATCCCGCGTCCAACTTTCGAGGGCTGCATGAGGCCGTTGTCAACGCCGGGGGTAATCAACATCCCGAGATCTTGACTTGCCCGCACGAGGAGATTGCCTTCGCGATGGCCCACGGGTACGGCAAGATGGCGGGCAAGCCCATGGCGGCGATCTGCCACGGCACGGTCGGCCTGCAACACGGGGCGATGGCGCTATACAACGCGTGGTGCGACCGGGTGCCCGTATACGCGATGATCGGAAATCTGGTCGACGCCGACAAGCGCCTGTTCGGCTTCGAGTGGGCGCACTCAGCGATCGATCCTGCCGCGCTGGTGCGTGATTTTACGAAGTGGGACGATCAGCCAGCCTCGCTGCAGCATTTTGCCGAGTCGGCGGTTCGTGCATACAAGATCATGATGACTCCGCCGATGGCACCGGTTCTGTTGTCGCTCGACGCCGAGCTCCAGGAGAACCCGATCCGGGATCGCGAGCGGCTCGCGATTCCCCCGGTCACACGCAGTGTCCCCCCCGTCGCGGATTCTGCTGCGCTCGCCGAAACTGCGCGTCTGCTCGTCAACGCCGAGAAGCCGCTGATCATTTGCGATCGGATGGTTCGCACGCCGGCGGGCCTCGGACACTTGGTAGAGCTCGCCGAGACGCTGCAGTGCTCGGTCGTTGACATGCTCGGCCGGCTCAACTTCCCGACGCGTCATCCGCTCAATCAAACGGGCCGGCGAGCCGCGGTGGTCGCGGAGGCGGACGTCATCGTCATGATCGAGATGATGGATGCCTTTGGCGCCATACATTCGCACGCCGACCGCATCGTGCGCCGATCCACACCGCTGTACCGGCCCGGGACCAAGCTCGTCACGCTTGGGTGTCGGGATCTTTACCTCAAGGCCAACTACCAGGATTTCGCCCGCTTCAACGCGGTCGACCTCGCCATCGCGGGGGACGGCGAGGCGAGCTTGCCCATGCTGACCGAGCAAGTTCGCCGGCTCCTCGAGGAGCGGCGTCGGTCCGCCTTCGAACAGCGCGGAAGGAAGCTCGCGCAATCGCGCAAAGAGATGTTCGAGCAGGCCCAAGCCGATGCGACGCTCGGTTGGGACGCAAGTCCGATCAGCACGGCTCGAATGAGTGCGGAACTTTATGCCCAGATCCACAAGGAGGATTGGTCGCTGGTCGGCAATGGCATCAACGTCTGGTGGCCGCTGCGCCTGTGGGACTTCGACAGGTCGTATCGGTGGAACGGCGTCGCGGGAGGCGCCGGCCTCGGATACAACGCACCGGCCGCGGCCGGTGCCGCTCTCGCGAACAGGCCGCACGGGCGCCTCAGCGTCGCGATCCAAGGGGACGGTGATCTGCTGTTCGTATCGAGCACGCTTTGGGCCGCCGCGCACCACCGCATCCCGATCCTCTACGTCGTGCACAACAATCGCGCCTATCATCAGGAATACATGTACCTGCAGGCCATGGCGAATCGGCACGCCCGGGGAATCACGAACGCCCACATCGGCACGACGATCACTGATCCCGACGTCGACTTTGCGACGGTCGCGCGAGGCTTTGGCGTCCACGGAGAGGGACCGATCAGCGACCCGAAGCAGCTCGGACCCGCGCTTGCGCGCGCGCTCGCGGTCGTTAAGAGTGGTGCTCCGGCGCTCGTCGACGTCGTGAGCGAGCCTCGATGAAGGGTACCGATATGAGGGTGAGAGACTCTCTTCGATCGATCGCTCTCGCGGCTCTCTTGATCGCATCGCTCGAGGCGGTGGCTGACGTGCCGCCGGGCAACGCTACGCATGGACGAGAGCTCTATCTGGCGGTCGGATGTTTCGAGTGCCATGGCCGAATGGGTCAGGGAGGGTACTTCAACTACCCGGCACCGGCGCTCGCGCAATTGCAGCTGCCGCTCGAGGCGTTCCAGGCTCTCGTTCGGCTGGGGCCGCATGACATGCCGGCGTATGCGGAGACGGTTCTATCGAACGCCGATCTCGCCGACATCTATGCCTATCTCCACTCACTTCCGGGTCGCAGAGCGGCGAAAGACATCGACGCACTCAACAAGTAAATTGCTGGTGAGCCATCGTCCCATTCGATACGAAAACTTTCCATTTCGTCAAGAATAAATCGCTTTTTCTTCCGGTCTTGAGATGATTACATGAACATAGGAGGGAAAAGGCGATGGGATCGGAACGGGCACAGAGTCCGGACGGCAGCTTTCGCATGCCCGCCGAGTTCGAGCCGCACGCCGCGACCTGGATGGCGTGGCCCACGCGCCGCGAAATCTGGGGCGACCTCTTTCGCGAGGTCAAGGGCGACTACGCGGCGCTCGCGCGCACCGTCGCCCGCCTCGAGCCCGTGCGTATGGTCGCAAATCCGCCGGATGCCGCCGAAGCCCAAGAGCTTTGCGGCCCGACGGTGTCGATTGTCGAACTGCCGATCGATGACTCCTGGACGCGTGATTCCGGGCCCATTTTTTTGACCGCTGCCGGCGGCGTGCGCTTGGCGGCCACGTTCCGCTTCACCGCATGGGGTCACAAGTATTCGGGCTTCGAGCACGACGCAGCGCTCGCCGGCGCGATCGCCGACCGATTGGGCGTATCTCGCATCACCTCGCAGCTCGCGCTCGAGGGCGGTGCCATTCTGGTCGACGGTCAGGGGACCTTGATCACGACCGAGAGCTGCCTGCTCAACCCGAACCGCAATCCCGGCCTCAGCAAGGGCGAGATCGATCGCGAGCTCACTCGTATGCTCGGCGTGACGAAGATCATCTGGCTGCCGGGCGACCCGACGGAGACCGAGACCGATGGACATATCGACGGAATCGCCGCACTTGCGCGCCCCGGGCAATTGCTCCTGGAGAGCGTGGCCGACCGGAGCGATCCGCGCCACGAGATCTTGCGCGAGAATCGGCGTGCCCTTGAGCTAGCGACCGATGCGTGCGGTCGCCGATTCGAGCTGATCCCCATCGAGGAAGTCGATGCGTCCAGGGCGGTAGGGCCTCGTTACTGCCGCTCCTACGTCAACTTTTACATCGTCAATGGTGCAGTGATCGCACCCGCCTACGGTCTCGACTCCGATGAGCGTGTGGCAGCGACCCTGCGTACCGCCTTCCCGCAGCGTAGCGTTGTCCTGCAGCCGATAGGGTCCATCGCGGTGGGCGGCGGCGGCTTTCACTGCATCACACAGCAAGAGCCCCAATGACCCTATGACTGCATCGCTCTCAAAGTTCACCGGCTCGGGCGGACCGTACCCGCCCCTGCGGCCCCCTCGCCGTCCGACGCCCTCATTGGAGCTACCCGCACAGGCGGGCTACCACATGCCCGGAGAATTCGAGCCACAATCTTGCATCTGGCTCGCCTGGCCTCACGACGCGTGAATGGGCCGAGGCCCCCGAGATCACCCGGGCGATCGGGTTACGCCGGGGCCAAGCAGGGAGGCGGCTTCGCTAGTAAATGCGGGATCGACGGCGACGCTCACGGGCTGGTACGCCGCAATTGTATTGGCGACGGAGGTCACGTGACCCTGGCGGCCACACAGTTTGCCTGTTCCTGGGATGTCGAGCGTAATCTCACGACCGCGGAAACGCTCGTCAAAGAGGCAGGTGCCTCTTGACGCTTGGCAATCCGTGCGGCTGGTTGCCGACGAGAACTGTGATTTCGCGATAGTTCTCGCCCTTCGTAACGCCGGACACGATGTCGTGGCGTGGCTCCCAGCGCTCGGATCAAAGAGCTCAGCGGCGGATCGTCACAGATCGTCGAGCTCGATGAGCCCGTACGGCGCGCCGCCGCCTGGGGCATCGCGCGCAACGGCCGTGTAGACCCCGCCATTGTTGAGTTTTACCGATAGGGGGCCGATGATCGGTTTCTTGCTGCCCGCCAGCGTCACCGTCAAATCGTAAGAGCCTTCCACGTAGCTCACGAAGCCCGTATCCGCTGCAAACGGCATCGCCGCATACGTGGGCGTGGCGCTCGCGATGGAAACTCCAGACGCCGTGAGGTACACATCGACGAGCTGCGCTAACGGCGAGCCCTGGATGAAGCGCAGCCGCGCCTGGGTCGAGTAGCTGCGGTAGTCATCGCGCGTGATGAAGGGGAAGATCTGAGCCAACGGACCGAATGCATACAGCGAGTAGTTCGTGCCGGCCCTGAGGTTGACGTCCTGACTCGCGAGTACATCGCTCGGATTGCTCGCCGGCGTGATGGCAAGATCGTACACGCCGGGCTCACCTACGCTCAGATAGCTGGTGTAGCGCTCGTAAGCGAGCGTCGCCACGAGCGGGCTCGCCAGGTTGCCGTTCGCCGTGATCGCGAGTGCCGGCGCATTCGGTGAATCATTAATGACGCGCAGCAGAGAGGCACCTGGATTGAGCCAGGTGTTGTTACCGAAGGCATCGACCTCGGACACAAAAGTGCTACCGCACGGCAGGAAAATCACTTCGCCCGGTGGGAAGAAGGGAAGCAGGACCGAGAACACCAGATCCGTCCCTCCTTCGAGCTCGATGGGCCCCAAGTAATGCGGTGTGATCCCGCATCCGGGAACGGTGATCCAGAGCTCCCACTCGCCGGCCGACACTTCCGTGGGGCCTACGGAGCCTCGTTCAGGCGCCGTTCCGAGCGGCGTACTGGAGCTCAAGTCCGCTCCGGGTGCGGTGAGATACACTTCGATCGGCACGTTGTAGGCGTTCAGCACTTGAATACGCGTGGACTGCGCGGGCACGACCGCAAGCGGGTGTGGGAAAGTGACGAGCGAGAGACCTGGCGCCTGTATGCTTCCGGCGCTTCCTTCAACCGCCACGACGTAGTCCATGCTCGCGGCAGTGTCGATCGTGGTTGGGCCGATGACGGTGGTCGGCGCGCCTGGCGTCTCGATCTGGACGACCAGGCTGTGCGAGCCCGGGGCGATTGACTGCTCGCCGGTCCCTTGCCCGTAGTCAAGATGCATGACCAATAGCTGGCCATCGAGGATGACATCCAGGGGGGGTGCATCCACGGAGGTATTCACCAGCTGCAGGTTGGCATACGTCCCGGGCGGCGGAGCGAGGTAGTGGTGATTCCCGCCACAGGAACCGAGAACCACGGGAGCCAGAAGAATCAGCAAAGTCCGGTACTGCATACGCAGCCCTCCCCCTTGGGCAAGGAAACGCTCGCCGGTGCGCGGCGTTGACATTCAAAAGGCAACTGCGGCTAGAGTAGTTTCTACGCCGCCGCGTCACGCCCCTTCTGCGGCATCGGCACTCCATGCGACGAAAGCCTTAAGGAGCGTACCTGCAACGTACTAGGCGGCCCAGTGTGGCTATCCCGTAGGTGATTAGGGCCAAGGCGGAGGTGCTTGAGCCCGGTGCGTAGGGCAAACCCATGATTGAACTCTGTCCGACAGAGTTGGTGCGGCCTCAGGCCCTGTCCATCGAGGGGTCCGCGGGAGCTTTGGTCCTCACAGTTTGCCCCACTTGACTGGCGCGGAGCCGCTCTGTGGTCAAATAGCACGTCCACGATGCCGGGAGGAGTCCATGCGAGAGGGTCGTTCAGGGCATCGCCCACACCGCATTAGAGACAACGCCAGGAGCGCGGGCCAGGCTCGAAGCGAGCGTTACCGGCAACTCACGAATCCGTTCACACCACTGCGCGTCTTCAGCGAGGAGGCCCTCGAGGAGATGCACCGCAGCGCGCTGCGCATCCTCTCCGAGCTTGGCATTCGGGTGCTGCTGGAGGAGGCGCGGCGGACATTCGCCGCCGCCGGCGCCATCGTGGACGATGCAGCGCAACTGGTGCGCATCGGACCCGATATCGTCGCTCATGCCCTCCGGCAGGTTGCGCACACCACGGAACTCACGGCTCTCGCACCGGAGCGCCGGGTTCAGGTGGGTGGAGCCCATCTCGCAGTCATACCCGTCTCGGGCCCCCCGAACGTCACTGATCTCGTCCGGGGCCGACGCCCCGGAACACTCCAGGATTTCTGCGATCTTGTGCGCCTTGCGCAGGCGTTCGACGTCGTACACATGCTCGGGCCCTCCGTCGAGCCCCAGGATGTTCCCACGGAATTCCGGCACCTCGACACGACCTTCGCCCAGCTCACCCTGAGCGACAAGACTCCGTACGTCTTCGCCCGCGGAACCGCCCAGGCGCAGGACTGTTTCGCGATGATCCGGCTGGCGCACGGGCTCGATGAGGCGACTTTCAGGAGCCGGTGCTACTGCTGGACCAATATCAACACCAATTCACCGCGCCAGCTCGATGTCCCCATGGCACAGGGCATCATCGATTTTGCGCGCGCCGGTCAGCTCACGATCGTTACCCCCTTCACCTTGGCCGGGGCCATGGCCCCAATCACCATACCGGGCGCGCTGACCCTTGCCCACGCCGAAGCGCTCGCTGGCATCACGCTCGCCCAGATCGTCCGACCTGGCGCGCCGGTGGTGTACGGTGGATTTACCTCGAACGTAGACATGAAGTCAGGTTCGCCCGCGTTCGGCACACCCGAGTTCGTCAAGGCTTGCCTCGGGACTGGTCAGCTTGCCCGGCACATCGGCTTACCCTGGCGCGGCTCGAACGCGACGGGCTCGAGCGTTGCCGACGAGCAGGCGACCTATGAATCAGCGATGAGTCTCTGGGGGGCGGTCCTCGGTGGCTGCAACATCCTGGTCCATGGCGCCGGGTGGCTCGAAGGGGGTCTGGCAGCGTCTTTCGAGAAATTCATCCTGGACGTCGAAATGCTGCAGATCATGGCCGAGGTGCTGCAGCCGGTATTGGTATCGGCCGATGAGATCGGCCTTGAGGCGGTGGCCGAAGTTCCTCCCGGCGGACACTTCTTCTCGGTACCACACACCATGCAGCGATATCGCGATGCGTTCTACTCACCGCTCCTGTCGGATTGGCGCAACTTCGGACAGTGGAGTGAAGACGGCGCCAAACGCGCATCGCAGCGTGCAAGCGAAACGTGGCAAGGCGTGCTGCGCGAGTTTGTTGCCCCGACACGCGATCCGGCAGTGGTCGAGGCGCTGCGCGCCTTCGCCGCTCGCCGCCGCTCGGAAGGCGGGGCACGACCCCTCGCATAGGTCGTCAGCGTCCCGCTGCCGCCACCGGGCTTCTCACCCGGCGAGATCCGGCCCTAGCTTCAAAAGGCGCTCTTGACGACCCCGCCATCGACGCGCAAAGCCCCCGGGCTCCCTATCATAACGGATCGCTCCACGGCCGATGGCGTTGCGGTGGCGCGCGTGTTAAAAGCGGGCCGAATCGCGTACGGCCGCGGCACTACTCCAGCCCGAACAGCCCGAGAACACCGATAATGATCGGATAGATCGCGAGGATTTAGTTGAGCAGCCGCGGCATCACCACGATCAGAATCCCCGCGACCAGTGACACGAGGGGGGCAATTGTCGGATGAACGTTCATCGGTGCCTCGCGATCGAGTCGTCGGATGCCTCGCGAAGCCGAACACGTCAGGCGGCCACAGGTGCACCTCGCTCCCCGTGGCCGAGCTGAGGCCCTTCGGGCTGCTCGCGACCATTGCGCTTCGGCGGGGAACACAGTCGCTGCTCGCGCTGGTGTTGTCATTCCTCATCACCGACGCGTGCCGGACGCAGGCGCTGCCGCCTGTGCCGCCCGCGCGACTCGATGCCATTGCAGCCGAGCTCGAGCACCTGGAGCAGCAAGGCGATTGGAGTGGCCTGGAAGAGCGCTCCCGCCCGCTGCTCGAGCGGCTCGAAAGGCAGATGGGGCCGGACAATCCGGATATCGTTCCTGCGCTCGAGTTCCTCACCGATGCCCTGCAGGGGCTCGGACGCTATAACGAGGCGGAATCCCTCGCGCGACGGGCGCTCGCCCTGCAAGAGAAATCTCTGGGACCGCAGCATCCCGGGACGGCGGCGGTTCTGATCGAGCTCAGCCTAGCGCTCATGAGCGAAGGGCGCTACGCGGAGGCCGAGCCGCTCGCGCAGCGCGCGCTCGCCGTCCGCGAGCAGGCCTTCGGAGAACAACGCGTCCACGGGTATCGCGCTCAACAATCTCGCCACGCTCCTCCTGCTGGAGCGCCGCTACGTCGACGGTGAGCCGCTCGCCCGGCGCGCGCTCGCGATCTCCGAGAAGGAGAACGGGCCAGAAAGTCCGGCAACGGCCGAGGCCTTGTTGCGGCTCTACCTCATTCTCAGTAACCAGGGGCGCAACAAGGACGCCGAGCCGTTTGCCAAGCGCGCCGTCGCCATCGACCAAAAGGCGCTCGGGACGGAAGACCTGCGCACCGCGAGGACCATGGATGATCTTGCGGGTGTACTCGAGGCGCAGGGTCGTTACAGCGAGGCCGAGGAGATGGCGCGACACGCATACGCGGCGCGTGAGCAGGGGCTCGGGGCGGGCAACCCCAAAACGCTCGAGAGCGGCGTTCGCCTCGCGATGCTGCTGGAGAAGCAGAGCGAAGAATCGGAGGCCGAGCCGCTCCTGCGCCGTGCACTGGACACGGATCTCAAGCAGCTAGGGCCGGACAACATCACGGTTGCGAGCGTTGCCAACAACCTGGCAATCGTGCTGCGTGAGGAGCATCGCTACGCCGAGGCTGAGCCGCTCTACCGGCAGGCACTCGCGATTGCGGAAAAGACTCCGGGAAGCGAGCAGTTGGTCGGCACCACTCTCAGCAATCTCGGCACGATGCTCTCCGCCGCGGGACGGAACGCGGAAGCCGAGCCGCTGCTGCGCCGCGCCGTCGCCCTCTCACCCGACAATCCCGCGGCCCTGAATAACCTGGCCACGCTGCTCGATGCCGAGGGCCGCTTCGGCGAGGCACAGCCGCTGCTGCTGCAGTCCTTCAAGATCGCCTACAAGAGCCTGGGAGCCGATCATCCGGATACTGCAACTGCAGAGGCGAACATCGGTGAGAACGCGATCGACCAGGGGCATTTTCGCGATGCGGCGGCCGCCTTTCAGATGGCCTGCGCGACGCGCTCGATGCTCTACCGCTCACGCGGCCAGAGCGGCGAAGCGGCCACCGCTGCGCGCGTGCAGGCGACGGACTGCGCTTCGCGCTTCGCGCTGTCGCTGTGGCTCTTTGCCCGTCAGGGTGGCGGTGGCGTGCCGGCGCGCAACGGGCCCGAGGCGCTGAAGCTCGAGGCCTTCACCACCAGCCAGCAGGCGCTGCAGTCGGCAGCCGGCGACGCCATGGCGCGCTCGGCCGCTCTCACCGCGGCGCGCGCGGCCAACGTTGGCCCGCAGGCCGAGGCCTACGAAGCGGCGCTCCTAGCGCGCGATGAGCTCGACAAGAAATTCGTCAAGCTGGCTGGTGGCGACAGCGCCGCGGACGCTGTGCGCCGCGAGGCGCTCGCCAAGGCACGGGCCGATGCCAATGCCACCATCGATCGGCTCGCCGCAGAGCTCAAGAGCAAGGCGCCGCTCTACTGGGATTACCGCTCGCCGGAACCCGTGACGGTCGCGGCGCTGCAGAGCCGCAGCGGCGCTGATACCGTGCTGCTGCACGATGACGAAGCGCTGATCCTGTTCCTCGCCGTGACCGGCAAGGCCAAGGGGCTGGTGTTCGCGGTCAGTAAGGAGCTGTCCGCGTGGGCGCAGCTCGGCTTGACCAGCTTCGAGATTCGCGATCGGGTGATGAGGCTGCGCGCCGAGATCGATCCGGAAAGCTACCGGCTCGGGGGGGCGGCGAACCCGCCGGGCGCCGACACCTCTGCCGTACCTAACGCTTTCGATCGGCAGGCGGCTTACGAGTTGTACGAGGCGCTGCTCGGTGATGATGCGATCCAGGCCGTGATCCGCGACAAACCGACGCTGCTCTTCGTCCCCTCCGGCGCGCTCACCACGCTGCCCCCGGGGGTGCTGGTGACGGCACCGCCGCCGGGCGGTACTGCCGGTGACAGGGACCCGGATAGCTTGCGGGCCACGCCCTGGCTGCTGCGCTCGAAGGCCGTGGCACTCCTGCCGACGGTGTCGTCGCTGCGCACGCTGCGGCAGATCCTGCCGGCCGTGGAGGGCGCCGCCCCGGACCCGCTGCTCGTGTTCGCCGATCCCGACTTCAGCCGCCCGCAGGTCCCGCCGAAGAAGCACCTCGCCTCCGCGGCAGCGCGCGGCTACAGCAACTACTTCCGCGACGGGATTCCGCTCGCCGAAGCGCTGGACTACCTGCCGAGCCTGCCGGGAACACGTATCGAAGGCGAAGCGCTCGAGCGCGCTCTCGGTGGCCGGCCGGGGAGCCTGCTCACCGGTCGCGAAGCCTCGAAGGCGCAGCTGCTCGCCCGCAACTCCGATGGGCGGCTGGCGAAGGTGAGGGTGCTGGAGTTTGCCACTCACGGGCTGGTGGCGGGCGATGCCTCGGATCTCTATGAGCCGGCACTTGCGCTGGCCGCGGGCGCAAGACCCCAGGATGAGCTGCTACTCGCCTCGGAGGCCGCGACTCTCAAGCTGCACGCCGACTGGGTAGTGCTCTCGGCCTGCAACACCGGCAGCCCCGATGCACCCGAAGCCCAGGGCCTCTCCGGACTGTCGCGCGCCTTCTTTTACGCCGGTGGCCGCTCACTACTGGTCTCGCACTGGCGGGTGCGGGACGATGTGGCGCCGAAGCTGATCCCCTCGATGCTGCTCGCCGAGCGTGAGCAGGCTCAAATCACCCGAGCAGAAGCGCTGCGCCGCGCGACGCTTGCGATCCTGGACGACAAGTCGATGAAGGCAGCGGAGCCGGCGGCATGGGCGCCTTTCACGCTGATCGGCGAGGCAGCGCGGAGAACGACAAAGCCGCCCGCTCAACCGTGACGGGAGCTGTCATTCAGAACTGCATTGGCGGACGGTGGCGGAAGCCTGCGCGGGGCGCTCTCATGGTTCCAACAAGACCTGAAGCATGGCCAACAGCTCGTCCGCGTTGACCGGCTTGCTCACGATGCGAAGTAAAGGATCGTGCGGGAGTTCTTTGACTGCCGAGGAAGTGTCGCCAGTCATTAGCACGGCTTTGAGCGGTCGATCGAGGGCCGCACGTAGTGAGGTGATTACCTGCGTGCCCGTTTCGCCCTCGCTGAGCTGATAGTCGGTGATCAGCAGATCGATGCGCGAATCCGCCCTGGCCTGCGCCAATGCCTCCCCCACGGTGCTAGCCACCGCTACCTGATAACCCTCACTCCTCAACAACATTCGAGTCGCGTTCAGCACCGCCGGGTCGTCTTCCACTAACAAAACGCGCGCCGCTATCTGCGTAGCATGCGGTGTCGTCTCAGATCCCCTACCAGCCGCTGGCCGTATGGCCGTATGACTCGCCGGCAACGTAAGAGCGAACGTTGAGCCCTTGCCGACCTGCGACTCCACCTCTAGCTTGGCCTCGAGAAGAGTTACGATCCGCTGCACGATGCTCAAGCCGAGCCCGTAGCCCTCGCGCGTGATATTGGCCGGCACCCCCACCTGGAAGAACTCATCGTAGATGTAGCGCAGCTGCTCCGCCGGGATCCCTATGCCGGTATCAAGGACTTCGATACGCACGCAGGAGGGCTGATTGTGCTGGCAGCGCAACACCACCCAGCCTGCGCGCGTGTACTTGATGGCGTTCGCGAGGAGGTTACGCAGGATCTGTCCCACGAGCGAGGGGTCGCTGTGGACTGAGTCCTCGCATCGGTCCACCTCGAGGGCCAATCCCTTGTTGCTGGCGAGGTCTGCGAACTCCTGCCGAAGCTCTTCGAACAGGGTGCTCATCGTAAAATCGGTCGGATCTGGCTTGATGGCACCGGACTCGAGCTTGCTGATATCGAGCAACGTATTGAGCAGGCGGGACATGCTCGTGATCGCCTGCTCCTGCTGCTGTAGTGCTTCCTTCGCAGTGGAGTGCGTCGAAATACGCCGCAACGTTCCGTTGAGCAGCGCCAGAGTCTGCAGCGGCTGGCGCAGATCGTGGCTGGCGGTTGCGAGGAAGCGGCTCTTGGCCTGGTTGGCTCGGTCGGCCAGATCGCGCGCGGCGCGCACCGCTTCCTCGTCCTGCGCACGAGCGATGAGCTGGGAGACTAGCCGCACGTAGATGTCCGTCAGCTGCAGCTCCCGTTCTGCGGGTCGATGGGGCTTACGAAAATGCGTGGACAGCATCCCCGTGACGGTCCCGTCACGCCCACGAATAGGGGTGGATTGGACCGCACGGTATCCCTCGCGCGCGGCAATGGCGCGGTGCGGAAGATAGCCGGGGTCTTCGGCCACATCCTCGATGATGGAGCGCTCGCCCGACTGCAGAGCGCGGCCACAAGCGGACGGCTCGTTCATGTCGACACTGGCGAAGTGTTGGAGAAAATCGGCGGAGAATCCGCGGTGCGCCACGATCTTTAGTACGCCGGTTCCAGGCTCGCGCAGCTGAATGTTGCCGAAATCGGCCCGATGCAATGCAATGGCCGTGTCCAGGATCTCCTCCAGCATCCGCGGCAGGTCCGCGGTCTCGACTAGACGCGCACTCATGTCGCGAAGGCGGCGCATGTCCTCAAGCTGTGCGCCGAGTTCGGCCTCAACGCGCTTGCGCTCCGTGACATCGCGAATCGCTGCGGCCACTAACATACGACCGTCATCATCAATAGGGCTCAGGCTGATCTCGACGGGAAACTCCGAACCGTCCCGGCGGCGGCCGAAGAGATCTAGCCCTGCACCCATCGGGCGGACGCGAACGTTGTCGATGTATGCCAGCCTCATCGAGGGATGGCGATCCCGAAAGCGCTCCGGTATCAGATACTCGACAGCTTTGCCGATGAGCTCGTCGTGGGGATAGCCGAAGAGTGCTGATACCTGCTGATTCGCAAAGCGGATGGCGCCTGCATCATCAATGATGATCATGGCATCCGGTGCCGCATCAAGGGCACTACGCGCAAGTTGCGTCGATAGGCTCTGCATGGCCCGTGGCTATCCAAGGATTCGTCCTAAGCTCACTGGAGCTTAGTCGCTGCCTTTGGGTTGTGCAATCGCGCATTGGACGATTGCACAGGGATGACATGATTACCCCGTGCCGTAGGACGTTAAGGCCCGCCCGAACTCGGCAACTCGCAACCCATGTGCCGCCCGGTTTTCAGACGATCGGATCGTCCTTGTTTACACAGGCAGTCCCAACCAAGCACCCGATGATTATCGCGACGTGGCTGAAAAGTGCCCGACGTTAACGGCGTTGCGCGTGGGGCTAGCCACCGAAGTCGGTGTCGGCCTCGAGGAGGGATTGAGACACCCGTCAGTCATCAATTGTGATCAATTAACTCGTCTTGAAAAGAGTGTGCTAACCGACTACATCGGAATGCTCTCGTCAAGAAAGCTTAGCGAGTTGCGCACGGCGCTACGAGTGGCTCTGAGCGTGGACTGAGAAAATCTCGGACGATGGTGAACGTGGCCGCCGGAGTGGATCCGGCGCCGATTGCAACAGTGAGCTTCAATGGACTTGCCCCCTCGCGCCTGTTTGCCCCGTAAGGACTCCGATCGGAACAAGATAGCGCCCTTGGTTCAGTGGTTCTGGCCCCGATCCAGCGACCGCAACGCCAAAGCCTCGGTAATGTGCATCGCTTCGATCTGAGCCTGGCCACTCATATCGGCTATGGTGCGCGCCACTTTCAATACACGGTGGTATCCGCGCGCCGACAACCCGAGGTGCTGCATGGCGCGTTCCACAATCGCCAGGCCATCGGCGTTTGGGGTGCAGTAACGCTCGACGGCCGCGTTGTTCAGGACTGCGTTGCAAGCTCCCTGCCGGCGCATCTGCAAGTCTCGCGTCCGCATGACGCGAGCGGCGACCACCGCGCTGGCTTCGCCACCGTCATTCGACCCGTGCAAAGCCCTGAACCCCACGCGCGGAACATGTACGTGCAGGTCCAGACGATCGAGTAGCGGACCCGAAATGCGGGCGCGATAACGTTGCACTTGATCGGCAGTGCAACGACAGCTAGCGATAGGATCGCCAAGATAACCACAAGGGCAAGGGTTCATTGCCGTGATCAACTGGAAGCGCGCCGGAAATTCTGCCTGTAGGGCCGCGCGCGAAATCGTAATCGCGCCTGCCTCCAACGGTTCGCGGAGCACTTCTAACACGTACCTCTCGAACTCCGGAAGTTCATCGAGAAACAGCACTCCGTTGTGGGCCAAGGAAATCTCTCCAGGTCGCGGGTGAACACCTCCGCCGACGAGGGCCGCGGCCGACGCCGTGTGATGCGGGCTGCGAAACGGTCGAGCGCGCCACTCGCTGGGCTGCAAGGGACGGCCCGCAATCGAGCGGAGCGCCGCCACCTCCATAGCTTCCGCGTCGCTCATCGGTGGCAGAATGCCGGGCAGCCGCTGCGCCAGCATGCTCTTTCCCGCCCCCGGCGCGCCTATCAACAACAGACTGTGCTGTCCCGCGGCTGCGATTTCCAACGCGCGTCGCGCGTGCGATTGACCGCGCACGTCACACAAATCCGGCAGCACCGGCCGTGCTCCGGACGGCGACGTCGTTCGACTGAATCCCAGACGGCCGGAGCCCTTGAAATGAGCGCAAACTTCCAGAATGTTGCGCGCCGCGATTACCTGACAATCCTCGACCAAGGCAGCCTCAAGAGCGTTGGCGTGGGGCACAATCACGGGATGCCGAGCGATGGAAGCGGCAAGAGCCGCCGGTAGCACCCCCTTCATTGACCGCAATTCGCCGCTCAACGACAGCTCGCCGTAGAGTTCAGCTCTTTGTAGCTCGGAGCGGGCGTCTGTCAGTTGACCGGAGGCACTGAGGATACCGATGGCAATGGGGAAGTCGAAGCGACCGCCCTCCTTGGGCAGATCAGCGGGCGCCAAGTTGACAGTAAGGCGCCCCACTGGGAATTGAAAATCCGAGTTGATGATGGCCGCCCGCACACGATCCTTGCTCTCTTTCACCACGGCTTCAGGCAAACCGACGATGCTGAAGGTCGGAAGCCCGGGGCCGATGTCCACCTCCACTCGAACCTGAGGCGCGTCGATTCCGCGCTGTGCTCGGCTGAGTACCGTGGCAATGGCCATCCCATGCCTCCTTGAGGATCTGACTGGTCGAGTGTGTTTTACCGCGCCATGATCCGCAATCTCCGGGGACAGAAACTGTTGAAGTAGGCTCATTTCTCGAAAGAGCGGGCCGTGAAAGCTCCGACCCAGCCAGGTGTCTCCTTAGAGCACCGTTCACTTATTGCCCTCGCTGACCGGCTCCCGCTATCGATGCGAAGCGTCTATCAGCTATGTCGATTGCCTCGACAAAGCCCGTTATCTCAATATGGCCTCGGCACCATGCTCGACTATGAGGGAACGAGTCTGTCGGCTGGTCAGCGTCAGACGGTGGGCATCGCGCGCGCGCTGCTCAGGAATGCCGATGTACTGGTCCTCGACGAGAGCACGAGCGCGCTCGATGCGCCGACGCGCAATTCTGTGCTCACGAATATTCTGTGCGATTTCAAGGACAGGATCGTGATCGTCGCAAGGGCGCCCGTGACGATGGCGGTGATCTGCAAGTTGGCGGCGAGCCACAAGGTGAATTGACTGGCGAGCCCACCCGTGCAGCTCGCTGTCGGGTATGTAGTCGATCGAGCGGACCTCGATCGCAGCCGGCGCTCCCTGCGCGAGCGTTCGCGGCCGGCATCAGTGCGAAGCCCCACTGCAGGACGCCGTGCGCGCGGCAGGCTTGAGGCGCTCGGCGAGCTCAGAGTCGAAGGCAGCGTCTTTGAGAATGTCCCATCCGGTGAATGTCGCGATCAGACCCTCGTCGGGGAACACCATCAAACGCTGTCCACCGAAACCGATGGCGTGCCAGATGTACTGCGTTCCTTCTCCGGTGGGCTGCAGCCACCACTTGAATCCGTACTTGAGGCCCTGCCAGCCGGTATCGATGGTGGGAGTCACCGATGCCTTGACCCAGGCGTCGGAGACCAGCCGCTTACCGGCCCAAAGGCCATCGTTGAGGTAGAGGTAGCCGATCTTCGCGAGGTCCCCACCGCTCAGGTAGAGGCCTCCTTCCGTGTCGACGACACCCAGGTAAGTGCGCTTCCAGCGATGCCGCATTCCGAGAGGCGCAAAAAGATGCCGCTGGCCGTATGTGTCGATGTCCTGTCCAGTCTCCCTCTTGAATATGTAGGCGAGAAGCTCCGTGGCGCCGCTCGAGTAGTTGAACACCGTTCCCGGATCGTGAGCCATTGGCTTGTCGATGACGTACTGCACCCAATCGTCGGTCGCCTCCATGAGGCTCGAGTCGCTGCGCGGATCGTCGTACGGCACATCCTCGACCCAATCGAGGCCGGTGGCCATCGTCATGACGTCCTTGAGTGTCATGCGCCGCTTGCGGTCGTCGACATTCTTAACCTTGTCGACGTCGAAATAGCTGAGCACAGGTTTATCGAGACCTGCCTTGAAGTCTCCTCGGGTCATCGCGATGCCGTAGATCACCGAGGTCACGGTCTTGCTGACCGACTGCATCGTGTGCAGATCGGTGCCGTGGTAGTAGGGATGCCAGGCCGGATCGAAGTAGTTGTAGCGCCCGGTGAGCCGGGCGTTGAGGGGACCCTTGGTTTTCGCCTCCTTGCTGTAGAGCTTCGCGTAGTCGTGGCTGTACTTGCGACTGAACACCTCATCGCCGCAGCGAAAGACCTGGTAGCTGTCGACCAGGCCGTACTTGCCGTGGGCAATATCCTCATCGAGAGCTTCGAGGACCTGCTCATCGAGGCCGACGGAGGCCGGCGCCGCGGCGGGCCACCCCTGAGTCGGCCACGAAGCGGCACCGATGGCTCCGGGCTCGCCCATGCAAAGCGCCGCCGTTGCCGCCACCGCCCAGGCGCCACGGAAAGCCAGTCGCCTCGAGTTGAATTTATTCGGTCGCATCGACGCGCCCCTCCCCTGTTTCGGACCCAGTCGTATTCTAAGCTGGGGCGCCTTTCTCCCGTGAAGTACGATATCGGCCGCGTCGTCGGGTTATGCCGCTCGACAAATCGAAGGTGTTTCCGCCCGAGGCGCTCGAAGCCAATCGCCGCGGCCAACTCACCGACGCACAGCTGCAAGGGTTTCGCGGCCTCTCGCGCTACCGGCGCAAGGATCAGCTCAGCTGGGCCGGCTACCTCGTGGGGGGGGCGGACTGCTCATCGCCTTCTTCGCCTCGCCCTCCACCTCGCGGCTTTTCACCCTGACCAACAACGTGCTCCAGGTGCAACGACGGCAGCTCGAAGGAGCTCACATCAGTCAATACTTCGGGCGCCTTTTCAGCGTTGATCAGGTGCGCGTCATAAGCCGGCGCCAGAGACCTACGCGCACGTGGAACGAGAACTCGGCGTGCCGCCCTCGAGACTGTTTCTGATCGCCTGCCATACCGGGGCCACCTTGGGCGCCGTTGGCGCGGTCAGCCGCGCTGGTCGAGAGAGCGGCAATGATGTACTCGAGGTTGGTCGGCAACCCAACAAGGTCGGATCGGATCTCAGCGCCGTGTCCGATCTGATCATCGCGAAGTACTCGCGGGCCTAGGCAAATCCAACGCCATCACGAAGGCATTCGATCCTACGAAAGCGTATAAAGCCGCTCGCGCCCCCATCCCATCGATTGTGAAGTCGTCATTGCGAACGACAACAGCATCTACGCGGAGTTTACGGACGGAACCGAATTGATCGTCAGTACGGACCAAGGCTTCGCTGGACACCCCAGTGCCGCTCAACTGGACGTTGCGCGTGCCGCCGGTGCGCGGTATCGGGAAACACCTGTAAAGGTCCCGCTACCTTTTTGATGTTAATCCTCGGAACCTCACCACAGAGCATCTCGTTCTACACAACGCCGCCGCCCTACGGCACGCAGCAGGTTTCCGCGATCGCGCTACCCTTGCCAATGGATTCGACGTACGCACTCCTGGCGGGTGAGCAAAGCGGCAACTACGGTTCAGGTTGCCCCTACGGCTTTTTGGGCGGCAAGCAGACTTGGAAGTTGTCCTGGCCTCAGATCGCACCGACCAGTCCGCCTGATCCCACGGCTGCGCAGTAGGAGCCATTGGCTTTTGCCCGGCCACATTGATTCGTGTCCCAACGGTGGGTGACCCGTAAAACGCAGCGCGCTCGGCGTCCGCTTGCATGTCGCCAGTCTACGTGTTACATACTGAACCGGATGGTTCAGTATTCGCGAGCCCGCCTCGATGCCTCGTTCGCCGCGCTCTCGGATGCCACACGACGCGGCGTTCTGGAGCAGCTCGGACGTTCCGACGCTTCGATTACGGACCTTGCCGAGAAGTTCAACATGACCCTCACGGGCATGAAGAAGCACGTCGGCGTCTTGGAGCAGGCCGAGCTCGTCACCACGGAGAAGGTCGGGCGCGTGCGAACCTGCAAGCTCGGCGCGCGCCGATTGGAGGAAGAGACGGCATGGCTCGAGAGGTACCGCCAGCTCTGGGCTTCACGCTTCGACGAGTTGGACAAGGTTGTCGAAGAACTGAAACGGAAGGAGAAAATCGATGGACGCAAGAAGAGAGAATGAGCCCACCCCCAAGGAACATCGCACGACGGTGGAACGGAAGTCCGAGCGTGAGCTAATCGTAACGCGAACCATCAACGGCCCGGCGCGCATCGTTTTTGAGGCGTTTGCCAAGCCCGAGCTGCTCAAGCGGTGGTGGGCACCGAAGTCGACTGGTGTGTCCTTGCTTTCCTGCGAGGCGGATGTTCGTGTAGGGGGCAGGTACCATTTCGTGTTCGGCCACGATGCCTCAAAGACTATGGCGTTCTACGGTAGGTACATCGAAGTGACACCTTACTCACGCCTCGTCTGGACTAATGACGAAGGTGATGACGGTGGAGCCGTGACCACGGTGACCTTCGAGGAAAAAGGAGGCAGGACGCTGCTGGTCATGCATGACCTCTATCCCTCGAAGGAAGCTCTCGACGGTGCCCTCGCCGGGATGGAGGGTGGGATGCCCGAGACACTCGAGCAGCTGGACGAGCTTGTCGCTGATACGGTCGCGCACGAAGAGATCGTGCTAGGCAGCGTTGAGTAGCCTGCCGTGCACTTGGTTGCGGACGAGAGCTGCGATTTCTCGGTGGTCATTGGCTTGCGCGCTGCCGGACACGATGTCGTGGCCATCACCGAAACGATCAGAGGCGCTGAGGACGAGCCGGTAATCGAACTAGCCGACTCGCGGCGTTTTGCAGGGACTACGCACCGTCATTCCCGCGGGCGCACGGACCGTCCAGTTTCAGCGAACCACGCGCGTTCCGAATCCCTCTAGCGATAACCCGGCTTCTCACGACTCGTAATTTTGGGCTACGCTACTTCCGCAATTGGAACAGGGAACCCCCTGGCGTCGCAGCGCCGATGAATGGCTGCTCTACCTAGAGCTCCGGTCATCGCCGGCACTGAACGCTACGAGTCTGATCGGCCAGATCCGGTCACACAGCTCAACTTCGTAGGTTTCCACAAAGCCGCCGTTCGGCTCGCTCGTGAGCCGACGGTGGTGGTCTCATCGTCTTTGGCGGCGCGGGCGTAGTTAGCGCTGAACTATCCGAAAATTAGCTGATCGTCGAGTGCCTCTGGCTCGTACGAAGGCGAGTACATATCAACTACGGATAGCTCCGAATCAGCGGCGCTCCGGCGTTGGCAAGAAGCCGCGAGCTATAAAGGCAATCTGGGGGCGCCCACGAACCCTAACTAACCGTGCCCAAAGGCAGGTGGTCCCAACCAAGGGCGCGCGGACTGCGGCGCAGCAAATCAAGCATCTCTGAACTAAACCCGTCCTCGCTTTGACGTGTAACATTTCTCGGCCCACCATTTAGCGGGTGCCGGATAGGGTTTCTGCTGATCTAACTACAGGACCAGGCGGTGCCGGCGCGTCGTCGAGGAAGGTCCGATCTATCTACAAGGGGTAAGTTATGAACAAGGCGTCCAAGCGAGCTGTGCGCTGCGCAGTGCTACTTGCGATTGGTTTAACGGCTGTCGGTTGTGAAAGGACCGGACCGCCAGCGAACGTCCGGGAGACGGCTGCGATTCCGGCATCGTTGGGGGACCTGGTAGCAGTTTCGCCGACTGATCAGCGATGGGAATCGGTTCTGTGGTTTAAACAACCGGATCAAACAATCACCGCAGTGCGGGTGAACGTGGCCAACGGAACGGCGTATGTCTTCAAGACCAAGTATGCGCGCAACTGAAAAAGGGCTATCACCATGAACTACGACAAAGTTGTATCACTCGTATCGCGGATAGTCGTGCTAGGGGCCGCCTTACTAACTGCCCTGGGTGTGATTGAAGGCGTGGCAAACGTGCTCGGGTACACCTTTATCCATGAGGCGCACAAGGCTAGCCATCTGGTTGAGCTTGGTGCCGCACTGACCGTGATCGTAATCGCGTTACTTCTGCGCCAGATTCGCGATCAGCTGCGCAAACCCGCCTGACCTGGCTTCAGGGGATGCTCGGCGCGCGCCCGCTGCGCACGTTGGGCATCCCTCGAAGCAGCTACCACAGTGGGAGCGCATCGGTTGCAAGTGATCTGTACCAGGAAGTGTCCGAGCGCATCGTTTAGTCCGTCAAAAAACTCACGCGGCACACGGCAACGCTTGCTCGATCCGGGTGTAAAGCTGCTGCGTGGCAGCGTTGGTCGCCAGACGCAGTGACGCTCGGCCACCCGGACGCACGAGGGCCGCGGCGCGATGAAAGAGCGTGAAGCGCAATGGTTGGATCGTCTGCAGCACCGGCAGCACGGTGTGTTTGCGCGATCCACGGCGGCGTTCGGCACCGGTCTGGATCTGAGAGTTCGTCAGCAGGATATGCGTCAGCGCGATGAGCTGCTGCCAGGCACTGTTGGCGGCGTAGGCCATCGTCGGGACGGTGTGAAAGGCAAGCCCGCTCTTGAGCTGCGCAATGGTCTTCCGTGATTGCCCCGACCGGCCATGAAGAACCACAGGTTGGCGAGCGTGAAGCCCAGATTGCTGGTGACCGCCGAGTACTCGTAGTACCCATCGTTGGGATCGAACAGATCAAGCTGGAAGTTCTTCGCCGTGCGATGCGCGACCTTTCTGCGATAGATTGCCACCCACAACGGATCGCCCCAAGGCGTGGCGATAGCCGGAACCACAACGCCGGCCACATGCTCCAGGCGTCGGCCGCCAACGACCAGCAAGCCGATGAGCAGTCGGATCATCGCCACCACCCCGCAGTCGCCCCCGAGGTGCTCACGATAGCCCCGTTGTCGCCGTCCGCTCGGCGTTATCCCGCCGGGCATCGGCGACCCCCTACGACGTCAGCTTAGCTCATCTCCGCGGGCCGCTCTCGGGACGGCCGTCTGGCGGCTTCGGGTCGGGAATGCCTATTGCGCCGTCGAAATTGGATGACTGGTAACCACGCGGTGAGCGACATTTCCAAAGCGTCTGCCTTCGGGGGCTGCCGGCCAGAACCGGTCGTTAGCGCGCCAGTCTTGGAATCCTCCTCAGCGGACAGTCCGAAACGGCAATACAATCCCAACAGCGATCCAAAGCTGCTCCCGGGAGAATGCGGCCGCCCTATTGGGGCGGGAGCGGCGCATAGACTCATAAGGGGGCTATCGTCATGCGGCTTCCGACTGACCGCGAACGCAGCGCGAGCGAGGCGGAGTTGCGGCTGTTTGTTGAGCACGTTCCAGCGGCGATCGCGATGCTCGATCGGGACATGCGTTATCTTGCGGCGAGCCGCCGCTATCTCACGGAACGCGGTGTCGAGAACGTCGTCGGCCGCAACCACTACGAGGTATTTCCGAAGACACCTGAGCGCTGGAAGCAGGCGCATCGTCGCTGCCTCGCGGGAGCGGCCGAGCGTCGCGAGGAAGATTCCTTTGTGCGCGCCGATGGGCGCGTGCAGTGGCTACGCTGGGCGATTGAGCCCTGGTACAAGGATTCCGGGGAAATAGGAGGCCTCCTCGCCTTCGTGGAGGACATTACCGAGCGCAAGTGCCTCGAGGAAGCAGAGGGCACATTCGAGAAGTCCCTGGCGGCCGAGCTCGACGCGATGACTCGGCTGCACAGGCTCGCTGTGCTCGCGGGATCCAGAGGCGAATTGCAGAAGCTCCTCGCTGAGATCGTCGATGCAGCGATC
>Ga0187784_10000403_pt1 | contig 31674 bp, 30 predicted proteins | sample 1015_SJ02_MP15_2_FD_132964 | JGI IMG/M metagenome (GOLD analysis project Ga0187784, IMG submission 132964) | Tropical peat soil microbial communities from peatlands in Department of Meta, Colombia - 1015_SJ02_MP15_20_MG | ecosystem: Environmental > Terrestrial > Soil > Wetlands > Peat | place... | reverse complement strand
TTTTGCAACACAATCGGGGCATAGCGGACTTCGAGTAAGCCGCATCGATCAAGCTCGATTTATGAGTCCGCGCCCGACATCGATCGGATCGACTACTTGATCGCGGTCGGCTCGGCTTTGCGCGCCAGTTGCGCGGCGCGGGCGGTTTCGGCGAGCGCCGCAATTTTGTCTTGCGCGTCGCCGCCGGGCTGCACGAGGCCGGCGGACATGATCACGGTCATCGCCTGCTCGACCGTGATGTCGAGGTCGATCACATCGCGCCGCGGCACATAGAAGAAAAAGCCCGTCGTCGGGTTTGGCGTGCACGGCATGAACGCCGAGACGTGCTCGGTCGCCGGCAGGCGGTCGGAGATTTGCGCGTGCGGCGACTGCGTCAGAAACACCAGCGACCACATTCCCGGCGACGGAAATTCGACTAGGCCGACGCGGCGGAAGCCCGATTCCGATTTGGAGAACAAGGTTTGGAAAATCTGCTTGGTGGTGCGGTAGATCGGCCGCACGATCGGCATGTGGTTCAAGAGGCTCTCGCCGAAGCCGACGAGCTTGCGGCCGATCAGGTTGGCGGTGAGAAAGCCCAACAACGTCAGCGCTGCGAACACGATAATCAGGCCAAGGCCGGGAATATTGACCGGCAGATAGGTTTCCGGCCGGTAGGCCACCGGAATAAGCGGCCGCACCAGATTGTCGACCCAGGTCACGAACCACCAGATCAGCCACAAGGTCACCGCGCCCGGTCCGGCGACCACCAATCCGGTCAGAAAATAATTGCGGATACGGCTCATCATGCCCGGCGCGGGTTTGGCCGGACTGCCGGACAGTCGCTTGTTCTGCTCGTTGTCGTTCGCCATCGGCGAGGTCCGCCTCCGCTGCCGAAAATATAAAGGAGCAAGGCCAGAAATTGTACTGCCGCGACGGCGGCAAGCGGCGTCTAGTCCACCGACACCGAACTATTCGACGGTGACAGACTTGGCAAGATTGCGCGGCTGGTCAACGTCCGTGCCCATAATGACGGCAGTATGATAGGCCAATAGTTGCACCGGGACGGCATAGACGAGCGGCGCCGCCACGACGGCGTGCACCGTTGGCAAAGTCAGCGTCGTCACCGATTGACCGCCGGCTGAGCGCGCCCCCTTGGCATCGGTCATGAGGATGAGCCGGCCGCCGCGCGCGGCGACTTCCTGCATGTTCGAAACGGTCTTTTCGAACACCCTGCCGTGCGGCGCGATCACGATGACCGGCATGTTCTCGTCGATCAGTGCGATCGGGCCGTGCTTGAGTTCGCCCGCCGCATAGCCTTCGGCATGGATGTAGGAAATTTCCTTGAGCTTCAGCGCGCCTTCGAGCGCGAGCGGGAAACTCGTGCCGCGGCCGAGATAAAGCACGTCGCGGGATTTCGCCAGATCGCGCGCCAGCTGCTCGATCTGCGGCTCGAGCGCCAAAGCCTCGTTGAGGTGGCGCGGCACCTCGATCAGCGCATGGACGAGCGTCTTCTCGTCGCTCGCGGTCAACACGCCGCGGGCACGGCCAGCGGCGATCGCGAGCGCGGCGAGCGCCGCCAACTGACAAGTGAATGCCTTAGTGGATGCCACGCCGATCTCCGGCCCGGCCAGCGTCGGCATGACGACGTCGCTCTCGCGCGCAATGCTCGAGCTCGGCACGTTGACCACTGAGAGGACGTGCTGGCGATGCGCGCGCGCATAGCGCAGCGACGCCAGCGTGTCCGCGGTCTCGCCCGACTGCGAGACGAAGATCGCGAGATTGCCGGGGGCGAGCGGGACGTCGCGGTAGCGGAACTCAGACGCGATATCGACCTCGACCGGCAGTTTCGCGAAATGCTCGAACCAGTACCGCGCCACCATGCCAGCGTAATACGCCGTGCCGCAGGCCGCGACCGAGATTCGATCAAGCACGCGGAAATCGAACGGCAATGGCATTGGCAGCGCCACCCGCTCGGCCGTCATGTCGATATAGTGCGCCAGCGTATGGCCGACGACTTCGGGCTGCTCGTGGATTTCCTTCGCCATGAAATGGCGATGGTTGCCCTTGTCGATCAAAAGCACCGAGGCTTGCGATTTCAGCACGGCGCGCTGCACGACGTTGCCGTCGCTGTCGTGAAATTCGGCGCCGTCGCGCCGGACGATCACCCAATCGCCGTCTTCGAGATAGCTGACAGTGTCGGTGAACGGCGCGAGCGCAATGGCATCGGAGCCGAGATACATCGCACTGTCGCCGAAGCCGATCGCGAGCGGCGAGCCGCGCCGCGCGCCGATCAACAGATTGTCCTCGCCGGCGAACAAAAAGGCGAGCGCGAAAGCGCCGCGCAATCGCGGCAGCGCCGCCTTGACCGCGGCGACCGGAGTAGCGCCGCGTTTGATCTCCTCCGAGACGAGGTGAGCGACGACCTCGGTGTCGGTATCGGTTAAGAATTTGGCGCCCTGGTTTTCGAGTTCGCGCCGCAGCTCGCTGAAATTCTCGATGATGCCGTTGTGTACGACCGCCAATTTCTCGGTCGCATGCGGATGCGCGTTGTTTTCGGTCGGCCGACCATGCGTCGCCCAGCGGGTGTGGCCGATGCCGATCGTTCCCGAAAGCGGCTCGCGCGCCAGTCTAGTCTCGAGATTCCTCAGCTTACCTTCGGCGCGACGGCGCGTCAGCGCGCCGTGTTCGAGCGTGGCGACGCCGGCGGAATCGTAGCCGCGATATTCCAGGCGCTTGAGCGCGTCGATGAGCTGCGGCGCCGCCGGCTCACGCCCGATGATTCCGATAATGCCGCACATGTTGTCCAGGTCCAAGTGGTCAGTGATCAGTAGTCAGTAATCAGAAATCGGTAGTGAGTAACCAGAAACCAGTAATTCGGTCGAAAATTTGAGCTTCTGATGGCTGACATCCGATTACTGACTATTGATTACTGTTCCCTGGAGCCGCCTTCTTTTTGCCGAGCGATTTCAGTCCGCGCAAGCGCGTTGCGCCACCTTCCTTAACGACTTGCCGGCCGCGCGCCAGCGCCAAAGCGTCCGGCGGCACATTGGCCGTGATCACCGATCCGGAGCCGATATAGGCGCCCTGCCCGATTTCGACCGGCGCGACCAGCGCCGAGTTCGAGCCGATGAACGCATCCTTGCCGATCACCGTGCGATGCTTGTCGCTGCCGTCATAATTGCAGGTGATGGTACCGGCCCCGATATTGGCGTTGGCGCCGACCACGGCGTCGCCGATATAGCTCAAGTGATTGGCCTTGGCGCCGGCTTCCAGCACCGCTTCCTTGACCTCGACGAAGTTGCCGATGCGCGAACCCTCGCCGAGCCGGCTGCCCGGCCGCAGCCGGGCGAACGGTCCGACCGACGCGCTTTTGCCGACATGAGCGCCGACCAGATGCGAGAATGAGTGAATGACCGCGCCATCCTCGACCGTCACCTTCTCGCCGAATACCACATAGGGTTCGACCACGACGTCACGGCCGAATTGGGTGTCGGCGCACAGAAACACCGTCTCGGGCGCGACTAGCGTGACGCCGGCATCGAGCGCGGCCCGGCGGAGGCGCTGCTGCACTACCGCTTCCGCCTCGGCGAGCTGGCTTTTGCTGTTGATGCCGCGCACGTCGTCCTCCTCGACTTCGATCGCCACGCCGCGAAGCTTCATGGCGCGTGCGATTTCGACCGCGTCCGTGAGATAAAATTCGCCTTTGCGATTGTGGTCGCCGATCCGCGTAAGGATGGCAAGCGCAGTGTTGCCGGCAAGCGCCATGATGCCGCCGTTGCACAGGCCGATCGCGCGCTCGCTTGTGCTGGCGTCGGCCTCCTCGCGAATGGCGACGAGTTCGTCGCCGGCCATGATGAGCCGCCCGTACCCCGTCGGATCGGCGGGCCGGAAACCGAGCACGGCGATCGCCGCGCCGGCGGCGAGCGGCGCCCGCAACCGTTTAAGGGTCGCCGGCCGAATGAGCGGCGTATCGCCATAGACGGCGAGAATATCGTCCGGCTGCCGCGCAATTGCCGCTTTAGCGGCAAGCACCGCATGCGCCGTGCCACGACGCTGGTGCTGCACATAGACCGCGGCGTCCGGCACTACGCGCTTGGCTTCCGCGGCGGCCTCGTCCTGGCCCGGACCGATGACAACCGCAGCCGTAGTGACGCCGGCCTCGGCGACCGCAGCGAGGACGTGAGCGAGCAGCGATCGGCCTGCAATCGCGTGCAGCACTTTCGGCCGCGGCGAATGCATGCGGGTGCCCTCGCCGGCCGCGAGCACGATCGCAAGGCAGCTTCGAGGCTTCATCGCAACCTCCGCGGCGCTGTCTTAGAGCATGATCTGGGAAAGTGGAAACCGGTTTCCTGCCGTCGCCAAGCCCGCTCCGGCGGGCGAGGCGAGGTCCGATCGGATCATGCTCCGTCCAGCAAGCAAAACCGCCCGCGAAACAGGCGCAAGCGGTCAAGACCAAGTCCCAAAGGACAGAATCTGCTAGGTTTTTAACACTGATTCGCCGCAAGGAGCCCGCCGGAGCGCAGCATGCAGGATCTTGCGCGAGGTGTGAGAAAGCAAATCATCAAGGAAACGACGCCAAAGGTCGCGGCGAAGAAGTCTTTCACCATGCGGCGGCTTCGGCGCGCAGCGCTGTGGGGCGTGACTGCCGCCGGCGCCGTGCTGATCGCCGTGCTGTCGAGCCGCAGCCAGCTCGGTGCGCAACGACTGGCCGACGTCCTGCACGGCAGCCGCGTGCAACTGGCAACGCCTGCCTTCGACGCTGAGGCCGAAACGCAACGGCTGGCGCGGGCCGTGCGCGGGCTCGCCGCCGACACGGAGCAGATGAAATCCCGTCTGGCTGCCGTCGAGCACGGCATGGACGATGTCACTGGCTCGATCGGCAAACAGATCGAGGCGGCCAATGCGGCGCGACGCGGCGAGGCTGGACCGACAGTAACGGGCACCGCGAGTGTCGCCGCGGCGATGATGACGGCCGCGCCACCGCCGCCGGCCATCGCATTTCCGCCCGTCAGATCTGCGCCCGCCTCGAGCCAAGGGCCACCGGCCGCTGCCGCTCCCGCGGCACTTACGACCGCCTATGGCGCCGACATCGGCAGCGGCCTGACCATCCAAGCCCTGCGCGCGCGTTGGGCGGCCATACGCGCCGCCCATCCGGAGCTTTTTGAGGGCTTGCAGCCGATCGTCAGCATCAAGGACGTGCCGCGCGCCAACCGGATCGAACTGCGGCTATTGGCCGGACCGTTCGCCGCCGCCGGCGCAGCGGCGCAGTTCTGTGCTGCGCTGACGCCATTCGGGCTGTTCTGCCAGCCGACAATGTTCGATGGCCAGCGCCTCGCGCTGCGATAGCTGACGAGCAATTCTTCCTAGCTAGCGGCCTTGACGACATTGTAGCCTGTGGACTACATTTCACTTCATGATCGAGGCGCGCCAGACGCCGTAATTTACGGACTGGTTGCGCCGTTTGAAGGATGCCAAGGCCGCCGCGCGGATCGTCGCTCGTCTCCGTCGCAAGGAGCTTGGAAATCCCGGTGACGCCAGGAGCGTCGGCAAAGGCGTCATGAAAATGCCGATCGCTTATGGCCCTGGCTACCAGATTTAGTATGTGCGTCGCAGGGCAGAAATTGTGATCCTGCTGTGCGGCGGCGACAAGCGCACGCAACGGCAGGATATTAGGCGGGCCCAGGTGTTAGCAGGAGACACGTGTTAGCGGGAGAACAGTGATGCCCAAGCTTACGCCCAAGACGACACGATTTGATGCCGCCGACCATCTCGACAGCGAGGAACGACAGGTCGCCTATATTACGGCGGCGCTTGAAACCGGCGATGCGGATTTCGTGCGCGATGCTCTTGGCGTCGTGGCGAAAGCGCGCGGCATGGGCGAAATTGCCAAGAGTGCCGGGTTGAATCGCGAGAGCTTGTACAAGGCGCTCGGCGCGACCGGGAATCCCGAGTTTGCCACCGTCATGCGCATCGTCCGCGCTTTGGGCCTGACGCTCTCCGCCCGCCGCTTGACCACGATGCGCGCGTCAAAAGGGCGGCATGTTGCCTGACGCGTTGCGTTCCGATTGTTGACACCCAGTGAGCCCGACAACAATGCGCCGCCCGCTGTTTCTGCCGACCGCACGCCAGACCAACTGGCTTCTGATCGTCGCTTTTCTGTCGGTCGGTGAGGCGCTGTACATTCGCTACATGGCGATTGAGAACTTGAACGTGGAGCTTGCCTGTCAGGCTGGACTTAAAACCTGGCTTTGCAGCACGTTCCGGCTGACCATCATCCTTTACAACCACGAGGTGTTCGGCGGCGTGGCGCTCGCCGCCGCCTTGCTCAATTTGCTGCGGCCCTCGATCGTGCTGGTTGCGGTCGCGCTCGCGGCGGCGGGGTTCGGCGTCGTGCTGCACAATGCCGATCTCTCGGCACTGGCAGCGGGGCTCCTGATCCTCAGCCTGGCGCGTCCCGCGCCCGCGCCAGAATGAGCGCAAGCCCGATGAGGCCGGCACAGAGCCACATCGCTTGCCAATTGGCGAAAGTTTCGTTGAGTGCGATGTAGCCGGCCGCGAGCGCGAGCACCGCCGCCGCAACAGCCTCGGCCATGGCGCGCGAGCCGGCAGCACTTAGTTCAGACTTGCGCCTGGTCGAAACCATCAGCGCCAAAAACGCGACGACGCCTGCGCTTTGCGGCGCGAATGGCGGGTCGCGGTAACGCGGGTCGAACACGAGCCCAAGCGCCGTCTGCAGCGACAGCAAAGTCAGCGCGATCAGACTCGCGCCAAGCGCAAGACTCACGCCATCGCGCGCGCCCCTGCTACGGGCCAGCAACGCGGCAAAGCTCGGAGGCTTTCGGCCCGCCGCGCAGGCCGCCGCGCAGGCAATCGGCGCGGCCGCGGCGGTGACCGCAAAGGCAAGCGAGCGCAGCCAGCCGCCCAGGCCAAAACTGTCCACCGGCACCGTTTCGATAGTCCAGCCCAACAGCACGGCCGGCAAGAACGCCAGCATGGCTACGCGCGGCCACAACAACGGCGGCGCTGCCTTGCCGCGGCCGGCCGCAAAGGCGGCGGCGAAAATCAGCGTCGTGAGCGCGATGCCGGCTGCGGCTTGCAGCGGCCACTCCGGGTGATCCGAGACGATGCCGCTGAAGTTGAACTTCGGCGCTCGCGTGCCACGGTCGAAGATGCCCCAATAGCCGCCGGTCGCCCCTTCGAGCCAGCGCTTCCAGGGCTGGTCGAAGGCCTCGATGACGTTGACCCGGAAATTCTCGCGCTGCGCCAGCGTCACCGTCTCCGCGATGACCCGGGCCTGGTTCGACGGCGAGGGTCGGGCCGCCTCGCGCATGCGGCCAGCACTGGGCCAGCCGACCTCGCCGACAACGATCTCCTTGTTGGGAACGGCGGCAGCAACCCGTCCGCGAATGGCGTCGACATGGGCCGCGGCGAGCGAGGCCGGCAACGGAAAATCCTCCCAGTAAGGCAGGATATGGATGGTGACGAAATCGACCGCATGCTGCAGATCGCTGTAGCGCAGCCAATATTCCCAGACGTCGGCATAGGTGACCGGCATGGGCACCTGCGCCTTGACTTCGCGGATCACGGCCGCGAGGTCGGTGACCGCGAGGTCGCCGCGCAGCAGCACCTCGTTGCCGACTACGATGGCGGATATGACGTCGGGATACTTGATGGCGAGTTCTACGCCGGTCGCGATTTGTTGGCGGTTTTTTTCCGCCTTATTGGACAGCCATATCCCCTGCAGCACCTTCATGCCATGGCGCTTGGCGATGCCGGGAACCTGATCGAGGCCGTTCGCAATCGAATAGGTGCGGATGCAGTCGGTGTAGCGGGACAACAAGGCAAGGTCTTCATCGATCTGCCCCGGTGTCACCAGCGTCCCCTCCATGAGTGGATCCTGGTTGCCGCGGAATGGCGCATAAGACACACAATAAAGCTTGCCTCCGGTGGCAAGCGGGGACGGCGGCAGTTGCACCGGCGCGCCGAGCCACCACCACACAACACCGATGCCAAGCGCCGTGAGCGCGTAGTGCGCCAGCGCAACAGCCTTCGAATTTCCGTCCGCGGGGCGAGACACGATTTGGCATTAGCCTTCGGCGAACCTGCTGCCAAGCTTCCGGGGCCGCGCCAAAAATGCCCGTCATGTTGGGCGCTGGACAAACGCACGGAGTTGGGGTGTTGTCATGCTGGCGATTTCCGGAATGGGCTGCCGCGATGGCGGCATAATCCGGTGGCCAAAACTCCGCTGGCCAAGAGCGCGATCCGCTAAAGGGTCGCGCCAACGGGCAACGAAACGTTCGGGGGAACGTCCTTATTATCGGCTCAAATTGGCCCAACAAATCAAGCGAACCATGTCCCATCGAGTGCTCAGCGTTGCCGGGGGTTTGTGCGTTGCGATCTGGCTGGTCGCGGCCCCAGTTGGCCCAGTGATCATCCCGGCCTGGGCCCAGCCCACCGACGCGAAGCCTGCCGATCAGCAGCCCGCCGCGACGCCGGATACTGCGAAAGATACGCAGAAAGTCGACGAATTCGCCGAAGCCCAACGCGTCCTCAATGGACCGGCCGGCAATCCCGAATGCGTCTGGCTCGGTCGCCGGGTGGTCAGCCTGCTTTGGCGTGACGATCTCGATACCGCGTTCCGCCATCTCGATCTTTACGACCGGTTTGGCTGTCCCAGCGGCCATATTCAGGCGACATTCCGCTGTCTTGTGTTGCACGCCAACACGATCGATCCGAAGGCGGCCGACAGCTTGAACGGACGCGTGCATGCCTGCTGGATAAACCCGTCATTGCCGCCCGCGCCAACGCCCGCGGCGGCCGTGCCGAGCCCGACCACGACCCGCTAGCTACGATCCGCTGGCAGCACATTGCTTCGCGCAAGATTTGCCTTCGCGCAATTTTGCTATTCGTGTGCCGCAGTGCTGCGGTCGCGCGTTGTTGTCTTGAATTTGCCATTGCCGGGCGCTAACTTATCTTTTGCCGCTCGCAAGGTTGCCTCATCCTTACGACCATCGTCGAACCTGGGGGCAGGTTCGGGCCCGTGTCGTTCCGCCCCGCGTGGTTAGAAGTCCATGCGCACCGTCGCTGCCGTGCTCGCGCTCGTAGCGTGCGTGCATGCCGGTATGTGGGCTCTGCTGAGACCGCAAGGAACTGCTCCGGATTTCACCGGTCAGCTGGCCAGTATCTCTTACTCGCCATTCGCCGACTCCCAACACCCGGACTACGGTGACCGGCCGACTGCCGAGCAGATCCGCGCCGATCTCAAGACCATTGCACCCTATACCCGGGCGATCCGCACCTATTCGGCCACCGGCGGCGCCGAGTTGGTGCCCCCGATTGCGGCCGAGTTCGGCCTCAAGGTCACCGTCGGCGCCTGGATCGACAAGGATCAGGAGCGCAATGAGCGGGAAATCCGCGCCGCGCTCGATCTCGCGCGACACTACAGCAACGTCAACGCGATTGTGGTCGGCAACGAGACGACGCTGCGCGCGGAAATGAGTGTCGATGCCCTGATCAAGCTCATCCAAAGGGTGAAGCGATCGAGCCCAGTCCCTGTCACGACAGGCGAAATTTGGACAGTCTGGATCGACCATCCCGAACTCGCCTCAGCTGTCGATTTCATTGCCGCGCACATCTTGCCGTATTGGGAAGGTTTCGACGCTTCCCGCGCGGTCGACCACACCATCGAGTTCTACGACAAGCTGCGCCAAATGCACCCCGGCAAGCGCATCGTGATCGCCGAATTCGGCTGGCCGAGCGCCGGTTATAATTTCCACGATGCCAACCCCGGCCGCATCGAGCAGGCGGTGATCTTGCGCGATTTCGTCACCCGAGCCGAGGCTTACGGCATCGACTACAACATTGTCGAAGCCATCGACCAACCCTGGAAAACGATGGAGGGCGGCGTCGGTCCCTATTGGGGACTGTTCGACGCTTCCCGACAGGCCAAGTTCTCGTGGACCGGATCGATCACCGACGCTGACTACCTCAAGCGCGCCGGTCTCGCCGTTGCGCTTGGGCTCTTACTGTCGTTGCCAATTCTGGCCATGGCCGGCGTTACGGTCACCCAAGCGCTGATGCTCGCTACTTCGGCGAATGTGGTCGGCGCCTGGTTCGCCGCGATTGTCGCTTTCTGGAAGGGCCACTACTTCGTATCCGGCGCCGCCTTCGCGCTCGGGCTTGGCATTGTGCTGCTGGTGCCGTTGGTCGCCATCGCGTTGTCGCGGCTCGATGAGATTGCGGCAATCGCCTTCGGTCGCCAGCCGCGCCGCCTTGCCAACGCTCCGCCGCTGGTGCCCGACGCGTTCGCGCCGAAAGTGTCGATCCATGTGCCGGCCTGTTGCGAGCCGCCGGAAATGTTGAAGGCGACACTCGATGCCGTGGCGCGGCTCGACTATCCCAACTTCGAATGCGTGGTGGTGATCAACAACACGCTCGATCCGGCACTGTGGCGGCCGGTCGAAGAGCATTGCCGCGCGCTCGGCGAGCGTTTCAAATTCGTCAGGGTTGAGAATCTGGTCGGTTATAAAGCCGGCGCTTTGCGCGTGGCGCTCGCCCACACGGTGCCGGACGCGGAAATCATCGGCACTATCGACGCTGATTACGTCGTTGCCGCGAACTGGCTGAAAGATCTGGTGCCGCAGTTCGCGGATCCCCGCGTCGGTTTCGTCCAATCGCCGCAGGACCACCGTGACGGCGACCGCTCGTTGATGCACTACGCCATGAACGCCGAATATGCCGGGTTCTTCGACATCGGCATGGTGCAACGAAATGAGGTCAATGCCATCGTCATGCACGGCACAATGTGCCTCATCCGCCGCGCCGCCATCGAGGACGCCGGCGGCTGGTCGAGCGATACCATCGTCGAGGACACCGATCTCGGCCTCGCTATGCTCGAGCAAGGCTGGATCGCCCATTACAGCAATCGGCGCTACGGTCATGGACTGCTGCCCGACACGTTCGAAGCCTACAAGCGGCAACGCTACCGCTGGGCGTATGGCGGCTTCCAGCTGCTGCGAAAGCACTGGCGGCGCCTGCTGCCAAGGGTAGAAGGCCTGTTGCCCGAGCAGAAGCGCGAATACGGCATCGGCTGGCTTAATTGGCTGGGTTCCGACTCGATCGGTGTCGTGGTTGCGCTTCTGAACATCCTCTGGGTTCCGGTGGTTGCGTTTGCCAATATCGCGGTGCCGGATCGCATTCTCACGATTCCGATCATTGCGGCATTCGCGGTCTCGGTCGCCCATTTCGTGGCGCTCTACCGGCTGCGCGTGCGTGCCTCGGCTGGCCAAATGCTGGGCGCGGTATGTGCGGCCATGGCCCTGCAATGGACGGTCGCGCGCGCCGTCGGCATCGGCGTGATCAAGGAACGGATACCGTTCCTGCGCACGGCCAAGGGTGGCGTCTCGCGCAAGGGTCCGGACTTTCCGGCATTCTGGGAGGCTGTGATCGCCGCACTGCTTCTCGTCGGCGCGGTGACGCTTGTCGTCACCAATTACAAGCAAGTCCACGAGATCAACATCTTCGCTCTTGTGCTGGTGGTGCAGAGCCTGCCGTTTGCGGCAGCCGTCGCGCTCGCCGCCATCGAAGGCACCCGCTTCAACAGCTTCGCCTATTGGCGCGGCATCGAGGCCAAGATCGGCGCACAGGCCGCCGATTTGTTGCCGCAGTCGCAGGAGGTTATGACCAAGGTGATGGTCGAACCGCCGGAGCTGCCAGCCGAGAACGTCGAAGCGGCGCAGTAGCTTACATTTCAACTATTGTTTCCCGGACGCGGTGCAGCACCATCAGCGCGGTTACGCGCGTCTTCGACGCGCTATGGCGTTGCCCCGATGATCCGGGATCGTCCCAAGCTCGGCGTTTGTGAAAGGTCCCAGTGCCGGCGCATCACCGTAGCGCGCGAAGACACGCGTGGACGCGCTACCGGTGCTGCGCTGCACCCGGCACAGGTGAACGCTCCGGTTCGTCTCCTACCCCTTGAGCGCGGTTTCCGCGAGTCGCACCCAATAGGACGTGCCGACCGGGATGACCTCGTCATTGAAGTCGTAGGCGGGGTGATGGAGGCCGGCGCTGTCGCCGTTGCCGACGAAGATGAAGGCGCCCGGACGCTCCAGCAGCATATAGGCGAAATCCTCGGCACCCATCACCGGCGGCACGTCGGTATTGACCTTGTCGGGCCCGGCGATTTCGCGCGCGACCTCGGCGGCAAAGGCGGTCTCGCGCTCGTGGTTCACCACCACGGGGTAACCCATCGTGCAGGTAACCCTGGCGGTGGCGCCGTAGAGCTTTGCGGTGCCTGCGACGATCTCGCCGATGCGCTTTTGCAGGAGTTTGCGAACCTCGGGTTTCAAACTGCGCGCCGTGCCGCGCAGCCGCGCGTGCTGCGGAATGACGTTGTCGGTATGGCCAGCCTGAAACATGCAGATCGACACCACCGCCGATTCTAACGGATCGACGTTGCGCGACACGATGGACTGCAGCTGATTGATGATCTGCGCCCCGACCAGGATCGTGTCGACCGCAAGATGCGGCCGCGCCGCATGGCCGCCCTTGCCCTCGAGCGCGATCTCGATGTGGTCGGCCGCGGCCATCATCGGGCCCGGCCGGATGGCGAATTGGCCGAGCGGAATGCCGGGATAGTTGTGCATGCCGTAGACTTCCTCGATGCCGAAGCGGGTAATGAGCCCGTCCCTCACCATCGCGAGCCCGCCGCCGCCGCCCTCCTCCGCCGGCTGGAAGATCAACACCGCGGTGCCAGCGAAATTGCGGGTTTCCGCCAGATATTTGGCCGCGCCGAGCAGCATTGCAGTATGCCCGTCATGGCCGCAGGCGTGCATCTTGCCCGGCACCGTCGATTTGTGGGGCAGCCCGGTTTCCTCTTCGAGCGGCAGCGCATCCATGTCGGCGCGCAGGCCAATGACCTTTCTGCCGGCCTTGCGGCCGCGGATGACGCCGACGACGCCGGTGCGGCCAATGCCGGAGACGACATCGTCGCAGCCAAAGCTCCTGAGCTTGTCGGCAACAGAGGCCGCCGTGCGGTGCACGTCGTATTGCAGCTCCGGATGGGCATGCAGGTCGCGCCGCCATGCGGTGATTTCGCGGTGCAGGTCGGCGACCCGGTTGACGATCGGCATTGCATACGTCCTCGTTTCGCGGCTCACCCGGCAGATCAATCTAGTCTAGCAAAGGGCTGCCCGCTGCTATAGACACCCCCATCGATCCGTCGGGCGCAAAGCTTTATCGGAAAAAGCGCGCAAGGCTGGAATACGCGAGCGGGTTTAAGCTATTGAACCCGAGGCGAGCCCGTAGCTCAGTCGGTAGAGCACGTGACTTTTAATCATGGGGTCGTGGGTTCGAATCCCGCCGGGCTCACCAATCTAATCAATGACTTAGCGACGAATTCTGCTGAATTAAGTCGTGCGAAGCGCGGTGTCCGCGCTGCGGCCGCAGTTCCGTTGCGGGTTAAGCCTTGCGCTCCGTTGCCCCAAAGCGCACCGGACTGGTCCGCCGCCAGTGCTGCCGAGGCGGAGCGGCTCTGGGTTCCGCGACGGGTCTCTGCTGCGGCGCGGCAGCCCCAGCGTTGCGGAGTTGGCGGAATCTGATTTCTCTTTTACGGTCGGTAGACGCCGGCACAAACGATCACCTCATTGAGCTGTTCGCAGTACGAATCTTTCACCTGGACCTTCTTGGTAGCCGGATTGGCGAACTTGTACTCGTACCAGAACGAGGCTTGCTTGCGTCCATTCTCGACCATATCTTTGACGAAGTACTTTCCATCGACGTCTTGCACGTCCATCAAATTCATTCCGATCATCTTCGGGTTGGCGGGTTGCGCCAGCGTTGTTCCGTCGGGACCCACAACGAATGCGTAGATTTCGCCGTTCACGAAATTGCCGCCCGGCGTGCTGATTTCGGCGTAGCCTTTTTCCGGCCCTTCGGCCTTGATCGTGGCAACGGCTTTTTTCACCATTGCCACGGCGTCATCCTTAGACGAATTCTCGCTGGCAAAGACAAACGTCGTGCTGGCAAGAAAAGCAATGGCAACCACGGCAATCTGAATTCGCATCTATTACCCTCCTTGTTGCTAAGCGGAATGCAATGCGTCGACCGACAGCGATGCGCAATCCGCTGGCGAGGTAAATTGTACGAGTACCCACTAATCAGGTGCTAAGTGCGCGTTGCGATCTCGGCAACTTGGGTTGTTATCCTGGTTTATTATGGCGGCGTAGGATTTCGAACGGCGAGACCGTGACCGTCACCAGCCGATCGCGCGGTCGCCAGAGGTCAGAGGCTGCGGATCATTCAGAGATTGCAATTGGCTCGCTCGATCGCGGAGGCGGTTGCGGCGCGGCAGCAGCAGAGGCACTCCGCATAGTCAGCCAGTTCGCTGCGCGATTATTGCAGGCGGCGTGGCAAATTCCTATACGGGCTGTCCTCGCAACCGCATGTTCATTTGTAGCGCGGCAACCCCTGACTCAAAACTCTTTCCAATCCGGAGGCTCCTTGACGGCGGCGGCGAGCGAAGCCTGCAGGCGTCCGACCGGCCCGCCACGGGCGGCCGCGACGGCGGGCCGCTTGGGTAGTGCCACGCCAGGCTGCTGTTTCAGCGCGACCGGTGCGCGCGCCGGCGCTGTGGCGACCGGGCGCTGTGGGCGTTCATCCGCCGGCGGCATGGCGTGGCCGCCTTGGTCGCCCTCGTCGGCCTCGTCGAGCTTGAAAAAGGCAACCCGCTCGTCCATGGCTGTGGCCTGATGCTCCAGCGTTTTGGCGGTGGCTGCGTTCTCCTCCACCAGCGCGGAGTTTTGTTGCGTCACCTGGTCCATCTGCGTCAGCGCCTTGCCGACCTGCTCGATGCCGCCGGCCTGCTCGGCGCTGGCGTTGGCGATGTCGGCCACGATCTCGGCCACCTTCTTGATCGATTCCACGATTTCGTTGAGCGAAGCCCCCGCCCGATTGACCAGATCGACGCCTTCTTTGACCTGGTCATTGCTGCTGGTGATCAAATTCTTGATGTCTTTCGCCGCCTGCGAGGAGCGCTGCGCCAGGCTGCGCACTTCCGAGGCCACCACAGCGAAGCCGCGGCCAGCGTCACCCGCGCGCGCCGCTTCGACCGCGGCGTTAAGCGCCAGCAGGTTGGTTTGGCGGGCGATCTCATCGATCACGCCGATGATGTCGGAAATCTTGCGCGAGGATTCTTCGATTTTACCCATCGCCTGCACCGCCTTGGCGACCACTTGGCCGCCGCGGTCGGCGACGTCACGGGTGCCGCTCGCCGACTGATTGGCAGCTTGCGCGTTTTCCGCGTTTTTCTTCACGGTCGCGGAGATCTCTTCCATCGACGCCGAGGTCTGTTCCAGGCTGGCGGCTTGCTCCTCGGTGCGCTGCGACAGGTCGGTCGTGCTGGTCGAGATTTCGGCGGAGGCGTTGGTCACTTCCCGCGCCGACTTCTTGATTTCGCCAATGGTCAAGCCGATCCGCTCCGCCATTCTGTTGGCATCGTCCTTCAGCGCTCCGAACATGCCCAGATAGTCGGCAGTAATCCGCTGAGTAAGATCGCCGTCGGCGAGCGCGCCCAACATGCCTTCAAGATCTTGCAACGCGTTGGCGGTATTCTGGCACAGCGAGTTCATCGCCGTGGCGAGATTGAGCATAAAGTCCTTTTTACCGTCGAGTGGAACACGCTTCGAGAAGTCGCCGGCGACCGCGGCTTTGACCAGATCATCGATCTCGGCCTCGATCGCCTTCTCGACGGTCACGTTCCGCCATTCCACCACTGTGCCGGCACGCTTGCCGTGCGCGTCAATGACCGGAGTGGCAATAAGATAGAGTTTCTGGCTGCCTACCGTGATGTGAGACTCATGCGTTGCCGTCAGCGCATCCAGCATCCTGCGCTGATGCGCGGGATCCTTGTGAAACACATCCATATTGGCGCCGACCATCTTGCCGCTATCGAACGCCGGCAGAACCTTGCGCAACTCGGCCTCGGCTTCGCGCAACATGCTTTGCAGGCTCGCGTTCATGTACATGATGTTATAGTCATCGTCGGCGACCATCACGTTCGACCTGACCACGTCGAGCGCCGAACGCACCCGCAAATTGATGACCTTCTCGGCGATCGATTGCTTGAAGACCTCCGTCGCCTTGGCGATCTCGCCGATTTCATCGCCGCGTGTGCTGTAAGGCACGTCAACGATACGATCGTTGGTTAGTTCGACCAGCACTCTGGCTATCCTGCCGAGCGGGTTGCTGATGCCGCGACTGATCACAAAAGAAATCAGACCGCCGATGATCACCGCGATCAGCATGGCGATGGCGAGCGTCATTTCCTGATGTTGAAGCACGGCATCGTTGATCGCGATTTTTTTGTCCCGGATGTCCTTGCTGCTCTCGGTCAGATCGTCGGAAAGAGTTTCGATGGTCGCAAAGCCGCGCGTGGCGCCGGTCATCAGCGTCAAGGCAGTGCCAACATCGCTGTCGGCCATATCGATGACGCTATTGGCTTGTTTGACGTAAGTAGCGACCGCCGCCTGCAGCTGGCCGAGCTTGCCTTCGGCCTTACCGTTGTCGAATGCGGGATCTTCGAGCGCCTTTAACTTTTGCGTCATGTTGGCCAACGCCTTGGTAGCGATGTCGGCGAGGGTCTTCACCTTCTTCTCGTCGGTCTCATTGGCCGCTGTCGCCATGAGCTGATAGAGGCAAACCTGTGCCGCCCATGCCGCATCGGTGAAATCCGCGACGGTCTCCGCTTGGCGCACTGGACCGGCCATAAGTGCGCCGACAGCCGTTTGGTTGGCGCGCTGCACAGATAGGAAATAGGCCCCGACGCCGATCAGAACTAAAATCAACAACGCGGGCGCGGACAGAATTTTCCACCGCAGACTTGAATTCGTGAACCACGCGACCATCATTGGACCCTTTCAGCTTCTAGCGCGAAGCCACACGTTCGAGACGAATGCGTTCGGTGGAGCCGGCGCGATTTGATTTTCGCGACGACCTTGTACGTGCCGGCGCAATCACAGCGGACGACCGCGCGAACGCCAGCATCTGCTCGCACGGAAATCCGCATTGCGAAGCTGGGTTAATTCTGTGAGAAAAAGCTTAATCTCAAGCAGATGACGGACGTTTCGATAAATCGATCGATTGGATAAAACGATAACTTGGGTTATGTTTCACGCTGGCGGTCCGCTCAGCCGAGTCCTTCGGTTAGCAGGGTCATTCTTGATTTTGTTGTTGTTTTCGAGGAAGCAGGGAAAGCGACGGCGCGTGCTGATTTGGTTGAATCTGCACTAAGGTAAGACATCGAAAGACTTGGTCTATGCTTGAGACTTTGACTTTAAATCTCGGGCGCGAGAGACTGAATACTCAACAAAAGCCCTGATCCTCGACGAAAGCCTGGCATGGCGGAACATGATGGCCAAGACGGCAACCGGCGCGGTCCGTTGATTGCGCTCGGGGTCGTCGTGGTTCTGTTCGTTGTCGGCTGGTTGCTGGCGCACGAACTCTATGCCAACGGCAGGTTGGAGGATTGCCTGCTTTCCGGCCGCACCAATTGCGCACCGATTGACACGCGGTCCCGATGACGGGCGCCTGCTCTGTTCCCCGTGAGTTCCCCCGGTAAACGCCACGATAGTTTCACGCGACGGTCGCGGTGGCGCCACAGATGGTGCGCAGGATCGCAACCGCAGGGTGCGGTGAGGAGCGTCGAGGAGCGTCGAGGAGGATCGACGATGATCATCCAATCCGCATGCCAAGCTTCATCAAGGGTGCTTGCGACCGAGACTCTTAGCCGGCCGAAATGCCCGCGTTGCGGCAGCCTGCTGCTCATTGCCGAACAATCCCGCTTCAACGCCAGAGGCCGCGTCGACCACGACTGGTCGTGCGATCAATGCGGCCACCATTTCGTGACTTCCGTTAGATTGTGGCGGCGTTAGACAAAAACCTTACGACAGCCGCGCAAGCATCTGCGTTTGTTCGGTAAAATGTGGCGGAAGCGTCCTTGGCAGCGTGCCGCGCACCGCCGCCCTGATCTGGGCGGCAATCACGAGCAATAATCCTGGCCGGTCCGGTGTTGATGTCGCAGAGCCGTTCACCAGGAGGAGCACATGCGTCAAACGCAAATGGGGCAGACTTTCAGTCGTCGGTCGATATTGAGCTATTGCGTCGGCGGAGCCGCGGGAACCGTGCTGTTGGCATCGGCCGCGCCGAGCTACGCCGCCGCCATGCAGTTCAAGGCCGATTTAAAGGGCTCGAGCGAAGTGCCGCCGAACCAGACCGCCGGCACCGGCACCGTTACCGCGGAGTACGACCCTGCGACCAAACAGCTGACTTGGAGCGGCAGCTATTCCGGGCTGACCGGACCGGTCACGGCGGCCCACTTTCACGGGCCGGCGGAAGCCGGCAAGAACGCCGGCGTCGCGATCTGGATTTCGGAGAAGGGCAGCCCCTTCCCTAGCCCGTTCAAGGGATCGGCGACGCTGACCGACGCGCAAGCCGCCGACCTGATGGCCGGTCTCTGGTACGTCAACCTTCACACCGCAGCGAATCCGGGCGGTGAATTGCGTGGTCAGCTCACGAAATCGTAGTCGCGCTGGCTAGTGGCGTCGTTACCGAATGCGATCGTCTTGACCCGCCGGTCGCGTTGTAGTGACCGGCGGATTCATTGTTGCGCCGTTATTGTCTGGGGATGTGGCCGCTCTCGATAACCTTTGCCCACTTGTCGATGTCGGAGCGCATCAGCGCGTCCATCTCGCCTGGCGTGGAACCCCTGGCATCAATGCCGAGATCGAGCGCGCGCTTTTTCAAATCCGGATCGGCAAGAACTTCACGCAATGCGCCGTTCACCTTATCAACGATAGCCGGCGCCGTGCCGGCGGGGGCATAAAGTGCGTTCCATGACGTCACGTCGAAATTGGCGACGCCGGCTTCCCGCACCGTCGGAATATCCGGCAATTCCGGCGAACGCTGTGCGCCGCTCGTCGCCAGTGCGCGAGCCTGGCCGCTTTGCAAGCTGGGCTTAAGCGCGGCGTAGAACTCGACTTCCATGTGGATATCGCCGCGCAGCAGCGCGACCGTTTCGTCCGGCGATGTGCGAAACGGCACGATGACGATATCGGTCCCCGACATCGACTTGAATAGCTCCGCCGTAAGGTTTTGCGTGCTGCCGACCACGATGGAGCCAAGGTTGATCGTGCCCGGCCTGTCGCGCGCCGTCCCAAGGACATCGCCCATGGTCTGGAAGTTCGAGTTCGCAGCGGTGGCGAAGACGAGATCAAAATAGCCGATCGCCGTGATCGGCACGAACTCCTTGAGCGGATCAAATGGCAGATGTTCGAATAAGGCGACGCTGATCGCGGTGCCGTTCGAAAAGAACGCCAAGGTGTAACCGTCTGCAGGGCTGGAAAGCACGGCCCGCGCCGCCACGATGCCGCCGGCGCCGGGCATATTTTCGATAACGAAATTCTGCCCCAGCTTCTCGCTGAGCTTCTCGAAGATCAGGCGTGCGGTAACGTCGGCAACGCCGCCCGGCCCAAAGGGAAGAATGACGCGAACCGGATGATCGGGATAGCTTGATTGCGCCGTTGCGCTATTGGCAACGGAGGTTATTGCAAATAGCGCAAACACCAGCGCCGCGAGCCGGCGCATGATATAGATCCGCGCCACAACCGGCCTGATCCTGAGCATCACCTGAACTCCGCCTTATCATGCAACGCTGAACAACGTCCGCTCACATCTGCAAATCGCGCTTGGCCGTCCATTGTTCCTTGATTTGCGCGACATAATCCGCATAGCGGCCTGCCGCGATGGCGGCGCGCGCGCCCGCCATCAGGTCCTGGTAGTAGAAGAGGTTCACGACGGAGAGAAGCGTGCCGCCGAGCGCTTCCCCGGCCTTAAAAAGGTGGTGCAGATAGGCACGCGAAAACTCGCGTGCGGCCGCACAGCGGCTTGCCGCGTCGAGCGGCCGCGGATCCTCGGCATGGTGCGCATTCTTGATGTTGATCGGGCCGAAACGGGTAAAGGCGAGACCGTGGCGGCCGTTGCGCGTCGGCAGCACGCAATCGAACATATCGATGCCGCGCGCCACGGCTGCGAGGATGTCGGCCGGCGTGCCGACCCCCATGAGATAACGCGGCCGTTCGGCCGGCAGCGCCGGCGCGGTCTCGCCGACGACTTTGAGCATGGCGTCTTGCGGTTCGCCGACGGCAAGGCCGCCGACGGCGTAGCCGTCGAAACCGATACCGACGAGCGCCCGCGCGCTCGCCTCGCGCCATCGCTGATCGTCGCCGCCCTGGACGATGCCGAACAGCGCACGGCCGTCAGGCGCGCTCTCGAACGCGCGCGTGCAGCGCTCGGCCCAGCGCAGCGACAGCTGCACGGCGCGCTCGATGTCGTTGCGCTCGGCCGGCAGGCGTACGCATTCGTCGAGCTGCATGGCGATATCGGAGCCGAGCAGGATTTGCACCTCGATGGCGCGTTCCGGCGTCAGCTCGACCACGGCGCCATCGATATGCGAGCGGAAGGTGACGCCCGCCTCCGCCACTTTGCGTAGAGGCGCGAGCGACATCACCTGGTAGCCGCCGGAATCGGTGAGGATCGGCAGCGGCCAATGCATGAATTCATGCAAGCCGCCGAGCGCGGCGACGCGTTCGGCTCCCGGCCGCAACATCAGATGATAGGTATTGGCGAGAATAATATCGGCGCCAGCGGCGCGCACCTCGTCGTGATGCACGGCCTTGATCGCCGCTTGCGTGCCGACCGGCATGAAAGCGGGCGTGCGCACCGGCCCGTGCGCGGTTGCGATTTCTCCGGCACGCGCGGCGCCGTCAGTTGCGATCAGGCGGAAAGAGAAGCGATTCGACATTGCGGCTTTGTTTAGCGCAACAACAGACACGCGTCGCCATAGGAGTAGAAGCGGTAGCCGCTTTCGATCGCATGCGCATAGGCGCGCCGCATCACGTCGAGGCCGCTGAAGGCGCAGACCAGCATGAATAGCGTCGATCGCGGCAGATGGAAGTTTGTCAGCATCGCGTCGACCGCACGGAAGCGGTAGCCGGGGGTGATGAACAGCGCCGTCTCGGCGGCGAATGGCTTAAGCGTGCCGTCTTCGGCGGCCGCGCTCTCGATCAAGCGCAGCGAGGTCGAGCCGACGGCGACGATGCGTCCGCCGGCGCGCCGCGTTGCATTTAAAGCCGCCGCCGTTTCGGCGCTGACGCTGCCCCATTCCGGCTGCATTTTGTGACCGGACGTGTCCGCGGCCTTGACCGGCAGGAAGGTGCCGGGCCCGACATGCAGCGTTACCCGGTTAAGCGCGATGCCGCGTTCACGCAAAGCCGCGGCGATAGTGTCGGTGAAATGCAGTCCCGCGGTCGGCGCCGCCACCGAACCCTCCTCGCGGGCGAACATGGTCTGATAGTCAATGCGGTCGTGCTCGTCGACGGCGCGGCGGCTCGCGATATAGGGCGGCAGCGGCATGTCGCCGCGCTCCGCCAGCGCCTGGTCGAGCACAGCGCCAGTGAAAGCGAAGGCGAGCGTCACTTCGCCACCCTCTCCTTTCGCCTCGACCGTGGCGTCCAGTTGCTCGAGGAAGCAGAGCCGGCCTTCGCCGCCGAAGCGCACGATGTCGCCGATCGAAAGCCGCTTCGCCGGCTTGACCAGAGCGCGCCAGTGCGAGCCGTCGACCCGCTTGATCAACGTCGCCGCGATCGCAGGCTCGTGCGCGCTCCGGCCGATCCGGCGGCCGTGCAGATTGGCGGCAAACACCTTGGTGTCGTTGACGACGACGGCATCGCCGCGCCGCAGCAGCGCCGGCAGATCGCGAACGGTACGGTCCTCGAACTCGACTGCCGCGCCCGGCCGCACCACCAGTAGCCTCGCGGAATCGCGCGGCGATGCCGGCCGCAGCGCGATGCGGTCTTCCGGTAGCGCGAAATCGAACAAGTCAGTGCGCATCGTTTTTAAACTAAAGCTTTTGATGTAAGACTTTTAAACCAAAACCTTAAGTTGGCGGGTATGGCTTGTTTGGTCTAAAAGCCGCATATCGCAACCTTTGGCGCGGCAATCAACGTGACCCCCAACGCGGTCGGCCCCAATGCAGTCAACGATGCAATTATCCAGGTCAAGCCCGGCATCGGCGACGTCATCTGGCACCTGCCGTTCATCCGCGCCATTGCCGCGGTCGCGCCGGGCGGCAAAGTCGCGTTTCTGGCGCCGGCTACGAGCGGTGCCGGGCAATTGCTTGCCGCCGAACCGGGCGTTGGCGAGACGATCTATTTCGCGCATGCCGGCTCGGAGCTGCAGCGCGGCGTCAATCTCGTCCGGCTTGCGGCGCTGTTGCGGCGGCGCCGATTCCGCTCGATCTGGATTCTCGACCGCACCATCCGCCCGGCGCTCGCCGCCGCGCTCGCCGGAATCCCTGAGCGCATCGGCTTAGGCCTCGGCCCGCAAAAACTCTTCATCACCAATCGCGGCATCGACCACAGCCATTTTCACGACCATCCGATCGATTGGCTGCGCGCACTGATGGCGGCAATGCAGGTGCCGCTGCCGGCGACTGAGCCGCCGCTGCGCGTTGCCGAACCCACGCTCGCTGTGATCGACGAAAAATTCGCCCAATACCCCCGGCCATGGACCGTGCTCGGCATCGGCGCTTCGCATCCCGATAAGGATTGGCCGGACCAATATTGGGCGCAATTTCTCTCCGCGTTGCGCCACCGCACCGCAGGAACGCTCGTGCTGATCGGCGGCCGCGCCAATTTCACGCGCGCGCAGAACTTTATTGCGCAGAGCGCCGGCGCAGCTGCCGTCAATGCCTGCGATTTTGGCCTCGCCGAAGCCGCCGCGTTGTTACGCCGCGCCGACCTTTTTGTCGGCCCGAGTTCCGGCCCGTTGAATCTGGCGGCCGCCGGCGCGACGGACGCCTTCGGCCTGTTCGGCTCGACGCCGGTTTTGACCTATTCGAAGTTCATTCACGCCATCGTGCCGGAAGGCGGACCATCGGCCGGCGGCATGCGGCGGATCGCGCCCGCACAGGTGATCGATGCGATCACGCCCTATCTCGCGCTGGAGAAAGCGCGGCGATGAGGGACGTCACCGGACTGATTTATCGAGGGTGCGATCGTCGACAAAGCGGATCGCGATCGGGCGGCCGGCCACCGCGCCGCTCATGCCCTTGCTGAAGTGCAACGGCATGCAGCGGCTGAGCGCCGCGTTCACGGCGTCGCGGTAGATATCGTGCACTTCGGCCGGCGCATCGTGGCTCGAATAGGTAACGCGCGGCGGCGCGACCAGCTCGCCGTCACGCTTGAAGGCAAAGCGTATGGTGTATTGCATGCCGTGGCGCGCGGCTTGCTCCGGCGGCGGCACCCAGCAGCCGCGTAGCGTAGCGTACATTTCGCCGATCGAGTCGAGCGGCCTTTGCTCCGCCGGTGTTTTGTCGGTGTCGGCAGCGGCAGGGGCAGCGGGATGGCTTGCGGGATCGTTGTCGTCGGTCGAAACGATCGTCAGACGCAAATCCTCGCCGATCGGCGGCAGGTAATACGGCAGGCATGGGCCGCGATGGAAGACGCCGCAAAATGACGGGTGGCAGGGGTGCCCGCTCAAGACGCTGCACACCGCTTGCGGCGTCTGCGACCATGCCGGCGTTGCTGCGCTGGCGGCGAGGACACCGCTCGCCCCGCAGACGATAGCGGCCGCGTCACGGAGCAAGCCCATCTGCTGTCCGGCTCTATTTCACGTCGGCAGCCACCTGCATTTTGACGATCCGGTCGGGATTGCGCGGTGGCTCGCCCCGTTTGAGCTTGTCGACGACGTCCATGCCGCTGATTACCTCGCCGATCACGGTGTATTGGCCGTTGAGGAACGAACCGTCGTCGAACATGATGAAGAACTGGCTGTTGGCCGAATGCGGATTGCTGCTGCGGGCCATACCGACGGTGCCGCGCTTGAACGGCACGTCGGAAAATTCGGCCTTCAGGTCCGGATAGTCGGAGCCGCCGGTGCCGTTGCCGAATTCGCCGTCGCCAGTCTGTGCCATGAAGCCGTCGATGACACGATGAAACGGCACGTCGTCATAAAATTGTTCGCGTGCCAAAAGCTTCATGCGCTCGGCATGTCCGGGCGCGATGTCGTTGCGCAGCTTAATGATGATCCGGCCGGGCGTGGTATCGATGACCAGCGCATGTTCCGGATCGACACCCGGCGGCAGTGCCGCGGCATCGCTGTTGTCTTCGGCCATATCTCGTTCCTCTCCGATCCGATTGGCGCTTGCGTGCGCTACGGCACGATCGTCGCCGTCTTGATGTAATCGAGTTTCGGAAACGCCGTCATCAGATAGGCGTTGCCTTCGCTTTGGATGCGGCCTTGCTCGGGCCCGCCGCCTGCAGGCGCACCTTCGCCGTACCCGCTATATAGCCCGTCGACCACGTTCATGCCCGACACGACCTGTCCGAATGGTGCAAAGCCTTGACTGTCGAGCCTGGCGTTGTCGGCGAAGTTGATGAAAACCTGGGTCGTGCGGGTGTTGGGACCCGCCATCGCGTAGGTGATCAGGCCGCGCTTGTTGCTTTGCCTGACCGGATCGTCATTGATCCGCGCCGTGCGCCATTGCGCCGAAATCGCGGGGTCGGCATTGATGCCGAACTGCACCATGAAGCCCGAGATCACGCGAAAGAAACGGGCATTGTTGAAAAAGCCGTTCTTCACGAGATTATAGAACCGGTCGGCGCCGACCGGCGCCCAGTCGCGATGAACTTCGATGACGAACGGGCCCTTGCTGGTGTCGAATTTGACCTTGTAGTCAGGCGGCGCTTGTTCGTGCAGCGCCGCGGGATTGACGAGGTTTTGGCTATAGGCCGGGGCGGCAATAGTCAGCGCAAGCAAAATTGCAACGAAGCGGATCATGTCATCTCCCGAATGAGCGCTTGGAGTTTTTGGCAGCGTGTTCAGGTCTTGGCGAATTCAGGTCTTGGCGAACTTCGTCTGCAGCCGCGCCGCGACTTGCGCTGGCACAAAGGCCGAGACATCACCTCCCATGCCGGCAATCTGCCGGACCAAAGTGGCGGTGATCGGGCGGACCGCGGGCGCGGCCGGCAGGAATATAGTTTGTACATCCGGCGCCATCGTCGCGTTCATGCCCGCCATCTGCATCTCGTAATCGAAGTCGCCAGCATCGCGCAGACCGCGCACCAGCATAGTCGCACCGGCACGCCGCGCGGCCGTGACGACGAGATCGGCAAAAGTCGTGCAAACGATCTCGCATCCGGCGGCGCGACCCAGCGGCGCGCAGATTGCCTTGACCATGGCGAGCCTTTCGTCGGCCGAAAACAGCGGCGTCTTGCCGGGATGGACGCCGATTGCCAGCACCAGCTGGTCGGCAAGCCGGACGGCTTTGCCGACGACGTCGAGGTGGCCGTTGGTGATGGGATCGAACGATCCGGCAAAAAGCGCAATCCGCTGCATGGCGGCGGTCTAGCCCGAGCCGAGATCAACCGCAAGCAGGCCGCTGCGAGTTGCGTTGGCGCCCTAGGCGCCGGCGACCAGCGTAAAATAGGGAGGATTAAGCTGCTATTTCAGTATCTTACCTAAAACAGCCGAATTGTGATGGCCAACAAAGCGGACCCGGCTGCCCCGCGGCAAACTGCAAAACAGAAGAGTCGAAAGCAACCACACTGCCAGTGCGACGTTAACAACCGGCACAAGGTTGCAAACAGGGATAGGTGTCATGATCAAGACCGTTTCCGCCGTCGCCATTGCCGCGATCGTGGCGGCTTGGTTCGTCGCGTTCCCGAGTTTGTCGCCGCAAGTCGAGGCGAGTTCGCCGCTACCGGGTGCCAAGAGTGACCGGGCCGACATCCGGCCGCTGGGAACGGACTGCGGACAAAACGCCTGGCCGTATTTTGAAGCCGCCTGCACGCGCGACGCCCGCAATCCGCTGATTGCGCCGCGCGATGTCCGGATCGTTTCCGCGGATCGTTTGCCCCTTTCCCGCGGTCGTTGAGTTTCCGCGATCCATCGGGTCATGGTACCGGACCGCCCGGCGGTGTCGGCACGATGATTTTGACCGGGCAGTCGAGGTAGGTCTGCGCCGGCGCGGCACCGACGTGCAGGCCGGCCGCCAGCACGGCGGCGAGGAGCATCGCCGACAAGATTCGCTTTGCGGGGCGCTGACCGATCACGACGCTTCCCCCTTTTTGGCTCGTTCTTACCCGGGAAGTGGATTAATCTAGCCGGACGCTTGCATTTTGACCACTGGACGCCGCCCTGACCCTTGCTGACCCATTGCCTTGACCCCCTCTTGGCTCGCGTCTAAGAGCCGCACGGATCTCCGGCCGCGTCATGATCGTGCTGATCGACAACTACGACAGCTTCACCTTCAACCTCGTTCACTATCTCGGTGAACTAGGGGCGGACGTTGCCGTACATCGCAACGATAAAGTGACGAGCGGCGCGGTCATTGCCGCCGATCCCGATGCCATCGTGCTGTCGCCGGGCCCCTGCACGCCCAAAGAGGCCGGCATCTGTCTCGATTTGATCGCACAAGCCGCGCCGAGCATTCCCATCCTCGGCGTCTGCCTCGGCCATCAGGCGCTCGGAAATGCCTTCGGCGGCAAGGTGGTGCGCGCGCCGGCGCCGGTGCATGGCAAGCTGTCGGAAATTCGGCACCAAGGTCGCGGGATTTTTCGCGGCATCAATGCACCGTTTAAGGCGACGCGATATCATTCGCTGGTAGTCGAGCGCAGAAGCTTGCCGGGCGAACTGACCGTGACCGCGGACACCGACGACGGCCTTGTCATGGGGCTCGCGCATAACCTGCTGCCGGTGCACGGCGTGCAGTTCCATCCCGAAAGCATTGCGTCGGATCACGGCCACCTGATGCTGAGAAACTTTCTCGACATCGCCGCGGCCTGGAATGCGTCGACCGGCCGGCGGCCTGCTCCCTTCCCTCCCCCGCTTGCGGGGCAGGGAAAGGTGGGGGCGCGGGCGCGGGTCAATTGAGGACCGCACCGTGACCGCAGAGCTAAAGCCCCTGATCGGCAAGGTCGCGACCGGCGCAGCGCTCAGCCGCGAGGAGGCGGCCAGCGCCTTCGAGCAGATGATGGCGGGCGAGGCGACGCCGTCGCAGATGGGCGCGCTGTTGATGGGCTTACGCGTGCGCGGCGAGACCGTCGAGGAAATCACCGGCGCCGTCACCACGATGCGTGCCAAGATGCTGCGCGTCAACGCGCCGCCGGAGGCGATCGACGTGGTCGGCACCGGCGGTGACGCTTCCGGCTCGTTCAACATTTCGACTTGCGCCGCGCTGATCGTCGCCGGCGCCGGCGTTCCCGTCGCCAAGCACGGCAACCGCGCGCTGTCCTCGCGCTCCGGCGCGGCCGACGTGCTGACGGCTCTGGGCGTCAATATCGATCTCAACCCAGAGCAGATCGGACGCTGCATCCGCGAAGCGGGGATCGGATTCATGTTCGCGCCGGCGCATCATCCGGCGATGAAAAACGTCGCGGCAACTCGCGTCGAACTTGGTACGCGAACGATCTTCAATTTGCTCGGCCCGCTGTCCAATCCGGCGGGAGTGCGCCGGCAAATCGTTGGGGTGTTCTCGCGGCAATGGACCGAGCCGCTGGCGCAGGTGCTAAAAAACCTCGGCGCCGAGAGCGCCTGGGTGGTGCACGGCTCCGACGGGCTCGATGAAATCACGACGTCCGGTCCCACCACCGTCGCTGCACTCGAAGCCGGCGCGGTGCGCAGTTTCGAGATTTCACCGGAGGAAATCGGCTTGGCCAAGGTCAAGCCGGAAGCGCTGCGCGGCGGCGATGCCGCGGCGAACGCCAAAGCCGTCGAAGACGTGCTCGAAGGCAAGAAAAACCCGTTCCGCGATGTCGCCTTGTTCAATGCCGCAGCGGCGCTGGTGGTCGCGGGCAAGGCGAAAAACCTCAAGGCCGGACTCGAACTCGCCGGCCATTCGCTCGATTCCGGAGAAGCTGAAGGCCGGCTCGACCGCCTGATCGTGGTTTCGAACGATGGCTGATATTTTGCAGAAGATCGCGGCCTATAAGCGCGACGAGATCGCCGCGGCAAAGCGGGGTCGGCCGCTCGCCGCCATCGCGCAAGAGGCCAAAACCGCAAGTCCGCCGCGCGGCTTTCTGCGTGCGATCGAACGGCGGCTTGCCGCGAAGGAATATGCGCTCATCGCCGAGATCAAACAGGCGAGCCCGTCACAGGGCCTGATCCGCGAAAACTTCGATCCCGCTTCGCTTGCGGCGGCGTATCAGCGCGGCGGCGCGGCCTGCCTTTCGGTGTTGACCGACCGGCCGTCGTTTAAGGGCTCGCTTGCGCATCTTCGCCTCGCGCGCCAGGCGAGTGCCTTGCCGGTGCTGCGCAAGGATTTCATGTACGATATTTATCAGGTGATGGAAGCGCGCGCTTACGGCGCCGATGGCATCCTCATCATCATGGCCGCGGTCGACGATGCCTGCGCCGGCGAGCTCGAAGCGGCGGCGTCCGCGCTCGGCATGGACGCGCTCGTCGAAGTGCACGATGAGCAAGAGCTGGAACGGGCGCTTCGCCTGGAATCGAAACTCATCGGCATCAACAACAGGAACCTGAAGACTTTCGAGACCACGCTCGCCACCTGCGAGCGGCTCGCCCGTCTGGTTCCGGCCGGGCGGGTCATTGTCGGCGAGAGCGGCATTTTTACCCCCGAGGATTTGGCGCGGCTCGCCAAAACCGGGATTTCGACTTTCCTCGTCGGCGAAAGCCTGATGCGGCAAACCGACGTCGCTGCCGCCACCCGCGCCTTGCTGACGCGTCTTCCACCTTCCTACCCTGCCCCGCAAACGGGGGCGGGTAGGCAGGGGGTGGCCCGGTAAAGCCGTGCCGCGGCGGGCAAAAAAACTCACCCATCTCAGCGGGAGCGGTGAAGCCCGCATGGTCGACGTTTCCGCCAAGCCTTTAACCGAGCGTGTGGCCGTTGCCGAGGGCCGCGTGGTGATGCGGCAAGAAACCCTCGACATGGTGCGCAGGGGCGATGCGAAAAAAGGCGACGTCCTCAGCGTGGCTCGGATCGCCGGCATTCAGGCGGCCAAGCGCGCGCACGAATTGATCCCGCTGTGCCATCCCCTCGCCATCGCCCAAATCGCGGTCGACATCGCGCCCGATGCCAAGTTGCCTGGCGTCATCGTCAAGGCGCGGGTTAAGGTCGCGGGCAAGACCGGGGTTGAAATGGAAGCGCTCACCGCTGTCGCGGTCGCCTGCCTCACGATCTATGACATGGTCAAGGCGGTCGAACACGGCATGCACATCGAAGGCATCCGGCTCATCGAGAAGCGCGGCGGCCGCTCCGGGCATTATCGCGCGCGGGAATAGACTGTGGCGTTGTTATCGGTTGCCGAGGCTCTCGAACAGGTGCTGGCGCACGCGACGCCGCTGCCGGCCGAGGAAGCGCCGCTCGGCGAAGCCTATGGCCGGGTGCTGGCCCGCGATCTCGAGGCGCTCCGCACGCAACCGCCGGCCGACGTCTCGGCGATGGACGGCTACGCCGTGCGCGCCAGCGATGTGGCGACGGCACCGGTGCGCCTGAAAATCATCGGCGAGGTTGCTGCTGGCCGGCCGTTTACGACCACGGTCGGGTCCGGTGAAGCGGCGCGCATTTTCACCGGTGGCGTGGTGCCGGATGGCGCTGATACCGTGATTATTCAGGAATCGACCGCGCGCCAGGCCGATTGGGTCGAGGTGCAAAGGCCGACGGTCAAGGGGCGCAATGTCCGCCCACAGGGGCTCGACTTCCGGGCCGGCGACGCGCTGTTCGCCAAGGGCCACACCCTCACGGCGCGCGACCTCGCGCTGGCCGCCGGCATGAACTACCCGCTGTTGCCGGTGTACCACCGGCCGAACATCGCCCTGTTGGCGACCGGCGACGAACTGGTGCCGCCAGGTACGGAACCGGGTCCAGGCCAGATCGTCTACTCGAACGGCTTTGCGCTGGCGGCGCTGGCGCGCGCCGAGGGCGCCGTTGTCACCGACCTCGGCGTGGTCGGCGACCGGCTCGAAGAAACAATCGCGGCAGTTCGGCGCGCGCGGCATCTTGATGCCGACATCCTGGTGTCGATCGGCGGGGCTTCGGTCGGCGACTACGATCTGGTGCAGAAGGCCTTCGCCGCGGAGGGAATGACCTTATCGTTCTGGAAAATCGCAATGCGGCCCGGCCGTCCACTGATGCACGGCCGGCTCGGCGCCATGCAGGTGCTCGGCCTCCCCGGGAATCCGGTCTCGTCCTATGTTTGCGCCCTCCTGTTTCTGGTGCCGCTGATCCACCGCATGACCGGGCGCACAGATCTCACGCCGCCAATCGAATCGGCGCTGCTCGGTTGTGACCTGCCCGCCAATGATGAGCGCGCCGATTATCTTCGCGCCACCCTCAAGGCGGCCGCCAAGGGACCCATAGCGACGCCCTTCCCGGTCCAGGACAGTTCCATGATGGTGCCGCTGGCGCAGGCCGATTGTCTTGTCATCCGAGAGCCTTACGCGCCAGCGGCGCAAGCCGGCACGTGTTGTCGGATCGTTAAATTCGAGCGTTAAGCCGGCATTGGCGCCGGCGCTTATTTTCTTCACTTCAAATTAAATGTTGCGGAACACATATGGAACGGATAGTGTCCGTTCATGCTTTGTTTCGACCGCGCGCTGTTTTTCGCCAGGAACCTTCACCCGACTTCCACGGGACTCTGGCGGGGACTTGCGGCTTAGGAGGGGAAGCGCCGATGCTCACTCGCAAACAAGCCGAACTCTTGCGGTTCATTCATGAGCGGCTGAAAGAAGCCGGGGTTCCTCCATCCTTCGACGAGATGAAGGATGCGCTCGACCTGCGCTCAAAATCGGGCATCCACCGGCTGATCACCGCGCTTGAAGAGCGCGGCTTCATTCGCCGCCTGCCCAACCGGGCCCGCGCCATCGAAGTGATCAAGCTGCCGGAATCGGTCGCCCACGGCATCGTATCGGGCCGCAGCCGCGGTTTTACCCCAAGCGTCATCGAAGGCAATCTCGGCCGCGTGCGCAGTGCCGCGGAGGATGAAGGTGGCCGTCCGGTCGCGATACCGGTGATGGGGCGCATCGCCGCCGGCACGCCGATCGAGGCCATCCAGACCCGCAGCCATACCATCAGCATGCCGCCCGATCTTCTGACCACGGGCGAGCATTTTGCTCTCGAAGTGCGCGGCGACTCGATGATCGAAGCCGGCATCCTCGACGGCGATATGGCGCTGCTCAAGCGCACCGACGCCGCCGAGACCGGCGACATCGTCGTCGCGCTGATCGACGACGAGGAAGCCACGCTCAAACGCTTCCGCCGGCGTGGCGCTTCGATCGCGCTCGAGCCGGCCAATACCGCCTACGAGGTTCGCATCCTGCCGCCCAACCGCGTGCGCATTCAGGGCAAGCTAGTCGGGTTGTTCCGCCGCTATTAGATCGCCGTCAACCGCTCGTCGCCGCGAGGTTGGCCGAAGTCTGGGCCGAGGTTTTGGCCGAGGTTTTGGCCCAGGTGTCGCGCAGTCCGACGGTGCGGTTGAACAAAAGCCGGCCCGGCGTCGAATCTTTGTCCAGGCAGAAATAGCCCTGGCGTTCGAACTGAACTGCGGCGCCGGTCTCGATTTCGGCTAACGCCGGTTCGACGCGCGCATCGGTAATGACTTCAAGCGAATTCGGATTGATTTCAGA
>Ga0187784_10000402_pt1 | contig 31707 bp, 29 predicted proteins | sample 1015_SJ02_MP15_2_FD_132964 | JGI IMG/M metagenome (GOLD analysis project Ga0187784, IMG submission 132964) | Tropical peat soil microbial communities from peatlands in Department of Meta, Colombia - 1015_SJ02_MP15_20_MG | ecosystem: Environmental > Terrestrial > Soil > Wetlands > Peat | place... | reverse complement strand
GTCGGCAATTAACGCAACAACGCGTCCGCGCCTTGACGGCCCCTGCCGGTCCTGTAAATCGGGGGGCGTTTTCTCCCGTCATGAGGATCGTTAAGGCCGATGAGCGAACGCATTCCCGGCTTCTCTACGCTTGCCGTTCATGCCGGCGCGCAGCCCGACCCCACCACCGGCGCCCGTGCCACGCCGATCTACCAGACCACTTCCTACGTTTTCGAGAGCGTCGATCACGCCGCCTCGCTGTTCGGCCTGCAGACCTTCGGCAACATCTATACGCGCATCGGCAATCCGACCACGGCCGTGCTCGAGGAACGCGTCGCCGCGCTCGAAGGCGGCACCGCCGCGCTGGCGACGGCCTCCGGCCACGCGGCGCAGGTCGTCGTCTTCCACTGCCTGTTGCAGCCGGGCGACGAATTCGTGGCGTCGAAGAAGCTCTATGGCGGCTCGATCAATCAGTTCACGCACGCGTTCAAGAATTTCGGCTGGAACGTCGTGTGGGCCGACCCCGACGACATTTCCTCGTTCGAGCGCGCCGTCTCGCCGAGGACCAAAGCGATCTTCACCGAATCGATCGCCAATCCCGGCGGCGTCATCACCGACATGGCGGCGGTCGCGCAAATCGCCAAGCGCGCGGGCGTGCCCTACATCGTCGACAACACCCTGGCGACGCCCTACCTGTGCAAGCCGTTCGAGCACGGCGCCGACATCGTGGTGCACTCGCTGACCAAATTTTTGGGCGGCCACGGCAATTCCATCGGCGGCGTGATCGTCGACGGCGGCACCTTCAACTGGTCGCGCGAGCGACGCTATCCGATGCTGTGCGAGCCGCGCCCGGAATATCACGGCATCGTGCTGCATGAGACGTTCGGCAATTTCGCCTTCGCCATCGCCTGCCGGGTGCTGGCGCTGCGCGACATCGGTCCGGCGCTGTCGCCGTTCAATGCTTTCCTCATCCTCACCGGGATCGAAACACTGCCGCTGCGCATGAAGAAGCATTGCGACAACACGCTGGCGGTGGCGGAATGGATTTCCGCGCATGCCGAAGTCGCCTGGGTGAGCTATCCCGGACTGCCGGGCGACCGCTATCACAACCTCGCCAAAAAATATTGCCCGAACGGCGCCGGCGCGGTGTTCACCTTCGGCCTCAAGGGCGGCTACGACGCCGGCGTCAAGCTCGTCTCCGAGGTGAAACTGTTTTCGCACCTCGCCAATATCGGCGACACCCGCTCGCTGATCATTCACCCGGCCTCGACCACGCACCGTCAACTTTCCGACGCGCAGAAGATCCAGGCCGGCGCCGGGCCCGACGTGGTGCGGCTCTCGATTGGCATCGAGGACGTCGAGGACATCATCGCCGACCTCGAGCAGGCGCTGGCGAGCTAGTTTTTAAGCCCTGCCGGCGAGGCGAATACGCGCATAGCGCGTGGAGTGACGGCTGCCGCGTGCAGCGTGGCGACAGTCAAGACCAGCATCGCCGCCGCCTGGTGCAGGAGCGCGACAAAAAGCGGCACGCGCCAGACGAGCGTGAGAATACCGAGCGCGACTTGCAAAGCGAGCGCGGCAAGCAGGACAAAAGCGCCGCCGCGCACCCTCCCCGCTTTCGCCGTGCGCGCCGCGTCGAGGGCGTGCAGCAGCGCGCCGACGAAAATCGCATACGCGAGCATGCGGTGATCGAACTGCACCGTCAGCGTATTTTCGAAGAGGTTGCGCCAGAGCGGCGTATCGAAGAAAAGCCGCGCCCCGTCTGGCACGAACGCGCCGTCGATCAGCGGCCAGGTGTTGTAGAGGTAGCCGGCGCGCAATCCGGCGACCAAGGCGCCGAGATAGATTTGCGCCAGCACCAGCGCGAGAAGAGCGACGGCGCCGGCTTTGATGCGCGCAGGTGCCGGCGCCGTCGTTTCTTCGCTCAGCCGCCGCGCCGTCCAGACCAGCGCGACATAGATCGCGCAGGCGAGGATGAGATGCGTCGCCAGCCGATATTGCGAGACTTCGACGCGATCGGCGAGGCCGGAGGCGACCATCCACCAACCGACGACGCCTTGCAGGGCGCCCAGCCCGAAAATGAACCACAGCCGCGGCCGCAGGGACGGCGTCACGCAGCCGCGCCACAGAAACCACAAGAACGGCAAGAGGAATGCCGCGCCGATCAGCCGGCCAAGGAGCCGGTGCGTCCATTCCCACCAGTAGATCGTTTTGAACTGATCGAGGCTCATGCCGCGGTTGAGTTCGCGGTATTGCGGAATGGCCTGATATTTCTCGAATTCGGATTGCCACTGCGCCGCGTCGAGCGGCGGCAGCGCACCCACGACCGGCTTCCACTCGGTGATCGAAAGCCCGGACTCGGTGAGCCGCGTCGCGCCGCCGACTAGAACCATCGCCAGCACCAGCGCAGCGACGGCATAAAGCCACAGGCGGACGGCGCGAACGCGGGGGTTTTCGTCAGGGCCGGCACTCATCGTCGGGTCGCTTGTCGCAGGCGCGCGGACCATATAGTGCTGCCCCCTGCTCTCGCAACGGACCTGATGCCGCCTGCCCCATGCCGCTTCGAATGCGCAAATTCGTCGGCGCCGTCGCGCTGTTCGTCCTCGTCATTGTTTGGGCGCTCGTCGCCATGGCGCTGGCGCAGGTTCCCGCTATTCGCGAGAACGCGCTCGTCGCGACGCTCTATTACGTGATCGCCGGCGTCGGCTGGGTGCTGCCGGCCATGCCGCTGGTTTATTGGATGTCAAGGCGCGACCGGCGCGCTTGATCCGGCGGCGAGCACCCACTGCCGGCGGCGCCTACGCAGCCTCCAAACGGCGAAAGCCGTTCCACATCGCGGTCGCCGACCCGGAGAGGAGCACGCGCACGTAGCGCAACTGCTGATATTCGCCGTTGAGCGAAATCCGCGGCAGTGCCGTCATGTGCCGGCCATGCTCGGCAAACAGCACGCCCGGCCGCGTCGTCACCGCGGTCTTGAAGCCGAGATCGGCCGCGATCTGAAATTCGCGCGGCCCGGCGGAGGCGGCATCGCCGTAGGGATAGGACAGATGCTGCGGCCGCACCCCAAGCGCGGCCTCGATCACCGAGCGGCTCAAATCCATTTCCGAGCGCACCGATTGCGTCGGCAGCTTCGCCAGCATCGCATGGTTGACGGTGTGGGCGCCGATCGTCACCAGCGGGTCGGCGGCAAGCACGGCGATCTCGTGCCAGTCCATGCAGAGATCCTTGCAGAACGCCGCGATGTCCACCTGATAGCAGGCGGCCAGATCGCGCACGATCTCGCGCATTTCGGTTTCAGTCGGTCGGCGGCGCAGCCACCAGTAAAGCTCGTCGTAAAGCGCCTGCTTTTCCGCAATCGTCCGGCAGTCGAAGCTACGGTTCTTGCCGTCGATCACGAGGCCGATGCGTTCGTTGCGGGCGATCACCGCTTCGAGCGCGAGCCACCATAATTCGCCGAGCCGGTCGGGGAAGCTCGTCGGCAGGTAAACGGCAAATGGCACGCCGGCCTCCTTGAGCATCGGAAAAGCGTGTTGCAGCGTGTCGCGGTAACCGTCGTCGAACGTCAGGCAAACGAAGCGCCGGTGAAAATCACCCGCGGTCATGCGTCGGTACAATTCGTCGAGACTGACGAGATCGACATCGGAGCGACGCAGCAACTTGATGACACCGGCCAGGAACTGCGGCGTGATCTCGAGCAGGCGATTAGGCTGAAAGCGGTCGGGCCGCGGCGGGCGCACGTGATGGAGCGTCAAAATGACGCCCACCCCGCCGAATAAAGGTTTTAGGGCCAAATGCGCGCCGGTGAAGAAAAGCGATTCCAGCCCGCCACGGATGAGGGTCTGACGAAGTCCGGCCAAAATACTTCCCCGTTACGGCCTTTTCCGCTGCCGGCCCACTATTCCAACGTCTGGTTGATAATCCTTTGCCGGCTACGCGAGGCGGTCAACCAAGCGCTGTCGCTGCTATGCCGCCGCTGCGGGCACGGCGGAAGGCGCCTCGACCGATGCGGCAGTTTCGCTGCGGCCGGCCACCAAGATTGTGACATTGTCGAAGCCTGCGTCGATGAGACTGTCGCGAGCCCGCGTCGTGGCGAGACCCGACAGCCTCTCCACGACCAGGATCGCGTGCGGGGCGAAGCGGGCAATCGCCTCCATGTCCGCTCCGCCGAGCATACCGGCATCGATAACGACGTGGGCATATGCCATCGCCAGCGCCTCGAAGTTTCTGGCCATGCCGGGTGTGGACAGAAGCGCGCTCCGTTCGACGCCGGCGCGGCCCGCGGTGACGAGATTAAGCGCCGATCCTCTGTCCTTCGTGATGATATCGCCGAACGACGCGGAGCCGGTGGCAAGCTCGGCCAGTCCCGCGGCATTGGCATTGCTGGAAATGTCTTTAATCGCCGCATCGCCCGCGCCAAGCCCGATCAGCACGACGCGCGCCTCCCGCGCCAGCGCGCGAGCAAACCTGATCGCGATGTGGCTTGAGTCGAGATCCGACACGGCGGCAAAGAACGCGATCTGGCTGCCGGCGAAGCCTATCTCCCGCAGACTGTCGGCGAATTCCTCGATAGCGCTCACCGGCACGCCGATCGGTGGGGGTTTCTTCGCTGCGGAGGCAAAGCGTGCCGCCAATGAATCCGACATCGCAGGCCGTGGCGCGTCCCGCTCCGCGGCTGCCATCACCGGCTCGACAGCGTCGCCGCCGAAGCGAGGAGCGCGGATGGAGACGTTCATTCCCCCGCCAATCGCGCGATCCATCGGCACGGCCAAAAGTTCGCGGGTCAAGGCTACGCCGGAACTGAGCACCATGGTCGCCAAGGAGACGATCAAGACGGTCGGCAGCTTCTTCGGATAGGCCGGCACGTTCGACACCGTGGCGCGGGAAATGATGCGCGCGTCGGGCGGGGCCGAGGCGATCGTATCGCGCGCGCTCGCCTCGCGATATTTCGCCAAATATGATTCCAGAAGGTCACGCTGCGATTTGGCGTCACGCTCCAGCGCGCGCAATTGCACGTCGTCCTCGTTGGACGTTGCCGCCTGGCTTTTGAGTTGGTCGAAGGTCGCGAGTTGCGATTCGACTCTGGCGTCAGCGAGCTTGGCATCATTTTCTAATGATCGCGCAATGAGTTCCGCCTCTTTCCTGATCTGCTGGTCGAGGTCGTTGATTTGCGCTTTCAATTCCTTGATGCGCGGATGGCCGTCGAGAAGCGAGGAGGACTGCTCGGCGAGCTGGGCGCGCAACGTCACCCGCTGCTCGGACAGCCGTCGAATTAGCTCTGAATTGAGGATGTCCGAGGATTCAATGGACTCGCCGGACTTCAGCATGGTCCGGATGAGCTTGGCCTTGGCTGCGGCGTCGGCCTTTTGCGCGCGCGCGGCGGCGAGCTGCGCGTTCAAGTCGCCGAGCTGCTGGGCCGACAGCGTGGTGTTGTTGGGACCGACCAGCAGGTTGGATTTGGCGCGGAATGCTTCAACCTTGGCCTCGGCATCGGCCACCTTGTTGTGCAGCGAATCGATTTCACCCGACAACCAGGCGGCGGCGCTGCGCGCCTGATCCTGCTTGGCAACCTGCTGGCGTTCGAGATAGGCGTCGGCGACGGCGTTGGCGACGCGCGCCGCCAGCTCCGGATTTTCCGACAGGAAATCGATGACGATGACACGCGATTTCTCCACCGGATAGACGCTAAGCCGGTCGTAATAGGCTTGCAGCACCCGTTCCTGCGGCGTCATGCTCATCGGGTTCCTGATGAAGCCGACGAAGCCGAGCAGCGTCTTGATCATCGACACGCCGCTCAGCGCCGGGTCGAACTCGGGCAGCTCGTTGAGCTTAAGCTTGGCGATGACTTCCTTGGCGAGGTCGCGCGAGAGAATAAGCTGCGCCTGTCTCGTCACCGCCTCCGGGTCGACCACGCCGCGATCGATCAGGTCCTTGTCGGCGTCGGGGCGGAGAAAGACGTTGTCGCGGCCGACGACGAGGACGCGCGCCTCCGATTGATACTTGGCCGGTATCAGGATGACGACAAGGAATGCAAGCAGCGCCGCCGCCAGCGTCGGGCGCACGACCTGATAACGCTTGCGCCAGAGCGCCGCGCCGAGCGTCGCGAGATCGGCGTCAGACGACGGCCCTTGCCGATAAGGCCCACGCGAAAGCGACGCCAAACTCATTTGCGGCTCCTGCACCAGCGCATGATCCGGAAAAAGCCTGCCTCCGGACTTGATCCGAGGGTGGGCACCGGTGTTCCGAAAAGATCATGCTCAATCAAAATACCAAGCGCGACGGTCGATTCGACTTCTTGCCATCGCGCTTTAACGCACCAACGCGGAAAAGCTGAAAGCCCGCGCCGATAACAAACGATTAAGGTTGCTATCCGGTTAAGCGGCCCGCTCGCGCGGCTCGCGCTGGTCGGACATTCGCGCATCGGTCAGGCTTTTTTAACTCAGGCAAGGCTCAATCGACCTTAATTCTCCGCTGCGACTTTTAAGGATTCGCGGCCATTTCGGGATTTGCCATGGCCGACGGGCGCGCCACCGCGTCGATGCACGCCGCCGCCGCATCGGCGCAAGCGGTGCCGCGCGCGGAAGCGACCGCAGAGGAAAGGCCGCAAGCCGCGCCCGCGCCTTCCCTCAAAATCATGCATGTCCTGCGCGCGCCGCTCGGCGGACTGTTCCGCCACGTGGTCGATCTCGCGCGCGGCCAGGCCGCGCGCGGCCACCGCGTCGGTCTCATCGTCGACTCGACGACCGGCGGAGCGCCCGCCGAGGCCGCGCTCGCCGAATTGCTGCCGCATCTGGCGCTCGGTTTGCAACGCGTCGCCATCACCCGCGAGCTCAGCCTGTCCGACATCGGCGCATTGCGCTTGATTGCGCGGCAGATCGAGCGCGCGGCGCCCGACGTGCTGCACGGTCACGGGGCCAAAGGCGCCGCGCTGGCGCGTCTGGCCCGAAGCGCGCCGGACGCCATCCGTGTCTATACGCCGCACGGCGGCTCCTTGGTCTATCGTCCCGGGACTTTCGGCGGCGGCTTTTACCGCACGTTGGAGTGGCTGTTGAAATGGCGCACCGATCTGTTCTTGTTCGAAAGCGCCTATGTGGCCGGCCTGTTCCGCTCCCAGATCGGCCGTCCGCCGGCGATGGTGCGCGTCGTGCACAACGGCGTCGGCGATGCCGAGTTCGAGCCGATCATCATAGCCCCTGATGCGACCGATCTGCTCTGTCTCGGCGAATTGCGGCCGGTCAAAGCCTTCGATGTTTTGATCGAGGCGCTGGCGATGCTCAAGGCTTCCGGCCGGCGGGTCAGCGCAACCATCGCCGGCGACGGCCCGCTGCGCGGGGAACTCAAAGCGCAGACCGCACGCTTGCAGCTCGACGATCTGGTGCGCTTCGTCGGCTACCGCCCGGCGCGCGAGGCATTCACCATGGGGCGCATCCTGGTCATTCCTTCGCGCGCCGAATCGCTGCCTTACGTGGTGTTGGAAGCGGCGGCCGCCGGTTTGCCGATCATTGCGGCGCGTGTCGGCGGCATACCGGAAATCTTCGGTCCGCAGGCCGAAAACCTCATTGCGGCCGACGATCTTGACGCGCTGACCGGTGCGATCGGCGCTGCGCTTGACGCGCCGGGAAAACTCAAGCGCGTCGCGCAACTGGTCAGGGCGCGCGTGCGCAGCGACTTCTCCATCAGCGCGATGGTGGATGGCGGACTTGCCGCCTATCGCGAAGCCGTTGCCATGCGAAAACTCGCGCGGTTCGGCTAACCAATTTTTGAACTTTATTTACTATTTTGCCGCTCAGAGTGCTTGCGTTGCGGTTCCCGCAACCGGCTGCGGGCGGCAAAAGCGCGTGGCAAATATGTCCAGGCCCGAGCACACCACGATGTTCGACACGGCCTCCGCCGTCATTTCTGCGGTCTCGGCGGTGCCGCAAGCAAGCGCGCCGCCGACCGAACCGTCGCGGCTTTCGGCCGCCGCGCGGGCGATTGCCGAACAGCCCTACGAGCCCGCTTTTTCGCCGATCGTACTTGCGGGCCTCGTGCGCGCGATCGAAGCCACGCTGGTCCTCGCCGTCGGGCTCATCGTCTATGTCGCCTATGTGGTGCCGGCCCACGGCTTCGCCTGGTATTATTTCGCCGCCATCTTCGGCATCGCGCTATTGGCCATGCTGGCGTTCCAGGTGGCCGATATCTATCAGGTGCAGGCCTTCCGCGGCCACGAAAAGCAGTACATGCGGCTGGCCTCAGCCTGGTCCGTGGTGTTTCTGATCGCCATCGGCATCTCGTTCTTCGCCAAAGCCGGCGACCAGTTCTCGCGCACGTGGCTCGGCGCCTTCTATGTGCTCGGGCTGTTCGCCCTGATCGCTTTTCGGCGCGCGCTGTTTCTGCTGGTGCGCCGCTGGACGCGCGAAGGCCGGCTCGATCGCCGTACCGTGGTCGTCGGCGCCGACGCTAACGGCGAATCGCTGATCCGATCGCTCGCCGCGCAAAGCGATTCCGACGTGCGCGTCATCGGCGTTTTCGACGACCGCGGCGACGAGCGCAGCGCCGCGAGCTGCGCCGGCGTTCCCAAACTCGGCACCGTCGACGATCTGGTGGAATTCGCCCGATACACCCGCGTCGACCTGGTGATCTTCTCGCTGCCGATCTCGGCTGAAAGCCGCATCCTGCAAATGCTCAAAAAACTCTGGGTGCTGCCGGTCGACATTCGCCTGTCGGCGCACACCAACAAGCTGCGCTATCGGCCGCGCTCCTATTCCTATATCGGCAACGTTCCGGTGCTCGATATTTTCGACAAGCCGATCGCCGATTGGGACGTCGTCATGAAGTGGCTGTTCGACAAGATCGTCGGATCGCTCGCTTTGATCTGCGCGCTGCCGATCATGCTTCTGGTCGCCGCCGCCATCAAGCTCGACAGCCGCGGCCCGGTGTTCTTCAAGCAGAAGCGCTACGGCTTCAACAACGAACTCATCGAGATCTACAAGTTCCGGTCGATGTATGCCGATCAGGCCGATGCGACCGCCAGCAGGCTCGTCACCCTCGACGATCCGCGGGTGACGCGGGTCGGCCGTTTCATCCGCAAGACCAGCCTCGACGAATTGCCGCAACTGCTCAACGTCGTGTTTGCCGGCAACCTGTCGCTGGTCGGTCCGCGCCCGCATGCGTTGCAGGCCAAGGCCGAGAACCGCCTCTATGACGAGGCGGTGGACGGCTACTTCGCCCGCCACCGCGTCAAGCCGGGCATTACCGGCTGGGCGCAGATCCATGGCTGGCGCGGCGAGACCGACAGCCATGAGAAAATCCAGCGTCGCGTCGAGCATGACCTTTATTACATCGAGAACTGGTCGATTCTGCTCGACCTTTACATCCTCGCGCAGACGCCATTCGCGCTGATCCGCTCGGAGAACGCTTATTGAGCGAATTCCAGCGCCCGACGGCGGCTTTGGCCGGCGGTGAAAATTCCGCCGCGGCGGCGGCGCTGCCGCAACGGCTCCTGCATGTCGTCCTGTTCGTCACGGTCTTGTTGAGTGCGATCGCCTTCATCGAGCCGTCGCCGCACGACGTGATGATGATGGCCCTGTTGGCGGTCAGCATCGGCGCGCGCGTGCGCTTTGACCGCAAACTCGTGCCGCTCGTTTTGCTGCTCGCCATCTGGCTCGTCGGCGGCTGCCTGTCGCTCATTCCGGTAGCCGACCAGCGACCGAACGTCCAATACACGGGCACGTCGTTTTACCTGGCGTCGGCCAGCGTAATGTTTGCGTGCCTCTTCTGCGACGGCAGCCTGCGTCGGCTCGAGATCGTGCGCCGCGCCTACATCGTCGCCGCGCTGATCGCCACCGCCGCCGGTTACATCGGCTTCTTCCACCTGCTGCCGGGTTCCGACATTTTTCTGACCAACGACCGCGTCAGCGCCACGTTCAAGGACCCCAACGTCTACGGGCCTTTTCTGATCTTTCCGCTGCTGGTGTTGCTGATCGGCTTGATGATGCGCGGCGTGCGCTTCTCCAGCGTTGCCATATCGATTGTGCTGCTCGGCGGCCTGCTGTTGAGCTTTTCGCGCGGCGCCTGGGCGCACTTCGCGATCTCCGCCACGACGGTCATTTTTCTTCTCTTCGTCGCTGCGCCGGAGCGGAACATGCGCAATCGCGTCGTGTTGCTTGCCGTCGGCGCCGCGGTCGTCATGGCGCTGCTCTTCATTGCGCTGATGTCGATCAGCTCGGTTCATGACCTGTTCATCGAGCGCGCGAAGGCGATCCAGCCTTACGATATCGGCCCGGGCGGCCGGTTCTGGGAGCAGAAGTTGGCGCTCAGCGTCATCCTCGATCATCCGAACGGCATGGGTCCGTTCGAATTCAGCCGCGTCTACGGCACGCAACAACACGACGTCTATATGCAGGGCTTTTTGGTGTATGGCTGGCTCGGCGGCGCCGCTTACCTGACCCTCGTCGCGGTCACCCTGGCGATCGGCCTGCCGGCGGCGCTGACGGCGACGCCGTGGCAGTACTATCTCATTGCCGCCTACGCAGCCTTCGTCGGCGAAGCCTGCGAAGGCCTGATCGTGGACACCGATCACTGGCGCCACTTTTTTCTTCTCCTCGGCATGATCTGGGGCTTGACCGCGGCGACCATCGACTTCCGCCGCCGCGAAGCCTGGTGCGCCAGCGCCGCCGCGGCGGGAATGCTTCCGATCGCGTCTTAAAGTCTCGCGCCGATGCAGGAGTCTTCGCTTGCATCCGCCCAGCGCGGCTTCAAGGTCGTCAAAGCAACCCGCAGCGAACCGCAAGCGCGGCCAGCCAGGTAAGCCCGGCAAAGCAGATGCCGCAGAACACCGCGGCCGAGCCGAAATCCTTGATGCGGCGGATTTCGACATGCTGCTCGCGCGTGACGTAATCGGCAAGCTTCTCGACCGCGGTGTTGAGAAATTCCACCGCCCACAGCAGCAGCAACGATCCGACCATGATGACGTACCAGCCGAGGCTCGGCGCGACCACGAGGCCGAAAACGAGCCCGGCGGCGAGCAGCAGCGCCTCCTCGCGCAGCGCGGCTTCGTTGGCGATGCCGTAGCGTAATCCGCGCATCGAATTCAGCGTCGCGCTGTAAAGCCGTTTCACCGTGGAAATCCGTGGCCGTGAGGGGGCAAAGCAGCGCACTCTACGCGCTCGCGTCTGTGCGTGCGAGCGTATGTTGCACGGCGGGAAGCGGCTGACTATAGTCCGCCCGCATCCACGGAGCGTAGCGCAGCCCGGTTAGCGCACCAGTCTGGGGGACTGGGGGTCGCGAGTTCAAATCTCGCCGCTCCGACCATTTAAGCGCCTGCTTCTCCGCGAATTTCCCAGTGCCCGGCGCGTGCCGGCCGGCCCCGTATTTACAGGCTCGCCACGGCCAGTCCCTGCGCCGGCTCGTTTTTCTGCCGCGCCTCGCGCAGGAGTTCGCGGGCGATGATGTGGCGCATGATTTCCGAGGTACCTTCGAGAACGCGGATCACCCGGACTTCACGCCAGATTCGCTCGATGGGACGGTCCTTGCGATAGCCCTCGCCGCCGAAGAGTTGCACCGCCTGATCGGCCACGCGCGACACCATCTCGGAGGCGACGAGCTTGGCCATGGCGCCGTTGCGCGCGCGGTTGTGCGGTTCGCGCTCGTAGCGGTAGGCCGCCTCGTAGCAGACAAGCCGCGCCGCATGCACGTCGGCCGCCATGTCGGCAAGCCGCCATTGCAAGCCTTGCTGATCGGCAAGCGGCTTTCCGAATTGCCAGCGATCGTTGAGGTGCGCCAGCGTCATATCGAGCAAATGTTGCGCGGCGCCGACGCTGTAGGCGGCCCAGCAGATGCGGCCGGCATCCAGCGCCTGCATGGCGATGGCAAACCCCTGCCCCTCCTCGCCGAGCCGGTTTTCCGCCGGCACGCGGCAGTCCTCGAAGATGACCTCGGCCTGCAAGGCGCCGTGACCTCCGGACATGGCGAAAACGTTGCCGATGCGCAGGCCCGGCGTGCCGCGCTCCACGACGAAGGCGGAGATGCGCGGGCGTCCGCGATCGCTCCCCGTCGCCGCAAAGACGGTGATCAGCCCGGCGATCGGTGCGTTGGTGATGTAGCGTTTGCGGCCGTTGATCACATAGCCGCTGTCGGTGCGAACCGCCGTCGTTTTCAATGCCGCCGCGTCGGAGCCGGCGCCCTCTTCGGTCAAGGCATAGGAACCGATGACCTGCCCGCTCGCCAGCTGCGGCAGCCAGCGGCGCCGCTGCGCCTGCGATCCATAGAGCTCGATGCCCTTGGAGGCGATATGAACGTTCATGCTGTAGGTGTAGAAGTAAGCGATATGGGCCTTGGCCATCTCCTCGATGCACAGGCAATTGCCGAACATATCGAGGCCAAGCCCGCCGTATTCCTTCGCCATGTGTGAGCCGAACAGCCCCGTGCGGCGGATCGCATCGAGCGCTTGCGCCGGTATCCGCCCGCTTTCCTCGATCGCCTGGTCGTGCGGCTTAAGTTCGGTCTCGACCATGTGTCGCACGCTGGCCTTCAATTGCTGCAACTCTTCAGGAATCGAAAAGTCCATCGTGAATACTCCCCGAACGTCGCGCCGTTTCACCCGATCCCCATGGTCCGGGCGATCAGCATTTTCTGAATCTCGACCGTGCCGCCGGCGTAAAGGCTGAAGGGAGCCTCGCGGTAGTAGCGCGACATGTCCTCGAAGCCGAAATAGCCGCGGCCGCCCATGACGCGCATGCCGAGACCGACGATGGCTTGCAGTTGCTCGGCGCAGAAGTATTTCGCCATGCAGACCTCCTGCGTGGCGTCGCTGCCTTGCTCAAGCGCGCTGATTGCGTTCTCGACGAAAAGCTGCATCGCTTTTTCCAGCGTCTGCATCTCGACCAGTGCATGCTGGATCGCTTGAAAAGCGGTGATCGCCTGCCCGAACTGCCGCCGCGATTTCGCGAATTCGAGCGCGCGGTTGACGACCGAGCGCGCCAGCCCGTGCGCCACCGCGGCGACGATCAGGCGCTCCATCGTGCCGGTCGCCCGCAGCGTGTTCCACGCCGCGCCGATGCGAGCATGTCCGCCGACGACCTGATCGAGCCCGAGCTGGACGTCGTCGAGCGTCACCCGACACGAGGGATGAAGATTGGCGGACAGTTTCTCCAAAGGTTCGACGGTCACTCCCGGTGTGCCCTTGGGCACCAGGAACAAGCCGACGGCGCGCTTGTTCGCGGCTTGCGCGGCGTCGCGCGCGACGACCACGATCCAATCGGCGCTGGCGGCGCCGGTGGTATAGATCTTCTGTCCCTTTAACGCGACGCCGTTGCCGCTCGCTGAGGCGGTGGTCAGGATACCGGCGGCGTCGGAACCCGCCTCCGGCTCGGTCAACGCGAAGGCAAGTTCCAGGTTGCCGGCGCGCAGCCGCGGCAGCAGTTGCTGTTTCTGCTCGCGCGTGCCCTCCATGGTGATGACCGCGGAGGCCAGGAGCCCGTTCACCATGAAGATCGAGGCCAACGTGCCCGACCGCTCGGCGAGTAGCCCGATGGTCGTCGCCGCGCGGCGAAGGTCGCTCGGCGGCACCGACGAAGCATTCGGATCGAGGAAGTCCAGATCGAGCAGCCCCTCTTTGGCGAAGGCTTTGAGCACGTCTTTGGTCGTCAACTGATGCGCGCCGTCGCCGTCGAACGCCGGCGGCAGTCGTCGCCACACCGCATCGACGCGCTCCCTCAACATCGTCGGCGTACTCGCCCCCATTGCTCCTGCGGCCAATGCGGCGCCGTTATTTACGTCTTGCATGCGTGCCTTCTCCTGCGTCGCCGGCCTTGTGGCGCGAGCGCCTCGGGTTGCGGTTTTGGTTCGATCGTCCTCGATTGTCTTTCGGCAAGGACATCTTCGTGTTGGTTCGCCCTTTTTGCTCGATTCCGCGCTAGCGTGCCAAAGCCCCGCGCCGCAGCTGGAATTTGTCGACTCAAGGCATCAATATGGCCAACGGGAGCCAGCAAAACTTCAATGCCCTTCAATTCGTATTGCGCACAGGCATCGGTACCCTTGCTGGGCTAATCCCAGGCGACGGTGTTCTGTCTGGCACCGGGAAACCGCTAGCGGTCGCTGATCTTATTGCCGGGAGTCACAGCATGACGGCTGTGAACAGTCAAATCCTGACCGAGGCGAAGGCTGGCACGCATCCGCTGAAGCGGGTGAAGGGAAAATCCATGCCGCGCCGCGCGGGCAGCGGACGCAAGTCCGCTTATTTCCAGTTATGATGCGGCGAGCGTTGCTTTGATTCGGCGTACTCTCTTTGACCGCGACGGAGAAACGTATGCGCAAACCATGTCTCGAGGCGCTATCGGCGGCAGCGGCAATTATGCTGTCGGCCGGGATGTCCGGTCACCGTGCTGAAGCCGTGGCGCGGGCGACGCCGTCGGCCGCCGACGTCGCCGCTGTGCATGCGCCGCTCGTCAGGCAGGCGGTCAATGTCTGCGGCAGCAACGGCTGCGTGCGGGTGGAAACAAAGCGCGTGCAGCATTACCGGCCCTACGGCACTTCTGCGCGGCATATCTGAATGACGCGCCAAGCGCGCCGACACCTCGCGGCTCCGACCGGTCGCGGCGGTCCGCTTATTTTTCCGTGAACGAGATGTCCGAAAGCGCGGCGTCGATCAGGCGGCGGCAGGCGATAAGCTCGTCGAGCGCCGCCTGCAATCTGCGCCGGTCCTCGCCGCCAAAGCCCTGCTGCGCCCGTTCGCTCGCGATCGGCGCCATCAATGTCGGCTCGCGCCGTCCGACTGACGGTTCGCCGCCCGTCACCTGATATTCCCCCTCGCCCGCTCGGCTTTCGTCCGTCTCGGGTCGCTCAGATTCGGCCTCCGCGCGCCAGGCGCCTTGCACGAATGCCAAGCCCTCTTCGCGCAGGATGCGTTGCACGCCGCGGATGGTGTAGCCCTCGCCGTAGAGCAAATGGCGCACGCCGCGCAACAAATCCACGTCGTCGGGGCGATAATAACGCCGCCCGCCGCCGCGCTTGAGCGGTCGGATTTGCGTGAAGCGACTTTCCCAGAAGCGCAGCACGTGCTGGGGAACGTTGATCTCCTCGGCAACTTCGCTGATCGTGCGGAACGCGTCCGGCGCCTTGTCCAAGGTCTACTCCTCGCCGTCCGTCACGGGCCGACTTCCTTTCCGGCATTCGGCCCGGAATTGATCCGCTGCTTGAGGATGGCAGACGGCTTGAACACCATGACCCGGCGCGGCGAGATCGGCACTTCCTTGCCGGTCTTCGGATTACGGCCGACACGCTGGCCTTTCTTGCGCACGACGAAGGAGCCGAACGACGATAACTTCACGGTTTCGCCCCGCTCCAAACAATCGGTAATCTCCTTGAGGACCAATTCCACGAGCGTGGCGGATTCGGTGCGCGATAGGCCGACCTTTTGATAGACCGCCTCGCATAAATCCGCACGCGTGATCGTCTTTCTCGCCATCGCCAGCCCCGCTCTCGGCGATCGATGCCAATCGATCATCGTATCGTACTGAATTTTCAACGATATTAACTTCTTGCCAAACGGTCAACGCCCTTCGCGAGGCTTCGCGCTCACCAGCGCACAAGCGCGGCGCCCCAGGTAAAACCGCCGCCCATGGCTTCCAACAGCAGAAGATCGCCTCGCTTGATGCGGCGGTCGGCGACCGCGTCGGCCAGCGCCAGCGGGATGGAGGCGGCCGAGGTGTTGCCGTGCCGATCGACCGTGGTGACGATCTTGTTCGGCGCAATGCCGAGCTTGTGCGCCGAGCCGTCGATGATCCGCTTGTTGGCCTGATGCGGAATGAACCAGTCGACGTCGGCGACGGTGCAACCGGTGACATTGAAAGCGTCCTTGACGACATCGGTGATCATCGCAACGGCGTGGCGAAATACTTCGCGGCCTTCCATGCGCACGTGGCCGACGGTGCCGGTCGACGACGGGCCGCCGTCGACATAAAGCTTCGATTTGTGCCGGCCGTCCGAGCGCAACCTCACCGTGAGGATGCCGCGATCTTCACGCGTCCCGGGCAGCTCCTGCGCCTCGAGGACGACCGCGCCGGCGCCGTCGCCGAAGAGTACGCAGGTGCTGCGATCGGTCCAATCGAGGATGCGCGAGAACGTCTCCGAGCCGATCACCAGCGCCCGCGCGAATGCGCCCGACCGCAACAGCCCGTCGGCGGTCGCCAGCGCGTACACGAATCCGGAGCACACCGCTTGCAGATCGAAGGCCGCGCCGTGGGTGATGCCGAGATCGGCCTGCACCGAGACGGCACTGGCCGGAAAGGTGTTATCGGGCGTCGAGGTGGCGAGCACGATGAGATCGATCGCCTGCGCGTCGATCTTGGCGTGAGCGAGCGCCGCGAGCGCTGCATGCGTCGCCATGTGCGAGGTCAGTTCGCCGGGCGCAGCGATGCGGCGTTCGTGGATGCCGGTGCGCTGCACGATCCATTCGTCGGATGTGTCGATCTTGCGCGCGAGCTCGGTGTTGGTGAGGATCTGACTCGGCAGATAGCTGCCGCAGCCGAGGACTACGGAACGGCGAACGGTCACAATGCTACTCCACCAACTGCGCGGTGCGGCTCCCTGCCCGGCCGTCCAAGCGCTGCTGTGATTTTGGCCAGAAGCTCCTCGCGTACGACACCGTAGCCGAGATCAATGGCGGCTGCGAAACCTTCGGCGTCCGTCCCGCCATGGCTCTTGATGACGATGCCGTTGAGCCCGAGAAAAACGCCGCCGTTGGCCCGGCGCGGGTCCATGCGTTCGCGCAACTCTTGAAACGCCGAACGGGCGAACAAATAACCGACGCGGGAGCTGAGGGAACGATTCATCGCACTCCTGATGTATTCGCCGATCTGGCGGGCGGTTCCTTCGGCCGCCTTGAGCGCGATGTTGCCGGCAAAACCTTCGGTGACGACGACGTCCACCTTGCCCGCTCCGATGTCGTCGCCCTCGACGAATCCCAAATATTCGAGGTCGGGCCATTGCGTTTCGCGCAGGATGCGGCCGGCTTCGCGCACCTGTTCGAGACCTTTCACTTCCTCGACGCCGATATTGAGAAGGCCGACCGTCGGACGGTCGAGCCCGAAGAGAATGCGCGCCATGGCGGCGCCCATCACGGCGAGATCGACGAGATGCTCGGCATCCGCGCCGATCGAGGCGCCGACGTCGAGCACGATCGATTCACCGCGCAAGGTCGGCCACAACGCCGCGATCGCCGGCCGCTCGATTCCGGCAAGCATCTTAAGCTCGAACTTCGACATCGCCATCAGCGCCCCTGTGTTGCCCGCCGACACGACCATGTCGGCTTCCTTCTTCTTGACCGCGTCGATGGCCAGCCACATCGAGGATTTGCGGCGGCCGTAACGCAGCGCCTGACTCGGCTTGTCCTCCATCCGCACCGCGATCTCGGCGTGAACGAGCCGTGAGGCGGACTGCAACGCCGGATGTTTGGCGACCAGCGGCGCGACCTGCGACGTATTGCCGAAGAAAAGGAATTCACTTTCGGGATGACGGGCCAGCGCCAGGTCCGCGCCGGCCACAACCACGGCCGGGCCATGGTCTCCCCCCATCGCATCGAGAGCAATGCGGACCATTTGCGACATTGAACGACTGCGGGCCTAGACCATGATCCGATTCAACGCTATCGGGCCAAGCGCCAGATTTTTCCGCTGGCGCATGACGAATTCCGAAAGCCGGCTGCTACGTTTCGGGATCATGCTCGTTAGTCCGGACAAGGGGAGGCGGAACCGAGGGACAATAACGGTTCGGCGCCCGGAAACAACTGCGATCAAGGGTTATCGCGATCTTTCTTGAGGACGGCGAGCGCGGCGAACGGGCCTGCATCCGGCACGACCTCGGGCGGCGACTGGAATATCGCACCGGGCTTACGTGGATATGGATCAAGCCCGAGGATCAAGAATTCGGTGGCCAGCGCGCCGAGATCGATCGATCCGCCGATCAGCGGCTCCGCCTCATCCGGCTTCTCGCCGGGCGTGTCGGCTTCATCGCCTTCCACGGCGGTCGGCTGCGGGACGAACAGCAGATTGACTTCTTCGGCGACCTCGTTGGTCAACGGTTCGAGTGTGACGACGCAGGCCTGACCGACCGTGGCGGAGATCCGGCCGGCGACGCGTAAGCCGCCATCGCCGTGCCGCGTGACCTCGAAATTGGCCTCGAACCGCGGCAGATCGCGCAGCCCCGCGATCCGCGCCACCGCCGCTCGTATATCCGCATCGGCGACGAGATCGAACCGCTCGCCGGTCTCTGCCACCTCCGCGACCGCAACCGGCACGCGCCAGGGCATTGGGGCGTGTTTTCCGGATCTTTGTTCAGGCATGCGCGAAAGCCTCCGGGGCGGGGAAGACGGCCTTGCCGGCGGTAAGAGCGTCCTCTGTCTCGGCGTCCAGCAGCCTTGCCGCCGCGCCTGCGTAGCGGGCAAGCCGCGCCGTCCTGACGTCGACGCCGGTAACCCCGAAGATATTGCGTGCCAGGACCTTCTCAAGCTCCCGCCCGTCCGCGGCGGCGAGAGCGGCGTGGTAAGCCGCTTGCCGGCTGTAAAAGGCCTCGCCGAACCGCCGCATCTGTCGCGGCACCGCGAGATCGCCCACGCCCATCTCGCGCAAGTTGTCGTCGAGGTCGCGGCAAAAGGCATCGAAGAGCTGCTGCCCCACCGTGCGTCCCTTACCGCGAATGGAACTGGCGGCGGTCCCGTTTCGGCGGCCAAGTCGGCTAAGCAGCAAGACCAGGTGCAATACGATCAGCTCGAATCGGCCTTCAACGGTGTCGGGGACCCCGTAAACAGTGTAAAAAACCGGCAGGCGCGCCTGCGCCACGATCATGCCATAGAGCGCATGGATGTTGCGGTTGTGGTGACCGCGCCGAAAGGTCGGTAAGATCATGGAGATAGCTCGCTTCTCCGAAGCTAACCTTTAGACCCCGATCGCCTTTGGCAAATTGCCAATTGGACGTTTCGGAGGTACGGCAGGTGGCTTTTAGGATACAAGGTGGAATGCCGGCAATGCGGGGCGGTCTTCGGAGGGGTGGTTTCGGGCTGGGGAAACGACGGCGCGCTGCCGCGGCCTATGCGCTGACTTTCGCGCTGGCGCTGCCGCTCGGCGGCTGTTTCGGCGAAACGTTCCAGCGTGGTTATGTGCTTCCCGATGGCGCGCTCGAGCAAATCCGGCTTGGCGCTTCGCAGGAGCAGGTGCTGATCGTGCTCGGCACGCCTTCGACGGTTGCCACGGTCTCCGGCGAGGCCTTCTATTACATCTCGCAGCGCGCCGAGCGCGCCGTCTCGTTCATGCCGACGTCGGTCACCGACCAGCGCGTCATCGCCATCTATTTCGATAAAGATCGGCGGGTCGCGCGCGTCGCCGCCTACGGCGTCAAGGACGGCAAAGTTTTCGATTTCGTCAGCCGCACCACGCCGACCGCCGGCTCGGATCTCAGCTTGCTCAAGCAGCTCCTCAGCACGCTGCAGAACGGCCACCTCGGCCTGCCGTTCTAAGCGGCATCGCACTGATGAGGTCGAAAGCGCCGGCGAGCCGGGCTCGATGGCGCGATCCCGGCCAGCACGTTCAGTGTCCGCCTCAATGCGCCAGCACGGCGAGCAGCAGCAGCGCGACGATATTGGTGATCTTGATCATCGGGTTGACCGCCGGGCCCGCCGTGTCCTTGTAGGGATCGCCGACGGTATCGCCGGTGACCGCGGCCTTATGGGCGTCGGAGCCCTTGCCGCCGTAGTGGCCATCCTCGATGTATTTCTTGGCGTTGTCCCAGGCGCCGCCACCCGACGTCATGGAGATGGCGACGAAGAGTCCGGTGACGATCACGCCGAGCAACATGGCGCCCAGCGCGGAAAAAGCCGCCGACTTGCCGGGGGCGCCGCCGCCGGCGATGAAGTAGATGATGAAATAGCCGACGATCGGCGACAGCACCGGCAACAGCGACGGCACGATCATCTCTTTGATCGCGGCGCGGGTGAGCATGTCGACGGCGCGGCCGTAGTCGGGCTTGTCCCTGCCCTGCATGATGCCGGGACGTTCACGGAACTGCCGGCGCACCTCCTCGACGATCGAAGATGCGGCGCGGCCGACGGCCGTCATGCCCATCGCGCCGAACAGGTAAGGCAGCAAGCCGCCGAATAAGAGCCCGGCCACGACGTAGGGATTGCTGAGGGAGAAATCCGGCGCGACGCCCTGGAAATAGGGATGCTTGTCGGCGCCGGCGACGAAGAACTTCAGGTCCTGGCTGTAGGCGGCGAACAGCACGAGCGCACCAAGGCCCGCCGAGCCGATCGCATAGCCCTTGGTCACGGCCTTGGTGGTGTTGCCGACGGCGTCGAGCGCGTCGGTCGATTTGCGCACTTCCTTCGGCAGACCGGCCATTTCCGCAATGCCGCCGGCATTGTCGGTCACCGGCCCGAAGGCGTCGAGCGCAACGACGATGCCGGCGAGCGCCAGCATCGTGGTTACCGCAATGGCGATGCCGAAGAGCCCGGCGAGGTTATAGCTGATGAGAATGCCGGCGATGATGACGAGCGCCGGCAGCGCGGTTGCTTCCAGCGACACCGCCAGACCTTGAATGACGTTGGTGCCGTGGCCGGTGACCGAGGCGAGCGCGATCGAATGCACGGGCCGAAAGCCGGTGCCGGTGTAGTATTCGGTGATCCAGATGATCAGGCCGGTGACGGCGAGACCGACGATGCCGCAGTAGAACAGCTGCGCGCCCGAATAGGTCACGCCCTGGAGGGGGCCGAAACCGATCAGATAATTGGTCACGCCGGCGATGCCGATGAGCGACAAGATCGCGGTCGCGATCATTCCCTTATAGAGCGCGCCCATGATCGACTGGCTCGCCCCGAGCCGCACGAAGAACGTGCCGATGATCGAGGCGACGATGCATACCCCGCCGATGGCGAGCGGGAAGGTCATCATCCGCGTCACCATGTCGGTGGATACCGAACCGAAGAAGATGGCGGCAAGAACCATGGTGGCGACCGTGGTCACGGCATAGGTCTCGAACAGGTCCGCGGCCATGCCGGCGCAGTCGCCGACATTGTCGCCGACGTTGTCGGCGATGGTCGCCGGATTGCGGGGATCGTCTTCGGGAATGCCGGCTTCGACCTTGCCGACGAGATCGCCGCCGACGTCGGCGCCCTTGGTGAAAATGCCGCCGCCCAAGCGCGCGAAGATCGAGATGAGCGAGGCGCCGAAGCCGAGCGCGACCATCGAATCGACCACCGTACGATCGTTCGGCGCCAGATGCAGCGTGCCGATCAGAAAGCCGAAATAAAGCGTCACGCCGAGCAGCGCGAAGCCGGCCACCAGCAGCCCGGTGATCGCGCCGGCGCGGAACGCAAGCTCAAGGCCGCCGGCTAGCGATCCGATCGCCGCCTGCGCGGTGCGCACGTTGGCACGCACCGAAACGTTCATGCCGACGAAGCCGGCGGCGCCGGAGAGGACGGCGCCGATGGCAAAGCCGACTCCGACGAGCCAGCCGAGAAAATAACCGACGATCAGGAAGATCACGATGCCGACGATGGCGATCGTGGTGTACTGCCGGCGCAAATAGGCTTGCGCGCCCTCGCGCACGGCGGCGGATATTTCCTGCATCTTGTCGCTGCCGGGGTCCGCGCGCATCACCGAGGCTGTGGCCCAAATGGCGTAGAGCACCGCAAGAACGCCGCAAAGAACGATAAGCCACAACGTCGTCATGAAAGGACCCCAGTTGATGGGGGCCAGAGATAAACCCGGCCCGGAAGGAAGGTGCGCCCGGCGCCCGCATCGGCGGCGTGCGCTTTGCACAAATCGGCGCGGACATTGCCAAAAATAAACGCGCGGTGCAACGGCGCCGAGCGCTTTTTCAGGCGTCAAAATTGGCCGGAAATATAGCCCTTTGGCCGCTCCTCATACCGGGTTTGGCCGGCGGGCGAGCGTGCCCCAGGCCAACAATAGCGCCGCGGTGACGACGACCGGGAACACCAGGTCGTTGACCGCCGCCCAGCCATAACGCGACAGCAGCACGCCGGACGAGAGCGAACCGAGCGCCATCGCGCCGAATACCAGGAAATCGTTGAACGCCTGGACCTTGTTGCGCTCGCGCGGCCCGTGGCATTCGGTGACCAGCGCGGTGGCGCTGATGAACGTAAAGTTCCAGCCGATGCCCAGCAGCACCAGCGCGATCCAAAAATTCCACAATTCGATACCGAGGAGCCCGACCGCGGCCGCGGCAACAATCAACACGAGCCCGCTCGCCATGATTGTGCGCAACCCGAGCCTGAGGATCAGCGTGCCGGTGACGAAGCTCGGCGCGTACATGCCGATGACGTGCCATTGGATGCCGAGCGCGGCATTGCTCACCGAGTGATTGCACATCACCATGGCGAGCGGGGCCGCGGTCATCATCAGGTTCATCATCGCATAACTTGCGACGCCGCAGGCGACGGCGACCATGAATTGCGGCTGCCGGACGATATCGATCAGCGGTCGGCCGGCCGCCGAGGCGTGCGCAGCCGCGAGTTTTGGCACCTTCAGCTGCGTCAGCACGGCCGCTGCCAGAACGGCGCAGACCGATTGCGCCAGGAACGTCGCCGCGAACAAATAGGCGGGCCAGAGGTCCTTGGTGAAAATGACGAGCTGCGGACCGATGATCGCGGCAAAGACGCCGCCGGCGAACACCCAGGAAACCGCTTTGGCGCGGAATTGAGGGCTTGCGGTATCGGTCGCGGCGAAGCGGTAGGATTGATGCGCGGCCGCATAGAGGCCGCCGCAGAGGGTGCCGGCCATCAAAAGCAGGAACGATCCTGACAGCATGGCCATGCACGAGATCACGCCGGACAATGCGCCGAAGGCCGAACCGACCTGCAGGGCAAAACGGCGGCCGAAGACCTTCGCCATCATGCCGGCCGGCAGCGTGCCGATCCACATGCCGACCACCATGAGGCTGACGGGCAATGTCGCCAGCGCCGGATCGGGGGCGAGAATCGAGCCGGCGATGCCTCCGGTCGCCACGATCACCGTATTGTTGCCGCCGGCGAGCGCCTGCGCCGCGGCAAGTACCAGCGCATTGCGGGCCGCAAGCCGATCGTCGGTCCACTCGCGCGCTTGTTCGGTAACGGCAGTCATGGAGCTTCCAGTCAAGGCACGCCTTATAATCATTGCGGGAGCTTTGCACCACTCCACGCGTGCAAGCCAGGCTTGCGCGACGGTCAGCGGCTACGCGCGCTTTTTGCGGCGTGAACGGAGGGCGGTCTGCACGCGCTTAGTCGCTCGCAACCGCGATGAGCGGCGGCACCGTTGCGTTGCATCAGAATCGCTCGGGAATGAATTTCCTTCCCCGCAACGACGCCTGGTCGTCGTAGGCGCCTTCCGCCGACCGTTTCGGCAGCTTGACCTTCGGGCGCGCCACTTTTTTGTAGGGAATAAGCTTAAGCATCCGCGAAATGCAGTTGAGCCGCGCCCTTCGCTTGTTGTCCGACCGCACGATGTGCCACGGCGCGTAATCGCTGTCGGTGGCGGCCAGCATCTTGTCGCGCGCCTGCGAGTAGTCGTACCAGCGGCGGTACGATTCCAAATCCATGGGACTTAGCTTCCATTGCCGCAGCGGATCGTTGATGCGGGCGGAAAACCGTCGCTCCTGCTCTTCTTTCCCGACCTCCAGCCAGAATTTGATGAAGATAATGCCGGCATCGACGATGTATTTTTCGATTTCCGGACAAAGTTCGAGGAAGCGTTCCACCTCGCCGGCGCTGGCGAAGCCCATGACGCTCTCGACGCCGGCGCGGTTGTACCAGCTGCGATCGAAAATCACGATCTCGCCGGCGGCGGGAAAGTACGCCATATAGCGCTGCACGTACATCTGCGTTTTCTCGCGATCGGACGGCGCCGGCAGCGCGACGACGCGGAACACGCGCGGGCTTACCCGTTCGGATATCGCCTTGATCACCCCGCCCTTGCCGGCGGCATCGCGGCCCTCGAACAGGACGATGACGCGCTGTCCCTTCGCCTTCACCCAATCCTGGACGTAGCAAAGCTCGACTTGGAGCTTGCGCAGCTCCTTTTCATAGAGCTTGCGTTTCATCTTGCCGGTCTTGGCTTGTTTGGCCCGCGCCATGCGGCTCAGCTCCCGAAAATGACGCGGCGGAAGCGGCTCATGGCGACGGCGAAATAGACCGAGCCGATGACGAGCATCGCCAAAAGCGGCCGCCATACCAGGGTCAAGTCGGCACCGCGGAACAGAACCGCCTGCGCGAAGGCGACGAAGTGCGGGGTCGGACTGATCGTGCGCATCACATATTGCAGCCAGACCGGCATGCTTTCCATCGGCGTGCTGCTGCCGGAAAGCAACTGCGTGACCATCAGTACCGGCATCGCCAGCAGGCCGAACTGGCCCATGGTCGTCGACAGCGTGCCGAGCAGGATGCCGAGCGCCGCGACCACGAGCGCGTAAAGCGCCGTGCCGAGGAGAAACAGCAGGATCGATCCGACGATCGGGGCACCGATCCACCAGTGCACCACGAATTGCAGCGACAGCATCGCCGCCACGAGGATGACGAGGCCGTTGGCGAGCATCTTCGCCAGCATGATTTCCGCCGGCACCACCGGCATGACCAGAAGATGCTCGACGGTGCCCTGCTCGCGCTCGCGGATCAGCGCGGCGCCGGTCAGGATCACGGTCAGAAGGGTAATCTGATTGATCACCTGCGTCATGGCCGAGAACCAGGCCGTCTTCAGGTTCGGATTGAACTTGGCGCGGACCACGAGATTGATCGGATCGCTTGGCGCGCCGCCGCGCCCCGTGATGAAGTTTTGCACCTCGTTGAATATCGCGGTCTTCAGATAATTGGCGCCGTTACCGGCTTGCGCGACCGCGGTGGCGTCGATGTTGATCTGGATCGCGGTCTTGCGCTGGGCGAGAATGTCCGCCTCGAACTTCGGCGGAATCTCGACCACGAACAACAGGTCGCCCTTGTCCATTTTGGCGTCGATCTCGGATGAACGGATCTGCACCGCCGGCTGGAACGTCGGCCGCACCAGCGCCTCGGCGATCTCCCGCGAGAGGTTCGAGCCGTCCTCATCGACGATGCCGACGGAAAGGTTAGTCGCCTCGGTCACGGCGCCGGTCGCGACGGTGTTGACGGAGATGCTGAAGGCGTAAGCGACGAGGACGAGCATCGTCGGATCGGCGCGGATGCTGCGCAGCTCCTTGATCACGAGGCGAAGGATATTGACGACATGATCGCGCAGCGTCAGCTCGCCGGACTTCGCCAACGTCAAAACCGGCTCGGTGCGGGACGCGGGCATGTCAGACCTCCTGCTTGCGCAAAAGCACGAGCGACAACGCGAGAAAGACCAGTGCGATGACGGCGATCGCGACGATGTTGCGCCACAGCTCGAGCATGCCGAGCGCCTTGGCGAAGACCCCGACCGTGACCGGCTGATACCAGGCGGAGGGAAAGGTCAGGCCGAGAATTTTCGCCCCGCCCGAGAGCGAGGACACCGGCGCGAACAGTCCGGAGAAATTCACGGCGGGCACGATGGAGAGGATCGCGGTCGCGAACACCGCGGCGACCTGGGTGCGGGTAAACGACGAGATCAACTGCCCGAAACCGGTCGTCGCCACGACGTAGACGATGGTGCCGATCAGGAGCGTGAGGAACGGCCCCTTGATCGGCACGCCGAAGATGAAAATCGCCATCACGAACAGGAAGACGAAGTTCACCATGGCGACGCCGACATAGGGCAGCTGCTTGCCGAGCAGGAATTCGACCTTGGTGATCGGGGTCGAGCGAAAATTGGCGATGGAGCCGGTTTCCTTCTCGCGCACGACGGCAATCGCCGACATGATCGCAGGAATAAGACACAGCATGAGCATGAATACGCTCGGCACCATGGCATTGACGCTCAAGAACGCCTGGTTGTAGCGAAAGCGCGTCTCGATATCGTCGCCGCTCCAGGCGTGCGCGCTCCCTGCCCGCTGCAGCTGGCGCTGGATCTCCTCGCCCTCCTTGCGGACGACGCCGTTGACGTAGTTGCGCGCCGTTTCGCCGCGGAAGGTCATGGCGCCGTCGACCGAGGCGTCGACTTCGGGCTGCCTGGCGCTGAGCAGATCGCGACCGAAGCCGGCGGGAACCTCGACGACGATTTGCGTATTGCCGCTGCGCAGCCGCCGGTCGGCCTCGGCCGCCGAGCGGATCGGCGGCTGCACCGAGAAATACCGGGAGCCGGAAAAGCCATCGAGCAGCTGGCGGCTCTGCGGCGTGTCGTCCTGGTCGAACGCCGCCATCTGCAAGTTCTCGATATCGAAGGAGATGCCGTAGCCGAAGGCGGCCATCAGGATGATGGGACCGATGACGGCAAAGGCAAGCCGGATCGGATCGCGCAACAGCTCGATGGTTTCGCGCCGGGCATAGGCCCACAGGCGCGCCAAATCGAACCGCCGCGGTGAACGTACCGGCGCCGTCTCGATCGACGCCGCATCGGGCGCCGGCGGTTCGACTTTTTTCGAGCGATCGAGGCCGGCGGCGTCGGCGAGATAACCGATGAACGTGTCTTCCAATGAATCGCTGCCGCGCTCCTTGACCAGTTCCATCGGCGCGCCGACCGCCAGCACCTTGCCCGCGTGCATGAGCGAGATGCGGTCGCAGCGCTCCGCCTCGTTCATGAAGTGGGTCGACAGAAAGATCGTCACGCCGTCGTCGCGGGAAAGATCGATGAGCGTGCGCCAGAATGCGTCGCGCGCGATCGGATCGACGCCCGAGGTCGGCTCGTCGAGGATGAGGATGGCGGGCTGGTGCAGCACCGCGACCGCAAGCTGAAGCCGCTGCTTGATGCCGAGCGGCAGGCTCTCGGGCCTCGCGTCGGCGACGTCTTCGAGGTCGTAGCGTTGCAACAATTCCCGGACGCGGCCGCCGATCGCGTCGGGCGGCAAATGGTAGAGTTGCGCGTGCAATTCGAGATTCTGCCGGACCGTGAGTTCGCCGTAGAGGGAAAACGCCTGCGTCATGTAGCCGACGTTGCGGCGCATCTCCATGTCGTTTGCGCCCATCGGGCTGCCGAACAGTTTCGCCCAGCCTTCGCTTGCGGGCAGAAAGCCGGTCAGCATCTTCATGGTCGTCGATTTGCCGCAGCCGTTGGAACCGAGGAATCCGAAGATTTCGCCGCGCGCGATGCGGAAGTTGACGTGGTCGACGGCGACGAAATCGCCGAAGCGCCGTGTCAGCCCTTCAGCCTCGATCGCCGGCACTTCGTCCGCCGAGGCAACGCGCGGCCGCACGATGACTTTTTGATGCAGCGCGCGCTTTTCTTCCGGCAACAGGGCGATGAAGGCTTCGTCGAGCGTCGGCTCGCCTGCTTTGCCCAGCAGCTCCTTGAGCGTGCCCTGCGCGATGACCTTGCCGTCGTCCATGGCCATGAGCCAGTCGAAACGCTGCGCTTCATCCATATAGGCGGTCGCCACGATCACGCTCATCTGCGGGCGCCGCACACGGATCGTATTGATCAAATCCCAGAACTGGCCGCGCGAGAGCGGATCGACGCCCGTCGTCGGTTCGTCGAGAATGAGCAGGTCCGGATCGTTGACGAGCGCGCAGCAAAGGCTGAGTTTCTGCTTCATGCCGCCGGAGAGCTTGCCGGCCGGACGGTCCTCGAACGGGTCGAGGCCGGTGGCTTCGAGCAGCTCGGAGATGCGGGCGCGCCGCTCGGCCTGCGCCTGCCCGAACAGCCGGCAGAAGAAATCGATGTTCTCAAAGACGCTGAGCGTCGGATAAAGATTGCGCCCCAAGCCCTGCGGCATGTAGGCGATGCGGCCGCGGATGCTTTTAAGGTGCGCTCTGCCCGCCAGGTCGGAGTCGAAGACGACGACCTGCCCGCGCTGGATCGCGCGCACGCCGGAAACCAGCGCCAGCAACGTGGACTTGCCGACCCCGTCGGGACCGATGACGCCGACCATGACGCGCGCCGGAATGTCGATCGTCACATCGTCGAGGGCGACGGTAGCGCCGTAGCGGTGCGAAACGTTTGCGAGGCGGGCGACGGCCGGCTGCGTCATTGCGGCAGCTTGACTTGCAGATCGCCGGGCCACGCCGTTGCCGCATTGGTGCGCACGACTCCGAGGCCGCGTACGCCGGTCTTCACTCTGCGGGAAAATCTTTTCAGCACCTCCGCATCGAGCTTGAGCTTGACGCGAAACATCAACTTTTCGCGTTCTTCCTGGGTTTCGACGCTCTTCGGCGTGAACTGTGCGTCCGCTGCGACGAAACTGACCGAGGCCGGTATGACGTATTGCGGAATCGGATCCAGAATGATCCGCGCCTCGTCGCCGATCTCCAACTTTCCGGCGCTCGCCGCCGGCAGAAAGATGGTCATATAGACGTCGGCGAGATCGAGAATCGTCACCACCTTGCCGCCCGCCGGGACGACCTCGCCGTTGCGCGCCAGTTGATATTGAACCCGCCCGGTTCGCGGCGAGACGAGAACAAGGTCGTGCAACACGGCCTCGATGCGTTCGGCCTCCGCTTGCGCGCTCTTGATGGCCGCGTCGGCCTGCTCGCGCTGCGCGTTCGCTGCCACCACGCCGGCGTCGGCGGACTCGTAGTTGCGGCGGCGCTGATCGAACGTTTGCTGAGTGATGATCTGTTTGCCGACCAGTTCCTGTCCGCGTTCGAAATCCGACTTCGCCGCAGCCAAGACGGCTTTACGCTGGTCGATGAGCGCCACCGCCTCGGCCAACGCCTGTTTGGTTTTTTCGACATTGGATTGCGCCGCCCGCAGCTGCGCCTCGTATTCCGGCGACGAGATGCGGCCGATGACCTGGCCGGCCTTGACCTCGCTGCCTTCTTCCACGGTGATGTCGGCCAGACGGCCGGCATATTTCGCAGACACGTCGACCTGCGTCGCTTCGATGCGGCCGTTGGTTTTGACGATGCCCGCGGGCATGGTCTGGCCGAGCAGGCGATCCAGCAGATTGCGCGCTTTCGACCGCGCCTGCGCGGTCGAGGACAGCCAGTGACCGCCGGCAACATGCGTGGAAACCGGTGTCGGAGGCAGGCCGGCTGCGGTAAAAATGAGCACAAGCAGGGCGCTAGTGAACCAGCGAAAACGCATGGCGAATATCCTCCAAACGTCCTCTGAAAAAGGTTATTCGATCCCGGAAACGAGCGCTAATAACAAATGAGTGCGCAGGCCCCTTCATTGACCGAGATCAATGGCCTGCATGACGTGCTTGATAGTTTTACTTACATAGCGGCCAAAAGTAGGAGGAGCGACCATGTGGAAGACGTTCACGCTTGCACTGCTCGCAACTTTGATTTTCGCCGAGGTGGCCGAAGTGGCTCATGCGCGAATTGCCGGCCAGGTCGGCGGCACCAATTACGGGGCCTCGACAATAGGGCGTTCACCGCCCTGCCCCACCAATCATCGGCACAAGCATCATCCATGCCGGTACTAGCCGACGCCGGCTGTGCCCGCATACACGAGCAAGACGACCGAGCCCTAAAGGCTGGCAATCAAGAAGGCCTGGGAAGTGATCGACAATTCCGAAGGGATTGCCGGGAAGACCCGGCAGCATGCCGCGGTGATCGACTTGGCCATTCAAATTGGCTGTTTGGCACTTTTGGTTTATTGGACCTTCATTCTAGTAACACCCTTTCTGACGATCATCGTCTGGAGCATTATTCTCGCCGTGGTGCTGCATCCGCTCTTTGATTGGACGGTCGGCACGCTTCGACTGCGCCGCCCGATTGCCGCGCTGCTCATCACCGCCTTAAGCCTCGTTATTCTGCTCGGTCCGGCCACGTGGCTCGGCCTGAGCCTGATCGATACGGTGCGCTCGGTCGCCGAACGGATCGGCACCGGCGACCTATCGGTGCCGCCGCCGCCCGACGCCGTCAAAAACTGGCCGATGATCGGCGATGAGGTCTACGGCTTCTGGTTGCTGGCGTCGACAAACCTGAAAGCGGCTTTGCTGCAAATCGCGCCCGAACTCAAACCTATGCGCAACACCCTTCTGGAGTTCGCCGGCGATGCCAGCATCAGCATGCTCAAATTCGTGACGGCGGTCGTCATTTCGGGTTTCCTGCTACTGCCCGGCCCGGCGCTGGCCAACGCCACCCGATCGATTTTCCGACGAATTACCGCCAGGCGCGGCGATGAATTTCTCGACCTGATCGGCGCAACAATTCGTAATCTCGCGCGCGGCGTCATCGGCGTTTCCGTGCTGCAGGCGCTGCTGGCGGGCATCGGCCTCATCGTCGCCCACGTCCCGGCAGCCGGTTTTCTCAGTTTTCTTATTCTGGTCCTTGGAATTATTCAGATCGATGCGTTGATCGTCGTCATTCCGCTTATTGTTTGGAGTTGGATAAAATTGGATACGACGGCAGCGGTGATTTTTTCCGTTTACATGGTTCCCGTCGGTTTGTTGAATAATATTTTGCGCCCATTTGTCATGGCGCACGGGCTGAAGACTCCGATGCTGGTCATTTTTGTGGGCGTTATCGGCGGTATTCTGAAACATGGAATGATCGGGGTTTTTATCGGCCCGATCGTGCTCGCCATTGCATGGGAATTGCTAAAGGCCTGGGGAGCCACCGTCGATGAACGCACAGAGTCTTAAAACGGCGCCGTGTCGGCGCAAGATCGCCTTGGCCTTGCAGGGCGGTGGTTCGCATGGAGCCTTTACGTGGGGCGTCATCGACAGAGTGCTCGAGGAAAAAACCATCGAGATCATCGGCGTCACCGGAACGAGCGCCGGCGCGCTGAATGCGGCGCTCATGACCGACGGATTGGTGCGCGGCGGACCAGAACAAGCGCGCGCAAAGCTTCGTCAATTCTGGGAAGCGATCGGTGAAATGCCGGGCTTCGGCTCCTTCTTGTGGCCGATGACGGGGGAAATGGCGGCGACGTTGCGTCTGGAATATACGCCCGCCTATTTGATCTTGGGAGCGTTGGGCCGCTACCTGTCGCCCTATGACCTTAATCCGTCCAACTATAATCCATTGCGGCCCCTGCTCACCGACTTGATCGATTTCGATCGTGTGCGCGCGCAGGATGATGTCCAAATCGTCGTCTGCGCGACCAACGCGCGCAAGGCGCGTAGGCGCATCTTCACGAACGCCGATATTTCGGTCGATGCCGTGTTGGCCTCGGCGTGCATGCCGCAGATGCTGCCGGCGGTGGAGATCGACGGCGAGCCTTACTGGGACGGCGGCTTTACCGGCAATCCGGCGTTGACCCCGCTTTTAAACAAGATGCCCAAATGCGATTTCATCATTGTCAGGATCGACCCGATCAATCGCGCGGAGGCGCCGCGCACCGTTCAGGACATTTTCGATCGCATTTTTGAAATCAGCTTCAATGCGACCTTCTGGCTGGAGCTTTCCGCGCTCGCGGTGGTATTGCGGTTCGTGGACGAGGGCCTGCTCGACCGTGAGCAATTCGGCCGCATCTTCTTCCACGCGATCGAAGCCAGCGGGACCATGGAAAAGTTCACGCCGTCGAGCAAGCTCAATAATTATCCGGCGCTTCTGCAATATTTGTTCGAGCTCGGCAGGAAGGCCGCGGACGACTGGTTTATTCACAACGACGCGGCTATTGGCGTGCGCTCCACCGTCGATCTGCAACTGCTGTTGCCGCGAAGCCTGTGGCCGGAAGTCCGCCCGGCGCGACCCTTGGCCGGCAGCGAAAAGCGTCGATAAAATTTCAGTCGGTTGCGGTGCGGCGTTCGGTCGGCTCGCCAAGTCTGCAAGCCCGG
>Ga0187784_10000401_pt1 | contig 31713 bp, 24 predicted proteins | sample 1015_SJ02_MP15_2_FD_132964 | JGI IMG/M metagenome (GOLD analysis project Ga0187784, IMG submission 132964) | Tropical peat soil microbial communities from peatlands in Department of Meta, Colombia - 1015_SJ02_MP15_20_MG | ecosystem: Environmental > Terrestrial > Soil > Wetlands > Peat | place... | reverse complement strand
GTCGCCGCGGTGCAGGGGCCAGGCTCCTACCCTGATTTGGCACCGACCGGTCAATCAAAGCTTGTTTATGCCGGATCGAGCCTTGTCAATGGCCCGCTTCTTGGCAATCCAGCAAGATTCGTCGCTCCCCAAGGGCTCACCTATGGAGACGCTGGCCGCAATTCGGTCAACAACCCAGATCGCCTTAATTTCGACGTGTCCATTTCGAAGGACGTGAATCTGGCCGAGGGACGCTCGCTACAGTTCCGCCTGGAGACTTTCAACATTTGGAACAGCAGTCAGTTTCGCGTCTATGATCCGGCCAACCCTGGAAACCCCGGAAATAACATCATTACATGCTACGGCAACAGCCCAGGCTCGCCGCTCCCACCGAACTCGGCTGATGATCCCTCGTGCACGTCTAGTTTGTTCCTGCATCCGGTGGATGCACATAGGCCAAGAACGCTGCAGCTCGGCGTAAAGTTCCTGTTCTAGTCAGTCTTTCTCGCCTTCTTGCAGATCTGACAATGGGCGTGCTTTGACCAGTTCAGTTCGACCAAAAGGGACGTTCGCGCGACTACCCGAAGGCCGCGAAGAGGGTGTGGCTCGCTCTCGCTTATGGCTTCATTGCCATGCCAACAGGGGCTCAGGCGGCTCACATAATCGGTTCGTCTACTCACAACGACGAGGCCAATAGGATTCGGCAACGCAAGTTCGCGCTCGCGTTGCAGCTGAATTCGACAACTTGATGATTGCAAGAAGGTGAGCGCCAAAACCGGCGTGAGTTGTGGATTCGCTCAGGAAGGGGTTCCTCGCGGAGGGTCGAAGCTTTCGGTGCTGCGATCGAGGGAGACGGGAAGTAAGTGGGAGGGGCGAGGCGCCTTCGAAACGGGTGAAATCGTCCGCCAGCTGGTGCCAGCAAACGCCGCCATCACTTGCACGTCCAACTCGCTCTTTGCGTGGACGTGGCCTCGCTCCTTCAAGTAAGAGACGTTGCTATAGAAGGAATGGCGGTAGTTGAGAATCTCGCCGCGCTCGAAGGCGTGCTTGATTTCCAGGATTCCGTCATCGACGGAGTATCGCGCGGCGAACCCGAGACAGTCTTTAATCTTGCGGAACGATACACGATAATTGCGACGATCGGAATTCTCAACATATTCGATCCGCGTATGAGGCACATGGGTGCGGATCTTCTCGGCGATCTGCGCCAGCGTAAAGTTCAACCGATCTTCTCCGACATTGAAAGTCTCGCCAGTGACGGCCTCCAAGGGCGCGCCCAGCGTATCCACGACGGCGCTCGCCACATCGTTGACATGAATGAACGGTCGCCATTGGTCCCCGTTGTAGATGGTGATGAGACCTTCCTGCATGGCCTTCGCGGTGAGAAGGTTGACGACAAGATCGAAGCGAGGCCGAGGCGCCAAACCGAATACCGTCGCGAAGCGAAGGATCGTTGGATGAAAACTCCTCGATTTTTCATCGAGCAGCACGCGCTCGGAGTTGAGCTTGGTCTCCGCATAGAGGGAGATTGGCTCGGTCTCAGATTTTTCGTCCATCAGATTGTCTGAGGAGCCATACACGCTGCAGCTAGAGGCGAAAAGGAAGCGTTGGATGCCGTGACCCTTGGCAATCTCCAGGATCATCCGCGTAGCCGCGTAATTGATCTGCAGGGCGTTTGCATCGTCTTCGGCGCAAGCCGGGTCCCCAACAATCGCAGCTAAATGGATCACGTCGCTCACGTCGCCCATCGCCCGCACGACGTCTTGAATATTCCGTGAGTCACCCTGGATGAATTCCAGCTGCGGATTCGATAGGAGCGCCTCAATGGACCGCTTGCCGTAAAGCAGATTGTCCAGCAGCCTGACACGATAACCGCGCTCAAGGAGCTTGGCCGTGACCATCGAGCCGATATAACCGGCTCCGCCGACCACCAACACCGTCTTCGACTTCGGCGCGGCAACAAGTGCTGCCTTCCGCGTCGCCTCGGATTCCCGGTGGAACAGCCAGTCCTTCATCCAGCGGACACCGGTTGCCGCAGCGATGGCGGTCAAGCCCAAAGACAAGACACCGTACGACGGCAGCTGCGGGCGATGGAACAGCACGTTAAGGAAACCGACGAGCAGCGCGCCCACACATGCGCTCAGTGCGGAGATACGAAGCTTGTAGCCGAGCGTGTATCCCCTAAGTCGTGTGTATAAGCCAAACAGAGAATGCACCACCGGAAAAAACAACGAGAGAGGAAGAAATGCGTGAAAGTAATAGTGCGCTAGTACTGCCTCGCTCGGCGACGAAGAGCCGCGCGCTCCGATCCAGGCCAACGTCACCGCGCCCGCGACTTGGATGGCAACCAAATCGACGAACGCACGAGCCAAACGTTCCACCCAGCGATCGAAATGCGGGTTCATCGTCTTCCCTCAAACATTCCTAGCCTCGGGTGGTTGATTTGGCGATCACAACGTGGGACGGCAGCTGGGCAGGGTGCGGTCGCAAGTGTGTCGCACCACATTTGCGCGCACACAATAAGTGCCATTTGTAAACCGCTCATAACATCGAGATGAAAAGTAGGCTTGGCTGTTCAGAAACGCGAGGAATTTGCCGGAGAGCTGGCGGCGCCGTTTCGCTCTTGTCGCGCCAAGAGAGAGCCTGCTTGCGCTTGGCCTTCGGCGGATGGCGAAGGTGAAGGGAGACCCGGAAAAGGCTTACGAGTCTTCAGAAGTCGTCGCAAGACGTTGAAGACGGTTCGAAATACGATCCGCTGATCTCCGAGAAAGCTGATCTGGTTGCAGTAGGCCAGCTCGCCTTCCAGTTTAGTAGGAAGAACGGTTGTCAGGTAGAAGCTTTCCTTGTCCTGACAACTCGCTAGCGCCTCTTCTTCATCGAAGTCGATATCAGGAGACGTAATCCCTGGTCTGACAAGCAGAACCCGCTTTTGCCAGCCGGAGTACGTCGCCGTGTACAGCGGAACCTCGGGACGAGGACCGACCAAGCTCATCTGACCCGCGAGCACATTGAAGAGTTGGGGCAACTCATCGATCTTCGTCTTGCGCAACCAACGTCCGAGCGGCGTAACGCGGGCGTCGCCAATCGCCGTAATCAGCGATCCTGAACCGTTCGGAACGACTTTCATTGTTCGAAACTTAAAGATGCGAAAACGACGGTCGAATCGGCCCGTGCGAAGCTGAAGAAAAAGCGCTGGCCCGGGACTACTGAGGCGCACGGCGACAGCGACAACCAGTAGAATCGGGCTTAGAAGAAGGAGACCGAGAAACGCGGCGATGGCGTCGAACCACCGTTTGCCGAATCGAGAGTAAAAGGTCGGCGTCATGCAGCTGTGGAGCTAATTTCGGCGGTCCTACCGGCGATAGGTATGTGCAATATCGTTTAGAGCCTGAATGACGCGGTCTTGTTCAGTGAAACTGAGACCGGGGAAGAGCGGAAGGGAAAGAGCCGACGAAAAATGCTTCTCGGCGCGGGGAAACTGGCCGGGGTAAAAGCCGCACCTTTCTTGGTAGAAGGAATGGAGATGTAGCGGGATGAAGTGGACAGATGTTCCTATACCTCGGAGTTTCAACTCTTCGATTATACGATCACGGTCGATCGTCAGGACGTTTTCGTTCATCCTCAAAACGTACAGATGCCAGGCGTGCTCGACATGATCGGGAACGGCGGAAACGGCAAAGGCATCGGTCGAGGACAGCGCCGAAGTATAGCGCGCAGCAAGTGCGGCACGGCGGGCACGCATTGATTCGCACTTTTTAAGCTGGGCCATTCCCAAGGCGGCCTGAATATCGGTCAGGTTGTATTTGTAGCCTAGAGCTTCGATGTTATAGCGCCACGAGCCGCTGGCGGAGTAGCGCTTCCACCCGTCTCGGCTGATTCCATGGAGACTTAGCTTACGGACGTGGTCGGCGTAGTCTGGGTTTTCAGTCGTAACCATCCCGCCTTCTCCGGTGGTAAGGGTCTTTGTCGCGTAGAAGGAGAAGCATGTGATGTCACCAATGGTTCCGATCATTCTCCCCTTGTAGTGTGATGGTAGAGCATGAGCTGCATCTTCCACTACCTTTAGCCCGTAGCGACGCGCGATATCCAGAATGGGATCCATGTCGCAGGCATAGCCAGAGTAGTGAACCGGCAGAATCGCCTTGGTGCGGGGGGTAATCGTCCGTTCGATCAGACGGGCGTCCATGTGAAAGGAATCCTCTTCGCAATCCAAGAGGACGGGCTTGGCTCCAAAATAGAGCACAACTTGGCCCGTAGCAGCGAACGTCATCGTCGGCAGTATCACCTCATCGCCTTCACGTAGGCCGATCGCGGCGAGCGCCAAGTGCAGCGCAGCCGTGCAGGAGCTGACGGCGGCAGCGTTAGCAGCGCCAACATGCTGCGCGAAGCACGCCTCAAACTGCTTCACGCGCGGTCCGGTTGTGAGCCACCCGCTTTGCAACACCTCCAGCACGGCGTTGATTTCTTCGGCTTCAATCAGGGCCCGATGAAAAGGCAGGAACGGGATTTCAGCCCTCGCTGCAGTTGTGGCAGTGGCTGCCATAGAGACTCTCCGAACCGAATGGATTGGAAGTTAGGGCGTTGCAGAAATCCTGGCGGCTTTAATCGGTAGTGCTGGAGTCGGATGCAAACACTCCAGCCACTTGACGACGAGATCGGACCACTGGAAATGGGCTGTCACGAAGCGTCGTCCGTTTTCACCGAGCTGACGGATCAATTCGTGGTCTCGGAAAAGGTCAAGGATTTGCCTAGCCAGAGCTGGCGCGTCCTCTGGCGGCACGACGATTCCGGCGTTTGCCAGCTCGACGAGGCGGGCACACTCCCCTCTTCCAACGAAGATCAAAGGCTTTGCGGAAGCTAGAACTGCGAAAATCTTAGAAGGGCGTGCGCCCTCGTGCAGCGGAAGAGAGGTTAGCGAAGCGAGGCCACACTCGGCGATCGAATAGTAGGGTGGCAGCTCCTCGATCGGCACTGGGTTCCTGAAGGTAACATTCTGTAGGTTCAGGTCTGTTTTGAGTTCCTGCAAGCGGCTTCGAGCGGAACCGTCTCCAAGAAAAAGGAAGTGGATCTCAGGCTGAACCTCGAGAAGTTTGGCGGCCCGCAGAACGTACTCCAATCCATGAGAGTATCCGATCGTTCCGGCCCATAGAATGATTCTCTTCCCCTCCAGCCCCAGCTGCTTTTTCAAGTGCACATCAGGTTCTCGCGGTCGATAGCGCACAACGTCGGCGCCGTTCGGAAGAAAGTGCACCTTTTCAGCCGGGAGACCCTTCTTTCCAGTCAAAGCGTCGCGTATGCCCTCTGTGGCGGCATTTACGTACGCCGCGTTGTGGTAACTCCACGATTCCACCCGAAGCATTAGCCTATAGATTAGGCCTTTACGAATGAAGCCGGCCTCGACCGCTGCATCGGGCCACAGATCGGCCACGTTGAAAATGTAAGGAGCACCCCATACCAGACTTGCGAGGCGCGCGGGAATCGATGTTATGAGCGGAGGCGACTCGACAAACAGATAGTCCGGCCTCTTCGCGCGGAGAAGGCCGAAGATGCTGGTCAGGCAGAAGGTCGCGTAGTTCAATACACGGCCAAACCCACCGCCTATGGCGGGATACAACCACACGCGATGGACCACGATACCGTTTCGCAGTTCGCGAACGTAGAATCTCCAGCCGCTGCCGTCAAAGAATCTGCCACGAGGATAGTTCGGCCTTGCGGTGACCACCTCCACCTCATGCCCTAGGCGAGCCAGCTGTTCAGCAATGGCTTGCAAGCGAGTGGGCGCCGCTCCAATTTCGGGCGGATAGTATTGAGTGATAAAGACAAATCGCAAGATCGGACGCTCGATAATGCGCGTGGCCGTTACAGAGAAACGACCTCAATTTACGTCGTGCACTCTTGCCCAGAGCTCCAGCGACAAAGCGCGGAAAAGTGTCTCGGCCGGCAGAGCGCCCGGTCCGTGGCACAGGAACCGGGCGCATTCGTCGGCGAAACTGTTCGGGGATAGAAATCTCCGCATCCTCAAGTCGGGTGATTTCCACAAGTGGCTTTGGCCGTTACGGAGTCCAGTTCGCAACCAGTCGGCCTGCGGTGTGTCGAATCCCACCTTGGATTTCCGCAACCGCACAGGTTCGGGCAGTCTTCCGTGAAACGCCTTCCTAAGGATCCATTTCGTCCAGCCGTTCTTAAGTTTGAGCGAAGGAGGGCACCTGACCGCAAACTCGACAAGCTTGTAGTCGAGAAAAGGCAGCCGAGATTCGATCGAGTGAGCCATGGAATTGCGGTCTTCATGGCGCAGCAGCTTCGGGAGACTGGTCTTAAGCAAATCGACCTTCTGCCGGTCGGCGAGATTCGGTCCGGCACCGAGAAAATTCGGAAACTCGTCCGCCGACTTGCGCAATCCCGCGGCCGCAAGCCTCTGGAGCACAGACATTCTTTTCCGAGTAACGGAAGGCAAATATCTGCCCACAGTTCCGATCGACCAGTGGAAACTGCCGAGACTTGCTGCCAGGGCAAGAGCCTCACGCATGAAAGCTGGATCGGCCCGGCGAAGCAAGTGCCACACATAAAAAAAGTAGTACTTGCGGTAGCCGCAAAGGGATTCGTCTCCTCCCTGGCCGCCGAGCAGCACAGGGACGCCGTGCTTCTGAGCTTCTCGCATCACGCTCCACTGAGCAAAAACACTCGGCCCTCCGATCGGCTCGTCCTGATGATAGGCAATCGTTTCGGCCACTTTCCAAAAAGATTCGGCATCTGGAAAGGTCCTGCACTCTGAGCTCTCCGTAGCTGTCGCGACTGCCGCCATATACGGCCGTTCGTCGATGCGGGAGTCGTCGAAACATGCTGAAAAGCATTGAAAACGGGCGCCACGGGAGACGCGCCGTGCCTCACACAGGACCGCAGATGAATCCAATCCACCACTGAGGGAAACTCCGATAGGAACATCGCTCCGCAGCCTGATTCTGATTGCGCGCTCAAAGTGCTCCCGGAATTCCTCCGCCGCTTGCGAGACCGTAATGCGTAGCTCCGGTTCCGTTTGCAGGTCCCAGTAGCGCCGGATTGTGAGCTTCAGCGATTCTCGAGGCTCCAAAATCAGAGAATGGCCTCCTAGAAGCTGGAACACGCCTGCGAAAGATGTTTCTTCGAGGTGATCCTGCAAGCCCCACTCGAGGAAGTCCGCTATCGCACGCGGATTTGCGATTCGCTTGATGTCCGAGGCAAACAGAACCTGTTTGATCTCCGACCCGAAATAGAAGGCGCGTCCCAATGGGGAAAAGTAGAAAGGTTTGACCCCGAAGCGATCGCGCGCGCAGAACAATCTTTGTAGCGACCGGTCCCAAAGAGCAAAGCTCCACATACCGTTGAACCGCTGAAGACATTGCTCGCCCCACTCCTGGTAGCTGCGCAGAATGACCTCGGTATCGGACTCCGAGAAGAAGTGATGGCCCAGCGCCAGAAGCTCCTCGCGAATCTCCCGGTAGTTGTAAACCTCTCCGTTATACGTGATGCATAGTCGCCCATCGTCAATCTGCATTGGCTGATTGCCGTTGGGCGATAGGTCCATGATCGCCAGCCGACGGTTCCCCAAGCCGATCTGAGGGTTACTGCTTTCACGAATCGGAGCGACACCATGAACAACGCGCACACGGGCATCTGTGCCGACATTCGAATACGCAAATCCGTAGCCGCTAGGGCCCCGATAGGCGATCATTTGGGTCATCGCTGCGAGCTTCTGCAGATCGAATCCGTCCAGCGCGACAATTCCTGCTATACCGCACATATTTCGCTCTCGATCTGCCGGTAAAGGTGCACGAGCGTGTTCGCCTCGGAATTCCAGTTGAACCGCTCCGCCACAGCCACTTGCCCGCGGTGGCCCATTTCCTCAGCCGCGCGAGGATGGGACAGGACGTATTCGATGGCTTTTGCAATCTGATTCGGATTCCTCGGATCGACAAAGATTCCGCATCCCGTCCCGCCTATGATTCGCCGCCACAACGGAAAGTCCGACGCAATCACGGGCAGGCCGGCTCCCATGTACTCAAATATCTTCTGTGGCATCGCCTCGACATGATTGGGTTCAGGGTGAAACAGGACCAGGCCAGCCCTTACGTTGTGCAGCAGTTGGAACGTGCTCCGCTGGTCTAGGAATCCATGATGATGCACTCGTTTCCAGCCGGGATTCCTTCGGAGATCTGCTGAGTCTGCCTCCTCGGGCACCTCCGGGCCGGCAAGCTCGAGTTTCGCGGGAAGCGAAGCAGGCAGGAGAGCCATCGCCGATACCATCTCCCGAATAGCGCGCTGGACAGTAATCCCGCCCACGTAGGCAACCGACTGTCTCCGCTGTTCCCATGGCACGGCCTTTCCGGCATGAATCAGCTCTTCCGCGTAGGGGAAATTTCGAACGACGACTGTTCGCGGATTCACGGACGAGAAACGGCTGGCAATCGAAGGCGTCACCGCGACGAGCGCCGAAAACCTCCGACACGTAACTCTTTGCATGTTCTCCGCCACCCAAGCTACGAACGGACGGCACCACACGGGTAGGTAGTGCTTTGAGAGGACGTCCTTCGGCAGGTCTTCATGGATGTCGTAAATCACGCGCCTGCCACCGAGCAAGAGAAGAAAGCCAAACGGCACAAGTTCCGGATCGTGAAAGTGATAGATGTCAGCATTTTCCCTGCGCGCGCGGTCGTAAACCCGCCAGGCCGTCCGAGTCATTCGCACGAGCCGTGAACGGTCCCTGCAAACGGACCTGATCTGAACAGCGTCCGCCGTGGTATCTCTCGGATAGGGGCCGACCACCGTCACGTCAAAGCCTGCTCGCGCCAAGGAACGGCATTCCTTGTGAAATATGCGGGGATCGGCCGCAGAGTGCACCGAAGTCATGTGAACCACTTTGAGGCGGCGTGCTTCGGTAAGGTGCATGCAGGTCTCGGCGCTCGCAAGAAAAGCTATGTGCACACTGGATCAAAACTTGATTGAAGCAACTAGTTCGCTCACGATTGTTTCTGCTGAGTTGCCTTCACCGTACGGCGTCGCATCGTTCCAGTCGGCGGTACGGTTTTCTTTTACGGCCTGAAGAATGGCCTGTGGATCCGCGCCCACGACGCGATTGGCACCGCATTCGACGGTTTCAGGCCACTCCGTCTTGTCTCGAAGCGTGATACACGGAACGCGAAGATAGAAGGCTTCCTTTTGCACGCCACCGGAGTCCGTCAAGATTGCCTTCGCATTCTTCTCCATGGAAATCATCTCCAGAAAGCCGAGCGGGGGTATCTGACGAATCCTTCCGTTGAGTGAAATTCCGCCAGCCGCCAAGGCATGTCTAGTTCGAGGATGCACTGGGAAGACCACTGGCAAATCGAGGGAGGTAACCGTTTTGAGGATCGATACGAGTCGCTGACGATTGTTGGTGTTTTCGGCTCGATGCAAGGTCAGCAGATAATATGCCTTCTTTTCAAGTTCGAGTTGCCGGAGGTGCCTTGCCGTTTGCTTTTCCGCGACTGCCTGGTGCTGTAACAAAGAGTCATACATCACGTCGCCCGCAAAAATGGTGCGTCGCTTTCGAGGATCGTCCTCGGTGCCGATGCCCTCGCGCCTCAGGTTCTTGAGGGCTGAATGCGACGGCACGAGAAGCAGTTGACTCAGGTGGTCCGCGACCACCCTGTTCTGCTCCTCGGGCATCGAGGGATCCTCGCTGCGGCACCCCGCTTCCACATGAGCTAGAGGAATCTTCAACCGCGCAGCGAGCAGAGCTCCGGCGAGTGTTGAGTTGGTATCGCCGTAGACGACCACCCAGTTGATCGGCACTTCGCGCAGAAGAGGTTCCATTCGCTGGAGCATCCTCGCGATCTGAACACCATGTGACGAAGACCCCACGCCGAGGTTGTGATCAGGCTGTGGAATCGCTAGTTGTTCGAACAGCACTTCAGCAATGTCGCGGTCGTAATGTTGGCCTGTGTGAATGATGCGGTGCTGGATGAACGGTGTGTTGCCCTTCTGGTTGTGACGCTCAATCGCTCGGCAAACCGGGGCCAATTTTACGAACTGCGGTCTCGCCCCGACCACGCTGAGCCACGTCGTGTCCGGCCTGCTTGGAAAGGTTTCAGGGAGGCTCATGCAGCTTTGAATCTCCAATCGTATCTACGGCTCCCGGCGATCTCATCCAGCAACGCTCGATAGATAGCGGCGTAGCCAAAGTTGGCGAGGCTTGTGTTGTGCCAAGCCACAGTGAAGACACCTCCAACCGCGCGGCAGCGTTCGCTGAGGCTCCGCAAAAGTGGCAGCGCTTGTTCGGGAGTCAGGTTCATGTAGCCATAGAGTGTGGAGTCCATCGCAAGAAGCGGAATCTCGATGAGGTCGACTCTGCGCTGTTCGGCCCACAACCATGGTTGATAGGGAATGCAAGTGCCAGCCCTGAATCCGATGTGATCTGCAAATCCAACGGAGGAGTCATAGGCGAGTCCCACAGCGTCCCAGTCCGACCAGGACCGCGGACTCCACCTTAAGTAGTCCTGGCGTCCGCCGAGCCGCTGATTGCCGAAGAAGGCTCTGAGCCTCTCGACTTCGGACCGGAAGAGTCCAGGCGAGTGGAAAGTTGCGTAGCTGGGGTGAATCCCCATCTCGACGCCTTCTGCTCCTAGGACATCGATGAGCCCCAGAATACGCGGGTCGTTTACGTCATAACCCGCGTCGTACGGGCTAGAGTTGCTACTCTTCCAATAGATGGCGGAGTCCAGTTTCCGTTCGATCGAGAGCTCAACGAGTTGCTTCAAGTGGCGCTGGTGCGTGGTATCGATGCGCAGGAGTGGCGCAAAAAGATCCCGGAGTGTTAACAGGGGTCGGCCATTCCGCAGTGTCTCGGCGACCGCACTTCGAAGTGAAAAGGGGATACCGATTTCATCCACATCGTGACTGAGCTTGACGCGCAGAAAACGCTCAGGAGGGCGCCATGAGGGAAGAAGTACTGCGAGCGCCTGTTCCAAGGCTAATCCATACTCGTCAACGATGGGACGATGCAAAAATCCGCCTTGCCACGCGACACTCGCGGAGGCTGGAAATCGTCCATGAACGTCTTTCGGCGAAGGTAGAGTCTCTTCGAAGCGCGCCAGCGTCAGCACGGTGGACGACAGAAGGTCAACCACACATGTAAGACAATCCGGAAGATCGGAAACGAAAAGCGGCCCGAGGTCGATTCGACTGGCGGAAGAAAACGGGATTTTGAAGTCGGGCGTCAACTCGTGTTCGCCGCGGCTGCCCGACAACCAGCCAGCTGTGGAGGTACGAAAAACTCCCCGTTGGATCTCATCCCAGGTGTAGGCACAGACCCGCGGAAACCGGATGCGTTTTCGCGCCCCCGGCTGCACAAAAACGCTCACGAAATCGGGGTCACTCAAATCGAGACGCCAAGAACAAGACAGTTCGTCACTGACCCCGGCACGGCGCGCGAGTTGCTCGATCGCGTACCGGGTCGCGTCCGGATTGAGCCCGATGCTCTCCTCGCGGACCCTGCTGATGACTGCGAGACTGGCCATGGTCTATTTGCGATCTTCTTTCAGAAGCTCGGTTGACTTCTCGTGAGCGTCTTCCCGCACTTCTGCTTGTGCGTGGCGAATCACGGCATCGAATCGGGGAGCGCTCTCGGGCGCGAAAGCGAGGTAGTTCCCATCAGCAGAACCCCAAATCCAGTTGTAGCGGTAGGACCGGAATAGCAGCTCCAGATACGGCTGCAATTCCTCGACCGACCCGGCGCTGGCTGTCTTGCAAACCTGGTTGGCCGCGCGGTCACTCCAGAGCGTCATGGTTCCTGCCATTTCTAGAACGCCTTTGTACTTTTCGAGGGTGAGCTTCAAATCGGAGTCTCTCTTGGTGATCGCTGATCGAAAGTCCTCGAGTGTGTCATGGCAGTAGGCAAGACTTGCCTCCCCGCCAGTGAGGACCTTCAGGTGCATCCTTTTGAGGGCAATTTCATCGAGCAGGCCCATCGCAATGTACGTCGGAGAGGGGTAATACCCGACATTGTCGTATGTCTTGTAACCGGCGTGAGTGAATCCCGTAAACAGAAACCAGAGAGTGGCGCCGGGATACTCCTGTGCCGCCACATCGGCCATTCGAACGCCAATCATCTTCAGGCCTTCCGCCGCTTCTCGGGGTGTCCGGCTCGTCTTGTGCGCGAGTTCGCCGATATCGTATTCGCGATAGTAGTTGTAGAACTCGAGATCGCATACGATCCCGGGCATATTCGAGTCGCGTGCGGCCGCGAGCGAATTCCGCCAGATCCTTAGAAAGTCAGCTTGAGCGCCTAGTGAATCGTCCAAATCAATGCCGGAGATCGCGCGAAAATAGGGCACATCCGAATGCGAATTCTTCTCGTCGGCGCTCATTCCGAGCATGCGGTTGATGTAGACCCAAGGCCAGATGTCCTTACGCGTGTACCTCTTCCACTCCTTCATTTGGCTGTCCATCGAAGCCACAGTCGGCACGGCAGACGTGTCGTAGGCGTGCAGAAATGCAACCGCTAGGCCATCATATGGAGACTGATCGAACTGTCGGAATTTCGCTTCATTCATCATGAAGGCAACGGCTGTGTTCACCAGAAGCAAGTAATGATCGGGAGTCGTCTTACTCGATCTTTGCGTAGCCTCCCACATTCTGGCAGCGCAAACGGTCGGGCTCATCACCACAATTGCGGCGACCGATGCAAGCGTTACAAGCCGTTGGAAGACAGACCTAGTCATCATCGTTGGCGTGCCAGCGAACTTGAGAGCCGGGCGCATTTAGGATTCAAGGATCCCTTCCAATAGCGAGTGAATGCTCTTCTTGAGAAGCTGGGGATGATAGCCGCCGCACTCTATGTAGTGCGCACCCTCTTTGTTGACTTGCAGCAGCCCCTGTTGATGCAGCCGGTGTAACCGCGCGATGTGGTCGCGCGCGTCCGATACGCCCTCGACGCAGATGCATCCAGGAAACGGATACGTCCAGAGCACGTGCCGCCCGTGCCCCAGCGACTCCAGAACCATCCACGAGACGCCGTCGTGCCGCACAGGCCGCCAAACTACACAGCAACGCCGGTAGAAATCGAGCAGGTTTGGGATACGGCCGTGGACCTGAAGGTTCTCTGGGATGTCCGGAATCGGACCATCAAGCAGTCCGACGAGCTCGAAGGGAATATCGGGCAGTTCTCGCGCGACGCTCAGTATCCGGTCCAGCCCATATAATTCACCGCGCTCTATCGTGGGCACGTAGACAAGCACGCTGAACTTGTCCGGCAACGGGCTGGGCGCATCGGGAACCAGCGCCGACGGAAATGGCACGAGTTCACAGGGCGCGCCCAACGCGCGTACTTCGCGTACCATCCAGTCAGACTCTGCCCAGTGATGCAAATGCCGTAGCACCCAGGGATCCGCCTTGCCCTCTCGAACTTCGGGTTGCTCATCGAGGGCATCGCTCCCCATCCAGTGCATCACGATTCTCTTCTTGCCAAAAGCTCGTGCGACCCTAAGAAACTTCCCTTGCGTCACGCGCCCCCCGAGTTGATAGAGCAAGTCGCACGCCGCCACTTCCCGCAGCATCGCCGCCAGATTCTGAAATCCTTCGTCCGGGTAGTAACGGAATTCCCATTCGTCTCCGCTCATGAAATCGGCGAACACTCGCCCGAAATACACGAGGCCGTGAACGAGTACGCGGCGCATCGCTCGGCATCGCTTCATTCCGGTCCACCCGACGAATGCGCGCTGAGTGCGTCAATGGCTTGCATGGCGTCGAACCCCGTCCAGTAACCTGCCAGCGACAAACCGGAGATTTACATCGCTGCCGTAACTGTTGTACTGGGGAACGCGAAAAAGCCGAAAGAAACGCGCCGGATTTCCGCCGGCGGGAACCTCAAAACGCCCGTTGATCTTCAGCGTTTCACCTCCCCAGTCTGTCTCGATGCAATAGAGCAGCGACTCCGAAGAGAGCACCAAATCCGGTCGTTTGCCCTGGACAGGTCGGATGCCGCTGCGGTAGGAGACTTCCACGTCCTGACGCAAGTCGAGGAGGCGAACGACGCTTGGCGGCATCACCTTCAGCACGAGAGAGCTGTTCTTCTTGCGAGTCTTGGCGATCAAGTTTGCCATCGCGCTTTGCAGTTCTCTCAAGTCGACGGGTTCGGACTTCAACGGCGGCGAGCTGAGGTCGTCTTGAAAGTCAGCTTCATACTTCTCGATTGCTTCTTTCGAGTCGCACTGCAATCCCACTTCCCACTGGTCGCCGGGGTATAAGACAACCGTCTCCTGCCCAAGTTCATCGGTGAGAAACCGGAAGATGTCGCCTATTCGGTTTACAGACTGATTCATGTAGAAGTTTTCTTCGTGGCAAAAGTAGACGTAGCTCGCGAATGGGATGAATTGGCGCGGGCGAAACATCTCGATCTGCGCTCTCATTTGCACGCGTTTTTTCATCGCGTGCGCGCGATGTGTCGCGACATCACCAGGATTGCCTACCCAATTTGCATAGGAGAACTGCGAGAGCAAGAGGTCAACCTTGCCTATCTGGCTGCGCATAGTTGACAATTCGTCGTTCTTCGGAAAGACGCAGTCGTTGAGATTCAGTACGGTCTTTCCCTCGCCGAGGATCGCGATCCACGAATCGATCAGGTCGTTTCGCCCGCATACGATAGTAAAATCATCTCCGATCCGGACCGCTGTTCGATTTGGCAGCTCCTGCACGGCGAAACCGAGCGACCTGCAGACATCTACAACGCGCTTGTCGCGCGTCTCGTGAAAGAGCACCGTAATCTTCCGTCGTATCGGTTCCGCAATGTTCTTCAGGTTTGGAGGGAAGAAGTGGTCCGGATGCTCGTGCGAAAACCAGATGTGCGTAACGTTCGCAAAGTCGTCGTAGCGCATCTTTGTCGGCGACATTAGCCTCCACCCACCGTTGAAAACGGCTCCCTCGATCCAAGGGTCGCACACTAACCGGACGCCGCCGGATTCCAGCAAGAGCGACGCGTGATTTACCCACGTCAATCGCACCGCGAATTTTCTCTGATCGACGGTGTCGATCCGCAAACACGCTTCCTTGCGCAAATGACCTGATTCACGAACAAATCACTTCTTCCCAGCGTCGATGGAGTTCCCGCCGCACGGCATCTCGCGTGTAAGTCTGTGCCACGGTCTGCATTCCTGCGTAATTCAACGTAAGGGCACCTCGTTCGTGCAGCGCCCGTAGTTTTTGCAGCTGCCTTCTCGCCTGATCTGCGTCTCGAACTTGTATGGCTGCGGGAATGGGGTATGTGTAAAGAACGTGGCGCCCATGAGAAAGAGCTTCCAGAACCATGAACGAGATTCCAGCATCGTGGCGTACGGGCCGCCACAGAACCGTGGATTCTTCATACGCGGAGGTGAGGTCTCGCGTCCAGTGTTGCACGCTGACGTTTGGCGGGGTGCGCAGCGACTGGCCATCATGCAGACCCACTAGCCTGAATCGGACGGTGGGCAAAGCGGCGGCCACGTCCACGATGCGGTCCCATCCATACAGTTCGGCCGCGTCGGATCGCGGCAAGAACACAAGCACCGAAAATTCCTTCGGCAGCGGCTTAGGATTCTCCACGATGTCAACAAAAGAAGCTTGTACGAACTCGCATTCAAGGCCCATTGAGCGCACTTCCTTGGTCAGAGTCGGTGAAGCCGCCCAGTGAACTTGTCGGGCGATCCACGGGTCCAACTTGCCGGCGGCACACAGCTTCCGCGCTCGCAGTACATCGCTACCGCACCAGAAGAACACGAACTTTGGCGCACCCAGCGAGCGGGCGATCCAGAGGAAGCGGCCCACGTCGATCCGGGCAGCCCAAGTAAACACGAGATTGCAATTCCGTAAGTCGGCGAGGAGACCCGCAAGCTGCGACGGAGTGTGGCGGGAACGGTCGCGAATGTCCCATTTTTCGTCGGACAGCAAGCCCGGAAGCTTCTGACAGAAGTGTCGCAATCCGTGAACCACGACGCGGTAGCGTCTGCCCCACTGCTTCGCGGGCCGGTCTTCTCTGGATCGGCTCGCAAGAGCGCCTTGTATGGATTGAATCTCGAGTGTCTGTGACATTTGGGAGCTGCCTGGCAGGCTCGTGATAGAAAGAATGCGGAACAGCTACGAGAAGCAAGGGGCTTAGTCGGCGCTCGCCGACGCTACAATGCTCTTCTCCGGCTTTGAATCGATCGGGTCTCTCGCAATTGGGGTTCTCGAAAACATGCCGTCTGCCACTGTGTAGCAAGCGTCACATTCTGGACAGACCCAGTGGTCGCCTGAAGACTCCACTCTCACGCCACATTCGCAAACCCAGCCGACGCGTCTTGCCGGGACACCCGCAACCAGGGCGTATGCTGGCACGTCTTTCGTAACCACCGCGCCCGCAGCGACGAAGGCGTACTCACCCACGGTCACGCCGCAGATGATCGTCGAATTGGCGCCGAGCGACGCTCCCTTCTTGATCAGGGTTCGCCGATATTCGGACTTCCGGTTGATGTGGCTTCGGGGAGTTATCACGTTCGTAAACACCATCGACGGACCGCAGAACACGTCATCTTCGAGTTCCACGCCGGTGTAGACGGACACATTGTTCTGTATCTTGACGTTTCTTCCAATCCGCACATCCGGCGCCACGTGGACGTTTTGCCCCAGGTTGCAGTTTGCGCCGATCTTGCTTCCCTTCATCACGTGCGAGAAGTGCCAAATCTTGGTGCCCGCACCGATCTCGCAAGGCTCGTCCACCACGGCGGATGGGTGCGCAAAGAAAGCCGGATGCGCTTTTACTTCGAACGACACGGGCCGGCCGTGTTCATGAATGGACCGCCCAGCGGCATGCAGTACACGCAAGACCTGCAGACCGTTTTCGCCATCCGTTTGAGGCCGCTTTCGGTGCAGCACGCAGTCCAAAAAGTGAGCGCATTCTGTCTGTAAAGGCTCGACCCTTTCGAGAGCTATGACTTCACCCTCCGCTTTTCTGGCCACCGGAATCCGATTCACCCAATCGACGCGATGGGGATAGAGGACGAGCTTGTTGTCGGTGCTGGTGTCGTCGAACACGGCCATCTTGCGGTCTCCGACGATGACCAACTTCTGTTCCTTGTATGGATGCAGCCAGCTCACAAAAATATGCGCCTTGACGCCACTCCTGAAAGCCAGGATCGTCAGCGTGACATCGGAGATCGGATGATTCAGATAACTCGCGCCCTGTGCCGCGACTGTCATCGGTGATTCGCCAAGCAGGTACAAGATGGCCGAAATGTCGTGAGGCGCGAAACTCCACAGAATGTCTTCTTCTGTCCTGAGCTTGCCAAAGTTCAACCGCGACGAGCTTATATATTCGATTTTTCCTAGCTCTCCTGCTTCGAGCATGCGACGCAGCGCCACTGTGGCTGGGTGGTAGTGCAAAAGATGTCCGACCATCAAGATCGCGCCGTATCTGCGCGCCAGTTCCACAAGTTCGGCGCCCTGCTCCACGTGCAGCGCCAACGGCTTTTCGACGAAGACATCTTTTCCGGAGAGCAGCGCTCTCTTTGCAAGTTCGTAGTGTTGCGCTGCCGGCGCCGCAACCACGATGGCTTGCACCTCAGGCATCGCCAGCAGAGCCTCTACTTGGTTGAGCGCCGGAACATCGTAGAGGCGTTGCATCGCGCTCAGGTTTTCGTCTTGAAGATCGCATACTGCCGAGAGAGCGCCCAGTTCGTGAAAATTTCGAACGAGGTTCCGTCCCCAGTAGCCGCAGCCGATTACGCCGACACGCGGCGGTGATGACATGCCCATGATGAATTCCTCCCGATATGGATAAAGCGGACGGACTTCTGGATGAATCGTTTGCGACCGAGCCGTCACCCTTCATAGTGCTGGCATGGTGTCAGTCGCAGGTCATGCATCCTCACTTTGTGTAGAACTCGGATACGCTCTGGACTACGTACTCTTGCTGCCAGTCCTCGAGCTCCGGGTATACCGGCAGTGATAAGACTTCGCGGCTGGCCGATTCTGCGGCTGGCAACTGACCGGGCCGATATCCGAGATATCGAAATGCAGGCTGCAAGTGCAGCGATAGCGGGTAGTAGACTTCCGTCGGCACACCGACCGAGCGGAGGTGCTCTTTCAACGCGTCTCTCGATTCGCAACGCACGGTGAATTGGTTGTACACGTGCCAATAGTCGCCGACGGGCGCTGGCGGAACGCGAAGAAAGTTGGAAAGTTCCTTGGACTGAAAAAGCTCTCTATAGCGCTGCGCGCGCATTTGGCGCGCTTTGGTCCACGACTTGAGGTACGGCAGCTTGACGCGAAGGATTGCGGCTTGCAGCGCGTCGAGTCTGCTATTCGTTCCCAGGATTTCGTGGTGATACTTCTTCTTTGAACCATGGACGCGCAGCATGCGGAGCCTCTCCGCCGTCGCCGGGTCCTCGGTTGTCACCAGTCCGCCATCGCCGGCGCCGCCGAGGTTCTTGGAGGGGAAAAAGCTGAAGCAGCCGAAATTGCCGAACGAGCCTACTACCTTCCCTTCATATCGAGCGCCAATCGCCTGGGCTGCGTCCTCAATCACAACGAGGGAGTGGTCTCTTGCCAGTTTCGAAATCGGATCCATGTCGGCCGAAAGACCGAACAAATGGACGGGCATGATGGCGCGGGTCCGCGCTGTGATAGCCCCCTCGACCGCCTCCGGCAAGATGTTGAACGTGTCGGGATCGATATCCACGAAGACCGGGGTTGCTCCCACGCGCGCAATCGACCCGGCCGTCGCAGCAAAAGTGAACGGCGAAGTGATCACTTCATCGCCGGAGCCTATTTCGGCTGCCATCATCGCCAGGACCAAAGCGTCGGACCCGGAGGCACAGGAGATCGCATGGCGCGCGCCGAGCGTCGCGGCGATCTCCTCCTCGAACCTTTCGACCTCGCTTCCGAGGATGAAATGCTGGCTCTCCATCACTCGTGCGACTGCCTGCAGTACCTCCTCACGGATGGTGTGAAATTGTGCTTTCAGGTCGAGGTACTGCAATTGAAGCGGCGCCGGTTGGCGTGACTCTGGCTTGGCGGCGATTTTCGCCAGTGCTTCCATGAAATGTGGCCCTCGATTCTCTGGAGATGTTCTTACCGTGCGATACGCATGCGGTGCAGGATTGTTAGTAACTCGTGCCAATCTTGTAGCCGATCCCGTAGATCGCAATTCCGTTGACAGTTGCCATGGCAACATCGCCCATCACCTTTAACGTCTTCTTCGCATTGCTGTCCGGGACATAGAGAATGTCATTGGGAGCGAGTAACACATCCGTCTCCTGTCCGGCCATCATCTTGGCAAGGTCCACTGGAATCTCGCTGCGCGCGTGGTCACTCGTCGATTGCCTCACGATCACTCCGCGATGCACCGATGCGAGTCGAGTGAATCCTTCCGCCAGGGCAACAGCTTGCGAAGCTGAAATGCCTTCTTCCGGGTTGCTCAGCACGAAGCCCCCCGGCTTCGTCACTGCGCCCACTACGTACACTAGCTGAGCGGCAGATACGTTGATGATGTCGCCGTTCCTGACTTCGACGTTCGCGGAGAGATCTTCTCCTTCGGCCAGCCGCGACAGGTTGACGATTTGAACCGAACCCACTGTAGTTCCGGTAGCTTCAGCACTTGCCCGCCCGCGCACAATGGTTGCGGTGCTGCCACTGTTCGGCAGGGCCCCTCCGGCGGCCGAGATGGCCTCCAGCACGGTGGTCCTTTTCTCAAGACTGTAAACTGCAGGTTTGTTCACGGCGCCGAGCACGGTCACAGTCCTGCCGTGGTACTCTTCGACAAACACGCTTACTTGAGGATCGCGCAGCTGTTTGGCATCCATCAGCGCCTGCCGGATATCCTCGGAGAGTTGTGTTGTGCTCTTGCCCTCTGCTGCGATTGGTCTCGGAATCCCGAGAAGCTGGATCGAGCCGGAATCGCCGACGCGTACTTTGCCACCGAACTCAGGGGCGTCGGCGACGGTGACGGTGAGCACGTCTCCCGGTCCGATCGTATAGTCCTGAGCTGCTGGGTTCCGGTCACCAACGGCTGGCGTCGTGGCCTGGGCGGAAAGTCCACAAGGCACCCACACAGCAAACAGAAGTATGCAAACCAGGAGACGTCGCGATCGTTCCAAGGTGTTCTTGCGCCTCGTCAGCGGATTCCGCAGAGTCGCCTTCTCGACCGATGTAGTACGCATTTTCACTGTCCTCAACCCATTACGCATGAGCGCCTCTGCTCTTGGCTGGGCGGTCACCGCCTGGATTATTCGTTGGAAGCGAAGGCCCGGCCGAAGCGGACCTGTTTCGCCTTCCCGCGGCTCTGCTATAGCCGTACATGAAGTAGTGGTAGTCCGGCGAAGAATAGTCGATGCCGTTCAAGACGATCCCCGCGAGTGGTGCCTGCACGTCTTGTAGGAGTTCCGCTGATCTCTGTATCGCACGCCGCGTCGTAATCCCGTAACGCCCGACCAAAACCACCTCGTCCGCGAGGCGCGAGAGATAGCGGGCATCTGAGAATCGAATGATTGGTGACGAATCGATCACCACGAATTGGAATTGCTTTCGCAACGCACCGCATACAGCTTGCATCTGCGCGGAGGCGAGGATGTCCGCGGGGCTCTCGACGCGTGAGCCGCTGGGCAATATCCGAAGCCCCGAAACGGGGGAAAAATCGACGAGCGCATTGGCCAGATCTACAGAGCCATTCAGAACGCCGGACAATCCCGGCGTCGATTCAACCCTGAAGGCCCGCGCGATCATCGGTTGCCTCAAATCCGCGTCCACCAGGCAAGTGCGGCCAATCTGGGCAAGCGCGATGGCGAAGTTCACGGCAACGGTCGTCTTCCCTTCGCCTTCCATCGCAGAAGAAATCAGGACGACATTCAGGCCGTTCCGCTTTCTTGAGAAGGTCAGAGACGTTCGAAGGTCGCGCATCGCCTCTGCCTCCGCAGTCAGCGGTTCCATAAACGTGATCAGCCTGTCTGCTTTGCCGCCCGGCGACGAGCCGTCCGGCAATGACTGGCCGAAGGCGGAGCCCGCTTCGTGGCCTTTGACAATGCGAGGACCCATTGCGGGCAAGAGAGCAAGCGACTTTAGTCCAGCCCAGGCCCTGACATCCTCTGGCGTACGCACGGTGTTGTTGAGGCTCTCTCGAACGAAACAGGCGAGAATGCCGAAAAGGACGCTCGCGAGTATTCCGATGGCAATCAACGCCGCGCGGTGCGGGCCCGTAGGACGCTGCAGATTCTCCGCCAGGCCGACCACGCGAATGTTGCTCGAGCCCAGCCCGGCATAGATGCCCGCCTCTTTCAACCGAGCCTGCAATGTGTTGTAGAGGTCGGCATTTGCCATCGCCTCGCTCTTCAAGACTCGATAGCCCACAAGCTCTGAATTGACGTCCACCATCTGGGCCAGGAGTTTTTGCCGGTTCCCGAGCATCAGACCTTCTCTTTCCTTGGCGGTGGAGTAGGCGGTGCGAATTCCGTCCGAAATCCGACTCTGTTGCTCGCCGATTTCCTTGGTAACTTCGTCCAACTCGTCACCAAGCTTCTTAACGTTAATGTTCGCGTCGCCGTACACAGCCTTTGCTTGGACGAGCTGGGTGCGCAGGTCTCCCTGCTTGACGAGCAAGTCTTGATAGACCTTGTCGTCTCGAATCATCGGAACGTACTCAGCCTGTCCCGAATCGATCATTCGCAGGTACGCCTCGTTTTCGATCCTGACAGCCTGCGCGTCGCTGAGTTGATGGTTGACTTCGCTCATGAGCTGCGACAGAGGCACGTCATGGTCATCCATTTCCACGAGGCCGTACTTTCGCTGATAGTCGGAGACAGCTCGATTCGAGGCAACGACCTTTCGATACAAATCACTGAGCTGCGACGACAGCCACTCGGACGCCTGCATGGTCGTGTTATATCGCTGCTTGTAGTCGTTCTCGATGAACTTTGTGATGACCGCGTTCGTGACTTCCCGTGCTAGCTCGGGATCATGGCTTGTGAAACCGACCTCCACGAGCCGCGTATTGCGAATGGGATTCACTGACAGGTTCTTCCGGAAACTTTCCAAAGCTAGCGATTCCGAGGGAGTCAGCGTCGCGAGCGCCATTTGCTCGCGCAAGAATGCCCTGTTTCTATCGATGAGGCCACTCGATGTCTGCGCAGTTGTTTCGTGAGTTGCGGGAGTCCGCGGTCGGCTCGTGAATTCCGCGCTTTTGTCGAGCCCCAACTCCCGAATCACGCTGACAGCCAGCGCGTCGCTTTGCAGGATCTGTGTCTGCGTGTCCAGGTATTCCTGATACTCGAGCTCGGGCGGCGACTCGATTTCTTGCAGCGTTCTGATTCCGCTCGCCGGAGGAGCAATTTCGATTGTGCCAATCGGTTGGTACACGTTCTTCATGAGCAGAACAATCGCCAACGTCAGCGCAATTGACACTCCTGCGAGGATCAGACCGAATTGCTGATTCTTTCTCAGCACACGGATCGCCTGCTCCCACGTGAAATCGGAGTTCTGATAATCGAGCATCGCGAATCCGCGGTCCGAAAGATCGACGCTACTCGAACCAGCATCCGGTGAACGCACGGGACCGCTCAATGGATCTTCAGGACCTTTCCTCATCTGATGCTCGTCTTCCTGGCGCTGTGCGTCACGGCGGCGGGTCCATCGCCAGTTTGACTCGACATACCATCTGATCGTCGTCCGTTAAGGCCGCCCGCGCCGCTCGGTTTGCCGATTCTCTCGACGTCCGTTGCGGCGACCTCGACGGATACAGCCTTTCGCAGAGCCTCCACGCACAGGACGACTCGATGTTGATTCTTGACAAGCGTCAGTATTCCGCGCACCCCCTCAAGGGGTCCTCGGCGAATTCGCACACAGTCACCGGACTGCAGAAAGGGATGCGGTGCAATGGACGCCCGGCTTGTCGTGATGGTGCGCATGGATTCGATGTCGTGATCCGGGATCGAACATGCGTGACCCGCGCTCGTTACGATAAAAAAGACACCCGGCGTGCTTAGAATCTCTAGGCGATTCTCCGAAGCCGATCGCAGAAAGACGTAACTGGGAAACAAGGGAATAGTCAGAGTCTTCTTTCGGTCGCGCCACTGCCGGAGACTCCGGTATAGCGGCAAGTACACTTCAAGCCCCTTGCGCGCTAGGAGATCCGCAGATTTTTTTTCGTGATGGTGTTTCGTATAGACCGCGTACCAGCAGCGATCCTCTGACTCCCGCTCGCGCTTTGAACTCGCAGCATCCATGTGCATACAGCTTCGCCCTGTGACTTACAGCACCCGTGTGCCGAAGCCGACATATCAAAACTGAGAGAAGAACGCATCAACACTGCATCTGGCGCTGCAGCACGCCACGTACGGAATTGCGGAGTGCAGCTCCACGTGACTATGTTGCGATAGACGAAATACCCCTCTCCTGTTATTGCAGAATGACAGAAAGGTGAAAACTGAGACTCGGTACAGCGAATTCCTCCTGAACGACTCAACGCAATGGCCCGGCGCATCGCTTCAGACTCCAGGGAGCCCCACCTTTGGCGATGACGCAATTTCGCAACGCTGTTTTAATCTGGTTGCAATCTATCAGACCCATTTGCGCTCTAGCATGATTGCCGCCTCGAGTGAGGTTCGCCTTGCCAAGCGATTCGGCAATCTTGACATCGTCAAGAAATACTTCGCTCCCGCGAGTGGGCACGCCCAAGCCTGCTTTCACTTCCTCTTTGCTCGCGATTCTCGGTGGACAGGCAGCCAGCGGCGCGGTGGCGCTCCTGACGGAGATCACTTACGCACGGCTCTTGGGCCCCGCCGCACGAGGCGTGATTAGCCTGTGTCTCATGTCGATGGCGTTCGGATCGCTCCTTGCAGGACTCGGCGGAGAGGGAGTGGTGGTTTACTGGGCATCCCGATCGCACAAGAAGACCTCGGGCTGGATTCCTGCTGTTTTGTTTTGGGGCTGCCTGGGTTGTGCGGTGGCGGGCGTCCTTTGGATTCTCGCATATTGGCAGCTGCACCTTCCTGTTCTTCGGGGAATCTCTCCTCGCTCAGCTCGTGTCGTGCTAGTCGGCATTCCCGCAGCAGTTTTATTCGCCTATATGATGGCGCTCGCTTCGGGCACGGAACGGTTTCGTCTGCGCTCGGCCTGCGCGGCCTTACGGCAGGCTGTTGGCATTACGAGCTTCGTCTTCCTTGTTCTGCTGATCGGGCGGAATGTGGAGGCTGCTCTGTGGGGCAATCTCGTCGGGCTGGCGGTCGGTTCGCTCGTTGCCCTCCTGCTATTACGGAACGATATCCGGCGAAATTGGCGGATCGATGGAACAGTTGAGCATCTGAAAGCAACGCTTTCTTACGGACTTCGCGGACAAGTCGGAAATTTGGCGACTTTCTTCAGTTATCGCCTGGACGTGTTTATCGTCAATTACTTCCTCGATCCAGCGCAGCTCGGTTTCTATGCGCTTGGCGTTGTCGTCTCCGAGGCGCTCTGGCAGATCCCTCAGGCTGCTGCTTCGGCCCTGTTCCCGCGGACGGCACGCACCGTAGAGCATGACGCCACAGAGTTTACGTGCTTCATCCTGCGCCAAGTCTTACTCATCACGACTCTGTGCGGGATCGCCGTAGCGGCGTTGAGCCCGTTCGTGATTCCGGTCGTTTTCGGCGCTCGTTTTGGGCCGAGTGTTCCCGTGATCTGGTGGATACTTCCTGGAACGATCGCCTTGTCTCTCGGTAAGGTGGCTTGTGCGGACTTGGCCGGGCGCGGTAAGAACGGCTACAGCTCCGTATTCGCCTTCATCTGCCTGGCTGTAACGGCTTTCTTGGATTGGTTTCTCATCCCCCGTATGGGTATCATCGGTGCCGCTTTCGCCTCTTCGATCGCATATTTCCTCGACGCCCTGCTGATTCTGGTCGCGTTGCGTCACGAACTCCGCGTCAGCTGGAGAAGTGTGCTGATCCCAGCTCGCAGCGATGTCGAAGCCTACCGCCTCGCTTGGTTTCGCCTCAGGTCGGCTCTGGCACAAGGATTGACGAAGCGGGTCACCCCGGCAGAGATTTTCGCATCGCCGGAGGGCGACTGAACATGAGCGCCATGCTCATCGCGAAGCTGCGCGTATTCCCTTCCGGTACCGGATCACCACGGCGGGTTGCACGGTCCCTCGCAGAGGCCGCGGTCACTTTCCTGTTGTTTGCGGCCGTGATTGCTCCGGTCGTGAACATTCGCAGCGGCCTTCCCTGGTTCAGAGTTGAGCAGCTCGCTCTCATTCCGATTGGATTGGTTTATCTCTGGTTTCTCCTAGCGGGAGTCGCGGGGCCGGTAAGGCTCAATGGGCTGCTTCTGATCGGTGCCGTGTACTGCGGGTGTATCCTTGTATCGCTTTTTTTCGGCACCTTCGTTCTGGGCCACCCATTCCTCTACCGCGATTTCTACGAAATCCCCAAGGCGCTGCTCCCCGTCGTGTTCTTCACGCTCGGGCTGGAAGCAGCTCTATCGGAAGCGGCGGTTCGAAGACTTCTGACCTTCTTTTCCGTTGCTGTTGTTTTCGTCTGTTTGTACGCCTGGGCCCAGTGGATGGATCTCGGCATCTCTCGCGCACTGAATCAGATCTACTCCGGCGGCGCACATGACGAGGGCTCGCTGGCGCACTATCGCCGTGTCTTTTCCACCATGGGCAATCCCAATCTGTTGGGGCAGTTACTGACGTGGGCGATCGCGGCCTTCACGCTTGCCTTGCTGCTTCGCGTCGGAAACCGTGTGGTGAACTTTCTGCTCGCTCTCACGTGCCTCGTAACCCTGGCCATGACCGGCTCTCGCTACGGCTTGCTCGATACGGCCCTCGTTATGGTCCTGATCTTCTGCCTTTCCGTTTTTGTGAGGCAGCGCCGCCGGGCGCTCCTGGCTTTGCTCGTCGTCCTGTTGCCCATTTTCGTTTCAATCACGGTCGCAGTCGCGAGGAGCAATCAGGCCACTCTCGATCGTTTCCAGACCCTCGGCGCTCCTCTCCAAACGGATTCCCTAGGAGATCGTCTCGATGCCCTTTGGCCTGACGCGAGCAAGGAGTTCTCTCAGTCCCCGTTGTTCGGTCACGGTCCGGCCAAGGCCATCTTCTCCGACATCGTCACTGATTCCGAATATCTCGACGTTCTGAAGGAGTTCGGACTCGTCGGATTCCTCGCGTACTTCGCTTACTACGTCTATCCCTTGGGTTATCTGTGGAAGGGTCTTAAACAAAGGAGCACGTGGGGCCCGCTTCTAGAGGCTCACCTGCCCGCAAACTACTGGGCCTTGCAGTTGAGCTTCGTCACGCTGATCACGGCGCTCGTGATGAATGTTGGCATGTCGACATTCTACTCCGCTCCGCTACAGGGCTTTTTCTGGCTTTGGATGGGGATCGGAGTCGGTGCCGCTCGAACGATGTGTCTCGGGATTGAGCAAATTACCTTCCTCTACCTCCGACTGAACGGAGAGAGAACTTGCTGATTCGGCAGCCTGTTCGCGAACCGCACGTACAGGTTCGCAGGTGGATGTACACCAAAATGGGGACACCAAGTCTCGGCGGGCACTTCCGAGGCTTCGGCTAACTGATTGTGAGGATTGGTGTGCTGTCCCTACCAAAAAGTCCATCAGCCAGTGAGAACTCGAACCGAGGACAGATTCAGGTGAAGGGTTCGAGTGGGTTCGAATCGATTGACTGCTGCGAGTATAGAAAGGAAAACTGTCTCAATGGAGGGGTTCACTCTATCCCAATGAGGGCGAAATCGTAACGGTCAGAACCTCAAAGTTCAACACGGCTCAATAGCTTTCAACGAGCGAGCCGCAACACTTTCAATAGCAAGCACTTAGAAACCACGAAATTCCGCAGGATTCAACAACACTTGGAATCTGATTCGGGAACAGGAGGCCGGTGGTTCAAATCCACTCACCCCGACCATTCTTCTCAACGAGATACCCGATCCGTCTGGGTTTTCGTTCTCACTGCTGCAGGCAATTCTGTATGTGGTGAGATTCTCACGTTTCCACACTCCGATATGCGGGCCAGCCGAACTGAACGGCTCAATCTAGACCACCCGGCTAGAAACCAGAAGGTCGGGAGTTCGAACCTCTTCGAGCGCGCCATTCCTCGTTTCCACACGGATAGCAACCACACGTGATGAAGTGGGAATGTGGATTCCTCGGAATGGGAGAAAACCCACCCCTCCCACAGCGAAGGGTGGGGCATCCGACCGTGCGGGATGAACTGCGAATGGAACTGGCGAAGCGGTACGATTTCGTGACGATGAACTCAAGCAAGCGAAGGGGGCCACCCGCTTTTCTCTCTTTAGGTTTCAACTACGCGAGGGGCAACTTCTTTCCTGGAGTCCGTGGCTCTTCTACGATTCTGTGGATGTATGCATCTCTGATGTTCTTGAGTTCCAGCAGCGCACGCCATTCCTTGCTGTCACGCTTCAGCTGTGCGCCAGAAGATTCAATCAACACAAACAGTTTCAACGAGCGCGCCAATTGCGCGCTCGTTGCGAGAGGGGCTGCGGCGTTTGTGCGGCGCCCCCTGCACCTTCAACCGCGCAGGGAGCTCCGAGGTCAGGGTTACGCAGCGATCTTCCTGTATTTCGCGGCACCCAGCAAAGCAAAAAGCCCCGTACCAAGTAGCAGTAGGCTTGCAGGCTCGGGCGTAGCTGTTCCGCCTCCGCCTCCGCTGCCTCCACTCCCGCTACTCGCGGTGGTGCCCTCCATTTCAGTAACATAATCACCCGGCAGGAAGTTATCTTCGACTGTGCCGCCGACCTCGAGCGTATTCGGGCCTCCTCCTGATCCTGTCCCGTTGTATGAGACGGTATAATACTCTCCTCCGAGGCAAGCGGAGCAGGCGAATCCATTAGTCGTCACGCTGGTCCAGTCGAGGGTGACGCCTGTGGTTGAGTCAGTTATTACCTGTGAGGTTCCGGGAACCGCCGTCGCGGTAATCGAGTCGCCGACATTAAATAGCGGGTTGCCGCCGTTTAGGTCGGAAAACGTCAAGTTGGGATCGGGCAACGAGCAACACCCGTCGAAGTCATTCGTGATTGAGGTTATCGTGTCGGTTGTTAAGTCTATCGTGACGTTTCCTTGAAGGACGTCACCTGACGTGGTATCTGTACTGACGAAGTCTATAATCAGCGTAGAGTCAGCTCGGGCCGGAATTGCGAGCGTAAGCCCCAGCAGAACGGTCAACAAAGAGATGCAAACGAACCGCAGCTGGTTCACCGGTGCAAAAGTCCATGGCTGCTTCATCATGTCTCCTTTGCGTCCAAACCAAGAATTACGCTCTCCAAGCCACGAGTACGAGTGTGAAGATGGTAAGCGCAGGACGTTGGTAATGGTACTCCTTTTGGTCTAGAGAACAAGTAGGTGCAGTTCTGAGGCCATTGTGTGAGCGTACTAGCTTTGGCTGAATCTATTGACGATAAAAGAGTTAATTCCGTCTAGAGAGTGCGACATCGGTGGGTCATGCAAATAGTTTCTCAATCTCACACTTCAGCTTCCGCAGGTTGACAAACTCCGGCTCGGTCAGAACAGACGATTTGGCAGGGACGTCCGCTACTTCAAATGCACGCCTTTGGGGTCGATTTCCTCTCGCAACAAGCGCAACTCATCGGCCGTGGGAAGTGGCGTTGTGGCAATTTTGTCCGGGATGTGCAGTGGGAATCCCGTATTTTCTACTAGCTCTTCCAGTCGAATCCCCGGATGCAGCGAAAGCACCGACATTGTATGTGTCTTCTCGTCAAATCCGAGAATACCCATGTCTGTAATCACGCGGCTGGGCCCGCCTCCGCGCAAGTTCAATTCCTGGCGGCTGCGCCCACCTGCGAAGCCGGGACTTGTGAGGTGAGCCACGGCGAGGGGAAGTTTTCGTTTCTCATGGCGCATGATCACAATCACGCGCTTGGCCAGCGAGGCGACATCATTCCCTCCGGCGCTGCCATTCACATACCGGACTTTCCCGGAATCGTCTTTCACAAGCGTCGTATTGATGTTGCCGTAGCGGTCTAGCTCCAAAGCTCCCAGAAATCCTACGTCGACAACACCTCGGTGTAAATTCATCCCCATCACATCGAGGAAACCGCTCAAACACGTGGCGCGGTAAAACGCTCGGGAGTCGGGCAACCCCACCGGCGTGTCCTTCGGACTCGGATTCATCACTCCGGTCTCAAGCATAGTGGTGAGCCTAGGCGCGTGCGTACGTCTGGCAAGCACGCTGGCAACTTCGGGCAATCCAAGGCCTACGACGACCACTTCACCGTCACGAAGTTCGCGCGCCCCGGCAGCGGCCATGATTTCGCTGGCGCGAATATCAGACCGTGCATTGCTGCCTTTCGTTCCTTCAGTCACCGGCATCGAACAAATCCGTCCTTTCCGGGCTGTGCGCTATTCCGGTCAATAACCTGAGATTGGCTCAGCTCTCAATTCTTCCATTCGGCGTAACCCGCCAAGCTTCTCCAGGTATTCCCAGTGGTCGCGGCAACCCAGAACAAACTTGTCCAAATATTCGGGAACGCGCCGGGGATCTTTCGCGTGTTCCACGTACAGGCGCAAATGATCGGCATCGTAGTCGTAACAGCGAAAAACCGAGGTTGGCATCGCACCATACGGTTGATGAATCACCGCCTCTACTCGGTGTCCGGGAATGATTGTCCGCTCCGGCGACCGCTGGATAAACTCGGTGGGAACAATTTCGTCCGCCACTACAATCACCCGGCGCCCCGCCTTGGCTTGCTCCTCGTTCGCCCAGCGGGCTCCGTGAATCTGACAGTTCCCTTCGGCGTCCGCAACCTGTACATGAACGATGGACACGTCCGGCTCAAGCGCCCTCAACAAGACGTACTCCTCCCCGGTGAAGGGACACTTTAATCGCTTCACATCTGAGGCGCCCGGCCCCGCCTCTAATCGCTCCAAGATCTCGGAAGCAAACAACGACTTGATGGGAATGAAAGAAAGGCCCAGCGCTCCTGCCAAATAGCGAAAGCAAACGGAAAGGCTGGTTAGATCTTCGCATTGTAGTGACTTGGTTTCGCGCGCGCGGTTCACACAGTGGGCAGGGCCAAAACGGTCCAGCGACCCTCCACCCATGATCAGGTGCCGTACGAGACCGGCCCCCACCAGCAAGTCGGTGTCGAGTCCCACCACTCCTTGAGAGAGCGTTAGGTCCCGCTTCTGCTGCCGGATCAATTCGTGGACAACTACAATCGGGTTGCGGGCAATCGCGAAACCGCCCAACGCAATGTGGCTTCCCGAAGGAATCGAGCGAACGACCTCGGAAACTGACTTGATTTTGTCAGCCATATTTGAGGTACCAGTTTATCTTTCAGTGCAGCCGAATCGTGTGGCGCATCGTCGCGAAGGCGCAGAGCTTACCAAGCAAAATGGGTGATGGTCAATAAGCTCGGCCTATAGGCGGCTGGTCAGTTTCCGGTTTGCCCGTTTACCAGGATCCTGCGCGATTGCTCGCACGCACACACGGCTCTGCGGGATTAGGGCGCGGATGGCATGGAGAGCACTTGCGCGCATTGATCGCTCGAAAGCAAATCGAAACTTGACGTGTATTTTTGGATCTGAAGAAAAACGTCGTCTTCAGAAACTGATGCCTTCAGGGGCATGAGAGACAAGACGACGACTCCATCTGTGATCAGCGTGGAACACAGATATTGTGTTGCGGCTTCTTCCCCAGAAGGATTCTCCTTTTTCCAGAGATAGAATACGCGGTCTTCGCTACCATCAGGATTCTTCCTAGAAGCCGGTCCATAATCCGTGATCACCATGGAAGGAACGGCTCTCTTGAAGTAGTCTTGCTCATGTTTTGCCTGAGCGCGAAGAACGTCTATGGTATTTGAGCCTTTGACGTATTCTGCCAAATCGGCTCTTTCCACCAGAATCGACTCGTAAGCAGCGTCATCGATGAATATAAAGGTTCGTCCCGGATCGGCTTTGTCACGAAACGAGAACTTTTTGCCATCCAGGAAGTAGCGAAAGGCGCTATCGCCCAGAAACCGGTAAAAGTAGTACCCAGTGCCTTGATTGGGTTTTATGACTTTAGTTTGCCCCGTATCGGGACATTGGGAATGCAGGCATGCAGCGCCGAGAAACAAGACGGAAAAGAAGAGAAGAAACGCTGAGCAAGCTCTAAGCAGCACACCGTGTGCGATCAGCCTATCTGCATTTGGACTCACACTTCGCATATGAATGCCTCTGCCGGTGGCTTAACGACAACCCCAGGACTAACGTTGACCCGTTCTTCCGGCTCCACCGGATTGCCGTATGTTGCTCCGAGTTCGTCATGAAAAGAAGTGATCGACGATGGTTGGATGTAGTGCCCGGATAGTCGGCAAACCGGACACTTTGCTCCAGCACGGAACTTTGCCAACTTCGGGCGTCACTCAGCTGATCTTTGGAAGCTATCTCGCCGAAGCATATCAGCTGGACTAGGAAAAGGGGCCGCTCGAAAATACGCGCAGGGCTGGCACGCTGTTTTCGGTTTCCGGATGCGGCAAGCCCTGCGGGAGACCGCCCAGTTCTCGAAGCGTGCAGGCCACGTAATACCGCGCCATGTGTTTGCGCCAGTACATGGCAAAATCGGTGTTATCGAGAGGTTTTACAGGAGAGTATGCCGCCTCTGCGGCGTCATGGATCGTTTCTTCCGTCAGCTTTTTCCCAATAATCGCCTTCTCCGAGAGCGTCACCTCGATAGGATAGGAGCCAACCCCTCCCAAAATGATTTTGGCGTGCTCC
>Ga0187784_10000400_pt1 | contig 31776 bp, 26 predicted proteins | sample 1015_SJ02_MP15_2_FD_132964 | JGI IMG/M metagenome (GOLD analysis project Ga0187784, IMG submission 132964) | Tropical peat soil microbial communities from peatlands in Department of Meta, Colombia - 1015_SJ02_MP15_20_MG | ecosystem: Environmental > Terrestrial > Soil > Wetlands > Peat | place... | reverse complement strand
ATGGGCCAGCAGTTGCGTGCGTGAAAACTTCTTGCGAACGAGAACCTTGCTGCGTTCTCCCAATGCAACCAGGTGAAATGTGGTTTTCCCCAGATCGATGCCGATGGATGCGATGTGCATAACACGCAGAACCCGACCACCAGATCACTGGAACCGATCGTCGTTGCTGACGCGTTGGCGGTCGTTCCGTTGACGGAACTGTTGACACCGGCGGAGCCATCCAAAATCGCACCGCTGGTCGCTCCTCCGCTCCATTCCTCGCAGCCGTTGCCGATGTTGTTGACCTTGGCCGAACTCAACACTTGGATGGTGTCGCTGCTGCTGGTCTTCGCACGCGCGTATTGAATCTGCAGAATAGAAACGTTGGAAATGGCGACGGTCTGAATCACAGCCCAGGTGTTGCCCTGGCTGTCGGAGTTGGTCAGGGTAATGCCGCTGGTCGAACCGTTGTAGACGACGTTGTAGGTCAACAACAGATCGCCCCCAGTCACGTTCATGGCTGCGCAGGAGTGCGAAACAGCCGAGGAGTATTCCGTGATCTGCGAAGAATTCTTCAGCGTCCACGTCGCGGCTGACACCGTGGGCGTCCCAACCAACATAAGTGACAAGCTAAGTAGCCAGACGAATTGGCGCGACATCATACCCGCCTCCATTTGTGGCCGGTGTTCGGAGTGCGGGAACGTGGAAAGCCTGACGGGTAGCAGTCAAAGAGAATCCCGCCCCGGGTGGCGACCCTACCACAAAATGGAAGGCGCGCGATATGGCACGTCAAGGTCAGTCATCACAGTGGTCTGTGTCAGGCGGGACGATGGGTGAAAAATCTCTCTCTACTTTGCGCGCCTCGTACCAAAGCGCAAGTTCCACACGATTCCAGAGCCCAAGTTTGTCGTAAATGGCGCGCAGATAATTCTTGATGACGTATTCGGTAGTTCCGATTTCCTGCGCCACCTCACCGTTCTTAAGCCCCTGCGCAACCAGCTCGATCACACGATACTCTCTCGCCGTAGGGTTACGGCTTCCGTAGCCCTGATTCCCCAACATGGACGCCTCCCAAACGGAAGCGGCGCATAAGCTGACTTTGCCAGATATGGCGCGCGATCGAAGGTGATAGCGCTCCCGAGGAGGTCGCGGCGACCCGGTGGAAATCACTCCCGACCGTGACGATGGTGGCTGACGGGCGCTCGATTGGGATTGGATAATAATATGGTCGGAAGAGGAATGCAGTTTAAAATCGCGTGAATTCTGGCGGCTCAGTACAGCAATTAACCTGGACTCTGGAGCGATATAATGACTACCCTCACTATGGCAAAAGCTACGCAATACGAACTGAGATTAGCCGAGCGGATGTCTCGGCTCGGCACTGAGACTGCTTTCGAAGTGTTGAACAAGGCGCGCGCACTGGAGCGTCAGGGCAAGAACATTATCCATTTGGAAATCGGCGAGCCCGATTTCGATACCCCGAAAAATGTTGTCGAAGCGGCTGTCGGGGCGTTGCGCAATGGCTGGACACATTACGGGCCGTCGGCGGGTCTGCCCGATCTGCGCCAGGCCATCGCCGATGAGGTTAGCCGCACGCGCAGGGTGAGCGTCAGCAGTGATGAGGTGGTGGTGGTTCCAGGAGGCAAGCCAATTATCTTTTTCAGCTTACTGGCGCTCGCCGACGAGGGTGACGAAGTGATCTATCCCAACCCCGGCTTCCCGATTTATGAATCGATGATCAACTATCTTGGGGCCCGGGCGGTTCCGATCCGACTGCACGAGGAAAAAGATTTTAGTCTCGACGTGGATGAACTGGCGGCCCTGATCACGGAGCGGACGAAGCTGATTATTCTGAATTCGCCGCAGAACCCGACCGGCGGAGTACTGAGCCGGCAAGACATTCGGGACATTGCGGAGGCGATTGGCGATCGTAACATCATGGTTCTCTCGGATGAGATCTATAGCCGCCTGATTTTTGAGGGCGAGCACTATTCGATCATGTCAGTACCAGGATTCCAGGACCGAACAATTCTGCTGGATGGTTTTTCGAAAACCTACGCCATGACCGGATGGCGGATGGGTTACGGCGTGATGCGGCCGGATCTGGCCACGCATATCACGCGGCTGATGACGAATTCCAATTCTTGTACGGCGAGCTTCACCCAGATGGCGGGAATCGAGGCGATTCGCGGAGATCAGTCCTCCGTAGAACATATGCGTTCTGAGTTTCAACGGAGACGTGATGCATTTGTCGCCGGACTCAATCGGATTAATGGCTTCTCTTGTCGTATGCCGAAAGGCGCTTTCTACGTTTTTCCCAATATCACTCAAACCAAATGGAAGTCGAAAAAACTAGCCGATGCGCTGCTGGAACAGGCGGGGGTGGCTTGCCTCTCAGGCACGGCATTCGGCGAGTACGGGGAAGGATATTTGCGTTTCAGCGTGGCAAATTCGTTGGAGAACCTGAACAAAGCGCTGGAGCGAATCGATCAGTGGACCAGGAAGAATTTGTAGGAAACACCGCGCAACTCGGGCAGTCGTCACGAATAAGCTCCTAAAAAAGCATGCGCGCTTCTAGGGTAAGAAGGCCAAAAGCCAGCCGTCCTTACATGCCGGGTTATGGCCTGCCCAAAGGCACCAAAGGCCTGCTGCCCTGGAAGTGGGCAGAAGATCGCCTGAAAAAGAACCACAACTACTGGATTGTAACCACCCGGCCGGATGGTAGGCCTCATTTGATGATCGTGTGGGGATTGTGGGTCGATGGCGGATTCTATTTCAGCACCGGGCGCGAGTCGCGTAAGGCGAAAAACCTGGTGTCGAATAAGCATTCCGTGATAGCGACCGAGAAGGCGGATCAGGCGGTGATCGTAGAGGGAATTGCGGAGGAAGTTGGGGATGTCGAGGTGCGAAGAAGTTTTCTGCGCCGTTATGAAAAGAAGTACAGATGGGACATGTCCTCCTTCGAGGAACCTATCCTGAGTTTGAAACAACCTGTGTACGTGGTTCGTCCCACCGTCGCCTTTGGCCTGGATGAAAACAAGTCGTTGAACTTCGCCACGCGATGGCGATTCTAGATGCCGCCCTCGCCCGTACACGCCGTCACATCGTCTTGTGATAAGACGCACTGAGGCGAGAGACATTCTCCCCTAGACTCACCTTCGTGGAAATCCAGCGAAGTACGGCGGCACCGTCTCTTCCTGCCGCTGGAGGGGATTAGCCCATGTCCATCAAGAATTCGGGGTCAGGCGAAGCGATCCGACAATACTCGATTGCAGAGTTGGAAGATGCCGCCAGGCTTATGCGTGGCTACGACCTGGTGGCGTTGTGCGCGGCCGGTTCAGGGCACGCGGGGGGCACGCTCTCGATCATGGATATCGCCGCAGCCCTTTACCTTCGGGTGGCCGATCATGATCCGTGGGACCCATCCTGGCCCGATCGCGATCGCATCATCTGGTCCACTGGGCACAAGGCTCCCAGCTTGTACCTGGGACTGGCGTTTGCCGGCTTTTGCCCGATCGATGATGTCGTGCTGCTGCGAAAATTGGGTTCGCCGTATCAGGGGCATCCCCATTGGCTGAAGCTGCCGGGCGTGGAGGTCTCCACAGGATCGCTCGGCCAGGGCCTGAGTGTTGCCGTGGGCATCGCATTGGCGGGCAAGTTGAATGGGAAAAACTACAAGACTTTCTGCATCATGGGCGATGGAGAGCAACAAGAGGGCCAGATCTGGGAAGCGGCCATGGAGGCTGGTCACTATAAGCTGGACAACCTGATTGGCATTGTTGACAAGAACCGCTTGCAGATTGATGGCTTGGTTTGCGAAGTGATGAACATCGATCCGCTGGAAGAAAAATACCGCAGCTTCGGATGGGAAGTGATGCACATCGATGGTCACGACATGAAGCAGGTCGTGGAGGCGCTGGAGGAGGCAAAGGCGACGGCGGTCCACAAGCCGACCCTGATTGTGGCGAATACGATTAAGGGCAAAGGTGTCAGCTTTATGCAGGATGTTGCCGGCTGGCACGGAAAAGCGCCCAACTACGAAGAAATGATGAAGGGACTGGCAGAGCTGGGTTTGACCGAGCGCATTCCGGTACAGCATCTGCTCGATAAGGCAAAGCAGTACCAGGCTGAGGTTGACCGCAAGCTCGATGCGAAGCTGCCGAAATTCAGCCGCAACTATTGGTGGAATGCGGCGGAAAACATGAAAGTGCAAATGAAGCCGACCCGTATGGGTTTTGGCCAATCGCTAGCGGAAAACGGAAACGACGAGCGGGTCGTGTGCCTTGGACTCGATATTTCCGGTTCAATCACCATCAGCGAGTTTTACACGAGCAATCCGGAACGCAAGAGACGCTGGATCAGCATGGGAATCGCCGAGCAATCGGCGACGGCAGCGGCGGCGGGTCTGGCAAAAGAAGGTAAGCTCCCGGTACTGGGCACGTATGCCACTTTTGCCGCCGCGCGCAATCTGGATCAGATTCGAACCTCGATTTGCTACGGAAATTTCAACGTGCTGATCGCGGGGGCACACGGTGGCGTGTCGGTCGGACCCGATGGGGCCACGCACCAGGCGCTGGAAGACCTCTTTGCCATGTGTGGACTGCCCAACATGTCGGTTGTGGTTCCCTGCGATGTCAATGAAACCAGGAAGGCGACGGACTATCTCCTGCTCAAGCATTGTGGGCCGAAATACATTCGCTTTGCCCGCGAGGCAACGCCGGTTATCACGGACCAGTACACCCCGTTCCAGTTCGGGCAGGCAAATGTGATCCGGCTGCGTGGCGAGGACGCGAATTTTGCCGATGCGTTCGAGACCATCTTTGCCACCGATCATGAGAACGAGGAGGAAGACCTGACCATCATTGCCTGCGGGCCGATGGTGCCTGAAGCGATGCGCGCGGCCTGGATCCTAAAAAGCGAGTTCGGACTTGAGACTCGCGTCGTGAATATGCACACGCTCAAACCCATCGACGAAACCGCTATTGTGCGGGCAGCCCGTGAAACCGGAGCGATCGTCACTGCGGAAGAGCACCAGATCGGGGCATTGGCGTGGCGCGTCAGCGCCGTAATTACTGAAACTCCGCTTCTGTATGGCGTTCCGGTGATTACAGGTGCAATCGGTGTGAAGGATCGCTTCGGGGATTCGGGCGCACCCTGGGAACTGATTAAAGAGTTCGAAGTCAGCGCCGAGCATATTGCCAAGAAGGCGCTGCAATTGGTGGATGTCAAACGCGCTGGCGCCAGGTCGGGGGGCGAACGCGTGTTCGTTGAATCTTCCCCCGTCTTGTAATCGATATTGTTCTGATGGCCTCCAATCGCCCATCAACTTGACGACTGTCTGCCCAGCCTGGGTAAGAGTGCTGGCACACGTTCTCGATAGACCGCGTAAGCCTTCCCGAACCGTTTCTCTAGTTCGGCATCTTCCATTCGAATCATAATTGCGCCGGTGATCGCGGCCAAGCCAATCAATCCATAGCAGACTGCCAGGCCTGTCCCGAGGGCCCAAGCCAACATTTCGCAAAGATGCGCCAGATAAACCGGATGGCGGACGTGAGCGCGAATGCCAGCAGTAACCAGCTGTTGCTCGTTATGTCGGGAAATTAGCTCCGGCAGTCCGCCAAGCTGCTTCGCGCTGAAATTCTTGCTGGATTGCGCGTAAAGCCGGAATCCCGCGGCGAATAGAAAAACTGCTGGAATCCACGACCATCGAGTCGAATACAACACGGCATGACGCCACCGCGCCGTCAACAGCGCAACGATAATCCACATGAGCATCCAGGCGGGTAGCAGAACGAAATAAGGCGAGCGTTTGCGCGAGCGCCAGTATTCTGCTCGCGGATGGATCATCAACCAGAAAGAGGGAATGGTGGAATAGACGACGCAGGCGATCCATCCTGCCAGATCGAGGAATTGAGCCATTGAGGGATACGTTCATTGTAAAGTAAATCAACTATGGCGACTGCAGTGGATGTGAAGGCTGCCGGGCGAGCTGCGTTGAGCTACGCGGATTTCAGAGCATATGTCGCAGCACGGTTCTGCATCGTGATCGCCTTAGAAATGCAGTCGGTCGCTGTGGGTTGGCAGGTCTATGAGATTACCCGACGTCCTTTGGACCTCGGCCTGATCGGCCTGGCACAGTTTCTTCCCGGGTTCGCTCTGTTCCTGCCCGCAGGACACATAGTGGATCGTTACGACAGGCGCAAGTTACTTATCTCCTGTTACGCCGGAGCTGCCGCTTGTTCGGGACTGCTGGTGGCGATAGCGCTGTATCGGACCGGATTGGTGTTTCCGATATACATCGTCGTGGTTTTGCTGGGGGCTGTCCGCGCGTTTAGTTTTCCCGCCAGCCGGGCATTACTGCCGCAATTAGTGCCGCAGGAGCATTTCTCGAATGCAGTCGCCTGGCATTCAACTTTCTTCCAGGCTGGGACGATCCTGGGGCCGGCGTGCGGAGGTCTGCTGTATGCATTTCTCCACGGCGCTGCGGGAGTATATGCGGTGGCAATGGGGGTTGGATTAGTTGCATCGGTGGCTACGCAGCAAATCAAAGCGCAAGGCGAGCCACGCCCCCGAGAACCCATCTCCCTCGCTTCCTTTCTCGCCGGTTTCCGCTACATTTGGGAGCACAAACTGATTCTTGGTTCAATTTCGCTCGATCTTTTTGCGGTGTTGCTGGGAGGCGCGGTGGCGCTGCTTCCCGTCTATGCGCGGGAGATTCTGCATACCGGCCCGTGGGGTCTTGGTTTGCTGCGCAGCGCTCCCGGAGTCGGTGCAGGGATGATGGCAATCCTGATTGCGCATCGTCCTCTCAAAGGCAGAGCCGGGCCAACCATGCTGTGGTGTGTGGCTGGGTTTGGGGTCTTTACTGTCGTTTTCGGAATCTCGCGCAATCTGGTGTTGTCGCTCGTTTCGCTTCTACTCGTGGGAGCGAGCGACATGGTCAGCGTGGTGATTCGCGCAATTCTGGTGCAACTCGGTACGCCGGACGAAATGCGCGGGCGAGTAAACGCCGTGGATATGCTGTTCATTGGAGCCTCCAATCAGCTAGGAGAATTCGAGTCTGGCCTGACGGCGCATTGGTTCGGGACGGTCCCGGCAGTTGTCCTGGGAGGAGTCGGAACTCTGCTGGTGATTGCGATCTGGGCGTGGAAGTTTCCCGAGCTGCGAAGGGCCGAACAGACCACAACCGTGCGCTGACGATGCGAGACTACTTTCCTCGGATGATCACTTTCGCAGAGCTCATGTTGTCATAGCGGTCGTACACGCGCACCACCACCACGTGCTCAATTTGGTTGGCGGAGTTCGTTTTCTCAGCAGGCTTAACAGTTGGCCCTGAGTCCGCTGGGATGGCGGCTTCAAAGTCGTAATTCTCAGTCTTCGAATCGGAGATCTGGCCTACGGGTTCGACATACTGCCAATCTCCGGCATCGACGGAATATTCGGCGCGTTTGATCGGCGAAAAGCTGTCCACGGCACGAAAGCTGACGTGAAGCTGTGCGCCCTCAGCAGAAGCCGCAAGCTTCTCTATTTGTGGCGGAGTGGTGTCAACCTCGAAGCGCGCGCTTTCCCGCTCCGCGGTCAGGGCCTGACCCGGAGAGTGCGATGGAGCATCCGATGCGACTACCTTGATGGTGTATCCGCCATCGGGCAACAAGGAAGCATCAAAGGAATAGAACTTGTCCGTAAGATTGTCCTTCAGCAGCAACCAGCGGTTTTGCCCATCACCACGATAGTAGACCGAGTAAACCATCTGGTCGTCGTTGTCATCGTGAACCATCCATCTCACACCAACGGAATCCCTGTCACGCGTAGACGGAGGAGCCACGTCAAAGTGCTGTTGTGTTGCGTCGGTCGTCGTGACTTTGGGCAGCGGCTGATAGCGCAAGCCCACCTGCACCGTTACTTCGTCAAATTCTGGCGCAACGTTTTCCGGCAGGTAATTGAGACTCACACTTTCCACCTGCGGGGCCTGAGCGCCAGAATGCAAAACGGCTTTCCATTGCACAAAGCGCGCGGCGGGCGCGTTAACCAGCGAGTCTTTTTGCAAGTCGATCTTCTTCCATACACTCCAATTGCGGTCGGGATTGTCCACGTTGCCGCTGCGAGCGAAGAGTTCAACGTTGCCGACACCGCGATATTCCGCCCGGCCCCAACGCGAGAATATGTGTGCATCAAAGACGTCGCTCTGGTAAGTTCCTTCTTCGGCCGGTTCGGCGCTCAAGAGAAATACCTTGCCCAGATTGCTGGTGGAAACGTAAAGGCCGCCTCCCGGAGCAGAGCTGAAGGCGGTAGCCTGGTTAGCCGTGGCTTTGAGTAGATCAGAAAATTGATCGGCGCTGCTGATGGCGAAAATGTGTCCGCGATTGCCGGTGCCCGCGAGAAGTCGGCCTTGATGATCAAACGCCAGCGCGTAAACCAGATCTTCATGAGAGCTCCAGATGCGCGCCGGGGACCGATCCGGAGCAATGCGATAAATCTCCGAGCCTCCGGCCGCACCCGGAGTGATGCTGAGCACCGCGGTCACGCTGGAAGTCGCAGCTGAGCCAGACGTTTGCGGTACCGGATTGGGAGCGGATGGCGGAATAGACACTGGAACGGCGACGCTGCCTGGGGCACCGCCGGCGTGCTTTTCGCCCGCCCCGGCGGCATAAATAGTGCCCTCCCTGTCGATGGCGAGCGCAGTAATCTCTTTCTTGGGCGCGCTATAAAGAACAAACGCGTCGCCTCGAGGGGTGATCCGGTATATCAGTCCGCTGCCGTCCGAACCGGCAATGAGGTCGCCTTTCCTATCAAAAGCGAGCACCCGGATGTTTGCTTCATCACTGTTAAAAAAAACCGACTGTTTACCCTCCGGAGTGATGCGCAAAATTTGTCCCGGATCTCCCGTTGCCACATAAAGGTTCTGTTCCCGGTCGAATGCAAGGTCCCAGATGTATTTACTGCTCGGATCGAAAAAAACCGATGCGCTCCAACTCGCATCAGCGGAGGTCTTCTCTGCCGCGGTCTTTTCCGCTGCCCCTTCGTGATGCTCGAGTTTGTAAATTTTGCCGTCGGGATTGGTGGCGGCAAAAATCGTGCCGCTTTTCTCAACTAATAAGGCCTGCACCTGCAATTCTTGCGGCTCAAAAATCACGCTCGATTTGCCGTCGGGCGTGATGCGGTAGACACGGGCAGGGGACCCTGCCGCCGCATAGAGGATTCCGCGCTGGTCTGCGGCAATCGACCACAAATAAGTTGACGGTGTAGTAGAAAGCAATTTGAAGGCGGGAGCGAGTTCCAGACCCCCGGTGCTGCTAATGGCCACAGCTTCGGATGTCCCCTTGATGAGTTCTTCGAACTTGGACTGTTCCCAGGTACGAGTGCCGTCGGCGAATATCAGAGCGGGAACAAATAGACTCAGCACCGCAAGAAAACTACAGAAACGGATTCGCAATTTGGGGCCTCATTGAAAGAATAAGGAGGAAAGCCTAGATTAGCACGGAAAGCTGAGGACAGCGGTTAGTGATCAGAGGTCGGATTCCGGCCGCATCATTTGATATTGATCGTCAGGACCTGTGCACCCGCGACAACGTAGTCTAACGGTGCAGTCGCAGTTTCGTTGACCGAAGATTCATTCGACACCACCATATCCTGAGTACCGCGCATCCCGTCCATCACATTCATGATCGAGGGCGGCAGCGAGGGCATGATCTTGTCTGCGATCATGGCTTCCGGGTTGGCCTCGAGCAAAGAAACATACACACGATTATTCACGTGCTCTTTGTTCAAAAAAGCAATCGTGGACGCCAAGTCCAGCTTGTGCGCCATTAGCGACGGGCCGTGCCGGAGATGATCGAGCGTATCGCCATCGCTCACCAGAATTCGCAGAGGTCCTTTGGAAGCGGAGGTAGGGATGTGAATGGGGATGTGCTGCAGGATAGGCTCCCCTCGGTATGGACGCAGCAAAGCTTCAATGGCGATGTCGTCCCCGGGACGCGCTTCTGTGATATCAGTACGGGCATTTTCCAGGCGTGCAAAACGTCGTTCGTGCACAACATCGAACTCAAGTTGTACGCCGCGGATCGCGGGCATGGTATACGGATTGTCGTAGATCCGGCTGAAGCGCTCCCCCAACGACGTTGCAGCGACCATCGCAGCCGGCTGTCCGCCATCCACCGTAGCAAACATATCCCGCAAGGAAACATCGGGGTAGTTTTCTACACCGATGCGCCCTTGCATGCGATAGGTAATTTCCTCGCCGTATTCATTCACACCGTGCAAAGCGTTGAACACCGTGGCCATCATTGCGACGGGGCTGAGACGAGCATTATTGAGAATCTCGTACTGAATTTGCTTGTCGCCCGAGTCGGCGTGAATGGTCAGGGTTACCGGAATCATATCCGGCTTTTTACCGAATTCCCCGAGAATGCCGTTGTGACGGTCCTGAACGAAGGCCCCAACAGGCTCCGTGGCATTCACAATTTTGAAAGCATTCAGCGGCGACGGCAACGTGGCCAGCACCTGGGCCTTCGTCATCGGGATATCGATCATCCCAAACTGCATTAGCGGATGACCGCAAGCCAGCAGATGATCGCTATCCATGTACGTAACTGTGCACGTGGCAGCGATGTCCATATCTCCGCGCACCAGGATGGCGCTTACGGCAGAACCCGGTTCCATAGGTTCGGGCTGCTTGGCATCACTCACCGAACCCGTGCCCATCACCGGCACAATCCCGGACGCGGCGAACTGGGACGCGAAACGCTGCACCGTGTCCTCGGAAAACCCATTGAAGACCAAAGGAGTTTCGATGGGCTTCAAATAATTCGCAAAATCGTGGGCAGGTGAGGCAGCAACTCCTGGACTTGCGGTTTTGCTCGATAAGCTGGCCGCTGCCTTTGCTTCGATAGAACCCGAGACAGGAGTGCGATCGATGACGCTGATCTCGAGCATCTCAGAAATGGGAGTGACACCAGCGATTGGTTCTTTCGAGAATTCGCCGATGCGGAACGCCACCGCACCCGCGAGTTTGCCTTCCAGGTAAACCGGGCTACCACTCATGCCGGCAACCACCCCTGTATATTCCGCCTTTGCGCCGCCCAGTCGAACCAGAATGACGTCGCCCTTAGGGCCGTTCGCGTTTTTCAGCACACCAAGCACCTCGACGTCCATGGCTTCAGGTTTGGTGCCCTGAAAAACCGTGTAGGCGACACCGTGCATGCCGGCGTGGATCTGGTTGACCGGGATAGTGTCAACTGATTTGTTCGGTTGGGCAGTCGCAAACGGCAGAGAAAAAAACAGAAGAGCGGCGAGAAGATCTCGTCCCATTACCATTTCCCCAGGAGGATGCCAGGATCCTCAACACGCAAATCCCGCTTCGCCTTATGTTTATTGGCCGGGCGTAGAGGACGGGGGCGACACCCGGCGAAACATCCCCACCGCGAAGCTCTGCGTCATATACTAACATAGGGTGTTTTAATGACCTCGGAGTTTTCTTTTCGATCGGTTCTATCGCAATGCCCGATCCAGGCTGGATTTGGACTTCTATTGGGCTGTCTGTGTCTAATGGCCGTGATCGGACAGAGTCTTCCGGCCCTAGCGCAGGACCAAACCAATTCGGCCAACGTAAACCAGCAGGCGCCTCCGCCCGAAGCCGGCGGTCCGACTACTGATGTTGGGCCATATGCCGTTCCTAAGAAGAAAGAAGAACCGCCGCCCCCTCCGCCCGAAAAACCTAAGAAGATCGAGGGCATGCCGGATTATTCGATCCAGGTAACTGTGCCTCTGGTACAGGTGCCAGTGATGGTGACAACCAAGGACGGGCAGTTCATCTCACAGCTGAAGAAAGACAATTTCCGCGTCTTCGAAGATGGCGTGCAGCAGACGATTAGCAATTTCAACATTTCAGAAGCCCCGATTACAGCGGTGTTGCTGGTCGAATACGCGGCGACGAATTACTCGTTCATGATCGACGCATTGCAGGCTTCATATAGTTTCGTGCAGAGCCTGAAGAAAGACGATTGGGTCGCGGTCGAATACTATGATATGAAGCCGCAGATACTGGTCGACTTCACCCAGGACAAGGGCGCACTGCTGGGAGCGCTGAACCAGTTGCGCATCCCGGGCTTTGCAGAGACCAATTTATTCGATGCGCTCTACGACACCCTCGACCGACTGGATCGAGTCGAAGGACACAAGTACGTCATTCTCATCAGCACTGGCTTCGATAGCTTCAGCAAACTGAATCTGGACCAGATTACGAAAAAGATCAAAGTGACAAAGGATGTGACGATCTTCCCCATCAGTATTGGCTGGACGCTGCGCGAATGGTGTGAAGTTCACCATTGCACGGGCATGACCCGTGGCATGGGCATTCCCGTCACTCAGATGGATTACTTACAGGCGGACAACGAGATGCAAAGTTTCGCGCGCCTGACCGGCGGCCGTTTCTACCAGCCGCGCTTCCAGGCAGAATATCCGGAGATTTTCCACGACATTGCCGGCGACATCCGCAACCAATATCAAATTGCTTACCATCCCTCCAATCAGAAGCTGGATGGCACTTACCGCAAACTGAAAGTAGAAGTAGTAGCGCCGGACGGGGGCCCACTCAAAGTGCGCGACCAGAAAGGCAAAGACGTCAAATATCAAGTCATTGCCCGTGAGGGCTACACCGCCAAACACACAGTGGATTAGCTCGGTCGCAGCAATCAGCGAACCAGCGCTTGAACGTCCTGCTTTAGCGCCCAGACCAGCGCGATCACCCAGCCAATCGCCGTCCAGCCAAGAAAAAGATTTAGGACGAAGATGGACATAGTGTCACGTTTGCTTCGTGCGACAGCCACGATCGTTGGAAGAAAATAGATTACGAAGCCGAAGCCGAAAATCGGCAAAAAGAACAAGGCGAAGAGGTGCATGGCGTTTACCTCCTGCTGCACCGCATTTTAGCAGGGCCACACAATGATACGCAGGCGAGTGTCATCAGGTTCACGAATCCTCAGCTCGCGTCATAGAATCAAGTAGCTGGATCTCATTCTCTCCAGGAGCACTTCTTTGCCTGAGACGACTCATGACATAGCCATCATAGGAAGCGGCCCCGCCGGATACACTGCTGCTATCCGCGCCGGACAGCTCGGGTTAAAAACCTGCCTGATCGAAAAAGACGCCTCGCTTGGTGGAACTTGTCTGCACGTAGGTTGCATTCCCACCAAAGCGCTGCTTTTCAACGCCGAGATTTGGGACTACTTAAAAGAGGCAAAGGAATTTGGCATCGAGGGGGTTGATTCGCGCAAGCTGAATTGGGCTGCGATCCAGGAACGAAAATCAAAAATCGTGACCAAGCACGCCAAAGGACTTGAGTTCCTGATGCGTAAGAACAAGGTGGAGACAATCAAGGGATATGGCAAGCTAACCGGACCTGCACAAAACGGCGTGCTCACGATTGAGGTCAGCGGCGACGGAAAAAGCAGCCACCTAAAGGCCAAGCACGTAATTCTGGCCACCGGATCTGAGGCTCGCATGCTCCCCGGCCTGGAACCGGACTCACGAGTGCTCACCAACATTGAAATACTCGCATTGAAAGAGATTCCCAAGTCGCTGGTGATCGTGGGCGCGGGCGCCGTGGGCGTGGAGTTCGCTTCGATCTTCCGCTCCTTCGGCACCGAAGTGACTATTCTCGAAATGCTGCCGCGCTTGGTTCCGATTGAAGATGAGGACATTTCAAAAGAGCTGGCGCGCGTATACCGCAAGCGCGAAATTGTTTTCCATACCAGTGCCAAGGTGGAAAAGATCGAGAAAAGCAAGTCTGGGATTTCTGTGACATTCAGCGCGGAAGGCAAGCAGCAGAAAATTGATGCGGAGAAGATTCTGATCGCGGTGGGCCGCAAACCGCGAACCGAAAACATTGGGCTGGAGAGAACACGGATCAAACCTGATCGCGGTTTCATCACAACCGACAGTTGGATGGAAACCTCCGAGCCGGGCGTCTACGCAATCGGCGACATCGTGCTGGGAACGCCCCAATTGGCACACGTGGGTGCGATGGAGGGCATTGTCGCGGTGACGAAAATCGCTGGTAAGCCAGCGAAGCCAATCAACCCTGAGCACATCCCCAACGCGACCTATTGCCATCCGGAGATCGGAAGTGTTGGCTTGACCGAAGCGCGCGCCAAAGAGGCAGGGTATAACGTCAGTGTGGGAAAATTTCCCTTCACTGCCAATTCGCGCGCTTCCATTGTCGGGCAGCACGAAGGATTCATCAAAATCGTGTCAGATGCGGACTACGGTGAGATTCTCGGAGTACACATCATCGGCCCTCAGGCGACAGAACTCATCGCCGAGGCAGTAGCTGCTATACAGCTTGAGGCTACGGTTGAAGAACTGATGTGGACGATCCATGCACATCCCACTTTGGCCGAAGCCATGCTGGATGCGTCAAACAGCGTCTACGGATTAGCGATAAATGCGTGAGGTCGGCTTACGGCGTCAGGCACTTTTTGCGGCGCTTCCGTCCAAGCCCAGCTTGTCCGCGACTCACTTCATCGCCTCAATACAGAAAGCAATGTGGGCTTCCAGGTCCACGCCTAATTGGGCAGCGCCGGTCACAATGTCTGCGCGGTTTACACTGCGGGCAAAAGCTTTGTCTTTCATCTTTTTTCGCACGGATTTGGCATCCACCTCGGCCAGCGACTTCCCCGGTTTCACCAACGCAACCGCGGTAATAAATCCGGCTAACTCATCACACGCGAACAGGGCCTTTTCCATCGGGGTATCGCGAGTCACGCCCGTGTATTCGGCATGTGACATGATGGCGCGACGAATTTCCTCGGGCCAACCCCGCTCTTTCAGAATCTCGTTTCCCTTATAGGGGTGATCATCCAGGCTGGGATACTTCTCGTAGTCGAAGTCATGCAAGAGCGCGACCACGCCCCACATTTCCTCGTTGCCGCCCAGCTTTCTGGCGTAAGCGCGCATGCAGGCCTCAACCGCTAAAGCATGTTTGCGCAGACTCTCCGATTGGGTGAACTCAGTTAGTAAACACCACGCCGACTCGCGATCAGTCATAGTTTTTTGCCTGTTTTCTCCTGTGTTTCGCTGGCTAACTTTGCTTTTTCTGGAATGTTTGTGCCGGTTGCTTCCAGATTTTGCTTGACTTCCACAGGCTTTCTCCCGCAGATTACGCACCAGGTTTGAAACCAAGTATCTAGTTTGGTTCGATTCCGGTTTCAGGGAAGCCCGCTCTGGCTACTCCCAACGCCTGATGGCCACTACGCTTGCCCCGGTTGATTCCAGGGAAGTTGTTCGTTGTGATCACTGCCTGCTGGTTCAATTCCGAACAAGTAATGACCTTTGCCGGCGCTGCCATGCGCCATTAGACGAGGAGGAGCCCGAGGTGGTTGCAACCCCGCCGGCTCCGCAGATGATACCCATGCATCATGGGCGCGGGCATCTGAACCTGGCTGCCTCGATTCGCTCCATGCGCCTGCGCAATGGGCTCAGCCAGCGGCAACTGGCAGCACGCATGTCAGTACCGCGGACCTACGTTTCCAAGATCGAGAACGAAAAAGCTACGCCTACGCTTTCTTCGCTGGAGCGTCTGGCAAAAGCATTGGAGGTTACCGTGCCCGATCTGTTGAGCGGCGGCGAACGCAACCGCCAGGAAGAGATCCGCGAGCTTATCCAGGACCAGTTTATCGCGGAGATCCTGCCGTTTGTCTCGCAACTGAACGGCATGCAAATGTCCAGCATCCTGACCCAAGTGCGCGATCTGACGATGCGACCGAGGAGAAGCGCGTAAACCCATGGGTTGTCATCCTGAGGCAGGCGCTTTTTGCCTCACGAAGCGCTTGTCCCGAGCGAAGTCGAGGCAATCTGGGCGAGTTCCCGCACGTTTCAGCGCACCGCGCTGAAACAATGATGCGCGAAACGAGCATCCGAGTTTATCCGGGCAAACCAGCCAACAGCAAGCCGGGATCGAAAGATCCCGGCCTTTTTACATAGGGCTCGGCAAACTATTCCTTTAGTTCGCAGCCACACTCGGCGGGAGGCACGTGGGCTTTGATGAAATCTGCCGCCCGCTTGTACGCATCGATCTGGTTCTCTACGCGTGCGAAGCCGTGGCCCTCGTTTTCGTATATCTTCAATTCCACAGTCCCGCCCTGCTTTCTGATCGCGTCCACAACCTGCTGCGATTCTTCATACGGACAGCGCGGATCGTGCCCACCCGCCAGCAACAGCAAGGGCGCTTTGATCTGATCGACAAAGAAGATCGGTGAGCGGTCGTGATACAGATCCTTGTTTTTCTCCAGATCGCCCATGGTTGCCATGTCCGATTGCTGCAGCACAGGATCTTCGTTCTGAATTTCTGTGAACCAGTTGACGAAGGGCACGATGGGTACGCCCGCCGCCCAAACATCCGGCGCTTTGGCGACGCCCATCATCGTCATGTAGCCGCCATAGCTGCCGCCCACGAGAACGATTTTCTTGGGATCCAGATAGCCGGTTTGCTTGATGAAATCCGCCGCCGCCAGCACGTCCTGCAGATCGCCGCCACCCATATCGAATAGATTGGCTTGCTGGAAGTCCTTGCCATAGCCTGTTGATCCGCGATAGTTCGGCGCGATCACCATATATCCCTGGTTGACCATGTGCTGAATAAAGCGGTTGAAAGAATTGACAGTCTGCGAAGTCGGCCCCCCGTGCACGTACACGATTGCTGCATTCTGGCCGTTGCGCACCATGTTGTACGGCACGTACACAAACCCGGAAATCGTCCACTTGGCATCGCGGCTGGGATAGTGCACCAGAAAGGGCTCAACCATGTCTTCCGAACCTACCCCGGCGACCAGCGAGTGCGTAATCTGTTCTGATTTGCCTGCGGCCAGGTGATAGACCCACAGATCTCCCGGCGCATTCGGGCCGTTATGGTTGTAAAGCAGCCGCGTACCATCCGCACTGAAAGCGGAATGCTGGCCGAGCGGCTGGTTAACACCCTGCGGCAATTGCAACTGCTTAGTGGTGTCGGTCGCCAGGTTGTGCAGGTAGATAGCAATGTTCCCATCGATGTTTGCCGTCCAGGTAACATACCGGCCATCGGGCGAGAAGCCAACGCCGCTGATTTCCCATTTATCTTTGGTCAGCCAGGAAATCTTCTTGCTAGCGATATCGAGCAGCCCGACGTTCTCGTAGCCGTTTTCGGCATTCGAAGTGATCAGCAGCTTCTTCCCATCCGGCGAAATGTCGTTGGCAGAATATATAAACTCGCCCTCGTGCGGAGTGAGCAACGTGCTCTGTCCAGCGGCCACTTCAGCGATGAAGATATTCGAATCCGTTCCCTTCGCCTGATTCTGCGTGTATGCGATCCACTTCCCGTCATGCGACCAGATTGGATTTTCATTTAGCTTGTCAGCGGGCGTGCCGGTGGTCACATGCTTCACTTCTCGCACCAGCATATCGAAAACATCAATCTCGAATACCGATGAGGTCTTCGGCTTGACCATATACGCCAGATACCGGCTGTCCGGCGACCAACGGGGATTCAATTCGGCGATTTCGCGGGTGTGGGTCAGATTTACGACCTGACCGGTCTTGGGCGAGACCATAAAGATGTCCCATTGCTCGTCTCCGTCGTAATCCGACATATAGGCGATCCATTTGCCGTCCGGTGACCAGGTGGGAGCGGCCTGCCGCTGATCACTCACCGTAAGCTGCGTCGGCCAACCGCCTGCTGATGGCACAAGCCAGAGATTGTTTCGTCCACTGATGTTGCTGACGAATACGATGGTCTTGCCATCGGGAGACCACGAGGCCCCGCCTATCTGCCGCGTCATGTAGAGCCGTTCGATAGAGAGGCTCTGCTGGTTCTGCTCGACGTTTGCATTCGCCTTGGCGGTGATCTGCTTGGGATCGGTGATGGCCTGAGGTACAGATGCAGTCTGCGCTGCAACAACGGTACTCATAACTGTGACGATAACAAACACGATGGAAAGACGCATAAATTCGCTGGGATTAAAGAGAAGAGTTTAGCAGACAAGGATTGTCGCCGGACGCTATGGCTTTGCGTCTTTGTGAATCTCTACCGTGCTCCAGGTTTTATCGGCAGCGTGGCAGATATTCTCCAGCAGGCAGTCTGCGCATTTGGGCCGGCGCGCCACGCAAAGCTTTCGGCCGTGCCAGATGAGCTGGTGAGCAAACAGGATCCACTTAGCCTGCGGAACGACTTTCATTAGATCCTGCTCGATCTTTGGAGCATCAGTATTTTTCGTCAGCTCCAGCCGACGGCTGACTCGGGTCACGTGAGTATCGACAACAATGCCCACCGCTTTTTTGAACCATGTGCCCAAAACGACGTTCGCAGTCTTCCGAGCCACTCCGGGCAGAGTGAGCAGTTGATCCATCTCCGCCGGCACTTCGCCGCCGAACTCGCTCACAATCTTCTTCGCGGCACCAACCACAGACTTCGACTTATTGCGGAAAAACCCAGTGGAGCGGATATCCGGCTCCAGTTGCTCCGGCTGCAGCGCCGCAAAATCCTGAACCGTGGGATACTTGCGAAATAGTTCGGGCGTCACGCGGTTCACGTTTGCATCGGTGGATTGTGCGGAAAGGATGGTTGCTACCAGAAGCTCCCATGCGTTTCGGTGCGTAAGCGCGCAGGTAACGTCCGGATAGAGCTGATCCAGCCGCTCTAGAATCTCGGAAACACGCTCCGGCGCCAGGGGATCGTACCTCGATCGTTTAGGCGCGGGCGCCCGAGCGCGCACTGGCTGGGGCGAAAGCTTGGAGTACATCCCGGCCCGCCGGGCGGCTCGCGCGCCCTCATGACGTCCGGTCTTGGCTGGTTGGCGAGGAACTACGCCGCGTGGCATCAGGCTTCTTCCGGAATGAACTTCAATGGTATCAGAAGCCGAAGCTCCGCTCACTTTGCGGTCCGCACAGTCGGCAATGAAGGCTATCCTTTCGTAATCAGGTGTTTTTGCCGGTGTCATTGACGAGTCCTCAATCCGCTAGGTACTCTGAGAGTGGTTCACAAGGAATTAACTTGGCAGTGAAGTCCATAAAACTTGGGCAGGTCTGGCGGAAAGACGAAGATGGCACAGACTATCTGGTCACCAAGGTTTACAGCGAAGTCTTCACCCAGTATGCCGTGTTACGCCCAGCCGCGGTAACCGCGCCGGACGCTCCTACGGTGCGAGTGAAGGTTGCCAAGGGAGCGGACGGGATTTCGCTGCCCGGATTCACCTTTACCCAGGAAGGATCGTTTTAGCGGCTCAGGGAATGTGCCGTCTCGAGGGCAAGCCCGCCGTTCACACTACCAAACTGCTGTATGACTGAGAAGATTCTCGCTGTCCTTTTTGTATTCATCAAGTCGGTGATGGCTGTAACCGGCTATGGTGGCCTCGTATTGTTGATGGCGGTTGAATCCGCCTGCATTCCCCTCCCCTCCGAGCTGATCATGCCCTTCGCCGGTTACCTTGTGTACGAGGGAACCCTGAAACTGCTGTGGGTGGCGACGGCCGGGGCTCTAGGCTGCAATCTGGGGTCGCTGGTCGCCTACGAGATCGGCTGCTATGGCGGGCGGCCTATGGTAGAAAAATATGGCCGCTGGATCCTCCTGAGCCATCGGGAGCTGGATTGGGCCGATTGGTTTTTCGCGCGCTGGGGATATGTGGCGGTTTTCATTGCTCGCTTACTTCCGGTCATCCGCACCTTCATCGCCTTGCCGGCGGGAATCGCCCGCATGCCGCGCGCGCGTTTTCATATCTACACTTTTCTTGGATCATGGCCGTGGTGCTTCGGGCTGGCATGGCTGGGCATGAAGCTCGGCGAGAACTGGCGCGAACTGGGAAAGTATTTCCACCAGTTCGATGAAGTGATCGGTCTGATCCTGGCGGCTGGAATCATTTGGTTTGCCTGGTCGCATTGGCAGAATAGAATCCGGGCAGCAGAATGAGTTCGTCGTTGGCAGCACGCCGTTGATCGTCGGCACAGACCACGTCGGGACAGCCGCTTCCGGCTGTCCGGCCGAGCGCAGCTCGGCAGGAGATTCGTATGAAGCGTCTTTTTCTTGCGATACTGTTTCTGTCTCTCATCACAACTTTCAGCCGCGCCCAGACCGCCACCGTCGGCCATCCCTTTGTTGTCGAGTACTACTACAAAACCAAATGGGGCCATGCCGACGAATTCCTGCGCCTGTTCAAGAAGAACCATTACCCCCTGCTGCAAAAAGAAGTCGAGATGGGACGCATGGTCAAAGTCTGGATGGACCAGCCGCGCTACCACACCACTGAAGACGGGCGCTGGGATTATCGTGTGACGATTGTCTTCAAAAATGCCACTGTGGCCAACGAACCGTTTGACGAAGATGCCTTAAAGAAGCAGCTTTTCCCCGACCAGGAGACCTACACTCGCGAGGAGCAACGCCGCTTCGAGATTCTCGACGCGCACTGGGATTTACCGATAAAACCTGTGGATTTAGAAAAGTAAAGCCTTTAGCCGCGCGAGTTACATCGAATCGTAACAAGAATCTGCGCGTTTGTTTCCTGGCCGTCTTCGGTCGTGCTTGTACGGCGAAAATCTGGCCAGGAGCCTTGCTACTCCAATCAATGCCTAAGCGTGCTGCTTACCTGCCTTTCTATGGTACTTGATGCGCTCCGGTTGCAAATTTCCTTTGGGATACGAGAACATATCTGTTTGCCCTGATCCCAGAATTCTTATCAGGAAGCGGCCACCCAATGGCAACACAGCGCAAGCAGGCAAGAATCGAAACCGGCAAGCACAACGGCAGTGAAATTCAAGTCCCCAAAGGGAAGCTGGGAGTCATGATTCCCGGCATGGGTGCAGTGGCTACGACTTTCGTTGCCGGCGTGGAAGCGGTTCGAAAAGGCATCGCCAAGCCTTTCGGATCGCTCACCCAAATGGGCACGATCCGACTGGGCAAGCGCACCGACGCGCGGTCTCCAAAGATTAAGGAATTTGTTCCTCTGGCCTCGCTCGATGATCTCGTATTCACCGGCTGGGACATTTTTGAAGACGACATGTTCACCGCGGCCGCCAAAGCTGGCGTCCTGGAGCGCGATCTGATCGATCAGGTGAAGCCCCTGCTCAGTTCCATCCAGCCACGCAAAGCCGTATTCGACCACAATTACGTAAAGAATCTCGATGGCCCAAACGTGAAAAAGGGCAAGAACAAGATGGATCTAGCCGAGCAGGTGCGCGCCGACATTCGCGAGTTCAAGAAAAAGTCCGGTGTGGCGCGGCTGATTACTATCTGGTGCGGCTCGACCGAGACATTTATCGAGCCGAGCGCAGCCCACCAATCCATCAAAGCCTTCGAGAAGGCGCTAACCCAGAACGATGAGAATATCGCCCCTTCGATGATTTACGCCTATGCCTCCCTGAGCGAAGGTGTGCCTTTCGCCAATGGGGCCCCAAACCTTACCGTCGATATTCCAGCTATGCACGAACTAGCGCGGCGGAACGATGCTCCGATCTGCGGCAAGGATTTCAAAACCGGGCAGACGCTGATGAAAACCATTCTCGCCCCGGGATTCAAGGCGCGCTTGCTGGGTCTGAGCGGCTGGTTCTCAACCAATATTTTGGGCAATCGGGACGGCGAAGTGCTTGACGATCCCGGATCATTCAAGACGAAGGAAGAGTCGAAACTCTCGGTTCTCGAGCACATTCTGCAACCCGAGCTTTATCCCGACCTCTACGGCCACTTCACCCATAAGGTTCGCATCAATTATTACCCTCCCCGCGGCGATAACAAGGAGGGTTGGGACAATATCGATATCTTTGGCTGGCTCGGCTATCCCATGCAAATCAAAGTCGATTTTCTGTGCCGTGATTCCATTTTGGCCGCGCCGATTGTCCTCGATCTGGTGCTTTTCAGCGATCTGGCGCAGCGCAGTGTGGAACTGCGTGGCCTCGGCATCCAGGAATGGCTCAGCTTCTACTTCAAGTCCCCAATGACCGCCCCGGGCCTCTATCCCGAGCATGATTTGTTCATCCAGTTGATGAAGCTGAAGAACACTTTGCGCCATGTACGCGGTGAAGAACTAATCACGCACCTGGGGCTGGAGTATTACGACTAGCAATCTCTCAGCACGGCAAACCTACTCTTTCAAGTCCACGTGCCGCACGTCCTCAACCGAATGCCCCAGAAAACGGGACCCAAGGCAGCGAAACTTCTCCACTGAATCGGTGGCGAAGAACCTCAAGCGCGGCAGGCGCCGTCGCTCCGGTTGCACAGGATCGATCAGAGGAACTCTGCGAAGTAGCTTAGCCACCGCCTGGGCGGTGGACTCCGCCGAATCGATAATGGCGACGTGCTCAGGAGCAACCCGCCGCAACAAGGCCTTCAGCAATGGATAATGGGTGCAGCCTAGCACTAGAACATCGGCTGATTGAAATCCGTCCGCGAACGCCTCAGCCAAATAAATGCGCGCTACCTGTTCGGTTACCGGGTGTTCCGTCCATCCCTCCTCAACCAGTGGAACGAAAAGCGGACAAGCCTTTTCTCTCGCCTGCACGCCCCGGCTTTCCAGAGCTCTCAGATACGCATGGCTGCTGACTGTAGCCTGCGTGCCGATTACCACTACCTTGCGATTGCCGGTGTGCGCCGCGGCCTGCTCCGCGCCCGGTTCGACCACACCGATGATCGGGACGCCCACAGCTTTGGTTATTTGATCGAGCGCCAGTGCAGTCGCCGTGTTACACGCAATGACCAACATCTGCGCGCCGTGCTGCTCCAGGTAACGTGAGGCCTCAATCGCATACTTCGAGACCGTCTCGACTGATTTTGATCCGTAGGGTAGCCGGGCGGTATCACCGAAATACAGGTAGTCGGCGTGGGGAACAACTTCAAGTAAAGCCTTGAGAACGGTCAGGCCGCCTACGCCCGAGTCAAATACACCGATACAGGTTCTGCGCGGACTTGGAGAGAAGCTAGCCACGCCGCTCCGAGCTATGAAAAGCATGCTCCCCGCTGCCGGCGCCTTTTCCGCAGCAGGAACCTGGCGGAATGGGTGCGCCATGAGGGCAGGTGCGTGGATGGCCTAAGAAACTGCAGATTTTGTCCGTGGCTTCGGGTGAGAGGATGTGCTCGAACTTGCAAGCTTGCTGTTCGATCTCGGTTTCGCTGTCGAGCGCAAGACTATCCGTAAACAAACGCTCCGCCAGGCGATGGCGGCGAATAATATCGGCTGCTCGCTGCCTCCCGCGCGAAGTGAGCTCAACGACCATGCTGCCATCGCCAGTCGAAACCCCGTCCGGCTTGAGCGCGTCGTGGCATGGATTTACAAACGGCTTGTGTTCGTGCTGCTCCGGCGGATGCGGTGCGGTCGCGACCAGGCCAAGTTCAGTCATCTTCTCCACGGCAATACTCACGGGCAGCGCGCCGTGCACCTCCATGCGACCCAACTCGGCAATTTCGCCATGCTCTGATAGAACCCAAAGTTCCTCCAGAACCTCATCGAACTGCTCTTCGTCAGCCATCGAAAACACAACTTGAGCCGCGATTTTCCCGTGGTGCAGTTCGATGCGGCGGTCCGCAAGCCGCGCAACTACCGGGTCATGGGTAACCATAACGATCGTTCGGCCTTGTTGATGTAGTTCGCGCAACAGGCGAAGAACAATTTCCTCATTGGCAGCGTCGAGGTTGCCCGTGGGTTCATCAGCCAGGACAATCCTGGGATCGTTAATCAAAGCTCGCGCGATACACACCCTTTGCTGCTCCCCGCCGGAGAGCTGCGACGGAAGGTGATGCGTGCGCCCTTTCAAACCCACGCGTTCGAGAGCTTCCTGCGCCTCATGCTCGTCCGTCATACTGTGGAAATATTGGGCCAGCATCACGTTCTCCAGCGCTGTGAGATACGGAATCAAGTGAAACTGCTGGAAAACAAATCCAATCTTCTCCGCCCGTATGCGGTTCAGTTCTGACGCTGACATGTTTGCGACATTCTGTCCATCCAGCCAGATCTCGCCCGAGGTCGGGCGGTCGAGGCAGCCGATCAGATTCACCAAAGTGGATTTGCCCGAACCAGATGGGCCCATGATGGCGATCCACTCGCCAGGATCAACGTCGAGGGAGAAATTATCGAGCGCACGGATTATGCCGCCGTTGGCCTCGGCCTTGGCCGGGTACACTCGGCTGACATCCTTTAGCTTGATCATTTCATTCTCCCCTCAAGATGACCGCCGGTTGCACGCGCCGCAGCAGCGACATCGGCAAAGCCGCTGAAATCAGCGCCACGGCTATGCTGCCGACAAGGATCCACGGCAGTACATTCAGCCGCGGCACCACCGGCGCATGAAAATTCACCCGCCCAATCCAGGCGGCAACCCCAATGCCAATCACGAATCCTACTACAGCCCCGATCGCCCCCAGCGTCCCGGCCTCCGCTGCAAAAAAACTGCTGATCAAACGCTCCGACGCTCCCAGCGCCTTCATGATGGCAAAATCCCGCCGGCGATCAAATACCCAGCCCATTAAGGTAGAAAGCACGCATAGCGCCGCAGTCAGGATGATAAGACTAGCCGATGCCAGCAACATTGCGCGGGTTTTTCCGAGAACTCGCGCTTCACCTTCCATAATCTGCCGTACCGGGCGAACATCCGCAGCCGGCAACGCCTCGCGGAGTTTGGCTATAGTGGCTTCCACCTCTTCGGATGATCCTGAAACCGCGATCTCAATGGTCGAAGGCGGCACTCGCGCCCAGTCTTCAAAATCGGCGAGCGAAATATAAACCCGACTATCTTCCGCAGCGCCCGTGCTCAAGTTTCTCGCTGGAGCCAGATGAATCGTGCGTCCTTGAAAGCTAAGATCAAGCATTTTTCCTTGCGGGCTCACGACTGCGGCGGCACGGGCGCCGACCAATGCATCGCCCGTTTTTCGCGGCCAGCCGCTCACCGACCACCAGCTATCCAGCTTACGAACCCGCTCGAAGTCAGTTCCGGATACGACGACAGATTGTCCCGCCGAGGTGCGCGCCACAACGTACGCGAACGGCACTGCCAACCCACGTCCGCCAAGAACCGACTCGACATTCTTCAAACTGTCCCCGGGAAGGATCGAGCCATCTTTCGCGACAACTAAAACATTCGCACCGTAATTGCGGAACTCCTTGAGCAGCTTGCCTTGCACATCCACATAAAGGTTGAGCATAGCCGTGGCCACTGCTGCCGCGACCACCATGGCCAGCAGCGCAGAAGCCGCACGGCCTCGCCGCAGAATCGCAGCTCGCATCAGCATGCGCAGAAACATCGAAGTATGCTTCCTCTCAGCATGTCGCGCGCGAAGAGTTGCACTCATCCCTCACCTCGCAGCGCATAAACCGGATCAAATTTCACCGCACGCCGAATTGCCAAAGCACTCCCGGCAAAGGTGACCATCACCGCCAGCGCCAGAATCACCGGAAGTAGTACCGGATCAATCGTTATCTTCGAATCGAAAATCGACTGCCCGATCTGCCGTGCCAACAGTGCTCCCCCTGCAAATCCGAGTGCACCGCCGATGAGCGCCAGCAGCATTGCTTCCACAAAGAACAGTGCCGCGACCGAGGTATCGCCCGCGCCGAGCGCCTTCATCAAACCAACCTCGCCGCGACGCTCAAAGATTGCGGTTGCCATAGCTGCCGAAACCGCCAGGGCCGACGCCAACAATGCCGCTAGCGTGACCAGCAGCATGAGCCCTTTGATTCGCGAAAGTACCGTCCCTTCGTTTTGCGCGACCTGTCGAATCTGCTCGGCATGCGAATGCGGAATCGCTTCCTGCAACTGATAGGCAATCGACTGCACATAAGGCGAGCAATACCAACGGTCAAACAACTCCTGATTCATGGTCTTCGGATCGCGCCGCGCCAACGCGTCCTCTGGCTTAGTCAATGCGCTGACATAGAGTCTCCGGACAGCGCCTGGTTTTCCCAGAATCTGCTGGGCCAGCGCGAGCGGCGCCACGATTTGATTATCTTCGGCTCCTCCGCTGGAAAGAATTCCTGAGACCCCATGAACCCGCCCGTTGACTCGAATCTGATCTCCGGGCTTCAAACCGAGCTTTGCGGCCAAGCTCTCGCCCAGCAGCACGTCCTGCGAGTCATCGTCAGGCCAGGTGCCCTGTACCTTCCACCAAGGATGGGTACTTCGCACTCCGGTGACGAAATCTTCTCTACCGAAAGTGAGTTTCTTTGAGAAGTACGTTCCCAGCAGGGTAAGACTGCTGCCTTGCGCATCCACATTCACCGGCAGCATCGGTGCGAACCCCACGATGTTGTGATGCCAGAATGTACCTCGGATTTTGGGCAGGTCAGCTTCGTTCAGGTAGGCGCCATCGCTTGGTGGTTTAAGGTCCACTCCACCGATCTGCAATTCGAGCGTGTCCTCCTGTGGAGTGACCAGCAGGTTCGCACCGTAGCTGCGCAGTTCGCGGCTGATTTTGTCCCCGACGTCAGTGGCCACGGCAATCATCGCCGTAGCCACGCCCACCCCTAAGGTGATGGCAACTCCGGCCAGCGCCTTTCGCCGTTTCTGCCGCCGGAACGACTCGTAGACTAGGCGAAGGAACATGGCTATTTTTGAAACAGTCGGCTGCGTGCTGCGAGATCCGCCTCCCGGATGATTACAGAATCTGCCGTCACTTCCGCGGCCAACGGAATCGGATTGCAGCCTCCCGGCATTCCTACCGACTGAGGATTGATCGGGGCCGCGCAGTTCTTGCAGATCACGCTGTTTTGCCGCTTATAAAATCCCACTGCGCCGCAGATTTCGCACGCATCCAGAACGGTCGCAATTTTGCCATCCGGTTTCTGGTAGAGCCAGAAACGCACTTCCACCCCGTTCTCCTTGGCCTGATAGCGATGCAGGTCGCCATCATAGATTTCTTTCAGAGGAATGCTGACCTGGCCGTTTACGAAAGTGACTTCGGTAGCCGGTGACAGCGCACTCACACTTTTGGCATAAATGAACTCCGCCGTAGCCAACAAAATGAATACAAATGCACTGATGTAAACCGAGCCCATCCACAACCGCTCACGCCGCGCACTCCAAAGAGCTTTTCGCTTTTCCGCCGTGGACGCAGGAATCGCAACCGGCTGGCGCCGCTTCACTTCAAACAACACCATCAGCGCCGCCAGCGCCAGGATTGTAATGAAGAAGAACAGATCGTTGCGCACGATCGGGCCTATGATCGCCATCTCTTGCTTGGAAGACGGCAGAACACCGTTTTCAGAGAGCTCATGTAGCCCGCTAATCACGAGTTGGGCAGCCACAAAGAACAAAATCACCGTGGTCACGCGGAAGAATTTTTGCAGATTGACGCGGATACTGCCCTTCACGAACGTCACACCAAACAGAATCGCGACCAGTATGCCCAGGGCCGTGCCCAGGAAACTCAATAAGGCCGTTGAGTTGAGCGAGACGGCAGCTAGGGCGAGCACCGTTTCCGCGCCTTCTCGCAGCACCATCAGGAAGACAAACAGAAACAGCCCGAACCAGGCATCTTCGCCGGCCAGCAAGCCCACCTTGCCTTCGATCTGACCCTTCAGCTTGCGACCGGTCTTCATCATAAAAATGATCATGGTGATGACGAAGAAAGCGGCCAGCAGCATGATCCAGCCTTCGAAGACGTCCTCATTCCAGCGCAGCCGCGAAAGCAGCACAGCGCCTGCGAGGCTGCCCAGAAAAGCCGCTCCCAAGGCCGCATACACGGCCTTGCGCAGCTCAGGACGGCCAATTTTTGCCAGATACGCCAGGGTGATGCCGACAATCAGAGCGGCTTCCACCCCCTCCCGCAAGGTAATCATGAATGCCTGTAACATGTCAGATTCGGGCCCCAGTAATTTTGAAAATGAATTTCAATTTCAACTACTTAGGATAGTCGGAGCGGAAGAACCGGTCAACGCGACCAATCACGACCTGTTGTGATTTGCATCACACCCGCGGTAGGTACCTTCCCTTTGGTTCCACCTTTAACTGTTGAACCTAGTGTGAACGCTTCAACGAAGATGTCACTTGTGGCAGGGTGCCGATGCCTGTGCGGCGGAGGGTCCATGTCGCACCGATTTCAGCTTGACTGCTGGGGTTCGAAGATGTCGAGAAGGTCACGCCGTCATTCACCTGTGCGCAATCCATCCGCAGTGTGCCGCTGTCGTTGAAGACGAGTCCCTGGAAGCGCAGCGTTTTGCCCATAGCCAGCGCCTGCGTATTCATCAGTTGCGTGTTGCCATCAACGTAAACCTGCACCTCGCTCGGATTGGTGAGCAGAGTAGTCTGCCCCGGTTGGGTAGCCAGTGTGGGAAACAAGTCGTAGGGCGCAAGCGACACGGTATAAACGGTAAAGCCGCCGATCGTCGCTGACCCCGTAATCGTTCCATCAATCGTTTGCGGCATCAGCGTTACCGTGGTTGCTGCCGTGTGGTCGCCGCCGTAATAGTCGGTAATCGCTTGGGAGAATACGGCAATGTTCTGCCCTGCGACCATGTTCGCACCGTTGAAGCTGGCCGCGAACGGAAGACTGCTCACATTGCTAAACTGCCCCGAAATCTGAAATGAGGTGCTGCCTGTAAGCGAGTAGAAACCGACACTCTGGGGTTGAACGGAAAGCGTCTGCCCATTCTGTTGGCGTCCTAGCGTATAGAACACCGGTACCGTGGTATCCAAGAACAATAGTGGACCGGCCATCACATCGGTCGCGGCCGCGTCGTAAGCCGCGACACGCGTCGCCAGCACGGAACCATCCGCCTGAATGATTCCATCCAGGTCTAGCAGCGAGCCCACGCTCAGAGCTGAAAACCCGTCAATATCCTGGTAGACAGTGTTGCTGTTGGTCAGAATCGTCAAAGGCGAAGGTTGAATGCAGGGACAAGTGAGGTTTACGATCGGCAGCGATAGCGCAAAGCTGTTGCCCGACGTACCCTTCGAGCCGATCTGTCCGCGAAGTCCGGTGATCTTGCCATTCGAGGAATTCGTTGGCACAGCCGAGAACGTAAGCGGCGTCACGGTGAAGGTGGGCGTGATCGAATATGACGCTGTACCGCTGGTGTAACACGTACTGGGATAGCTCGCGGACTGCAAAACCTGCAGGTCGACGGAAAGACCCATCACGGAACCGGTGACGGTGATCGGCGACGAAAAGTTTACCGAGACGTTCGAGGCGGGCGTCTGCCCGTAAGCATATGTACTGTTGTCAATCCCGCCGGAGGAATCCAGGGTGATACAGGTAAACTGGGCGCTGCCCACCGTAACCGAAGCGCTGGTGTAGATGCCCTGCGGAATGCTCACCGTAGCGAGCGGAATGCCGCCTCCGTTCACGGTCATGAACTCCGCTCCTTGCGGCGTCGAAAGCAGATGCACGCTCGTCCCCGACTGGCTGGTCAAGTCGATCGCCTGAAGCACCAAGCCAAATTCCTCCAACTGATCGTTCGCCGTGCTCGACAGCACAACGGTCATTGAGGTGGTGCCGCTGAATGTCGGTGTCCCGGCCGAGTTTCCCCCCGAACCGCAGCCAGTTGTCAAAGCTGCCATCAGGAAAAGAGCAGCCGCAGCAAAGCGGCTTAGAGTCAGCGCCAAGGAAGTATCTGGAAAAGCAGCGGACTTCATTGGTTCCCTCTGGCCGACCGCCCATATCGTACATTTGACATCCGTTGCCACGTGGCGCAAATTTCGCCGTAGAACCGCCGAGGATTTGCAAACTCTCGGGGGCAAATGGACCGATTGTCAGCATATCGCGAACAATGCTGAGCAGCAAAGGCCAGCCCCCTTGTGATCCCCTCTGATCATAACCGTCGGAATCAGGCGTTAGCACTCATTGCCACTCTGAATGCAAAGCCTCACATGTCACTGAGAAACCTCTTCGCCTGCTCCAACCGGGGAAACAGCCTTTCTTCCGCCTGAAATTCAGCCGAATGCACGCATCGTCGGGCGCCGCGCAGCTTGACTGGATGCTTCAGATGCAACATTTCGTGATACACGATGTACTCAACCGCATAGCGTGGCACGAGAGGGTGATCGAACACCCGGCTTACGACAATTGCGTTGTGTGCGGGATCATAATGGCCGAGGCTGTTGCGGGCGTGATCGCGGCTCCAGCTCATCTGTGGACGCGCCAGCAAGCCGTGAAAGAAGCGTGAATTCAAATCTTCAAAAATCGCTTCCAGGTCGTATGTCCGCCCTTGCGGCGTCCCGATCCGCTTCCGCCCGCGCATCTGCCGCAGCAGGTGGGCTTTCGTGCGAATGCTCTCCCTGCTGACATAGCGGCGATATCTTGCGGCATGTTCCCGCTCTATCGGTTTGCGGTACATCTTAGCCAGCAGGATGTGGGCAATTGCCCGCAATACCGGTTCCGGAGCTCCTTCCAGCAGGTCAGAAAGCCGCACCAACAGGCAGCCTTCGCGCAGGCGGATCGTGTTGTTGACGTTGGCAAAAGCGAAGAATTCGATGCTCAAGTGGGGACTGGGCATACGCGGACGCAGCTCGCGATAGGCGTCCTGAAAAATCTGCAGCAGCCGCTCCCTCACGTTGCAGTTAGCTTAGCACGCCCCCCTCGCCAGTCATCGTCGTGAGGAACTAGTTGAAGGCGCGGACATCACGCAACCCTACTTCATTACTCCGCGCTGCGCGATGCCAATATTGTCTCGCGTAGTATTTTTGACCAGATACATCATTTCGTCGGCTTGGCGAATGATGTCGTGGGGAGTCTTGGCGTCGTGCGGATAGGTCGCCACCCCGATGGAAGCGCGGACATTGAGATTTAATCCTTCATCGCGGCAAAAACAGCTTGCCCTCAGGCTATCCTGCAGGCGTTTTGCGACCACCAATGCAGCGTCCTTCGAGGTCTGGGGCAATGAGACGACGAATTCGTCCCCGCCATAACGGAAGGCGTAGTCGATCAGTCGAAGCTGCCCTTTGATCAAATATCCCACTTCCGCCAGCAGCTTGCTCCCGATTAAGTGCCCGTGCGTGTCATTAACGTTCTTGAAGTGGTCAAGGTCAATGAATAGGACGGTGAACTCGTATCCAAATCTGGCCGAGCGATACACCTCGGTCTCCAAAGTTTTGTATAAATGGCGTGCGTTGAAAAGGCCGGTGCAATCGTCAGTAATGGTGAGTTCCTGAATCCTCTCAACCGCGCGCGCGTTCTCAATGGCAATGGCCGCGTAATCGCACAAGGACTGCAGAAAGTAGATCTCCTGATCCCCGAAATGCTGCATGTCCACATTCACTAACTGAATGACCCCGAGCACGCGCAGGCGAGAACGCAATGGGAAGCAGATGATGGAACGCGTTTCCCAACGGGTCATTTCATCGATGCGCCTGGCAAACCGCGGATCCGTGTAGACATCCGGCACAATCAAGCGTTCACCGTGTTTTGCTACGTGGCCAGCAATGCCTTCCCCCACCTTAAGCCGCACATTCTTCAGCGCTTCAGAGGCATTCCCCACAGCAATGGCAAAATAAAGATCATGCCGCTCCTCATCGACCATGAGCAATGACCAGGTGTCCGGACGGAAGTATTCCGCCATTTTTTCCATGATGGTCTGCAAGATGCAATCCAGGTCCAATGAAGACGTCAGGGCCTTGGCCACATCGTGGAAAATGGCCAATTCCTGGTTGTGACGATTACGGTCAGCCTCAATGACCTTGGTCATGAACATCAACCCCAGGCGGAACGCGGGAATTCTAAAATTATATGCGGCATTCGGAACCACAGGGAAGGAACCTTGGTAACCAGCTAGTATCCTGATGTGACTGCTGTTTCCCCACGATGTGCGCTGTGGGAGCATCCTGCTCGTAAGCGCAAACGCGGTTCGGACTCGGGGGGTCCTT